>Ga0265797_10004535_pt1 | contig 21123 bp, 3 predicted proteins | sample P2T30metagenome_FD_192433 | JGI IMG/M metagenome (GOLD analysis project Ga0265797, IMG submission 192433) | Plant litter microbial communities from East Loma Ridge, Irvine, California - P2 T30 | ecosystem: Environmental > Terrestrial > Plant litter > Unclassified | place: USA: California...
TAATAATATTAAGTTATAGTATATAGTAGTATTAATCTTTTCTTAAAAGTTCTTAAAATTAAAACTAAGCTATAAAGTTTAATAATCTTAAGCTTTATATATCTAGAAAGAAAGATAGAAAACTATATATTCTATTACTTTATAAAAGCTCTATATAAAAGTAGAAAGTAGATAAAGCTATAAGTATAATAAAAACGCTATATATATTTAAGAATTAAAATATAGTTAAGACTATTTCTAAAATAAGAGAAAAGTAGTAATATATAGTAGTTAAGAACTGTAAACTTAATACGTAATAGATATTTCTAGTTAATAGAAAGTAGTATAAAAAGAGTTTATAAGAAGAGATCTTCTATAAATATATATAATCTATCTACTACTAATAATTAAAGAGTAAGAAAGTGTACATTTAGTTTTCTCCTTTCTTTTACTTTCTTTATTCTTAATATTCTCTAGATTAACTTCTATATTTACTTTGTAAACTACTAATATTTAAGAATAATTATAATAATAATATGTTAGATTATGTTCTACAATATTCTCTAATTTTCTTTTTTCTTAAGATAGTACTTATATTAGTTATCTTAGAACAGATGCTAAGAAAGATTAACTTTATAACTTTTATTTATTTTTCTAAGACTTATATATATGTTATAAATAGTATAAATCTTTAAATTCTAAATTTTGTATAGAAATTTAAAATTAAGAAAGAGCTTAAATACTATATTTAAGATAATATTCTAAGTATAAAAACGTATATTCTTAGTACTCTTTCTAAATACTTTATATATAGTATATTTACTAAGTACATAAGTTACTCTAAAGTATTGTACTTATATTAAATAGCTTTAAACTTCGCTAGATAGTATAGCTAGTTCTTTACTAAATATAGTAATTTTATAAGATGTATTATAATTACTTCTTAATACTATAACTATATATAGATAGTACTATTCTAGATAACTAAGCTACTTAAGGCTTCTATATAAGAGTAATAAATTATAAGAATCGTGATTAAAACAAGATAGATAATAAGAATAATAGAGTATTACTACTAGCTTATTAATAAGCTTACTAATAGTAGAATATATAACTAGTATAAACTAAAAGTAAATTTAAAATTCATTTAATATACTAATTAAACTAGAAAGAAAATAAGCGTCTTTAGTATTATATTAAGATATCTAGCTAGCGTATTAAGCTATAGAAAATATATAGCTATTTTATAGTACTATATATATAGTACTATAATTACTACTAATTTAAGAATTTTTGTAAGCTTAGAGACAACTATAACTATAATAGAAATAGTAGTAGCGCTTATTTTTAAAAGAGACTATATCTAATTACTCTACGAGTAGGCGGCTGCGTAAGCAGGCGCCTGCAAGTAGGCTATTTAGCTTAGAACGTATAAAATAAAAGCAGACGCTTCTATTAGTAGATTAAAGCTACTCTCTTATTAGCTGTACCTACTAACCTTATTGCAGAGGTTAGCATTTTGCAGCGCTGCTGCAGTAAGTTAATACAATACTTACGTTAGCTTACTACGCTAAGCTTAGTAAGAAATATTAAAACTTTAGATAGAAGTAACACGCGCGCGCAGCGCAAAGTGCAACGCGACGCGTTATATTAACACTTTAGATAAGAGTAGAATAATTAGGTAGTAAGAGCCTAAGGGCCTGCGTAGCTCTTCTACCTTAAAAAATCTTGTTGCTGCTCTCTAGCGAAGCTAGAAGAGCAGAGCAGCTTAACTCTGTCTAGAGTTAATTTAGATTTTATAATAGAAATACTTAGTATTATTCTAGTATTATAAGTAGTAATAAATAATTTTAAATAGAGTTTTTAGTTTCTTTTATAGTAAAAATTTAAAATAAGAAAAAATAAGTATATAATAAGAGGTATTAAGGTTTAGATTTAGTTTAAATAGCTTACAAGATTATTCTGTTATTATTTATAAGAGAGTATAATATAATAATATATAACGTAGTAGCCTCTATCTCTAAGATCTAAGAGATAATCTAGAACTTAAATAAAAGTAAAATAGTATAAGTAAGTTATAAAAAGTACTTAAGTTTAAGTCTAGTTACTTTAGCTTTATAGTCTTTTTGACTATTACTTAATATATAGTATAATACTATAGATATTCTATAGTACGCTTTATTAGTAGAATCTAGAAATTTAGAAGACTTACTATACTATATATTTAGCTATTACAAGTAGTTATTAAAAATATCTACTAAATATTTACATCTAAAAGTTCTAACTAAATACTTTGCAGAATAGAAAATAATTCTTTAATACTAAAAAAAAAGATAAGCACTTATTAACTAAGGTTTCTATATAGAAGTTATAATAAAAATCTTTACTAATTTCGTAAGTACCTACTATAATAAAGAAAGTAGATACTCTATATCTTTATATAACTACTTTTAGTTAGAACAATCTCTTTCTAAGTTTAGAAATACTTCTAATTATATATAATATAGCTATATAAAGCTTTAAACAAGACTAAGATAAGGTCTTTATTCTTTGTATTATTATATTATAGATATATAGGTTTCTTATATAAATTCTAATCTTAGTTACGTAACGATTTTATAGCTATACTAACTTTGTAGTAGCTACTAATTATAAAAGTAATATTATTACATTAATTCTACTTAAGTATATAATCAAAGAGAACTTTTTATTCTAGATATTAAAAGAGTATTTATAAATTACTAGCTTTTAAGTATAATATTTTCAAATTAAGAAAGCTTTTTAATTAGCAACGTTAAAATAAAAACAAGTATAAAACTAGATGTTAATAACAGAATCTTTATTATTTCTAGTATTTAAAACTATAGCTTAATAAAGTAGATTAATATTGCTATAATAGCAAAAACTAAAATAGAAATTAACTAGAACTTAAAGTATTAAGTAAAGTTTCCTCTAGTAATATACATTATTTTATAATAAATAATACTATCTTTTTAAAGGTAGGATTTTTCTTTTTAAAGTATAAGTAATATGTAATATCTATAATAAAACATTTTTATATTAGATAGTATCTAGTTTTTAAGCTACTAGAATGTTTATAATTATAGTAATTAGACTACTAGAGAAGTATTAAAATAGGTTTAAGGTTTAGTTAGCTAGAGCGTATAAAAGGTATAAAGATAATTATTTATTACTACTAGTAGAAACTCTAAAGCTCTTATTCTAGATTTACTTTAAAAATATTTCTTAAAAGAATTATCTATAATTCTAGTAGTATTAGTTAATGTATTTTTAAAAGCCTTTTTACTTAAAATATATTTCTAAGAAATCGTAAGTTAGTAAGATAGATTTTTTGTTTATTCTATTAATTCTAGATATAATAGAAGATAAGGTTAGCGCTTAAAAAGAAATCTAGTACTACATTTCTATACTAAATATATAGAAGTATTAATAAAGTATAAGAATACTAATACTATTACTAATCTTTTATATTTTTAAAAGAGAGATAACTTTAACTTATAAATAGTAGCTTTTTAACTATTTCTATAAAGATTTTTGTCTATACTAACTTAGTATCTTCATCTATGTAGTGTACTTAGTTTAAGTTCTTTACTTTAAGTAAAAAATTATATTAAATATATAGTTCTACTACTTAGAAAGTTATTATTGTTTAAGTAAATACGTTTAAAGCTCTAAAGCTAGTAGCGCTAGAAAATAGTATAAATATTAATACGTAAGATATTAGTTCATATTATATAGCTCTTATATAATATATAGTATAGGTAAAAAAGAAATAGCTATAATGTTCTTATATACGAAGATACTTCTAGAGCTTATTAAACTTTACTATTAGTTTAATTCTTTTAGTAAAAAAGACTAAATAGTAAGAACTAATCTAATACTTTAAGTAACTACTTTCTTATAAAAATAATCTTCTAAGATTTCTAAATAATTCTAGTACTAAGTATACTTCTCGAAAGTATTATTAAAATTAATATTATAACTAAGTACTAGTGTTAGAAGTATTTTTATATTTTAGCTTAGCTTAAGTAGATAAACTTACTTAAATTAAGAATAAACTTATAGTTTAAAACTATACTAAAGTAATTTGTATTAAGCTTACTTTAAGATTACAGCGCTGTATCTAGTAGAGCTTTATTTGAGCTTTTACTATTTATAATACTTAGATTACTATTAAGAATTAGTTAAGATTTTTACATTACTATTATAAAAGTATGCTATTTACTAAAAAATAATAATAATAAACATAAATTACTACTAGATATAAGCAATTAAAGATAGCGCTTATTAGTAGGCTTTTATAGCCTACTAAAAATGTAGAAGCTATAGTTATTACTTAGCTTTAAAACTAAAATTATGTTAATTTTAGAAAAGCTTTAGATTAAAAGAGATAGACTACCTTATAGTAAGTATAGAGTAAAAGATTAAACTTTATCTTTCGAAATTTGTCTAGAGTTATAGTTACTAACTTAACTTTTATTACAAGTCTACTTAGTACTACTATAGTAGTATAGACTTAACTATAATTTCTAATAGTTATCTATTTTTAGTAAGTACTTTTTTAAATAATTAACTAGTATCTAATCTTATTAATTAAGATCTCTACAAAACTTTTAAACTCTAATAAAAGTATATATATTTTATACTATAGAAATAGAAAACTAAGTTCTTTAGTAGTATATATACTAGTATATTATAAATTATTAATAGTTTAACTAGATTCTAGAATCTAGAAATTGTTAACCTTTACTTTAAAGAAGATGTTACTTCTAAAGAGCTTTTCTTTTAATCTTTCTTTAAAAGTAGCTAATAATAAAGCTAGGCTTTAGTACTCTAAAGTAGACTTAATAGTATATATTAGTAGTAAAGAAGTATATATTATTTATAAAAATATTAAATAAAGTAATAGAAGTATTCTTAAATATCTATAAAAACTCTAAATATTTTAAAGTATTAAATAAACAATTAGTGTAATAAGATAACACTTATTTCTCTTCTTAGCGTAGTTATAACTAGTAAGTATTCTTATAGTGTATAAATATATATATATATATATATATATATATAGCTAATAATAGATAGTGTTAAAAGTACACCTAAATAGAATTATTAAAAAGGTAGACTTTAGATTTCTAAACGTAGAGATAGTAGTATATAGAATAGTAGCTAATATTAGTAAAAAGAATAAGAAGAATAAAGCTTTATTATTAAAGCTAGTACTAAGACTTAGGCTATTTATATATCTTTTTTAAAATAAAAAGAATTAAGTAAGTATCTAGTATATATATATATATAGCTACGTAGTAGAGACTAATAGTAGATAGATAAAAAAAACAATATAGAGAATACCTTTCTAGTAGAGTAGAAGAATCTACTATACTTATTATTTATAAGAGTAGATAGGCATAAGAAACTAAAGAGCGCTTAGACTAAGTTTATAAAGAAGCTAAAGGTATAGAATAATCTAGAGAAGTATTTCCTTCTTACTTAAGTAATGCTAAGGTACGTAGTATAATATATTAGTTAAGTATAATATTAGTATAAGTAATTATATATAAGTAGTTAAGTATTTATATATAATAATAATTGTATTTCTATAGAAGTAGCTAGATATAAAGCTATACTTAGTATATTAGTATATTTCTATATTATACTATAATACGTATAGTATATATAAGTAATTACGTATTATATTATACGTAAAGTAGTATATAAAATAGACATATAGTAGGTAGATATAAGTATATATATAGATATAAGTATATATATAGATATAAGTATATATATAGATATAAGTATATATATAGATATAAGTATATATATAGATATAAGTATATATATAGATATAAGTATATATATAGATATAAGTATATTATAGAAGTGCTAGCTAGATAGCTACCTAAAGTAGTAGGCGCCTAAAGTACTATAAAGTCTTAGTAGACTTAAGAGCTCTAGAGCTACGTTAAGTAGACGTACGCAAGTAGGTTACTCTAACTTAGACTAAAGAGTCTAGGTTAAGAGTTCTACTTAGTAATTTATAGTATAAGAGAAGGTTATACTTAATATATTATAGTTAGATTAGGTATTCTTCTTCTTTATACGCTACGTAGCCTTAATAAGCTATTAAGCGCTCGCTCTATATAATATATAGTACGCGTAATTTACTCTACTATATATTGTTTTTATCTAAGAGCTTAGCTCTATTAAGTAATTATACTACTACGCGTAAGACTTAATTACGTATAGTTAATTCTTACTTACTTTATTAGCTTATTAGACCTACACGCTAATATAAAACTTTATCTTACTCTTTACTAACTCTAACTAAGCTATCTTATAACTATAAAAAGAACTTTAGTAGCTACTACTAGCTTATTAAAACTAGTACAAAACTCTTTATAGCTAGTTATATTTTAGCTTAGTTTAACTTAATAGTAAATATATAGAAATATATCTATGTATACTTATTATTCTTCTTTACAATTCTTAGCTTTTTAGTTTCTTAGTCTTAAGTATATAGCTAGATCTTAGTTTTTTTATTAAGAGCTCTAATACTATATAGATAGTAAAAAGAAGATTATAAAAAAAGAACTAAAGTCTAGAAAGAACTAATAACTTGTTAAGAGTAGAATAGACTTCTTTTTAAAGATACTAGGTTAACTATAAAACGCGCTATAGTAAGTATATAGTAGTAAAGTAAAAGCGCTAAGTATAAGAAGCCTTTAATTATCTAAGCTACTATTTAAAATAGTTTCTAAGTAAACTATAGTCTTTATAGAAAAGCTACTATTCTATTTAGACTATAGTTTAAATAAATTACTAGCTAGCTACTATAATACTAAATAAGCTACTATTTCTAATAGAGAAGCTACTATTATATTAAAGCTACTATTTAAATAAGTCTTTAAGTAAATAAGTAACTTATAGTACTAGTAGTCTTAATAACTTAGTAGCTTTATTCTACATACTTAAGAAAGATAGTATATCTTTTACTTTTGCTTTTATAGCTTTACCTCTTTAAGTATCTTTAAAGATCTTATATATAATATTTACTACTATATAACTATACGCGTTTAATAGTATAATAGTTATAGCTTATTAAATACTACTTTTATTTTACTTACTATTCTACTACTAATAGACGCCTAATAATATAGTACTTTATATACTTATTAAAACCAAATAGATAGTATAACTAGTTAAGATAAGAATTTCTCTTACTATTTATATTACGTTAATAATAGCCTCTTAAGTAGATTACGCGCTCTCTTATTATAGTCTTTATCTTTTCCTTAGAGATATATAAACTACCTATCTAATACTTTATTCTACTTTATTATTTTATTTTTTACTATTTCTTTTTTATTTTACTTCACTACTTATCTATTAAATACTTTTTCTAATTTTCATACTATAGCTTTACTAAATAAAACTACTACTATAATATTTACTCTTAACCTTAATACTTTATATTAAGATAGTAGTAATAGTAGTAGTAAGAAGCTTCTTAGTAGTAGTTATAGTAGTAATACTAGTTTTATAGCTTTTTTTACTCTAAAAAGAAAGTTTCTATATATAGTAATAATAAAGCTAAGTAACTACCTCTAAACTCTATTACGTGCTACTTAGCTAATATACTTCTAATTTCTATCTTTTTTATAATAACTACTAATAATAGCCTTACTTATAATATAGCTAATATCTTTACTAACTATCTACGCGCTAGTTCTACTTTTTAATTTTTTATCTATATTTATAAGATTACTAAAGCTTACTTAGTAGTTCTAGATAGTAACTTTAGTATTACTAGTTATAGCTTCTATATTACTTCTAGCACTAGTAGCCTAAACTCTAGTACATTTTTATTTAACTTTTTTTACTATAAAAGTTATTATTATATTCTAAATACTAATAGCCTTATAATTGATATTTAAAAGCTTACTATACTAGCTAATATATAGAGGTTCTATAATTAAGTAATAGAGAATAGTAGTAACTCTAGTAGTACTATTAAGCTTTATAGAAACAAATCTTTCTACTTTGCTTTTATACTTTATTAATAATACTTATTTTTACATATTTTTAGATAAGACTATAGATATTAAGTATACTTATAACTACAATTATAAAGAGAGTTAGGCTTATACTTTAGCTTTAGATTATAATAAAAAGATACTTCTAGATAGTTACTATATTAAATACTAAGTTAGAGATAAGTATATATATTTTTTTAGTAAGTCTCTTCTAAAACAGATTAAACTCTATACTAACTTATTATTCTCTTCTTAGAACTAGTCTAATCTATTATAGCTACTATAGACTTTAAGACTACTAAGTATAATTCTTTTTTAGTAAGCTAAGAAAAAATAATAAATTTTATAAAAGCCAGATTAAGTTTTATACTAACTTTCTATAAACCAAGAGTATAACTACTTCTTATACTTTTAAAAGAAAAATACGCACTAATAAGATTAATAATTTTACTAACTAAGTTTACTAGACTTTTAGAGCTAAAGCTATAGCTTTATTAAAAACTTTTTATAATATAGATATCTAATTATAATACTTACTTTACTAGTTTTATTACTACTTAAAATACGAGTACTTAGATAATAGCTTATTTTGAATAAATAGCTTATAGTTTTCTAAGTATTATTCTAGTAATACTAAAGAAGTAAAGTCTTTACTAACTAGCTTTAGGTCTTTATTATAAGATTAGTAAACTTAAATTTTTCTAGAAGATTAGCTAGTATAAATTCCCCAGCTTAAAGTGTCTAGAGCTTAATATTACTTACGTATTTAGTATTAACTCTTATTAGAGTATTAAGACTAAAATTAGTATAGATAGGTTTTCTAAGCTTATAGTCTTTATACCTAGCTTTTTAATACTACTAGCTAATAGTAGAGCCTTAAATAAGTTATTAACTTTAGCTATTAGTCTTTATATAATTTAGAACTACTTCTTTACTTTAAAAAAAAATAGCAATTATAATAAATTATATATAGATCTATCTAACTCTAAGCTTACTAATTTAACTTTAAAAGATTAATCTACTTTTACTTATAACTCTATTTCTGTTATAAATACTTTTTTTAGCTCTCTAGCTTTATCTTTAACTATTTTCTCTTTTAGCTTTAATTATTCTTCTATATAGACAACTTATTAGACTAGCTTCTTTTTTAGGCTTTTATCTACTAATCTTACTACTACTTTTACTAGTTTCTCTAAGTTATTAAGTAATATCTTAATAAAATCTTTAAGCTATAATCTTAGTAATCTTAGTAACTTTTTAAATATTAACTTTTCTTTACTTAATATTTCTATTAACTCTAATACTTCTAGCTCTAATAGTCTTGTTAGTTTTTCATTTTACAGTACTTATTCTTCTCTCTATCTAAATAACTTCTTTTTTAGTAGTTTATTTTATAGTATACTTTAGTTATTATCTACCTACTCTAGAGAACTTAGTACTACGTTTTAAAATTTATATTCTTTTTTCTTTTATAAGTCTTTAGCTCTATAAGAAGAATACTCTCTAAAGCTATTAAAGTATAAACTATATATTAATATTTAAGAATATTTCTATTCTATCTTCTAGTTCTATATTAGAGCTAGGTTCTATGTCTAAAGCTATAGTAGAGTTAATAGGCTTATTTGTATTTATAATATTACTTATACTTCTAGCTTATAAAGTATAAAATAACTTAGAGATTTTAGTATTCTAGTAAAAAGCTATTATATAACTATAGAAGTAGACTTAGTTAATAAAATATTAAAAAATAATAGCTACTATTATAGGCGTACTAGAACTTAATAGTATATTAGTTACTATTAACTTAGAATAGTATTATAAAATATATATAAGCTTTTCTTTTTGTAGTGTTTTTCTAGCCGAAGCTCTAATAAGGCTAAGCTATACTCTAATACTTTATTAAGGCTATCTCTACGCTTAGTACCTATAAATATAGTTCTGCTAGTATTTAAATTTTACTTTCTATCTTATATTAGCGTTTTATTAGCTTATTATTCTACTATAGTATCTTTTAAAAAGCTATAGTTATAATACACTTTATACGTAGCTTTCTATAAAGTTTACTTTATTAAGTATACTAGTGTAAAAATACAAGTATAACGTAGTTAAGTAATATAGTATATAATTATAACATAGCTGTATTTTCTTAATACTTTGTTCTATAGTAGATAGTAGTATATATTCTTTAAAAGAGTTAAGCAATTTAAACTAAGCTATAGATTTTAATACTTCTAAATCTTATAGGCTTAGATTCTATAAAGAAAGAGAAATAGAAGTATATTTATATATTCTTTATACTTTATTTCTAGAGGCGTAAAGATACTTAGAAAGGTATCTAGAAGTTATACATAAATTTTATTACTCTCTAGAAGCTCTATATAAAAGTAGAAGGTAGAAAGAGCTATAACTATAAAGAAATAGTAATAAATATCTAAAAACTTAAAGTATTTAACTCTATGTCTAAAATAAAGCTAAAATATAGTAAGGTATAGTAGTTTATAACTCTTATTTAGTAATAACTTTTAAGATATTATATAGGTATTAGAGAGTATAAAGATATATTACTACAAGAACAAGAAGTAGTTAGCATAGATAAGAAAGTAGAAGAATAATAGTTTAGTAAAAGAGAGTTCTATTATAAGAAGATTTTATTATTTAAAGTACTATAGAAGTGTCTAATATTAAAAAGTATATATTAAAGATAAAGTAGTAGATAATCTTATAATTCTTAAGAGCTCTTATTAAAAGACGTTTTTTCTCTCTAAGTAATTCTTAGGTTAATAAAGATCTAATTTCTCTAAGAACACTTTGTACACTAGTATAAACCTTCTCTTTCTAGTAGTATAGTTCTATTATACTATCTAGAATATATTACTTACTTATAATATAAAGAAAAGATAAAAAGAAAATATAGAAAAGAAGATAAGAAGTAAAATAAATAATTAAGTAGAGATGTTAGTAGCGTATTACAATAGTGTAGACAATATTTAGATTTTAAGTAAAACGTAAAGCTTATCTAAAATCTAACTACTAGTAATATTACTAATACGTTTAGTCTACTTTATATTTTATCTACTATAATAAGGTTTTAATAGGCTAGCTAAAAGAGTAGACAGCGCCTATACTAGTATATTAAACTAGAGAGAAATTAGTAAAATAAATAGTAGTAATATTATTAGTAAACGCACAGAACTACGTATTAATAATAAGCTTAATATTAGACTACTAGAATAAGCGTAAGACGTCTTAAATAGAGAGAAAGAAGTAAATATAGTAGTAAGGTTAGCAGCGTTCTAGAAGTACTAATAAATATCTAGTTCTATATTAATCTTATTAATAAGACGCTTTATAGCGTCTTCTATACTATAATTATAATTCTAGATATACTAGTCTTCTTTATAAGAAGAAAGCACGCTATTATTAGTAAAGAAGAAAATATCTAGGTATTTGCTATTAGAACTTGCTGTAAAGGCAGCCTTCTTAAGTTTCTTAACTACTAGCTATAGTTTCTTAATCTATTTAATAACCTATCTATATTTCTTTATAATTTATTCTATAATACTATCTACGTTCTTACTAAGTAAGTTATAGATCTTCTTACGTACTATAGAATTGTTCTAAGAGACTTGCGTAAGTATAGCTCTCTAGATCTAGAAGTTAAAGTTAATATATATATCTACTAAAAATATCTAATTAACACTACTATACCTATTATAATAGCTAGATAGTAATATAGAAGAGGCTATAAGGTTGCAATTAGCCTTAGAGATCTTATTATATATTTCTATAGCTAGATTCTCTATAACGCTATAGCGTACTATAATATACTATAGAAGAATTATTTAATAAAGCTTAGTTACTAGCTCTATAGAGCTATAGAGCGTTATAGAGTAAGTAATATAAATATCTTCTTACGTATAAATAGACTTACTCTACTTTATACCTAGAGCTATTACTTATACTTCTTCTATCTAATTAACTATATTCTTCTATTCTTTAATAAGGCTATTAGAATTCTTTTTAGTAGTCTTACGCTACTTTAAGTATAGTTCTATATAATAATAGAAGCTCTGTAGTACTTCTATATAGTTCTTAGTATTCTTTCTATTAACTAAGACTAATTCTTAGATTATATCTATACTTAGACCTATCTTATAGGTAACTACTAGATAAATTAAATATAGCAAAAGAAAGTCTTATTATTAGATAGAGTATACTTATTATAGTAGAAGTAGAACACTATAGTATACTTCTTACAAAATACTACGTAGAGTAACTAGTAATAAAAGTTAGTTTAAATAGCCTACTAAATAAGAGAGTAGTATATAATATAAAGCTAACTAAGGTTTTTATTACTATTAATATATTAGAGGTAGTAGTAATATATCTTAAAGAATTTATTAATAATCTTAATAAGTTTATTATTATTAAAGAATAACTACTTAAAGTTCTCTATAGTAATATTACCTATACAATTAAAGTTTTCTATTAACTCTTTCTAGCTTATTTTCTTACTAATCTTTCTCTAAGAAGAAGTTAGGTATAGGTCTTAGGCTATCTAAGAGTAGAAGTAGTAACTAAGAAAGTTAGAGTCTTATTTACTAAGCTTTATTTACTTTATAAAAAGAATAAACGTAATTAAGTAAGTTTAAAGTTTATACTACTAGTATTAAAAAAGATATAAAAAAAGAAGAATATTATTTATAGCTTTAGCTTTTATAGCTTACTTAAAGAGACTTATATAAGTAGCTATTACTTATATATAAGTTTAATAAATATATTTACTATTAATTAATATACTATTAGAGTAATAATTAATATAGACTTCTTAATACTATGCTTAGATAACTTTAACACGCTTACAATTATTAAGTTTAGTATACTTAGAGTAGCCTTTAAGAATTAGCTAAAGAAAATTAAAAGTCTAATCTAGATAATAATAGTTCTTAGCTATTATTAAGACTTTAAGCTTATTAGAATCTTAGTCTTTATCTTCTAAGTTCTCTTTATTAAGTATAGTATCTATCTTCTTAAATAAAGATTAATAAGCTAGAGTAGATTTTAGAGCGCTAGCGCTAGATAGTAGTAGTAGTTAAGAAAGTGTACCTTTACTATAAAGCCTTATTTTCTATATCTTAGCTACTACTATTCTCTTCTTAATAACTTTAAGACTAGCCTTTTACTTTTAGACTTTCTATACTTCTAGGTCTACTAAAAAAGTAACTAATCTAGCTCTACTTAGTTACCTTACTCTAAGCTTCTTTAACTTAGCTTTAATATAATTACTACTATTATTAATAGCTCTTAACTCTTAAGCTAATAATTTAAGTTCTATTATAATAGAGATAGCTAAATAGTAGGTAGAATAAAGCTTTATCTAGTATTCTATAATAGTACTAGCTATTATTATATTATTACTACTATAAAGAGTATAGGTAATAGAGAAGTTTTTATTAGAATAGATACTAGCTATATATAGAAAGATATGTTACTAAAACCTATACTATTTATTTAAAGTAAGTCTATCTTTCTTATATTTATAAGTAAAAGAAACTATAATATTATTAATAGTAAAGTTAAACAATATAGGCATTATATAATACTTATTATAGTTCTTTTTTAATATCTTTATAGTATATTTTAAAAGAGATAGAGTTTTAGAAATTAAGTTCTTAGTAGTAAACTTAATAGTTACTCTAATAGTAGTTTTTAAAGTAGACTAGTTCTATATAATAATATTAGTCTTAGTACTTCTACGTAAAGTATAGAGATAAAGAGCTACTACTTAAACTAAGAATAAAGCTATATTACTAATATCTAAACGCCTAAGGCAGAACTATATATTAGTTATAGTCTAGTAGTTATATAGAATCTTACTTAAAAAGTAAAAGATATAGCCTATAAGACTAGGCTCTAATAGATTAATATACTTAGTAGCGCTAGCTAGCTTTATAATATACTTATCTTTAGTAGTCTTAGCTTAGCTTAAGACTTAATAGTAGCTATAAAATACTTTAACACTACTATACTTATCTATAAGCTCTAGTAGTGTCTTAACTATATTAGATACTTTAAGAATAAAGTTAGTAATCTAGTTAAATAGAATAGTTACGTTAGTTATAAAAATAATAAGAATAACTTTCTATTACTTAGAAGACTATTACTTAAGACTAGTAATAAATTCTATTACTTTAGTATTAATATCTAGATTTCTAAGGTTCTTATTCTAAGCTAAGATAAGAATAAAGTTTTTAGCTTTAGTATATAGAGTCTAGATAATTATAAGAGTATTCTTCTTTAGACGTAAACTAGAAGAAGTAGTACTAGAGAAGCTAGTATTACTTCTAGAGACTTATACTTAGATACCTAAAGTAGTAAAATTCTTAGATAGACTAGAAGTGTAAGGCTTATAAAGTAAGTCTTTCTAAGAAGAAGTCTCTTATAAAGAGAAGCTCTAGCTATAAGAAAAAGCTAACTATTTTATATCTATATCTATTACCTTATCTTTACTTTTGTTTTTATTACTTACTATCTTCTACTAAGCCTCTAGCAGCGTAAGTATCTTTCTTTAGTAATTCTAGACTAGCTTTTATAAAGAAACTCTTACTAAACTAGCTTATAATATAGAACTAATAGTACTAAGCGTATATATATATTTATATATATATAGTTACACTTATATACTTATTTATAAAATTAGTTATAAGATAGTAGACTAAGCGCGCGCTTTTATATATAGAGTTAGTAGTAACTAAGAGTTATAGAGAAGGTTTAGGTAGCCTATAGACTTATTATATTACTCTACACTAAGCGTAGTAGTTATAGTTATAGTTATAATTATTAAGGTAGAAAATGTAGAGAGTTAGCTAACTAAAGAAAGAAAGAAAATATAGCCTACTTCTAAAGAGTAACTATAGTATATAGAGGTAGAGAGAAAAGATTAAGAAAGATATAGAAAAAGAGAAGAAGTAATAGATAAGAAAAGGTATAGATATACTACTAAAAGATATCTACCTATTATAGTATTATAGCGTTGTAATATTAATAGGTAAAGTTAGAAAGCGAAATTATAGTAAAGATAAAGTAATTAATTATATAATTAGCTATTATACCTAGTAGTGTTCTTACGCGTATAATAGTATTAGTAAATAGATTGTGTTGTGTTATTATAGTAGTAATAACTAGATTTTAGATAGAAACTCTAACCTATCTAAAATCTATATATTAGAACTATTATAGCTTATAATTATTAGAATTACTACTAAAAAATAATAATAACTATATAAATATAGTTTAAAGAAAGTTTAAAGCTAGATAAAATAGTTAAAAGAGTAATACTTATTATAATTAGTACTAGTATCTCTAACACTAAAGTTATATCTATACGCGTATTAGCTTTTTTACTCTTCTCTCTTAGCCTATTACTAAAAGTAATACTTATAGCTTTCTCTCTTATTACCTCTAAGAGCGTATAGAGGTAATAAAGAGATAGTTACTAAAAGTAAGATAGTTATAGTTATAGTAGTAGTTCTTAGATAGTTATATAACTCTATAGTCTAGTTAACTAGTAATAGAGAATCTAATATAAGATAGAATATAGTAAGGTAGTAAGAGTAGTAGTAGCTATCTTTTCTACCTTATCTTAAGATTTATAGTACTTATACTCTACTAAAAGTATCTAAATATATACTACCTACTACTAAAGAGTAAAGTATTAATATATATAGTAAATTCTTTATCTATATTATTCTATACTAATATAGTAGTAGAGAAGTTAAAGGTAGTAAAGAGTACTTAGAGTAGCGTTTACCTTAGACTTTAGTAGTAGCTTCTAGCTAGACGCTGCTATAAGCGCTGCGTTATCTTTATTACTACTTATCTTATTATCTATAATATATTTATCTAGTATAGTTTAAGACTATAAAGAGAGTTAGATACTTCTTTTACTAGTAGTAGTAAGAGAAGTAGAGATAGAGAGTCTTCTAGTAAGAGAAAGAGAGAAAGAAAGTTAATTAGTCTTATAGAGATTAATTATATTCTCTTCTTCTATAGTTATATTTAGATTAAAGCTAAATTCTATATAGTAAGGTATTAGCTTTTATTCTTTAGAAGTCTGTTACTTTCTAAAGATCTTAGATAAGAATACTAATTAAGCTTTACTTTATATATTCTTTAAAATTCTTATAAGTATTCTAACTTTAGTTTTAATATAACTTATAAAATACTTCTCTATAAAACTAATATAGTCTATAAGTATTTATAATATTAAGATTCTTTAGAGTATAGTTAACGCTATAAAAGAGAAAGAAATAAAAAAAGAATAAAGAAGTATACTTTTAATACTTAGTAGTAGTAGACTATATATTATTAAAGAGGCTTTTAAATAAGAGAGCCTATAGTAGACTTTCTCTTCTCTTTCTTAAGTAAAAGCTATTTTATAGCCTACGCTTTTTCTCTATCTAACTCTAATAATATATTAGAATTAGAGAAAGAAATAAAGTCTAGTCTAAATACTCTTTATTTTTCTTTAGTAAAGCGCTTAGTAATAACTACGCTAGACTAGCTAATAAGCCTTAGAATAGCGCTTAGTTAACTAATAAGCCTTAGAGTATTACTTACTTTCTCTTTCTTAAGCTATAGTTAGAAAGAGGTATTCTAGTTATTATACTTGTTATTATTAATAGAGCTAGCTAGTATATTAGTAAAGATATTAGTATTCTTCTATTTCTCTAGGTTCTAAAGCTTTATCTAGCTGCAATCTTACTTAGTAATATCTTCTAATATTTATTAGTAAAAGAGCTTTAGTCTTTTACTAGAAATAGTATATAGAAGTAGAGTTCTATTAAGATTTTTAATTTAGTATGTGTTTTATTCTAGCTATAAGCGTTAAATATAATAAAGATCTATCTACTTAGTATTAAGCTTTTTATCTCTAGATATATTAATCTCTTAAATAGAGTTCTAGAGAAGAACTAGATTACTAAGACAAAGCTTCTTATAGCGTATTTTCTTAGTATTATTCTAATACTTCTTTTTAGCTTAGTGTAGTTAGTTAGTATAAGTAATAGTATTCTTAGTAAACTAATCTTATAGATCTAGTTATATTATACGTATTACTAGAAGTTACGCGTAATCTTTTACTTTCTAAAATAAAAAAGTTTACTATATTAGAAGCTCTAATTCTAATAGCAGAACTAGGTTTTAACTAGTAATTAACTAGTATAGTAGATAGTCTATCTAAGACTATATAGAAATATAGTCTATAAGAAGAATAGTAAGTAGGTTATTTATCTAGAGACCTAATAGCTTAGTAAGAGTATTAATAATAAGCTTATATCTACTCTTAATCTTATCTATAGCTTATAGGTTATATAAAAATAACTAAATATAGTTAATCTTATAGTTAGCTACTAGATACTTTACTACCTTAGTAAAGTCTAGCCTACTATTAACTAAGAGCTTACGCGTTATACTCTATTAATAGATAATATTCTTATAAATAAACTTAGTAATAGTGCTAAACTTATTATTAGAAAGCGCTTTAGCCTCTAGCTATCTACTTAGGTATTCTCTAGTAATAATAAAATACTTCTTACGTTAGTAGTAGAGTATATATACTATATAAATTATAACGAATTTCTAGATTATAAAACTATACGTATTAGTTAATATATTAACTTTTCTCTTAGAAAAGTAAAGTTAGTACTTAGAATAGTGTTAAAGTCTCTTATAAACGTCTTTATATATATTAGGCTACTAGTAATATTAGAAAAGTATAAAGTAAATAGTGTTTATTCTATAATAGCTAATTATCTTATACATTTACTATATAGTTTGTAATTTAATATTAGTATTATTAATAATATAACGTATAGTAACTTTTCTTAAGATTTTATAGAAGAGCGCGTAATTACGTATAAAGAAGTTTAGAGCTCTTTTCTTCTATATATAAAGCTCTTTTAGTATTATATTCTTAGAAGTCTTAAGATTAATAAGAAACTAGATAACTTACTTAGACTACTTAGAGTAATCTAATTAGAAGTAGTTCTTCTTCTATACTTCTTATTATGTAGTTAATAAACTTCTTAAGATTATTCTCTAGTTTCTCTAGTAGTATCTAATACTCTAGCTTAAAGTAGTAAGAAAAAGTATTTATTACAATATTCTTTTTTCTAGAGATATAAATAATATTAAAGTTCTAAAGAAGAATAGTAGAGATTTACTTATTTATAACTAATTTTAGATTATTAGTAGAAGAGTAGTTAAGCTAAGTAATAAGTATTATAGTATTAATTTTAATAGTAAAGTATATACTATATAGATATATACAAAACTTCTTTAAAGCCTAAAGCACTATCTTATATTTTAACTTAGTAGAATACTAAAGGCGTTCTCTTACTAACTAGAGTATACTTTTAAATTAAATAAAGTAGCGTCTACTATCTATGTATAATTACTTAATATAAGCTTCTTCTTTATTCTAACTAGTATTAGTTATAAAAAAGACCTTATACTTTAATATATTAAAATAGTTAAGGCTTACTAGTGCTAGCGCTAAGTAAATAGCGTGTTTAAGTATATATATTACTTAGTTCTAATCTAGACTCTACTTATACTTTATATCTGCGCGAAGAAGATAGAAGAGAGGCTTTATAATAGTAGTAAATTCTTTTATCTAAATATAGTAGTAGATATATAGCCTAAAAAATAAGTAAATATTATATATATTATAGTAAGGTAGCTAGTCTAAAAGCTTCTAAACTTTCTTACTATTAGAATAGCGTCTCTTAAAGCTAATCTTATAACTAATAATCTCTAGACGCTCTATAAGAAAGTAGTACTTCTTACTAAAAACTATCTCTTCTATACGTTTAATATCTACTAGAATGTAGTCTAGTTATAGAATATATTTATAGACGTAGTAACAAACGCTAAGTATAACTATCTTACTATTATAGTCTATCTTAAAGTCTCTATAAGTAATATTATTTATAAATACTATAGTGTTAGGCTAGTAATTTTTAAGAATTTTTATTATAATACGCTAGAATACTATAACTAAGTTTATTACTTTTATAACTATAGTATATAAATAAAGTAGTCTAACTAGTATCTAAGTAACTATTATATCTTAGCTTATAGTATAAAGAGTAATCTAATTATAACTAGAATAAAGATCTATAAGAGAGTTAATAAGGTATTCTATAAAATGTTTAAAGAACTTATCTACTATTAGTAGTAGATTAGTATTACGTATACTAATAGTATTAATCTTTTATATATTAGAGATCTATTAAGCTTCTCTATTCTTCTTAGAAACTAGGTGCTATAAATTATAATACTAACTATTATAGCGCTTCTAGATAGCTCTATTAAGATAAGTATTAGCTATATTAACTATAATTTACTTAAGTTTCTTAGAAATAGTAAAGCTTTTTACTTACTAATTAGTATATTTAACTATATAAATCTTATATAGTAGATATATATCTAGATATATTTTACTAGATTTAGTAAACTTTTATAATAAAGCTACTTCTTTATTAAAGAGTATCTAAATAAAGAGATCTCTCTCTTCTTATATAACTTATATTCTAATATAAAGATTAGCTAGTCTCTTAGATAAGAGATAAGTTTCTTTTAGAAATATAGCGTATTATAGTTTAAAAATATTATTATATAGTTCTAGGTCTAGGCTATAAATAGATAGATAAAGATATTAGCGCTTAATAGCTTACTTCTTCTAGTTCTTCTATCTAAACTTTATTAGCTTATCTATCTAGAGAATATTAATAAGTTAAACTTTCTTATCTACTATCTTATATAAGGTAGCAGCCTCTAGCTACTAATAAGTTTAGTATATATAGTTAAGTATTCTCTTATAATTAATCTTATATATAATAGTATACTTAGTAAGCTTCTATTTATACTAAATAATTATCTTAGTATTCTTATTTATCTAAGGTGCCTCTACGCTATTATTAAAGAGAGAACGTATCTATTTCTTTTACGTTTACTATACGCTTACTAGAAATAATATATTATATTATCTAAAACTATAAGTTAGATTATACTACGCGCCTTAGTATAGGTATTAAACTATAGAAGAATTCTAAGCTAACTATAAAGAAAGATTAACTATAGTACTAACCTATACGTATTCTATAGTATTATTATTTTACTTTTCTTACTTATAATCTATAGTAGAGAATAGGTATATAGACTTAGAGTCTAAAGTAATAAAGAAAACTAATTTAGTTCTATCTTTAGACTAAATACAACACTATACTCTACTAAATATATTATATTATATTCTAATATATAATACTATATACTATAGTTCTCTAAGTATAGCTAAGTATATAAGGTTTATAATAATATAGAAAGTAGTGTAAATAACTATAGTACTAATACGTATAGAAATATTAAAAGTAGTACTAATAAATAGCTTATAGCCTCTATTAGTAGAGGTAACTTTTTATAGTAGATTACTAAGTCTCTATATCTAGTGCTTATATAGTATTTTTAGCGCGCGCGCTATACTAAAGTAAAAGATATTTATCTACACGCCTATATTAATAAGGTATTTAATAGAATTACTATAGATATAAACCTAAGCTTCTAGTAAGTCTATCTATACAAACGCGTATCTAGCGTATCTTTATACTCTACGTACTACTTTAGTAAGTATATAGTTAAAAAAATTACTCTATAAGTTACTATAACTAGTAACTTTATATTAAGTTTATATATTTAAGTAGTATATATTAATAGTATTATAGAAGATATTAGTATTATATTAGAGTAACTATATAGTTAGGAAGAGTTGTAATAAATATTTATAAGTAATATAATAGTAGAGCGTAAACGCGTAGAAAAGTATATAGATTTTAGATAAAAATAGAGCTAACTTAAAATCTATACTATAACTAGCCTTAAGGCTATTTACTATTCTAATACTATCTGTACTACTACTATCTTTCTTTAAAAGATTACATAACTAATTAGTAATATTATCTTAACTTATTAAATTAAAAATAGTTACTTCTTACACTTTCTAGCTTAGAAGCGCTATTATAATATAATTAAG
>Ga0265797_10004536_pt1 | contig 21119 bp, 16 predicted proteins | sample P2T30metagenome_FD_192433 | JGI IMG/M metagenome (GOLD analysis project Ga0265797, IMG submission 192433) | Plant litter microbial communities from East Loma Ridge, Irvine, California - P2 T30 | ecosystem: Environmental > Terrestrial > Plant litter > Unclassified | place: USA: California...
TATGCTTTTCATTCCTTCAAGCGTAGACCAAAGGTCATGATGCACCTCGTTAGGTGGCCGCTTGACTAGAGTGAAAATCACATCAAAGATGGAGAGAAGAAGAAAAGGTGGAACAAGGAGGGGGGGTTTGGAGTAGCACTTTTCTTTCAAGTAACACGCTCCAAAGGAAAAAAGAAAACAGTCCGCTGCAATCTACACTCCTCCAAAACCTACCCGATTGGGTAAACCTACCCAATTAGGTAATATGCTAGCGTCCTAGCTGTTGGGTGGAAAAAGCAACTGGACAGTGACACTGCATTATCCACCTCAATCCACGCTTTGCGCAGAACTTGCCCGATTGGGGCATTTAGAACAGGACTCATTGGTTGTGCGACAGAAGACAATACACGTGGCAGAAATTGAAATCACTACTACTACTTTATGCTTTCTTGACATGATGCATAGCGTAAAAAGCACTTCCTCAACCATCTACCATGCAACACTCCTGTATGCGAACCTAAATAGCGAGATAAGATCGGTCAAGCGTAAAGGCTAAACCCAAGCGGCAGAATGCATAAACCGCGAATGTGAACGCCATCCAACACCCAGGGTATACCGTGCCTCAAACGTCCCACCCAAAATGTGACATGCATCATGCGCCTCTCTCTTGCTCACAACTCTATACTCTCCTGCGCCTCTCCCAATGACTCCGATGTTGATGCACCGCCAAATAACTGCTCGATTTCATGTGGATCCAGGGTCCCTACGAACGCGCGCTTGGCAAACGTGAACCACTCCTTTGTCATCTTGTGCTTCTTGTGGTGTTTGCCCTTCTTTCCCTTTTTATGTTTCTTGCCCTTTGTCGCAACATATTCGTCCTCTTCAACGTCCTCGACCACCACCACCTCCTTCACCTCGGCCGATTTCGATTTCGATCCACCTGAGCCAATCTTTCTCGCATACTCGACCCACCGTCTTACCGTCAGATCGGAGAAGCCCTTGTCTTTCTTTGTATCGTATTCCACCTCAAACGCAAACTTATTGGGGTGCGGTTCAGGTCGTGGCTGCTTGCCTTGGTGTTTCTTGTGTTTTCCTTCGTTCCACCTCTTCTTCTCAATCTTGCCGTCTGGGCCGACCTCGAGCCCGAAGATGGTGCTTGCGGCAAACTTGTTCGCAGACGTATCCTGAACAGCGATCAAGTCCGGTGGCGGCTCAACAAAATCGTTGTTGATGTGGGTGAGATTTGCAAAGTACTGCACATAGCGTGTCCATGTAAGAGTTTGCGGTGAGTAGGCAGGGCCAGGCGGTGCAGTCTTGGAAGGGCCGTCTGGAACTTTGAACTTGTACTTGCGCTTCTTCTTGTCTTTCTTGCCCTTGTTCTTCCTTCGCTGTATAGTCTTCAGGTCCCTTACGTACTCTTCATCGTCCTCATAGTCGGTGGCAGTGATCGGCATCTGCCCGGCTGATGCATCCAAGGTTGGTGGACTACTGGAGCCCGTCGTTACGTCAAGTTGTTCTAGGCCAGTAATGTTGTACTCGATGACGCGGAGGGTGGGGAAATAGTTCGGCACTACGCTGGGTGCGACATGAGTTACGGCATAGCGTTCAGCATATCGGCCTCCGATTTTCTCGAGGTATTTCTTCCTCTCCTCTTTCCGGTCCTTTGCGGATCTTGAGACCACAGATGTAAGCCAATTCCACACTGTATTTTCTTCGTCTTCGTCTTCGTCTTCCTCTTGGTCAACGTACTTTGTACGCGATTTCTTGTTCGACTTCACCGGCGGCGCGGGGAGTTGAGCCCAGGCCTCCCGTAGATTGAGCAGGTAGTCCGTCGCCGACGCGACAGTCACCTCGCCATCCTCAAGTAGCTCTACCGTGTTGTCCGATGTAGATGAGCGCACAGCGACCCCCATACGACCACTTTCTGTATCCTTTTCAATGCTCTCAAAGTCCTGCAGCATGAAGTGATCAATGTTCATATGTCCATAGAGATTGCCGACAATGACATCGCGAAACTGTCGTTCAAAGAGGGCATATTTCTGCCAGCATGTCTCGTCCCAGCTCTCCTTGCCGTTAACTCGCGCGGGTGGGACGTGACCCATGAGTATGGCCTTCATGCCGCGTTCTCGGAAAAGCTGAAGTTGAATGCGCAGCCATTCCATGTGTTCGTAGCCGGGTTCGTGTTTCTTCGCGCAGCCGTCGACGGCAGAGTTGGAGCTAAAAAAGTATCTGTGCATGTTAGCCACCTATCCCACCTTTCGTCCATTTTTTTTTCAATCACCACTCACATGGTGTTCAAGCTTATGGTGGCCAGCTTGCCCGGAATCACTTCGACAGAGAACCATCCTCCCTGCTGGAACTGATGTCTCTGCGCCTCGGGTATAAACCCCCGCCAGATATCCAGGTACTTGGTCGTCCATCGGTTCGGGCCGCTCGTGAAGATGTTGTGAGGCAATATGTCGTTGTTGCCGAAAGTAGGCACGATTGGGATAGAAAATGCATTTGTACCACCACCGTGGCCGCTCTGTCCAAAGACGTCGGTAAATTTCGAGACCATGTACTCGTTCTGCTCGATGACCTGCTTCTGCGTCCGCGGGATCGCGTCATCGTTGTCGTGCCGGGCCGAGTCGCCGGTCCATATGATGAAGTCGATGTCGTTTTTTAGGTTGTCGTCTATCCATTTGAACGTCTGGTTGATCAGCGCAAAGGGCGAGTCGCAGCCCGTAGTTTCTGCGCCGTAGACGCCAGCCGGCCCACGGTCGCGATGGCATGCGGCGTCGGACGTGGTACTTGCATATGTCTTGTAGAAAGGGTCTGGATGGAAGTCTGCACCGGTGCGTTAGCTACAGGGTGCTGCGTTGCAACGACTACGTTTGCCGGCTTACCCGTGATGTGTAGGAATCTGCCCTTGAGCGTCCGCTGGCCATTCGCAGCGCTGCTTACGCCTGTAGCCCCAGAACCTGGACTGCGGCTGTTTGCTGCACCTCCTGCCGCGTTCGGCGGGGCGGCCCTGGCCTGCCCACAGAGAAGCAGCCCGCAGATCAACGTGTGCCTTGCTCGCACCATGACTGTCAGTGTGCTATGGTAGAAACAAGCATTTGCGAGCGACTTGATGAGTGCATGTGTTGCGCAACGTCCATGTTAAATCATGCCTAATAGCGCCGAAGACACCCTGATGGCGGACCCAAGGCGCAACAGGGAGCCACTGCTGCGCGCACACCCTAGAAACGCCCCTGTCATTGGTGCGTCATCGCTCACGCCCAACTACCACGCGATACTCAACCATCCTGCCACACCTCCCCAGCAGACACCATTCACTTGCTCTCTCTTGCCCCATCAAGACACCACAGTTGGTCGTGTGACTGACTGACCTCCAGCTTGCCGCTGCATCCTCACCGCAATGCGCGCTTTTTTTTTACTGGACTTGACCGCTCAACTTCCCGCATGCAATGCCGCCATCGTGATGCTCGAATATGCCTCAACTGCCTACGACTCATGAGTGCATAAGTGGGCCATGCTGTACCACCCGCTTTTATATCCAACGTGGGGGGGAGGGGAGAGAATACGGAGACCCCTCAGTCCTGGGGTAGCATACGATACTACTCGCGTGACCATGTCTCATCTTGCCAAACTGAGGCCACCACAGCGTCTGAGTGGTCTGTACTATGGAATCAAAGGGGGGATTCCCATGTCCACAGCGCAGAACGTGCAGCCATCACACATTCAAACATCATGTGGGTAGTGATATGTGTAGTTCATTGCTGTCCTGCATCGGTGCAGCGGACGCTGAATCTACAAACTGCTAACAATGGCATCCCTTTTCGTAGAGACATGCTTCCGCTCTTGTAATATGCTAAGCCGCTTGCTTTCCCAAGTGCCGCTCATCCTCTATCAACAGCCGAAGGCCGGCCTTTTTTTACTGCGCCACCGCGCAAAAAAACATGAACACCGCTGCTTCACCCTAAGTGGGGCGGTCCATGCATTCAAGGAAAGAAACACGGAATCAAAAAAAAAATTGCCCGTAGCTAAACATGTCTTGAGTAGTCCAACCGAGCCGAACACCTACGCTATGCTGCAAATATACATAACGGCATGCCACCGTAGAAATCGAAAACGCCCATGTGCTGAATGTATAGGGCTCGTACGCGATGATAATCAAATGTGTCGTGCGCGAACGATATCTCATGCGCCGTTCTTCTGGCCATTCGTGGCCGTTGCCCCAGAAGCCGGCTTCTCCGAGCTCAGCATCTTGTTGTACATGCCTTTGATGGCAGGAACAGTGACACCAGAGCGAGGCCAGTGGTTGTTGATCGTGTAACCCCTGAGACTAGTTAGCATGTGTAGATGAAGAGAGTTGGCGAGAGAACGTACCATAGCCGCTCTTCGAGCTCTGGGTTGTCACGCGTCTCGGCGCGGATGAAGTTGCCAATGGCAATCAACTCAGTCTTCAGTACCTTGACCATCGCATCCTTCTGTGGATAGTTCTTCGGCGTCGCCTTTTTAAGGCGGCTGAGATTGTCGCGCACAGGTCGAAGCTTTCGCTCAAGAAAGTCGTCTGGCTTCTTCTCCTTTGCCTTGGGCGTCTCCACAGACCGATCAGGAACTTGGCTCTGGCTGTGTGAGCGTGGACGGTCCTCGGAAAGACGGGGCCGGTCGTCTCGAATGCGCTGCCTGTCCACGTCGCCGCTGATCTTTCGACGATTCTCCGGTGTCCCATTCCTGTCCGCAGTCTGCGCACGACGATCAACGCTGCCGCGGTCATTTCGGTACTCCTTGCGGTGAGCATCAGAAGGCCTGTATTGATCACTATTCCTAGGGCGGTCGTCCCGACTCCTATCATATTGGCGACTCTCAGTCCGGCTGTCGGGTCGTCGGTTCTCGCCATTGCTGTATGTACGCTGAGAAGGGCGCTCCGAATCCCGTGATGCCATCTTCCGCATTGGGCCAGAAGGTGCAGGGCTGGCAGAAATACTGGCAGCCTTGTCGGTCCGACGTGCCGCATTGAGGTGGTTCTTCTTGTTGTTGCGGTGATGGTTCTCCATTAGGCGCTTAACGCTTGGATCCGAGATGCTCTTGTCTTTCAGAACGGTCAGGAGATAGTTCGCACGGCGGACAAGATGCACGGCGCCTGGAGACTTGGCGTTCTTCTCTTCAGCCTTGGTACGCTCCTCCTTCTTGTCGACACGGTGCTCTTCAAGGTAGAACTTGTCGCTCAGTCCCAACTCTGGATCATCGCGGATGTTGACCCAGGCGCCGTAACCGTGACGCTGAATACCAATGCACAGCATACCATCTTCGCGTGCGCCCCAAGGACAAGAATAGCTCGCAGGCTTGATGGCATCTGGTACACGGAAGTTGCGCCACTCGGGAGTTGCCTCGACGGCCTCCTTGAGGATGCGCATCTCGATCGGACGCTCGAGAATAGTCTCCGCGTTAACCTTCTTCACGTTGCCAAAGTCGAAAAGAACAGCCTTCTTGTCCTTCTTGGTGATGGCGCGCTTGGCCTCAATCTCCAAATTCTTGAGCCTCATCTGCTCCTCCTTGACGAGTCGTGTGCTTTCCGCGACGATCTGGTCTAGGGTGGCCTTGACTACACCAAGATCGCGGCCAACAAGTTTCGCTGCCTGAAGCATCTCATCGGCGCGTTCGTCAAGTGAACCATAACGGTAGTAAGCTCCGATAAGGTTTCGCGCCTCCTTCGTGTTGAGAGGGCGCTTGGGGTCCTTCTTGACGTTGTCGTCTTGCTCGGATTGCTCATCGTCATCAACATCAATATGAGTGGCCTCAAGCGCGCGCTTCTTAGCAGCTCGCTGTTCCCGTGCACTCGATGAGGCTGCTTTGCGCTTCCTGGGAGCGCTCTCCTCAAGCAGCTTCTGCGTCTCTTCCTCGTCTTTCCGTTGCTGGATATCGGCCTTGACGGCCTCAAGCTCCTCCTTGGGAATGATGTCATCCCATTCGAGATCAATCTTGACATCAGTGTACTCGAAGTTCCTGAGAAACTCTTCACCACCGTCGGACGTAAGACCGGCGGCCTGCTCCGTCTTGTGCTCCTCAGCGTTCTCCAGGACTGAGTCAATGTCGAGCTCTTCGAGCTTCTTCTGGTTGCCCGACTGCTCAAACATCTTCTGTCCGCGACGCTTAAGGATGTTGTTGATATCGTCGGCAGAGTTTGGCTCAGCGGCAGCGCGACTCATCTTGTCGTTGAGTTCCTTTTGCTGACGATCGGTCACACCACGCTGAATCGTGATGAATTCGAGCATACGCTTGTTACGGGCGCGCTCCAAAATCTCTTCCTCGATAGTATCTTTCGAAACAAGACGGTAGACACTAACAGGCTTCTGTTGGCCAATGCGATGAGCTCGAGCCATCGCTTGCAAGTCAGCTTGAGGATTCCAATCGGAATCGAAGATGACGACCGTATCAGCAGTCATCAAGTTGATACCGAGACCACCGGCCCTAGTAGACAGAAGGAAGCAATAGTCCTCGCTACCTGGCGCGTTGAAGTGGTCAATGGCAATTTTCCTCTCAGCTGCTGGGACGGTACCGTCAAGTCGCTGGAACGAGTAGTTGCGTAACTTGAGGTAGTCGGTCAAAATATCCAGCATATGCACCATTTGACTGAAGATAAGGACACGATGGCCGTCGGCTTTCAACTTGCCGAGAAGGCGGTCCAGCAACATCATCTTGCCACTAGAGGTGATCAGAGCCTTCAAGGTCTCCTCCTTTGAGGAACCGGGCTTCACAAGCTTATTTTCGGCGTTGGGGAAGAGCAAAGCATGATTGCTAGCCTTCTTTAGCTCCATGACAATGTTCAACAGAGACTGCTTGTGACCGACGCCTCCTTCGTTGAGCGCCTCGTAGTTGCGTGTCAGGATATTCTTGTAGTACTCAAGCTGAATATCAGACAGTTCGACACGGAGAATCTTCTCAGACTTGGGAGGCAGATCGTTCTCAACCTTCTCCTTGGTCCGGCGAATCATGTAGGGCTGAATTGCTGAGCTGAGTTCGGCAAGCTTGTGACTGGCGTCCTCTGAAGCGAGATCTACATGCTCGTCAACGGTGATTTTCCCTGGCATAAGGAAGTCCATGAGAGCAGCCAGCTCTCCCAATGTGTTCTGGATCGGAGTGCCGGTGATGAGCAGTCGACACGGTGCGTTGAATTGCCGCAGCCTATCGTAGAGCTGGGAGTCACGGTTCTTCAGTCGGTGCGCCTCGTCAACGGCAAGGAACTGCCACTTGATGCTCTGCAAGAACTGCCAGTCGGCGAGGACGTATTCATACGTAGTCAATAGTACGTTGAACTTGATCTTCTTTGTGTTCCCATCGACCAGAAGCTCCTTGTCCCTAATGATTGCTCGGGCTTCCTCTCTACCGGTGTAGATGACATAGTTGACATCGGGTGTCCAGTTGTTGAAGGTGTCGGCCCACGCAGGCATAGTGGACAACGGTACTACGCAGATCATGGGACCATCCTGCCCTCGATCATGCCTCAGCCAGTTGATGAAGGAGACAGTCTGCACAGTCTTTCCCAGACCCATCTCGTCGGCCAAGATGACGTTTGTGCCTCGACACCAGTTGTGCGCTAGGAAGTTGACACCTTGGAGTTGGAACGATCTCAGTTGACCAAACTTGATGTAGTCAGGCTGCGCATCCAGCTTGACGAACTTCCGGCGTGTATTCGGGTTCGTCTCGCGCATATCGGAGGAGGGTCGGTTCGACGAGCGGTCAAGGAAACGATCAATCTCGCTCTGTGACAAGCGACTCACGAGTGATGCCGGTTCCCATGTGCAGAACTCGTACGTCAATCCTTTCCCTACTCAGTGTTAGGTAATCCAGTCAGGGGTTGAGTTTGAATAAACGTACACTTGACAAAGTACTCCGTCTCGTCTTCACCATCTCGCGAGTCGATAACGCGTTCAACGACGTGGAAGTCGAGTTGACTCTCGCGCTCTGCTTCACGTGCAACCATGTGCTGCTCAAACTCCTCAGGGTCCTCGTCCTTACGACTATGGAAGTACATGTCGTTGGAGACCGGGCCCTTGAAGTAGTTGTCCAGCTTCCGGTAGCCCTTGTACGAGGCTGCCGTTTTGTAGTCTTCCCATGATGAATGGTAGTGTGCCTTGTCTTGCCATTTGATCTAAAAGTACCATATTAGTAGTGCGGATGACGAGAATGGTGGTTTGCTCTTACCAAGTATTCAAAGTCTTTCTTCTCGAAGGAAGGATCAATTTCTGTCTCCGTCAGCAGGTGTTTGCACCAACAGACAACAGCCTAACTTACCAGATCCATCTTTCGGCCTATGATCGAGAATCTTATCGATGACGGGGCCAGTGTCCTCAGTTGCGGTGGCCCAGTAGTTGGGCGTTGTTTCGTCATCCTCTTCTATAAACTCGTCCTCGTCTTCTTCTTCGTTGTAATTCGCAACTTGGGCTGTGCGCCTGGCAGAAAATCGGACCTCGGCTTGTGACGGTGGTTCGCGGCCTGCAGCAACGGCGTGCTGACGTTGGCGTTGCTTCTTGGTGGGGATGTTGCGACGGGCGCCAACATAGCCATCCGATTCAGACTCAGAGCCAGTCGAGCGATAGACCGGTGTTGGTTGGTTGGAAGCTGGAGGATGGGTTAGTACGACGTCAGTCGCGAAGGGTGGGGGAGACAAACTCTTGCGCGAAGCAGTCCTTTGTCGCTTGCGTGGCTGATCTGAGCTGTATTCATCGTCTTCATCACTGCTATCGACCTGGATCATGTTAATACTGACTTCTTCCATCAACTAAGCGTCACTTACGATGCGACGACCTTGGTGGCGGGCACGACCCTAGGCTACAGTTAGCTCATATGAAGAGAGAGAGATTGTGTAGGCCACATACGCTGCGACGCAAGCCATACAGCTCTGGGTTCTGTTCCATGGGGTACTCCTTCTCGTCGCTTGCCTTGCGCTTGGTCGGCCTTGTTGACTCCTCTGATGAGCTGCGAGCGCGGTTGCTCTCTGCCTGTTCGGACGGCGGTGAGTCAGAGTCGTAGTCGCCGTCCGGCTCGCCCTCGGCATCAACATCCTCGGACGAGTCTGAAGCAGCAGCCATCTCCTCATCTTCGTCGTACTCCTCGCCCGGCGCGTCAACATCGGAGGCTTGGTCGGCTGCGGCAGCCTCTCTCGCGTCGGACAAATCGCTGTCGGCTTGGGGAGAAGAGCTGTCGGCTGTGGTCATATGGGCTGCGAGAGGCGATAAATGACCGTTTGTGTATGGTAACGAGGCGACATGGCCTGGTGAAGAGGGCATCATGATGGACGCGGCTGTAGAAGAGAGTCAGCAGGATATTCGCACCTCCTGTGGGCCACAGTGGGCCGGAGCGGGCGCGTTAGATAGAGCAAAACTACGCGATCCAGAATAACCAGGAAGCGGCCAAGAACGAGGCCGAGGGCGCGAGCAATGCAAGTCTGATGGATTGCGGAGGTGGTGGTTGAGGGCTGAGTGGACAAAGGGCGGTGGAGGGCGGTGAAGCGGTGGAAGGGCGGAGCGTGTTATAGAGGGGGTAGAAGGCAAGGCGGACGCCTTCTTTACGTAGCGGGCGGCCGTACTAAGAGTGAAGAGTGACTTGCGGGATGCATGGGCGTGAAATGGTGATGGATTGATCGACTTGGACAACGCCAGCACCAGGCAGCGCGGGCGGGTTTGTGCAGGCCAAGTACGCGACGGAAGAGTTAAAAGTAGATATACGTACAGTCCATGTCCAAGATACCCTCGATATCGGGTGTGGGGTGTGGGCTGGGTAGGGTGAAGTGTGCGTCGTGGTGAGGGTTGTGGAGTTTCCTTAGGTATGGATGGTCGGGGCTTGCAAGCAGCAGGCCAGCGCCTCGCTTTCGCGCTAACCACTATCGCACCCGCGGCCCACCCAATCAGAACAAGGGCCAAAACGCTTACCACGGCTTGAATGCGAACAACGTTGGTTTGCCTATTGTGCGGTCCTCTCCACCTTTCTCACGTCCTCCTTCACTTCTGTGCAGCCGTTGGAGCACAATAGCCTGCGCGTGTCCCTCCATCATCAGCGTGCGAAACCGCCTGGATAGTCTGCTATTGTCGAGTCCTCCGCGCGCACTATTGAACCAACCGCCCTCCCTCCCAACTTCCCCACCAACGACGTTTGCCGTCACCCACAATAGAGCAAACCGACAACTGCTGCAGCCACCGCAAACATGTCTGACAAGCTCACCCGGTAAGTGACCCGCTGTATCTATTGCATGTGTTTGCGACTGACATCTTCTAGTATTGCCATTGTCAACTCGGACAAGGTACCCCACTACCCCTCCACACAAACATAAAAATTTGGACATGGCTAACGTGAAGATGTTCGACGTGACAGTGTAAGCCAAAGGCAAGTGCCACCCACCTACCTCTTCTTGGCCCCTTGCCTCTCTTCTAACACGCCTCAGAAATGCCGACAAGAATGCAAAAAGTCCTGCCCCGTCGTCCGCACGGGCAAGCTGTGTATCGAAGTAGACGCCTCCTCCAAGATCGCCTTCATCTCTGAGCGGTTATGCATTGGGTGTGGTATCTGCCCCAAGAAATGCCCCTTTGACGCCATCAACATCATCAACTTGCCCACCAACCTCGAGACCCAGGTCACGCATCGGTACTCGGCCAACAGCTTCAAGCTGCACAGACTGCCTATGCCCCGTCCGGGCCAGGTGTTGGGATTGGTCGGCACAAACGGTATCGGCAAGAGTACAGCGCTGAAGATTCTGAGTGGCAAGCTCAAGCCCAACTTGGGTCGTTATGACAACCCACCGGACTGGGAGGAGATTCTGAAGTACTTCCGTGGTTCTGAACTTCAAAACTACTTCACCAAGGTCCTGGAAGACAACCTCAAGGCCGTCGTCAAGCCCCAGTATGTCGACCAGATCCCAAAAGCCATAAAGGCGGCCGACCGCACCGTCGGCAAGCTCGTCCAGGCCCGCTCGCAGATGGAGAACCTCGATGAGATGATCGACGACCTCGAGCTGCGACACATCTTTGACCGTGATGTTGGACAGCTGTCTGGTGGAGAGCTGCAGCGTTTCGCCATCGCCCTTGTCTGCGTTCAACAAGCCGATGTATACATGTTCGACGAGCCGTCATCTTTCCTCGATGTCAAACAGCGTCTGGCCGCCGCCCGAAAGATCCGCAGTCTTCTCCGCCCCAACGACTACGTCATTGTTGTCGAGCACGACTTGTCCGTGCTTGATTATCTCTCTGATTTCATCTGCGTCCTTTACGGTAAGCCAGCTGTTTACGGTGTAGTCACCCTGCCGGCGTCAGTCCGTGAAGGTATCAACATCTTCTTGGATGGAAACATCCCCACTGAGAACTTGCGTTTCCGTGAGGAATCGCTTCAGTTTCGCATTGCCGAGGCAGGCGACGAATACATGGTTGATCACAACCGTGGCTACCAGTACCCTGCCATGGAAAAGACTTTAGGAGGCTTCCACCTTAGCATCGAATCTGGCGCCTTCACCGACTCTGAGATCATTGTCATGATGGGTGAGAACGGTACCGGAAAGACTACCTTTTGTAAGATGCTTGCCGGTGCTCTGCAGCCAGATGGCGATACCAAGGTCCCCAAGATGAGCATCAGTATGAAGCCTCAGACCATCACACCCAAGTTCCAGGGCACCGTCCGTCAACTCTTTTTCAAGAAGATTAAGGCGGCTTTCCTGAGCCCCCAATTCCAGACCGACGTCTACAAGCCCCTGAAGATGGACGACTTCATCGACCAGGAAGTGCAGAACCTGTCTGGTGGTGAATTGCAGCGTGTCGCCATCGTCCTGGCCCTTGGTATGCCAGCCGAAATCTACCTTATCGACGAACCTAGTGCCTACCTCGACTCCGAGCAGCGTATTGTTGCATCTCGGGTCATCAAGCGCTTTATTATGCACTCGAAGAAGACTGCTTTCGTCGTCGAGCACGACTTCATCATGGCCACCTACCTCGCCGACCGCGTCATTGTCTTTGACGGTCAACCTGCTGTCAATGCCCGCGCCAACAAGCCCGAATCTCTCCTTACTGGTTGCAACAGCTTCTTGAAGAACTTGGATGTCACTTTCCGTCGTGACCCCAACTCCTTCCGTCCTCGTATCAACAAGGACAAGTCTCAGCTTGACCAGGAACAGAAATTAAGCGGGAACTACTTCTTCCTGGAGGATGATAGTTGAAAAGGTTTTCGATTATCAGAATACGCTCCTCTCCCAGCGCCGCCTGCAAGGGCACGTGAAGACCAGGGCGACGAAGAAGGGTAATAAGAAGCGTGGGTTGAGGGCATGCGCCGTGAGTCTCTTGGACGATGAATATGACTCTGAGAATGAAGACGATGAGGACGAGTGGTTTTGGACAGCGGCCGACCTCCTGCGCTTATTAGTCACTTCCCATTTTGATGCACAAGATGGGAAGTAACAAACACACTCAGCCCGGGTCAAGCTAGGTGGCCGCTGTTGGGGTTTGAAGGAGTCAAAAAAGCAGTATGCATATTGATTGATATGAGCTGCAAAGTTTGAGCAAAACAGTATTGCATCCAGTTAGAGGATATTTTGAAATGTAATATGCAGTCTCTTTCAAAGGGCACGACACCCGTGGGCAAAAGCTTGTCAGTGATTATGATGATGTACACCTTGAATTGAATTTTGCATGTATGTAGAGATGCCTAATAGTATATGTTTGATTTCAATTCTCTCTCTACTTTGTACCTTTTTCTCTTTTGCCAACTATACCGTGTGTCGTGCATGTTCGCTCGCAATAGCAACCATGTAGCCAACGACCAAGAAATCAGAATACAAACTCAGGGAAAGGGAAAGTGGGGGTATCGATGCCTAGAACATCCAATCTCAACAAGACGAGAAGAAAAGAGAAAACACTTCCTTCTAGAAACGAAGGTGAGCAGTGAGAGTGTGATAAGAAAGAGCGGGTGGGTATATCTATCTTGTGCAAACCCAAAACCAAGAAAAGAGAAAACCGAAGAAGATTAACCCCTGACAATCTCAAGCACGCCACAAAAACTCCTCATCCATGGGCATAGGCGTCCTGTTCATATGTTCCAGACTCCTGTTCAAACTCTCGGCGTCCTCTTCTTCTTCCGAGCGCTTGCTCGCACTACTAAGCGGCGTGCGCATGGGACTCGTTTGCATAGATAATTCCGCGTCGAGGCTGGCGGAGAGGGCTTTAATGCCTTCTCCTTCTGGCTCGAGCTGAGGAATAGGTATTGGTGCTACTGCGGCGGGGGCGGAGGCGACGACGACTTCATCAGTGGATGTCTTACTCGCTCTCTTCCTGGCGCGTTCCTGGCGCGCTTCTTCGCGTTGGCGCATAAGATCTTCCTCGTGTGCGACGGCTTTTGCGCGGCGATCCTCGACGTCTTTGCGTTTGATGACACGGCCCAGCGCGTCTGAGGCTTGTATGAGGCCGTCGATGCTAATGGCGTGGTTGGTCATTTGATGGTTAATGTAGTGGTATACGCCAGCTGGAGTATCGCAATGCAGAAGCGCCTTTTCGTTAAGTTTAAGGAGAGCGAGGGCAATCTGGAACAAAAAGGTTGAACCGTCATGCATGCAGAGGACGACGTCCCACACGCGGAACAGGGCTTCGGCGGAAAGGCAGTCGGTAAATACGGAGAGGAACCATTGGAAGGTTAGGGCCTCCAGCTCGATTTCTAGCTCGTCAAGGTGCGCGGAAAGGCGGGGCAGGATTTCACTGACATAGGAGCGGAGGACGGTTTGGTCGGCGCGCGAGGTGAGGAGGTGCTGGTCGTAGTAGTGTTGCGGGAGGATCTCTTCGATCATGGCGGTGAGTACCCAGAAAGCATCTTCGGGTGTGGGCATGATGAGTAGCAAACATGCGGCAATCAGGTTCATGCCCTGGCAATAGCCAACCTCTGGGTTACGGCGAGAGTAGGCGAGCAGTACCTCTTGGAGCTTTTGCACGCCGGGCCCAGTACGGAAAAAGATGTTGTCTGTGAGTGTGCGGGTGATGTCCATCTGGATCTGGGTTGCGATGGTGGGGTCGTCTTCACCGTTGTTGACCAAGTCCTCATAATAACCCGGCGTGCGCAGATGCAGGGCACCACTCCCTTCGGCCCAGATTGCGGCTCTCATGTTCACTGGAATACCGCCGAGCACAAGGCGTCGGAACTCTTGCCACTTAGCACGTCCAATTTTGCCCTTGTTGCCCAAGCCTGCAATGCCTACTAATTCGCCGTCGGCAAGAAAAGTTTCTGGCATGGCATTACCCTTTCCGTTCTCGGCGATGCTGGCAACTTCCCCTTCGCGCTTGTTCTGCGCACGAACTTTACGGAGAAAGTCATTCCATTTGATTGTCCTCTCCTTTTGAAGGTTATCATGCAGCTCACTCATTTGTTCGAGCAGAGACTGTACTGGATCGATCGAAGGCGGGTATTGGCTGATGGGCGTAGCAGGGCCTGGTGATACCATGGCGGGAGAGATGTCCGAGTTGCCCGAAACGGTGCGAGACGGTGATGGGTCAGAATTGATGCTTGTGGTTGGCACGGATCCTCGTTTCATCAAAGTGATCTGATTCTGGCCGATTTTGAAAGTAGAGGTCTCACCTTCAGCAGTTTCGACTGTTGTGATGGGTGCAGCAGATGGAGTATGCGAAAGTAGTTCAGTTGGATGTGTGGCGAGTTTCAAGTAATCTGCCCATGTCTTACTTGTTGGCTGGGTGGTTTGGGTATCTGAGTCGGAGCTGGATGGACGTGTAATGCCGTCATTCGTGTCAGTCACGACCGGATTGGCTTCGTTGGAGTCATGGTCGTTTGCTAGGCTATTGAGCGCAGTCCTGCCATCGACAAGTGATTCAACATTGCTGCTTCGCTTCTGCTTCATCAGCTCAGCGGCTGCCTCGCTCTGCCTCTTCTTTCGGCGCTGGTCGTAGATGAAGCCGAATCTATCGGTCAAGTACTCGCTGCTTCCAATGAACCTATTGTGCTGCTGTACAAGCGTTGGCGGTCGCGAGTCTTCAGGCAGGATTCGATCCATCTCAACAGGTCCGAGGTTGCTCATTCCACGGGTTGGGGGGGCTGGAACAATACTGCCAGATGGACTTTTTGTCTGTTCGATCGAGATACTCTTGATGGTTCCATTCGGGCCCAGGGCTCGTCCTCGCCTTTGTGTACTTGCTAAAGACGACTTTGCAGACTTTGCAGTCTTGGTCGAGTCTACGGAAGGAGCGCGATCGACAGCATCCGAAGTGAGATTTTGACGACCTCGCATGCTACTGGCTTTGCTTGGACTGAGGTTGTTGCCTGCCACCATTTTCAACGCCCAGCTGGCCAGCGACACCGACGACGATCTACGCGGCGATGTCTCTGAAGCGTCTTGACTGTTGAGTCTGCGCAATGCGGGTATGGCGCCGACGGGGGGTATGAAGGTATCGTTTGCGAGGGCTTTTCGGGCTGGTTTCGCTCCGCTGGATGCACGCGACCGACCATGGCCCGCTAGAGTATCTGCCTCCCTGTCAACTAGACTTGCGACGGACGGGGCTCTGCTGCTCTTCCTGCTTGTCCCTGTCCAAATGTAGCTCTTCCAGTTTGCTTTGGTGGCATCGCGAGCATCAGACGCGACCGAGTTGATGGACATGACTTCGGCCAGTGGGGTCGCACCGCCCGTGTCAATGCCCAGCGCATCTGGATGCTCAGCGAGCTCGTCTTCCATGGCCCTTGCGAGCCGGTCCTCCATGGGGTCGTCTGGATGTAATCCAGTGGGCCCGCTGTCGCCCCGCGTTCGAGTCTTTGTCAAGCCATTGTCCTGCTCCTTGCTCTTCTCCAGCTCGCGCAGCCGGTTCTCAATGTCCATGTTGGAGACCTCGCACTCTTGGAGCATCTTCCTCAGCATCCGCTCTCGCTCCTCGGCCCGTCGCCGCAGGGCCGTGATCTGGGCATCGCGCTGCGCCAGATCGCCTGCAAGCTGCTTGACCAGCGCCACAGCGCCCGTCTGTCGCAGCGCATCCTGTATATTGTCGTCGCTGGCAAAGTGCAGGTTGCCGGGCACTTTGGCAGACTCGGCTGGGGTGTCGTCGAAGAGGGCAGTCCGGTCAGCAGTGGTAGTGGCAGCCACCAGACTGCCCACGATCTGCTGGGTCGACTTTGTGACCTTTCGCACCGTCGAGGTGGGAGTAGAGTTCTTGGCGAGATCCGGCGGGGGGATTGCCTTGACCGTGTCCGGCGATGCTGTTGGCCTGTTCTCGGCATCCTTGACGGCCTCGTCGGGCGCTGGCGTGGAGCGAAACCAGCCGTTGGGACGCGACTGTGCCGGGGACGTGTCCGGGCTGGGTGACAATGAGGGGAACGAGGTGAGGCTCTTGGTGTCGACGTCTGGCGAGGCTGCCCGGCTGCGGCTGCGGCTTAGGGATGTGTTTGAACTGCGCTTGGATGGGCGTACACGCTGCAAGCTGCGGTTCCTGGGCGGGTTGGATATGCTCGAGTTCTGGGAGGCGGACCGGACGAGATCAACGGCCCGCGGTGTGGAGTCGATGGCTGCCATGGCTGTCAAGCGTGTCTGCAGACGCGCACATGCGTGTAGTGTGGGGAGCTGAGCTTCTTGCACGGGGAAATGGTTGTCGCATTCGCAGGGATATTGTATTCGGCGAGCATGCGCGTGCGTAGTGGGAGAGAGCGGTTTGGTAGCATCGACAGTCGTAGGCATGTGGAGAGCAATGCGTCATAGCGAGGCTCAATTATCTCCCGCCCACACGCCGTGTGCGTGTATATAGGGGATCGATCTGCGCAGACGACAAATGGCAAATCTACTACGTGTTCAGGGGTAAACAGCCAAATGCTGCCAACTGCTGAAATTGCTACGACGCAAGGGGCACGAATAGCCACAGGCACTCTTGGGCGTTGGGTTGCATAGTCGTTAGCGATGCGTGCACACACACACACACACACACCCAAGGCAATCATTCCGAAGCCACTAGGCCGGGTCATGCATGGCATACATACACGCCTCACCCCCATGTCAGCCCTGCCGTGCTTTTCACCCGAGATCAGCAATCAGCAGCCTACCATACCCTGACCCAGACTGCCCGCACTGCCCGCACTGCCCAAACGACCCTCTACAAGTCTCTCTGATCCCCAGCGCCCCAGCACACTAGCCACCCGAACCATGTTTCGCATGTGCCATGCCCGCCACCGACCTCGACGCCGCACTGGCGGCCATTGCGACGCTGGAAACGCTCTCGGATGGGCAGCAGCGGGCATTGAGCAGCATCCAAGCCATTCGGCGTAATGGGGAGCCATTCGTCGACGTGCACGAGCTGTTTGCCCTCTTCGACGTCCTCTACTTTCGAAACCTACTCCTGGCTCGTGTACAAGTACTATGGTCGCCCCGCCTGACGCTCGTACGTGGACTTTATTTTGGTCAAAGTTTCCAACAACGCTGTGCCATTCCGTTTCTGCGACTGTCTCAGCTAGGACACCTGAAGCCGCCCGCGTGTTACCGTCACGGACCGCGGCCGTCGCCCCACCCACTTCTAGACTGCCATGTCAAACGCCGGCTAACAATGCCAATCGCAGTGCGCCGGAATCTGCGAGCTGTCTAGGGACCCCACGAACGGGACCGCGACCCGCATCCGCCTCAAGCTGAGCACGCCGCTGCTGCAATACCGCCCGCGCGACGACACCATCAACACCCTGCTGCACGAGGCCATACACGCCTATTTCTTCCTCACCACCTCCTGGAACCACTCGCGCGGAGACGACGGAACAGGCCATGGGCCAGGCTTCCAGCTGCTGGCCGACGCCCTCAATAACCACGGCAACTACGCCGTCACAATCTACCACACCTTCCACGACGAGGTCGAGAGCTACCGGACCCATGTCTGGCAGTGCAATGGGCCTTGCCAGAGCCGGCCGCCGTACTTTGGCCTAGTCAAGCGGAGCATGAACAGAGCCCCTGGCAAGAGCGACACGTGGTGGGAGAGACACCAAGCCGAATGCGGAGGCACCTACACCAAAATCCAGGAACCCGCGCCCACAAAGAAGCAGTTGGAGGCCATGAGTACCAAGGAGCGTGCAGGGAGACAGAAGAACAAGCTGGACAGCTGGATCACAGTCGGACCCAAGAAAGGGACCGTAACCGAAGGTGACACTTTTGTGAGATCCATTCAACGGGACGCTAGCCCAGAGGACAAAACCTCGACGCCGGTGTCATGTAGAGGGAAGACAGCGACCTCTGGAATTGAAGACGTAGTTTCTCCAAGCTCTGGCTCCACGTCTTCCCAAGTAGCCCCAAAACGGCAGCGACCAGACGCAGAAGATGATGCGGTCATGCAGAAGAAGCTACTGGTCAACTGCCCAATCTGCAATCTCAGAATGGCAGAATTGGATATCAACGAGCACTTGGATGCATGTGTGATTCATGCTTGATCACGTGCAGTATGCTAGCTGAACGTGGCCTGGGGAGATATGCACGACATTTACGAATTATAAGATCCTAGTCAGCGCAGACATTGCAACTTGTTCAGCTTTTCAGATTCTTCCTGCCCTACTGTGAAGTAGACTAGTATACGGATAAAATAATTTGTTTATTCTGTGAATAGCTTGTGCGGGTCCTTGCCTTATCCAAGGCTACGTCATTATCAAATATTTACCCTCCACCCACCCTGCCTGCCCAAGTCGAATCTTACCTTGATTGTCCCCTAAACCCGACAAACCATTTTAGCCTTGTTGACAACTATTACTCACACGGACAATATCGAGCCAAAATGGAACCCACGGACTCTGCTTCACTTGGTCAAGCTGTATCCAACACACCATTATCATCGTCGCCGCTCCTGCGCCTACCCCGAGAACTGCGATATGAAATCTACGACCACCTGTGCCACCAAGAAGCAAAGAGCTACCCATTCCGCCAACCACCAATAATCTGCATCGACCAACGAGCTCCACCAACTGCACTGCTCACCACATGTCGCTACCTTAACGATGAAATCCACGCCTATTTTCATGCCAAGGTCACTTTCACACTGCACTTGAAAAACGTCCGTCGTGGCAGCTTCACAGCTATGAACGCCGCATCTATTCGTGCCATCCGACAAGCGAAAAAGTTGCACATCATCTTAGACTGGTTCCGCACCCAAATGCAACCTGAAGAGCACAGGTATCCATTGTCACCCAACATGACTTGTGGGCTTATCGCCCTTATCGAGTTTCTCCATTCTGAGCGAATTAGCCTGGAGCTGATTACGGTATCCGTAATGGACGGACTGTCCACGATTGACTGGGATAACAAAAAGAAGTTGCTGGAGCCTCTGCATAAGTTGGCTGGGCGTGTGAGGTTTCGGGTTGATCGAGTGGTTTCGGAAGGAGATGAGCTTGACTTGGAGACGCGTCTTAGAGATTACATGAAGCGGCTCAATGGTGTTGTATTACCGGCTAGTCGTTAGATACGCAAAGCTTGTGTGTTTACCTAGTATGCTGTCATGGATCAAGGAGTTTTGTTTTTGTGAATGGCGAGGAGCGGTTGGGTGTTTGTGATACGCTACGATTACATATACAAAGGATGGATAGATACATTGATCATTAGTATAATGTAAAGTCTACTTGGAAATGTAATCTAGCTACCAAGACCACATCTATATCTAGGTTGGTATAGTTGAAAATAATACATATTTTCGGAAAATATAACCCATACTGAGCCAATTCTACCTAGGGCGAGAAATCCAGTTTTTGTAAAACCCAGACTACTTGGTGAGTTGAATGAGATGATACTCTCTTGACGCAATATCAATTTCATTTCGTAGCCAAGGGCTGCTAGAAGACAAAACATCATGTGTGAGTCACTACATTAATGGCTGCTTGAATCTCTCATTATCACCACTGTGTACAGGAGGCTATAGATTGAAGAGAGCTTTGGACAGCCATACTTTAAATATTGCTCGTCGATACAAAGGCTAGTCATATCCGCTCGTAGGCCCGGAGTTAAATGCTTTGGCACTTCATCTATCCTCCACTTACACTCAATTTCGCAGTCCCGCCCGTGGAACCTTCTCCTCACCAATCAAAACACCCTTATACCTAAAACGAGCGTATGGCCCGTGCCCTAGATTGATTAAGCCACTATTATGTGCTATCACCATTGACCAAATCGCACGTCACGCAGCCTTTCTAGGCAACGAACTGCTCACGGCTCATGCGCTAGTAGCTGCCGGAGATCTGCCGGCCGATACCCTACTATATAACCCCTCCCTCCCCCTCCCTCCATCACTTTTTGTCTCTACTCCACTACACAAACTCAACTTGTCTATTTAAATCCCTTCCGCAGCCTCGATCACAATAGCAAGTTTCTTTCTTAAGTAAGTTCTTTCATCATCTCACTTCCTATTTCAAGTCTGACTAATATATCAGACTTTTACCCAGACTCATGATGCATGACATCATTAATCACAACGATACAACATCACTGCGACAGTCGACACTTGACATGGCACCTCTTTCAAACATTCACTCAGCCTCACCTTGAACAATATCAGTTCCGCTGTCGCCTCACACTACTTCACACTTGCCTGCCTTTGGTCGAACCTAGCATACCCTGACATCTTGTCAACTTCGGTCCCTCAAACCACATCACCCAACATGCATCTTCCTTACTATCCTGTCTCACTACCTCAATATATCGAAATACTTCCAAGGCATCCCGGCACAGGCACCACCCTCATTGGCAGTGGCTTTTGCTCGACTGTCTCACGCCACTCCCGCATACGTACACGCATTCGCAGCAAGCCAAGCTGTGGCACAGGGATACAGGTTAGACTGTAGGATGGCCCTTGAGTTGGTTGCGGGTTGGATCAGAAAGATGTAAGAGGAGGATCAGTGGTGTTGAACTGTTGTTATTGTCGACACTCCTTCGCATTTGGCCATCGAAGCAATCTTGATTTGAGCTCTCCAAGGTGATGGAGGATAGATGGTCAATGGCGCTCGCGCTAAACCAGGCCTACCTTGGGTCAAGGGTGTAACAACCCCTGAGATTTGCGATCCGCCTGCCTACTCCAGATGGCGGCCTTTATGGGCTCAGGTCAAGTCTGGAAGGTAGCGAATGGGTCAAGATTCAACAATTGTGTCAACACTCCTGCGGTGATAGCCCTGGGATCAAGTGTGCATGCGTGGAC
>Ga0265797_10004538_pt1 | contig 21106 bp, 18 predicted proteins | sample P2T30metagenome_FD_192433 | JGI IMG/M metagenome (GOLD analysis project Ga0265797, IMG submission 192433) | Plant litter microbial communities from East Loma Ridge, Irvine, California - P2 T30 | ecosystem: Environmental > Terrestrial > Plant litter > Unclassified | place: USA: California...
CATGACTCATGCTCGCCAGAAACACTGACTTGGAATGGTTGGCGCCCATGGCCCTTTCATTCGCCAAGCGCAATTGTTCGATCAGGTGCTCGCGCTCGGTGATATCCAGCCAGCCGCCAATGACGCCGATGTATTGCCCACTGAAATTATGAAACGGCAGAATCCAGTGATACACACTGTACCGTTGCCCATGCACTTCGACCTCAAGGTCGCTGAAGGTCGGTTGGCCGTGCGTGAGCGTGTCCAGGTAAATTTGATGGTAGCGAACATTAAACTCGGCATTGAAGACCTGAGCCTCAAGCAAGGTCTTGCCGATAACCGCCTCGCGAGTCGTTTTGAAGAAGTCCAGGTAGGCCTGGTTACATTGCGCCAGACGCCCCTGCATATCGCGAACATACAGCGCCACTGGAGCCCCATCGATCAACGTGCGACTGAACTGCAGCTGGTCCGCCAGATCCTGTTCAGCTTTTTGACGTTTCTGGATCTGCACGCGCAGGTAATAATTCCAGCCCAGAAATATCAGCACAAACAGTGCAGCGATAAGAACGGCTTTAACCACCACATCCTTGTAGCTGGCCCAGGGGCTGGCCATTGCCGGCGTGGCATTGTTGCGCCAACGGTCGGTCATATCCTTCAGTTCTTCCGGCGCAATGGACACCAGTGCGTCGTTGATAATCCCCCTTAGAATCTCATCCCCCGGCGCGACGGCCATGGCGATCATGGCGGGACGCGAACCAATCACCGAGGCGATGTGCAAGTCCTGCTGGAAATGATGGGTAATGAAGTAATCGGCGTTGAACTGCGTCGTCACCGCACCCTCAACCTCTTTATTGGCCAATAGCTCAATGCCGTGCGTGGCGTTGCGTACACTCACTTGTTGAATGTGCGGGTAATACTCCTTGATCCAGTTGGACATAGGATTGCCCCATGCCACCGCCAGACGCAGATTATTCAGCTCCTCCAGACTGCGGATTCCCGCCTCGTTGCGCCGAGTGACCACTACCGAAGGCGTGACCACATACGGGCGTGTAATCTGTTCGGGGGCGAGTGACTGGTCACCGATGTTCAAAGCCGCAATCAGGTTGACGTTGCGATCCTGCAGCTCATCGACCATTTCGCGCACGCTGTTGCTGCGCACAAACTCGAATTCCATCCCGGTCAGTTGCCCGATTCTTTTCAGCAAATCAGCGCTCAACCCTTTCAGCTGATTATGTTCATCAAAGAAGGTCAATGGGACAAAGGCATTGGTGATTGCGACTTTGACCTTGGGATGAGCAGCTATCCAGTCGACTTGTTCCGGACTCAGTTTCAGAGATGTGCGAGGTACGATAAAGCTGCTGCTCAATCCCCAACGCGAAGTAATCCGCAGGATGCTGGCGACAGGAATAGTGGCAAGGGATTGATTGATGGCGTTCAGCAATTGCGGCTGCGCCACACTCACGGCAAAATTGAAGTCCGCACAATTGGGCTCGGGCGCGTTACCGGCGATGAAAATGTCGTTGCGGTAATAACGTGAAATCAGGAACTCAGCCGTCACCCCGTCGGTGATAAACACATCTGCCTGGTCAAAGGCCAGGCCGGCAATCGCGGTCAGATACTCATCGAACCGCACCAGGGTGCTTCTCGGGTGTTGTGCATGAAGTTGCCCGGCGAATGAATCGCTCGTCGCGATATAGGCCAGGCGCTCCCCAGCCAGGTCGGCGCTCGATTCGTGATTCTGATTGATACGCCGCACAACGACCCTACGGTTGAGCAGATATGGCGTGGATGCCTTGAAGAGCGGGCTTTGGTCGGCGCTGACCTCATTCAAGGCGAGCATGTCGACCTCGCCTCGCGCCATGGCCTGCAACGCTTCATTGCGATCGCGGTACATAACCATTTTCATGGGCACGCCCAACGTCTGCTGCAATAGGCTGAGTATATCGGCCGTCACCCCTTCAAAGCCGCCCGGTTCGTACCCAGTGTACATCGGTGGCAATGCTCTGCCCCAAAAAGCCACCCTGATCGACGATCGGCCATCGAGCCACGCCTGCGTCGTGGAGTCGAAAGCCACGGACGGTGCCAACTCTGGCGTGCGAACGATGAGCCGCGCATCGTCCGCCGCGGCCGCCAGGCTTGAGCCTGACAGCCAAACCAGACAGACGAACAAACACGAACGGATGTTAAACATTGCTTTCAAGGTGTTCTATATCCCGAGCGCCGAATTAAACACTGCAGACAGGCAGTGAGCAGGAGGTTCTTATGTAAGGCCGGTGGTGATCAGAGCGCGCCTTGCAGCCACCGTGTGAGAATACCTGCGCTGGCATATTGGCGAACAACCGATTGGTAGCCGTCGAAGCGGTTGGTAATCTCACTGACCTGGTTCCCATAATGGTCACTTTCTGCGGTGAGCACATCCAGCAATGTGCGCTTGCCTAGGTGGTGCCACTGCAAATAGAACGCGTCACGGATACGATCGGACTCTACCGATAGATCACGGTATAGCTCAGCACGCTCAAGTTGGGTACGGGCATCGTTATCGGCGGTGCGAATGCGAAACTCCAGATCCTGACGCTGTTGCGCGGTTTCATGCCGGCTGGCGTCGGCTCGCTGAAGCGCCGCGCGCTCTGCTGCGCGGGTCGATCCGCCACGAAACGCGCCCCAGGTCATGCTCAGGTTGGTCTGCCATGCCTGTTCCTGGCCCAACGAATCCTCGGCCGTACTTTTACTCACTACCCAATTCAATTGCGGCAAACCGGATGCTCGAACGGCTTTCGCGTCCAGCTCGGCGGCTTCAGCTTGCGCGACGGCCTGGAGCACCGTTGGGTGACTCTTCACGACCCCCAATAGCGCGTCCACGTCCGCCAGCCGAATATTCCACTCCTTGCCCCGCGGAACAGGCAATGGACGCTCGCCCACCAGTTTATGCAGGGTGATTTCCGCATCCCGCGCCTTGGCGCCGGCCGCGTCGCGCAGGGCCTGGGCTTGCAGCAACCGTGCCTTGGCCTGAGTCAACTCGCTGGAGCGCCCGGCATCCACCTCAACGATACCGGCGAGCATGTCCACCAATTCCTTCATACGGTTAGCAAAATTCTGGCTCAGCTCGACGGTCAGTCGCTGCTTGCCCAATTCGATCAGCGTGGTGACGACTTCGAAGCCGATGTTTTCCTTTTCGGCCAGGAAGTTTTCATCGGCAGCGACGGCCAGCCGTTGTCGGCTTTCAATCGTATTGTCGATGCGTCCCCAGTCGTAGACCATCGTCGACACAGAGACATTGATGCCGCCACTATTGTTCTCGTTCTCGGCTCCACCGCCGAACTGCATGCCCTTGGTTTGTGTGCCTATATCAACCTGAGGCCAACGCTGCCCCTTGGCCTCATCGATGTCGGACAGCGCGGCCTGCTGCTCACCCTGGGTGCGCAAAATCTTCGGGCTGCGAAGCACAGCGACTTGCACCTCGCGCAGGAAAACAGCACGCAAATCGCTTTCTGAAGGGCCGACAACCGGATTGCCTTTCTGGGCACGCTCGGCCATGCGTTTTGGCAAGCCCGCGTACTCCAGGGCTGACACGCTGCCAATGCTCTGCTCACTGGATCGGTTGAGCGTCGACGGCTCACCTGCGGCATAGGCGGCGCTTGCAAACAGCCCGGTCAACACAACCGTCGACGTCAGAAGGGCCGCGAAACTCAGAGGGAGGCGGTAAGATTCAAGGTTCATGTCTATCGCTCCCGGAGCGCTTCCCGTGCTTTGAGCACGGGTTTGAGCAGATAATCAAGAATGGTTTTTTCACCGGTACGGATTTCTACCGAAGCGACCATGCCGGGAATGATCGGCAGGGATTTTTCCCCGGCCTCCAGGTAGCTCTTGTCGGTCAGTACCAGCACGCGGTAATAGGTGTCATCCGGCCGTCCGGCAGCGGCTTTCTGGTCGTCCTTCAACGTGTCGGGGCTGATGTGCTCGACCACCCCGTGAAGGCCACCGTAGATGGCGTAGTCATACGCAGTGATTTTTACCGTGGCCGGCAACCCCGGCCTGAGGAACGCGACGTCCGCCGGACGAATCTTGCCCTCCACCAGCAACTGGTCTTCCAGCGGAACAATCTCCAGAATGTGCTCGCCTGGCTGGATCACTCCGCCCCGGGTGTTAACCCGCACATTCTTGATGGTGCCGCGCACGGGTGCCGTCACCGTGGTGCGCTCGACCACGTCTGCGCGGCCAATCAGGTTTTCGCTGGTTTGCGACAACTCCAGCTCGAATTTCGCCAGCTCGGCGTTGGCTTCTGCCTGATAACGGTTGGTGCGCTCTACGATCTGCGACTTGATTTCGTTCGCCTGACGGCGCATGCGCAACAGTTCAACTTCCGACATCAAGCCCTTGGCCGCCAGCGGCTCAGCCAACGCGATCTCCCGGGCAGACAGCGCATAACTGCGGTTCAAACCGCTGACACTCTCGTTCAAGGCGTTTTTGCGGGCGTTGTACGCTTGGATTTCTTGCTTGACCACTCCCATATCGGTCTTCACCATCTCGTCGAACTCCAGAGGCTGTTGATAGGCCTCAGCACGCAAACGAGTGATGCTGGCCTTGAGGCCGATGACCTTGGATAGTGTTTCGCGGTAGCTGGCCTGAGCGCGAGTCGGGTCGATCTTGAGCAGTACCTGGCCCTTCTCCACCACATCGCCTTCACGCACATTCATCTCCGCCAGGATCCCGCCCTCCAGGCTCTGGATCACCTGCTCGCGGCTCTTGGAAATAACCTTTGCTTCACCCAGGGTGATTTCCTCGACACGGGCGAAATAAGCCCATGCGATACCACCGAGCAGCACCACAGCGATCAGGTTGAGGATCAGCCGGGAACCCGGCGTCGTCTGGTTCAGCAGCGACTCCTGGATATCGTTCATGTACGCGGCGTCGCCGGGCTGCATCGCAGCAGCCTCGCGTCGGCCAAACAGTTTCTTGATCACTGGATACTCTCCGTATTGCCCGAAGCGGTATCGGGCGTTCGCGACGGTGCAACTGCCGACGCTTTTCGCGAGGCCAGCGACATGGCGGCGGTTGCAGGGCGAACCGCGGCAGCAGTCTTCCCGGTAGTCTCGGATGAAGTCTTGCGGCTATTGGCGTTCATGGCAGCGAGGATGGTGTCCTTCGGGCCATCGGCGACAATCTTGCCGTCCTCGACCACGACGATGCGTTCGACCAAGGCCAGCAGCGAGGGCCGATGTGTCACCACCACCAGCGTCTGACCCTCGGTTGCGCGTTGCAGATGCTGCAAAAAGATCGCTTCAGTCTGGGTGTCCATGGCGCTGGTCGGCTCATCGAGCAGCAGCAGATTCGGATGCGCCAGCAACGTGCGAGCCAGGGACACCAGCTGACGCTGGCCACCCGACAAGCCCTCCCCCATTTCACCGATCGGCAGGTTGATTCCCTGTGGATGGCGCGCGGCAACCTGTTCCAGCCCGGTCAAACGCAGCACGCGCAGAAACTCGTCGCCCGTGGCTTCCGGGCGGCCGATCATTACGTTTTCGCGCAGCGATCCATAAAACAGCCGTGCGTCCTGGCCCACATAACCCACGGCTTTGCGCCAGTCGGCAGGGTCGATCTGGCTGATATCCAGCCCCGAGCTGAACATTTGCCCTTCAACCGGCGAATACAACCGGGCCATGACCCGCAACAGCGTAGATTTGCCGCTGCCGATCCGGCCGAGAATGGCCACGCGCTCGCCGGTCTCAATTGTCAAATTGATAGCCTTGAGCACCGCAGGGTTGGGTTGCATCGGCGGCGCAGGATAGGCAAAGCCGACGTCTTTGAGGGTCAGTTGACCTCGGATGGTTGGTTTGGCCAGGTAATCGCGATTCACATCACGGTCAACTGGCAGTGCCATCAAGCCATTGAGCGAATGCAGGGCCGCCTTGGCTTGCTGAAAACGTACCGCCAGCCCCACTACCAGACCCAACGGAGCCGTCGCGCGGCCCGCCAGCATGACGGTGGCGATCAACGCCCCCATGGTCAGGTCGCCAGCATCAATGAGGTACACACCCACCACAATCAAGGCGACGGTCTGGACCTGCTGGAAGAATGCGACCGTACCGGTTGCCACACTCGATAACTGCCGGGACTTCAGGGAAGTACTGGAGGCCAGTGCGCTGAAGTTCTCCCAGCGGCGCTGCATATAGGCTTCGCCACCGACAGCCTTGAGTGTTTCAAGCCCTTCGATGGACTCGATCAACACGCCTTGCTTGAGGGAATACTCGCGCAGGTTTTCACGCATGGTCCGCTCCAGTGGCCACTGGATGGCGATACTGATGATCAGGATCAGCGGGATCAGCAGCAAAGGAATCCAGCCCAGCGGCCCGCCGATAAAGAAGATGACCGCGACAAACATCAGCACAAACGGCAGGTCGGAAATCGCTGCCAGCGTGGCCGAAGTCGCGAAATCACGCACCGATTCGAACTCACGCAACTGGTTGGCAAATGAGCCGGAGGACGCAGGCTTGTGTTCCATCTGAATGGACAGCGCCTGACGGAACAACATCGTCCCCAGCACCAGGTCAGCCTTCTTTCCGGCCACGTCCAGCAAGTGTGCACGCACATAGCGGGCAATGGCCTCGAACACCATTGCGAGCACCACACCGATGGCCAGCGACCACAGCGTCACGAACGCCTGGTTGGGGACCACACGGTCGTACACATTCATCGTAAAAAAGATACTCGCCAGCGCGAGGACGTTGATCAGCACGGCGCCAATCGCCGCACTGCGATAATACCGACGATAACGCCACAAGGTACTGAGCAACCAATGCCCGGCCGGGCGCGGGGTTTCTTCACCGGCACGCTCGTCGACCTTGGCCGTGAGCTTGGCGAGAATGGCAAACCCGGCGTACATCGCATCGATATCGCCCTGGGGCAATTCAACTGGCTCATTGCTGATTTCGGGCAGGATGACCTGATAGAGAAACGTGCGCTTGTCCTGCGCGTGCGGATCGAGACGACGGCCCAGCAAAATGCAGCCGCCCTTCCCTTTGCACAACAGGATCATCGGCACCAATTGCAGGGGCAACGCCTGGACGCGGCGCTCCACCAGTCCGGCCGACAAACCGGCATTGGCCAGGCTGGCGAGTGCGAGTGAAGGAGAAAGCACCCCCGTGGTGGGCAGCCCGGCGGTCAAGGCCTGAGGCGAACGGCCAACACGATAATGATCACATAGCCATGAAACGCTGAGCAGCAATGTATCGTGGCCTTGGCTGTGCGCCGCAGGCGACGGCTGTGCGTCCGTTACCGGCGCCGAGGTCGTACTGTCGCACGTCATCATCGAAGCTCCGATGTTTTGCCCGATCCGTGGCGAAAGTAGTAAAGGGTTTTCACAATGAAATGCTCCTGTTTGGGTGCCGCCACGGCGTTCGTGGACGTCTTGATGTCATGGATTTAATTCTGACGACGCGGCGGGTGCCGAAGAACGAGACTTGTCTCAAACTGGCCTAGACCACCAAGCCGAGAAGAGAAAAAACACAGGAGTTTTTGCCGCTAAAGTACTGAGAAGTGGTGATTTCCTTTGCGGAAAACTTCAGATATTGTGATCATGCCTTACAGTGAAAAATGTAAGGTCTTTCTTACCTTCATGTGTACGCCGGAGTTCGATAATGAGATGGTCAGTTGTATCGCCGTTGCGAATTGCCCTGCTGGACGACCATGCACTCATCCGCGACGCGTTAAAAATTCGTCTGTCGCTTGAAACCGACTTCAAAGTCACTGGCATCTACACTAAAAGTCGCGATTTGCTGGAAGGCCTGCACAACGAACCCACCGACTTGCTGATACTGGATTATCAATTGACTGACGGCGAAGTTGATGGTCTGCGGCTGATACAGTCGATCCGCATACAACATCCCGACTTGCGTATTGTGATTTTTTCGTCGTTGGAAAGAGCCGCCACCGTCAACATGTGCATCCGCGCAGGCGCGAACGGCTTCGTCGGCAAGTCTCAGGAAACCGATGAGTTGTTGCGCGCGGTCAGAATGGCCGCCCTTGACCGTATCTATCTGGCACCCGCCATTGCGGCAGAGCTGGAAAAACTGCCCATTCCACAATCGGCAGAGATCGACCACGACTTTGATGGTGATCAGGCGTTAGTGGATTACCCGGAGCTTTCACCCAAGGAGCGTGAGGTGTTGCGCTGTTGCCTGGAGGGGTTATCGGTGTCGCAAGTAGCGATCAAGTTCTCTCGCAGCCGCAAAACCATCAGCGGCCAGAAGCAGGCGGCGTTCCGAAAGCTGGGGATAAAGACTGACACCGAACTGTTTAAATTACAGGTTCATCTCAAGAACCTTTGAGTTGTGGGCACAACTCAAACAACAGCGTTTTGCCTTGCCAGCCCGTAGAGTTCCACAAGGCTTTTGACTTTCAGCTTGAGGTACAGCCGTTTTTTGTATGTGCTGATGGTCTTGCTACTGAGCAGCATGGACTCTGCAATTTCCTTGTTATTCATACCTTGCACCAACAGTTGCATCACCCTGAACTCACGTAACGACAATTGTTCGAACGGGATGCACCCGTGAGCCGGCACACGTGGAAGCCTGGGCATACGGGACAGCGACGGAAAATATTGCACGTTGGCGCGGATCGCTTTGACCGCATCCACCAACTCATGAAGCTCATTTTGTTTGCTGACAAAGCCTTCGGCACCGAGTTGCCGACAACGCTCTGCCAAATGGTCCCCCGGTAACCCGGTCAGCACGATTATCTTGACCGGCAGCCGTTTAGCCACGACACGGCTGATGACGGTCAGCCCATCGACAGCATAAATATTGATGTCCAGAATAACGATTGACGGGTTCAACGTTTCGATAAGCTCCAGCGCTTGCAAACCGCTGTCCGTTCCCGCGACAACATCGAAACCCTCACTGGCTAACACCAACTGGACCGCCATGCGCAGGGCGGGATGGTCATCGACTACCAAGATCCGGTTATTCATCTATAACACCTCTTATTTAATAGCCGGATGGGAGTCTCCTACTGGGTTTAGCCATTTGTGAATAATGCGCTGCACGGCCAGGCTCACGCCGCACTGACGGACAGGGCACTGACTCTGCTTCCATTGAAGTGTTTATCCACCAAAGACAAAAAGCTCTCCAGCGCTTCATAGTCAATAGCATTCACCATCCGGACGTGGTGATTTGCTTTGGCGGACAAGGTGCTCGGGCGTTTGCCCGCGTGCACCGAATCCTGAATAAGCACATGCTTGAAGCGCGAGCAATTCAGACAAAAATCGGCGGCATCAAGTCCCGCGGCTGATACCACATCGGCGTTAACTATCAATACGTCAAAGCGATCATATAGATTGGGGCTGAAATGGCTGAGCCGCGTCAGCTCTTCAAACGTGCTGACGGGGCACACTCTGAAGTAGCCCATCAGGCTAAGCGCCTTTTCGAGGATAATCCGTTGTTCACACCGTTGAACGGCGACCAATACCCTCATTTGGCTGTTGCGGGAAGACGGAGTTTTCATGATGAGCATTCACTTGATTAATTCGACACCTGCAAAATACTTGAAGGTCAAGAACAACACTCTAAGACCTGTCTCATAGTTGCCAATCAAACGCCGCTGTGGATTTGAGACATGTCTTATATGGGGCCAAAGGACATGAGCCTATATCTGGTGCTTCTTCCATTAAACGGTCGACTGTAGAGAGGCACTTTATGACTATTCGAGCAGTCGTTTTCGATTTCGGCGGCGTACTCTTCGATTGGAGTCCGCACCACCTATACCGCAAACTGATTACCGATCACTGGGAACGTCAGTGGTTTCTGAACAACATTTGCACCCAGGCATGGAACACTGAACAAGATGCCGGGCGAACGCTGGCCGAGGCCACTCGACATCTTATCGAGCAATTCCCGCAGCATGAGGCCATGATCCGTGCCTATTACGATCGCTGGCATGAAATGCTGCGAGGCACCTTGACCGAGGGCGTGGCGATTTTACTGGCACTGCACGCGGCGAACGTGCCGCTTTTCGGCTTGACCAACTGGTCGGCAGAAACCTTTCCCTATGCCCGCGAGCACTATCCTTTCCTGAACTGCTTTCGTGACATTATCGTGTCTGGCGAAGTCAGGCTGATCAAACCCGATAAAGCGATCTACCACACCTGCTTCGAACAGATTCTTGCCTGCGTACCTGACGTCCAGCCCGAGGAGGTCGTGTTCATCGATGACGTCTTGGGTAACGTCGAGGCAGCCATTGCCCTTGGTTGGCAAGGCATCCACCATACATCGGCCCAGCACACCCGCCAGTGCTTGGTGGCACTGGGTTTACCTGCGTGAGGTGATGGAAGATTGCTTGCGCCGGGCCGTCCTCTTAGCGACGGCTTCGTCAGCAGTGACGTACGACGAGCAAACATCAGCGCCGAATAGTGGCGTGCAACGGCTCACTTCAAGAAGAACACACAGGCACGCTCATGCTTGTTCGTGCACTCTAAAATTGCCTGGGATGAAAAGGAAGGCGATTTATTCCAGGACGAGGACTTTACAACCCACATAACCTCATCGTACTTATCTCCAGCGTCGAGCCTCATATTCAGATAACGTCCCTGCGAGGTGGCATAAATGCAGCTGCTGAGAAAACCACGGGTTTCCGAATTTTTTTCAGTTAACACAAACACGGCTTTTTCAAATGCAACGACAGTCGCACTACCTTCATTGGGCAACACACCGGTCCAATCGACACCGTCCGACTTGGCCGGCGAACGATACACCCCTCCGTTATAGCGGATGTTCCCAGGTGCCGGACATGACTCTTCCGCACCGGGCCAAACCGGGATATCAAAGTACTGGCTATTAGCTTCAGCCTGTAACACTGCGAGCACCTGCAAAAATATAATTCCGTTACACAGCAAAAGTCGCACGCATTGGCACTCTGATAGATTTCAGGAACGTTGTTTTATCAGGCCATTGGCTTTCTCGATTTAAGACTCGTCTCAAACACCGGAAACTCTCTTTTTATTACCGGTCCAACATTCACTGCCACCGCATTACGGCACTCACGCTGGAGCGGCCGAACTATCGGCGTCGGGGTTAGCCGTCACTGCCGTGCAGGTTATCTGGCACTTCCTGCAGTTTCCTACATCTCATTTGGAAGCCACCCATTTCTCATTGAGTAATCCACGAGGACGCCATGGCGTCGCGGCTCAACCAGGCCTGATGTTTACGCCCGATTCTTCCTGAACCCTCGAACGTTCATCCCCAGCAAAATGCACTCGAGTACGATCAGCCCAAATGCATTCGCGTGCTATCCCCAGACAACCCATAACGCATTGCTCAGGATGAACCCCCAAAAGGCAACCCTGCGTCGGCGCCGCTGTTGAGACCCGATAAACCAGGCCGAGATGACCGTGACGACCATGGCAGGCCACTGCAGCCAATCAAACAGGTCCAAAACGTCAACCTGTTACGGGGCTGGGGCCTGGAAGGCTCGACTCCGCCGTGGGCATCAGGCGGCATAAGGGAAGCCAGATAGTCGCCAAACCCACCACGACGCCATAGGGCCTCTGCTGTCCACCTTTTATCGATTCGTCTGACTAGGCGCGGAGTGGAATTGAAGGAGCAATAGGCCACCATTTACACCCTGTCCTGAGCACCTACCCTTAAAAATTCACGCATTTGAGTTGGGAGCACAAGCATGGATACTGAAATCTGCTGCGCTGATCCGTATCGTACCGGCGGGTTTATCTCGAAGGCCCAGCAGTGTCTGAAATTGATTTCCATTGCCTCGAAGTGCGGGCTCATGCTGTCGTAAAGCGCCTGCCCGGCATCAGTCAATGTGACGCTGCGCGTGGTGCGGGTCTAACGTCTGCGACCTATCTTTCCTCGAATACCTTGATGGCATGACTCATCGCAGATTGAGAGACACGAAGCTGTGAAGCCGCTTTCGTAAAACTTCTTTCCGGCGCTACTGCAATGAAGACCAGCAGATCGTTCGCATTCTCGCGCAGCATGTGCCGACTCCCTGACTATTGCGCCGATACACCCTCAATCAAATAGACGTCTGTCTTGGCTGAACGCTGGCGGACTTTTCTCAGCTCGGTGTATTCCGCAGAGTTGTACCAAGCCTGGGCTTTTTCGACACTCGCAAACTCAATGACAACACGTCGACGCTTCGGCGCTTCACCTTCAAGCGAAATGGTCTTGCCACCCCGCACAATGAAATGCCCTCCATAGGGTTTGAAGGTTGCCTCTACCTTTGCACTGTAAGGCTTCATCCCTTCGGGATCAGTGACCTCAAACTCGGCGACATAGTACGCCGGGGGCGTTACCGAAGGCGCTTCGGATGCAATTACCTGGCAGCTACCTGCCGCGAAAAACGCCAGATCCGCCATTGCAAGCGCCAAAACCTTCATATTTTTCATCACTTTCCTCCAATGAAAAGCCAATGTACTCAGCACGCATACCTGACAAAAACCAGCCCTTACGAAAAATCGGTCATCGACCACGTTGAGTGCTGAGCTGAACCGGTTCGGTTTCGATTAATACTCTGGACAGGATCATCGACTGCGCCGTTTTCACGTACTTTTGAAAATGCGCAGACGCAATATGGCTTTGATACGCCGCCTCATCCGCATAGATTTCGAAGAAGTGCAGCCGATTTGGATGATCTTTTTCTGCAACCGAATAGATGGCTATTACTCCCGGCTCAAGGCGAACGGAATCGGCCATTTCCTCTTTGACCGCAGCTTGATAGGCCGCCAGTTGCGCCGGATCAATCACAAGCTGCGCAATACGCACGACTTGCTCTGCTGGGGGCGCAGCAAACACTGATCCCACCCAGAGACAACCCATGACAATTGTGGCTCGCAGGACGGATATACGCATTCTTAGTTCTCTCAGGGTAATTAGCGAAGTCATGCTACAGCGCACATTCGATGAGCACTCATGAGTAAATCAGATAACTGTTATGAGTGCATGCAACCTCGCTGAAGAGCTTGTCCAATCTGGGAGTGTGATCCCTGCCCACTCGGGTGATGCCGTGGATTGCTGAGCACTGCTCATGGATTCATTCTGAAAACGCCAGTTATCAGCAGCAACACAGTGCCATAGGCTCCCATGATGGACAGTCCGGCAACATGGCTTCTTCAAGCCGCGCACTCGCTGTAAGAGATTGCAACGCAATCATCTAGGAGTACCCGGCCTCAACCACCCACATTGCGAATGGAGACGTTGATGAACTCTGGAAACCCCACCGCAGCCGGAGCTGGAATAGAACTGTCGCGACGACAAGTGCTGATCGGCACCGCAGGTACCGCAGTCACAGCCGTTTTAGCGAAGGCCGATGATGCCCAAGCGACTGCCAACACCAAAACAGCAGCGCAGAGCCCGCCTGGAAGTCATGTGACGTTCACCCTCAATGGGCGGCGAGTTGCCCTGAACGTCGACAACCGCACCACCCTCTTGGACGCACTTCGAGAGAGGCTGCATCTAACCGGCAGCAAGAAGGGCTGTGACCATGGCCAGTGCGGCGCATGTACGGTGATCGTGGAAGGCCGACGAATAAACGCGTGCCTCACGCTTGCGGTCATGCACGAAGGTGACCGCATCACCACTATTGAAGGGCTCGGTACGCCGGACAACCTGCACCCTCTTCAAGCGGCGTTCGTCAAGCACGACAGCTACCAATGCGGTTACTGCACGCCCGGGCAAATTTGCTCGGCAGTCGCGATGCTTGACGAGATAAAGGCCGGCATACCCAGCCACGTTACTAGCGACTTGATTGCCAGCAGCCCCGTCACAGCCGCTGAAATTCGCGAGCGCATGAGTGGCAATATCTGCCGTTGCGGGGCGTACTCCAACATCGTCGATGCCATTCAAGAGATAGCCGGAGGTGACGCATGAAATCCTTTACGTACGAGCGTGTCACCTCTTTACAGCAAGCGGTCAACGCCGCCGCCGATAATCCAGGTGCCCGATTCATCGCCGGCGGCACCAATTTGCTGGACTTGATGAAACTGGAAATAGAAATCCCCCAGCACCTGATAGATGTAAACGGACTGGCGCTCGATGAAATCATCCCGACCAAGGACGGCGGGCTAAGGATCGGCGCCATGGTGCGTAACACTGACTTGGCTGCTGCGCCTCAGGTGCGTCGAGACTACGCCGTACTCTCCAAGGCATTGCTCGCGGGAGCGTCAGGGCAATTGCGCAACAAAGCCACAACGGCAGGCAATCTATTGCAACGCACCCGGTGCGCCTACTTTTACGATACCAATCAGCCTTGCAATAAACGGCGTCCGGGGGCCGGCTGCTCTGCAATGGGTGGAGCCAGTCGGCAACAAGCAATCATCGGCGCCAGCGATGCCTGCATTGCCAGCCATCCCAGCGACATGGCTGTGGCGATGCGAGTGTTGGGCGCAAAGGTCGAGACACTCAACTCGGACGGCCAGGTCAGAACGATTGATCTGGCCGACCTTTACAGCGCACCGGGGGCCACCCCACATATCGAAAACATCCTGAACAACGGCGAACTGATTACTGCCGTGACGCTGCCTAAACCTTTAGGGGGCGAGCATATCTACTACAAGGTTCGTGACCGCGCCTCCTACGCTTTTGCGCTGGTGTCTGTCGCTGCGATCGTGTTGCCAGACCGTACGGGGCAACTCGCCCTGGGAGGCGTAGCGTACAAGCCTTGGCGAAGTGAAGAGGCCGAAGCTTATCTGCCTGACGGCGCGAAGGCGGTAGCCACTCGTTTGCTGGCTGGCGCTAACCCTACAGCGCAGAACGCCTTCAAGATCAAACTGGCGGAACGGACGATTGGCCTCGCTCTTTCCACTACGTCTTCCTAAACAACATCACCGGCATTGCACGGCTGCGGTCGATTGACCAGGAGTAAGCCTCATGAAGTTTGATACGCCTGCGAGCACCAACCCCATCGATCAAATGAAGGTGATAGGTCAACCCAAAGATCGAGTTGAAGGCAAACTGAAAACAACCGGCACGGCGACCTATGCTTACGAACAACAGGCCGCTGTCAGTCCCCCCGCCTACGGCTATGTAGTCGGTTCAGCAATCGGCAAAGGCCGAATTTCCTCAATTGATTCGAGCGAAGCACGCCAAGCCAGCGGCGTGATTACAATCGTCACCTATGAGAATGCGGGCCAACTGGACAGGGGCGAATTTTACGTTGATCGAGCACTTGCCGGCCCAAAGATCGATCACTATCACCAGGCCGTAGCAATTATCGTCGCACACACATTCGAACAAGCAAGGGCCGCTTCGGCTCTGCTTCGGGTCTACTACGTAAGAGAGCCTGGCGCCTACGACCTCGCCGCACAAAGAGCGTCAGCCATGACACCCGAGCCGGGTGCGTTCGGCCCTCCACCGCATACGGCAATCGGGGATTTCGAAGGCGCGTTCAAGCAGGCCGCGGTCACACTCGACGGTCATTACACCACCCCGGATCATGCCCACGCGATGATGGAGCCTCATGCCAGCATCGCTCAGTGGCAGGGAGACAAACTGACGCTATGGACATCCATTCAGCAGATGAACTGGGGTGTCAGAGACCTGGCTAAAACGCTAGGCATCTCCAAAGACAACATTCACCTGATCTCGCCCTACATCGGCGGCGGCTTTGGTGGAAAAGGCACCATCCTGTGCGACGCCGTATTGGCGTCTCTTGCCGCTAGAGCGGCCGGCCGGCCGGTGAAAGTCGCACTCCCCCGCCCGCTTATGTTTAACAACCTGACCCATAGGCCCGCGACGATTCAAAGAATCCGGCTCGGTGCAAATTCGGACGGCACTCTCACTGCCATCGGCCACGAGAGCTGGTCGGGCAATCTGCGCGGTGGTCGCACTGAAGCCGCCACCGCATCGACCCGAACCTTGTATGCGGGCGCAAACCGCATGACCCGCTTGTATCTTGCCGAACTTGACCTTGCCGAAGGCAGCGCCATGCGCGCGCCTGGTGAAGCACCAGGCATGATGGCACTGGAAATTGCCATGGACGAACTAGCTGAGAAGCTGGGGATGGATCCTGTTAAGTTTCGCGTCATCAACGACACCCAGGTAGACCCAGAGCAGCCGGATCGCCGGTTCTCTCAGCGCCAGTTAGTCGAATGCCTGAATACGGGAGCCGATCATTTCGGCTGGGCTCGACGTAATACTCATCCGGCTAAAACACTGCATGACGGTTGGTGGATCGGGTTGGGGATGGCGTCCGCGATTCGAGGTGCACCCACAACAAAGTCAGCTGCTCGCGTACGGCTTGATCGCAAAGGCATGATCATCGTCGAAACCGACATGACCGATATTGGCACCGGCTCTTACACAATCATTGCTCAAACGGCTGCGGAAATGATGGGCGTGGACATGGACAAGGTGAACGTCTACCTGGGCGACTCACGGTTCCCGGAATCGTCGGGTTCAGGCGGCCAATGGGGTGCAGCGTCGTCCACTGCAGGCGTCTATGCTGCCTGTGTGAAACTCAGAGAAGCCATCGCTACGAAGTTAGGCCTCGATCCGGCAAAAACCGAATTTATCGATGGCCATGTCCGTGAAGGGTCGAAAAACCTGCCATTGGCACAAGCGACAAAAGACGGCGACTTGCAGGCCGAAGACATCATGGAGTTTGGCGACTTGGCTAAGCAATATGCCCAGCAAACCTTTGGCGCTCACTTCGTCGAGGTTGGTGTAAACGCCGCCACAGGAGAAATTCGCATTCGCCGCCAATTGGCGGTGTGCGCAGCTGGCAGAATTCTCAATCCCAAAACAGCACGCAGTCAGATTATTGGGGGAATGACCATGGGCGCAGGTGCAGCGCTTATGGAAGAAATGATTGTAGATCACCGCTTGGGCTATTTTGTTAATCACGATCTGGCTGGCTACGAAGTGCCGGTGCATGCCGACATCCCCCACCAGGAGGTTATTTTCCTGGATGAAGTTGACGCCTATGCGACTCCGCTGAAGGCTAAAGGTGTAGGCGAACTCGGTATTTCAGGAGCGGCAGCGGCGATTGCCAACGCTGTTTATAACGCTACCGGCATAAGGGTTCGTGATTACCCCATTACCCTCGACAAGTTGATTGACCACTTGCCAGCTGTGGGCTGACCTTACCGCTTTTTGCTTCGGAGTCATCAATGCAACTGAGCCGCACGAACCTGGCAGATATTGTTTATTTCCTCGCCATCGCTCGGCATCAAAGCTTCAGAAAGGCGGGGCTGGACGTAGGAATCAGCGCGTCTGCGCTTAGCCACGCCATGAAAGGTCTGGAGACACGGCTTGGCGTTCGACTGCTCAATCGCACCACCCGAAGCGTGACACTCACAGCGGCTGGCGAGGAGTTGCAAAGCCTCATCAGCACTCCGGTAAATGATATCGGGCAGGCGCTGGAGACCCTGAACCGGCTACGCGATGAGCCCGCCGGACGTATCCGCCTGAACGTCTTGAGCGACGGTGCAAAACTGCTGCTCGGCCCTGTTCTCCCGGTTTTCATTGATCGCTATCCGGACATCGAGGTTGACCTCACCGTGACTAACCGAATGGTCGATGTCATCGGCGATGGCCATGATGCAGGTATTCGTTTCGGCGGGACGGTGCCCGAAGACATGATCGCTCAACGACTCTCTCCCGATGTGGCATGGGCCGTAGTTGGAGCGCCTGACTACCTTGAGCGATTCGGTACGCCACTACATCCGGAAGATCTATGCCAACATCGTTGTTTACGCGTGCGTCTGGGGAATGCACGCATTTACCACTGGCAATTCTCGAATGGGGATCAACAGATGGAGATAGACGCGCCGGGCGCCATCACTATCGATGAGACCCGGGTCGGTGTAGCGATGGCAATGCGTGGCGCCGGCTTGATGTATGTTCCTGCGAAGGTAGTCGAACGACAGATCGCGGAAGGTTCCCTGCGACGAGTCCTGGAGGACTGGACTCATCATGACCCCGGTTTTCACATCTATTACTCAAGCTTCCGACAGGTTCCCGTAGGCATCCGCCTACTGATTGACCTTATCCGCGAACTCGAACCCATGGGGCCACTCCCCTAGCGATTTCAGCTCGCCTGCCGCTTAGAGAAGACATCGCTAAATACCGGCACGGCTGAGAATGCGTTAGGCCAGCCAGCATAGAACGCCAGATGTGAAAGCAATTCGGAAGCCTCGGTCTGCGTCAGGCCATTGTCCATCGCACGATTTAGGTGGTAACCGATCTGCGCAACCTGACCGTTTGCCACTAACGTCGTAACAGTAATGATGTGGCGTACAACATCGAGCGCGCCCCTGGTTGAAAGGTCACATACCCTGCCGAGATTTTCGACGGTGTCGGTGCGGTGAAGAAAGGGTCAATGCGTGCATTGCCCACGAATTTTGTGGGAGCTCCGATTACTGATGCCTGCTCACCAATTCTAACAATAGTCAGGGATTGTTCAGAGGGGGCATCAGCAGCGCAGGCGTTAAACGCGATGGTGACCAACAGGGCGACTGCAGGCATGGCTACTTTTTTGCGCATCGGTAGCTCCTTACCGAATGAATAGAGTTGCAACCAACCTAATGGATGTCTCTACGCGTAACTACCGGCTGCTGGGTTTATGACCCGATGAGTAAAACTCAGTAATACACCAGTGCCACCTCAAAAAATCTGATCCTTTAGCATTTTGCCGATTCATGAGCACAGCTCAGTGGTACGTCCTGATCGGCCATATTTTTCTCTGGCAGTCATTGCATTAGGCTGAACGTCCAACTAAAGCACCTGAGTGAGAGCTCCCATTTTTCTCCATGAATCAACTGGACTTAACTTCCCAAAAGCCCGAGCAACTGGAATCAAAAAAGTCGGATACACATCAGGATCACGGTCTGAGTATCTTGCTGATTCTGAGCCTGTTGATGGCGTTCGCCTCCATCTCCACCGACTTATACCTGCCAGCCATGCCGGAAATGGCAAAGGCACTAAACGTAAGTGGCGGTACTCTGCAGTTTACCGTTACGGGCTACCTCATCGGGTTCAGCACGGGACAGCTATTCTGGGGGCCAATCAGTGATCGCTTCGGCCGGAAACTGCCCGTTGCTTTCGGGCTGATACTTTTCATCATTGGCTCGGCGGGTTGCGCACTGGCCGCGGATGGCAGCCATATTATTTTCTGGCGCGTCGTGCAAGCGTTGGGGGCATGCGCAAATGTCGTGCTGGCGCGTGCGATGGTGCGAGACCTTTATCAAGGCCGCAAAGCGGCTCAGAAAATGTCTACGCTCATGACGATCATGGCCATAGCCCCGCTTGCGGGGCCGACACTGGGTGGGCAAATTTTACGGTTCGGCTCATGGCAAGCCATTTTTTGGAGCCTGGTGTTCATCGCCGTGGTGACATTGATCAGCCTCTTCAAGCTGCCGGAAACCCTGCCACATCAGCGACGCAGCCCTGCCTCGCTCAAGCAAATTATCAAACGGTATGGCAGTTTCTTTCGTGATAGTCGCTTCTTGGGCTACACAGCGGCCGGCGCATTTTTTTACGCGGGAACATTCGCTTACATCGCCGCCTCACCCTTTGCGTACATCACGTATTACCACGTTTCACCGCAATTTTACGGCCTGCTATTTGCAGCAGGGATTATCGGCATGATGGTCACAGCCCAAATAAATGCGAGGCTCCTGAAGCGCTACGACACAGAAACGATGATGCTGGTAGGGGCATCACTGTCAGCCTGCGCCGGCTTGATACTGATAGTTAATACCTGGGCAAATTGGGGTGGGCTGCCGTTGATGATCTTCGCTTGCCTGCTCTTCGTTTCAGCGACAGGGATGGTGTTGGCCAACTCGGTAGCGGGTGCCCTCAATTGCTTTCCAGACGCCAGTGGCTCCGCATCTGCCTTGATTGGTGCATTGCAATACGGCTGTGCAATGCTCGGATCCGCAGCAGTGGCTTTTTTTGCCAATGGCACGCCTCTTCCGCTGGGCTCTGTACTGGCAGTCTGCAGTGCAGGTTGTTTGCTTTGCGCATTCAGGGTGTCAAGAACCTGAACCTGCCGCTTTGACTAAGCTGACTATCAAATCTTCCCCGCCTTGATAGAAAGTCCACATTGAACAAGAACTGCCCCGAAGGGCAGTTCATAGGCTGGATTCAATTACGCGTATTCATAAGCTCGAACATAGCGTCTCCCATTTGACGCGTTTTTACCGAAACACCCACTAGAATCTCATCTTTAAGGATGCTCTGATCAACTTGCCGCGCAGCGATGGCAGGCCGTAATTCACCAGACACGCAGCGCTATTTCCGGAAAACGGCCTAATACAGTGTGCAGCGGAGCGTTTTCCGCCCGGTTCTCCGTGTTAAGTGCGCAACTCACCCAAACCCATCAGTCGTTTTCGAGCCATCCACAGGTTCGACAGGGCGAACAGCGTGGTCAGTTGGGCCGTGTTTTTCATCAGCCCACGAAAGCGTACTTTCACGTAACCAAACTGGCGCTTGATGACCCGAAACGGATGCTCAACCTTGGCGCGTATCTGCGCTTTGCAGTACTCGATCTTGCGCTTGGCTTTGTACAACAGGCTGCGTTTTTTCAGCTTGGAATATGTGCTGCGCCGAGCCGCGATTTGCCAGATCACGTCACGATTTTCGTGCTCTTCACGCTTCTCGACACCGATGTAACCTGCGTCCGCATAGACTGCGTTTTCGTCCCCGTGGAGCAGTTCAGCGACTTGGGTGACATCGGCCACATTGGCAGCGGTGCCATGGACGTGATGAACCAGTCCAGACTCAACGTCAGCGCCGATGTGGGCCTTCATACCGAAGAAATACTGGTTACCCTTCTTGGTCTGATGCATCTCGGGATCACGCTCGCCGTCTTTGTTCTTAGTCGAGCTTGGGGCATGAATAATGGTTGCGTCGACGATCGTGCCCTGGCGCAACGACAGGCCTTTTTCCTGCAAATAACCGTTGATGACCGCGAGGATGGCAGGCGCCAATTGATGCTTCTCCAGCAAGTGCCGGAAGTTCATGATCGTGGTGTCTTCAGGGATCGGCGCGCTCAGTGTCAGATGCGCGAACTGACGCATGGGCGTGATTTCGTAGAGTGCTTCTTCCATGGCCGGATCGCTGAGGGAGAACCAGTTCTGCAGCAGGTGAATGCGCAGCATGGTTTCCAGTGGACCGCCACC
>Ga0265797_10004539_pt1 | contig 21101 bp, 15 predicted proteins | sample P2T30metagenome_FD_192433 | JGI IMG/M metagenome (GOLD analysis project Ga0265797, IMG submission 192433) | Plant litter microbial communities from East Loma Ridge, Irvine, California - P2 T30 | ecosystem: Environmental > Terrestrial > Plant litter > Unclassified | place: USA: California...
GCAACTACCATGTCATCACCGAGCAGCACATGCTCAAGATGAAGGATCAGGCGATCGTCTGCAATATCGGTCACTTCGACAATGAAATCGAAGTCGCCGCGCTCAAGAAATATGAGTGGGACAACATCAAGCCGCAAGTCGACCACGTCATCTTCCCTGATGGCAAGCGCATCATCCTGCTGGCCGAAGGCCGCCTGGTGAACCTGGGTTGCGGCACCGGCCACCCGTCGTACGTGATGAGCTCGTCGTTCGCGAACCAGACCATCGCCCAGATCGAGCTGTTCGTGAACACCGAGCAATATCCGGTGGGCGTGTACACGCTGCCGAAGAAGCTCGACGAGAAGGTTGCGCGCCTGCAGCTCAAAAAGCTCAACGCACAGCTGACCACGCTGACCGAAGAGCAGGCCAACTACATCTCGGTGAGCCAGGCCGGCCCGTACAAGCCGGAACACTACCGCTACTGATCGCTGTAGCGTAGTTCAGTTGTAAGCTACGCGAAGCGTCCCATGGGCGCTTCGCGCTTCATCAAGCCGGGCGCCGCCAAGGCGTCCGCGACCCCCACGAAAGTCGATGTCACGATGCGCCTTCTGATTACCTGGTTGATCAATGCCGCGGCCCTGATGGCCCTGCCTTACCTGATGCACTCCGTCGAAGTCTCGAGCCTGGGCGCCGCGCTGATCGCGGCCCTGGTGCTGGGTCTGGTCAACACCCTGATCCGCCCCTTGCTGGTGATCCTGACCTTGCCGGTCACGCTGGTGTCGATGGGCCTGTTCATTTTGGTGATCAATGCCTTCCTGTTCTGGCTGGTGGCAAATGTGGTGGGCGGATTCGAAGTCTCGGGATTCTGGTCGGCCTTCCTGGCGGCAATCTTGTACAGCATCATTTCATGGGCACTGTCCACCTTGCTTCTTTCGAACAAAGACAATGGCAACTCCTGATTTCAGTATCGAGTTCTTTCCGCCGAAAACGCCGGAAGGCGCCGAGAAGCTGCGGCTGGCGCGCACCAAGCTGGCCGAGCTGAGTCCGAAATATTTTTCGGTAACCTTCGGCGCCGGCGGCAGTACCCAGGATGGCACGCTGCAGACGGTGCGCGAGATCCTGGCCGAAGGCCATGATGCGGCGCCGCACCTGTCGTGCATCGGCGCCACCCGCGCATCGCTGCGCACGCTGCTCAAGCAGTTCCAGGACAGCGGCATTCGCCGCATCGTCGCCCTGCGCGGTGATTTGCCCAGTGGCTATGGCGGCGCAGGCGAACTGCGCTATGCCAGCGACCTGGTCGAATTCATTCGCCAGGAAAGCGGCGACTGGTTCCGGATCGACGTCGCGGCCTACCCCGAGATGCATCCGCAAGCGCGTTCGCCGCAGGACGACCTGCAGAATTTTGCGCGCAAGGTGCAGGCTGGCGCGAATGCCGCGATCACCCAGTATTTCTTCAACGCCGATGCGTATTTCCAGTTTGTCGACAACACCCGCAAACTCGGTGTCGACGTGCCGATCGTGGCCGGCATCATGCCGATTACCAACAGCACGCAATTGATGCGTTTTTCGGACATGTGCGGCGCCGAGATCCCGCGCTGGGTGCGTCTCAAGCTGGCCAGCTTCGGCGATGACAGCGCTTCGATCCGCGCCTTCGGCCTCGATGTGGTGAGCAGCTTGTGCGAACGCCTGCTGGCCGGTGGTGCGCCGGGGCTGCATTTCTACAGCATGAACCAGGCGGCGCCGACCACCGCAATCTGGCAGCGCCTGCGTCCCTGACGCTTGCGCTTGCGCTTGAACTTGAACTTGAACTTGAACGCCGGGCCAACGCCCGGCGTTTTACCTTTTACGCTTCGGTAAGCACCTGATCCAGCGGCACGTCATACACGTCGCCGTCGAACCCCACCAACTGGCACGCATACGCGATGCCCAGCGTCGCCGGGCGCGGCGCCGGCGCCAGGGTGCGGTCGTAGAATCCGCCGCCATACCCCAGCCGATACCCGGACTCATTGAATCCCAGGCACGGCACCAGCAGGGCCGGCGGCCGTTCGACCAGGCGCAACTCGGCCGGCACCGCCACGCCGAGCGCGTCATTGAGCGTCGCTTCGCCCGGCACCCATTCGGCAAACCCCAGCGCCGCATCGCGCGCCAGCACCACCGGCAACGCCAGCCGTACGCCTTCCTGCGCCAATTGCGCGTACGCTGGGCGCAGGTCCGGTTCACCGGCCAGCGGCCAATACACGCCAAGCGATGGGTATCGATGTTCACGCCACCAGGCCAGCACGCGCGCACCGATGCGATCGTCCCATGTTGCCTTCAATGCCGGTTCGATCGCGCGCCGCCGCGCCTTGAGGGCGCTGCGCAGCGTGGCCTTGTCTTGCACCGGTGGCTGTGCTGCATGCTGTTGCAGCGAGACATCGACTTCCGCCTTCGATGGTTGAGAGTTAGTGCCGCGTGGTATTCTTGGTTCGCCAGTCATGGTTTCAATGCAGCGTAATGTGAGAGTTGTGGATGTTTCAATCGAAATTGTCAGCCGGCGCCTTACCGGCCGCCATTGCCCTTGTTCTATCCTGTGTGCTGCCGCCTGCGCTGGCCCAGGAAGACCCCGATGCACCCGCACCCGATGTGGCGCTGGCGCCGGTTCCCGCTGGCGCCCCCGGCGTGCCGGCTGCGCCGTCCATGCTGGGATTGCCGCCCCAGGCCGTGAATGCGACCAATGGGACCAGCCCAGCCAATGCCGCCAGCACGCGCGCCGACGACGATAACTTCATGTTGCTGCGCGAGGCGGCGCGCCAGAACGACAGCGCGCGCACCAACGCCATCGCGTCGCGCCTGGCGCCCCAGTATCTGCTGGCACCGTATGTCGACTATTATCGTCTGAAACCACAGTTGCGCGCGGCCACCCAGGACGACGTGTTCCAGGTGTTGCGCCGTCATGACGGCACGGCCGTGGCCGATCGCCTGCGCAACGACTGGTTGCTCGAGCTCGGCCGCCGTGGCGACTGGACCAGCTTCGGACGCGAAGTCGGCACGCTCGGCCAGTCGGGCGACCTGCAGGTGCGCTGCTACGCCTTGCTGGCGCGCGCCAGCCGCGGCGAGGCCGTGGCGCAGGAAGCACGCGCGCTGTTGATCAATCCGCCGAGCTATGGCGACGCCTGCGCCGCCCTGATCGGCGAACTGTCGCGCAACGGCCAGTTCAGCCAGGCCGACCTGCTGCGCCAGCTGCGCCTGGCCGGCGAAACCAATGCCAGCGGACCGGCACGCCGCACTGCCGTGCTGCTGGGCCTGCCGGAAACGCGGGCCACCCAGGCCGTCGACCTGCCGGCCGTGGCCATGGCGCGCGGCGTGGGCAACACCCGCGCCGAACAGGAACTGTACCTGGTCGCACTCGGTCGCATGGCGCGCACCAGCCTCAAGCTGGCGGTGGTGGCGCTCGACAAGAACGCCGACAAGCTCGACGCCGAAGAACGCGCGATCGGCTGGGCCAATGTGGCGCTGGCGGCCTCGATCGTGCTGGCACCCGAAGCCGACCTCTACTGGAGCCGCACCAAAGGTGCGCCGCTGTCCGACTTCCAGATGCAGTGGAAGACGCGCATGGCGCTGCGCCGCGGCGACTGGAAGGAAGTGCGCGCCACCATCGAGGCGATGCCGGCGGCGCTGCGCGCCGACTCCACCTGGATCTACTGGCTCGGCCGCGCGCACCAGGCCGAAGGCCATTCGGTCGAGGCGCGCGACATCTTCAACAGCATCGCCGCGCAATCAACCTTTTATGGCCAGCTGGCCCAGGAAGAACTGGGACGGCTGGTGATCGCGCCGCCGCCGCTGGCGCCGGTCACGGCCGCCGAACTGGCCCAGGCGAGCAATAATCCGAGCCTGCAGCGCGCTTTGAAATTCTATAGTTTGAGCCTGCGCGCGGAAGGCAACCGTGAATGGAACTGGGGCTTGCGCAATCTGTCTGACCGTCAGTTACTGGCCGCCGCCGAGCTGGCGCGCCGCAACGAGCTGCTCGACCGCATGGTTGAAACCTCGCTGCGCACGCGTACCGAACTCAGCTACGACCAGCGCTTTCCTTCGCCGCACCTTGAACTCCTCAAGCCCACCGCGCAAGGGCTGGGGCTCGACAAGGCCTGGGTGTATGGCCTGATCCGGCAAGAGTCGCGCTTCATTCGCGATGCGCGTTCCGGCGTCGGCGCATCGGGCCTGATGCAAGTGATGCCCGCCACCGGCAAGTGGGTAGCCAACAAGATCGGACTCGAAAACTTCGTCCACGAGATGCTCAGCGATATCCGTACCAATATCACGCTCGGCGCCAACTACATGAACATGGTGCTGGGTAATTTCGAGGGCTCGCAAGTGCTGGCCACCGCCGCCTATAACGCCGGGCCGGGCCGCTCGCGCACCTGGCGCGGCCGCCTCGAGCAGCCGATGGAAGGGGCGATCTTCGTCGAGTCCATCCCGTTCACCGAAACACGCGGCTATGTGCGCAACGTGATGGCCAACGCCACCAACTACGCCTCGATCTTCGAAGGCAAGCCGCAGTCGCTCAAGGCGCGCCTGGGCACCATCAGTCCGCGCAGCGGCGGTGGCGCCTCGGTGCTCGATTGACGGCGCCCGCGATGCGCGCGCCACTTTTGCAAAGGCGACAGTCATGAGCACCCGTCCTGCCAATGTGCTATTGATCGGCGGCACCGGCTTCATCGGCAAGCACCTGGCCGCGCGCCTGTCTGGCGACGGCGTCAAGGTGCTGGTGGCGGCGCGTCACCAAGAGGCGGCGCGCGATCTGACCATACTGCCGGGCATCGACGTCGAGGTGGCCGATATCCACGATGACGCCGCCTTGCGCAAGCTGGCCGCCGGGCGCGACGCCGTGATCAATCTGGTCGGCGTGCTGCATGGCGGCCACGGCCAGCCGTATGGCGCCGGCTTCAAACGGCTGCACGTCGAGCTGCCGCGCCGCATCGCCGCCGCCTGCGCCGCCAGCGGCGTGCCACGCTATCTGCACATGAGCGCGCTCGGCGCGAGCAGCGCCAGCCCCTCGATGTATGGCCGCTCGAAAGCCGACGGCGAAGCCGCGGCGCGCGCCGAAAGCAGCGTCGCCGCCACGGTCTTGCGTCCCTCGGTGGTGTTCGGCGAGGGCGACCATTTCCTGACCATGTTCGCGCGCCTGCAGCGCTACCTGCCGCTGGTGCCGCTGGCCGGCAGCACGGCGCGCTTCCAGCCGGTGTGGGTGGGCGACGTTGCCGCCGCCATCGCGATTGCGCTGGCGCGCACCGATACGCGCGGCGCCGTCATCGAGCTGGGCGGCCCGGATGTGTATACGCTGGCCGAACTGGTGCGCCTGGCCGGGCGCATCAGCGGCCACGAGCGGCGCGTGGTGAATCTGCCCGACGCCCTGGCGCGCTTGCAGGCGCGCCTGTTCGAACTGCTGCCGGGCGACCCGTTGATCAGCCGCGACAATCTCGACTCGATGCGGGTCGACAACGTCATTGCGCCCGATACCGCTGCCCTGACTGCCGCGGCGCTGGGCATCAAGCCTGCGTCGATCGAAGCGGTGGCACCGCATTACCTGGCAGGCGGCGACCGGCTCGACGACTATCGCACGCATGCCGGGCGCTGAATTTTCCTTCATTGTTTTTCTTGAATATCCATGCAGACCATCGATCTCGACCCGATCCTTTCGCACACCCTTGACCAGGCGCGCCAGCCCGGCCTGACCCTGGTCATCGGCAACAAGAACCTGTCGTCGTGGTCGATGCGTCCATGGGTCGCGGCGATGGCGTTCGGCATTCCGTTCACCGAAATCCGGGTCGTGCTCGACCAGCGCGACACCGCCAATCAAATCGCGCGCTACTCGCATGCGGGCCGGGTGCCGGTGCTGCTGGCCGGCGAAATGACGATCTGGGACAGCCTGTCGATCATCGAATACCTGGCCGAGCAATTTCCTGACAAGCACATGTGGCCGCAGGACGTGGCCGCGCGCGCGCTGGCGCGTTCGATCGTGGCCGAGATGCACGCCGGCTTCGGCGAATTGCGCAATGCCATGCCGATGCATATCCAGGCCCATCTGCCGGGCCGTGGCCGCACGCCGGGCGCCCAGGCCGACATCGGCCGCATCTGCGAAATCTGGGAAGACTGCCTGTCGCGCTTCGGCCACCATCAATTCCTGTTCGGTGCGTTCTCGATTGCCGACGCCTTCTATGCGCCGGTGGTGATGCGCTTCAAGACCTATGGCGTGGCGCTGGCGCCGGCGCTGCAGGCGTATTGCGAGCGCGTGGCGGCGCACCCGGCAGTGGCGCGCTGGATGAGCGAAGCGATGGCCGAAAACGATCCGACCCCGCTGCACGACGCCGCTTTGCCGGAGTAAGCACAGATGCGTAGTTATGTCGTGGGCGGCGCGGTGCGCGATGCCTTGCTTGGCCTGGCGGTGCAGGACCAGGATCACGTGGTGGTCGGCGCTACGCCGCAGCAGATGCTCGACGCCGGTTTCCGCGCGGTGGGCAAGGATTTTCCGGTGTTCCTGCACCCCAAAACACACGAGGAATACGCGCTGGCGCGCACCGAGCGCAAGACCGCGCCCGGCTATCACGGCTTTTCTTTCCACGCCGCGCCCGACGTCACTCTCGAGCAAGACCTGATCCGGCGCGATTTGACCATCAACGCCATGGCGCTGGGCGAGAATGGCGACATCGTCGACCCCTACGGCGGCCGGCGCGACCTTGAAGCGCGCCTGTTCCGCCATGTGTCCGAGGCCTTCGCCGAAGACCCGGTGCGCATCCTGCGCATCGCCCGCTTTGCCGCGCGCTTGCCCGATTTTCGCGTGGCCGACGCGACCAATGCCCTGATGCGCCAGATGGTCGACGCCGGCGAAGTCGACGCCCTGGTGCCCGAGCGGGTATGGCAGGAACTGGCGCGCGGCCTGATGCAGCAGCGTCCGTCGCGCATGCTCGACGTGCTGCGCGACTGCGGCGCGCTGGCGCGCATCCTGCCCGAGCTCGATGCCTTGTGGGGCCTGCCGCAAGCGGCCGCGCACCACCCTGAAATCAATGCCGGCGTCCACCTGATGCGCGTCGTCGACTACGCCGCCGGGCAGGATCATCCGCTCGAAATCCGCTTCGCCTCGCTGATGCACGATCTCGGCAAACATGGCCACCAGGGCGAGGGCGTTAAACTGATCGGCGAGGTGTGCAAGCGCCTGAAGGTGCCGAACGAGTGCCGCGACCTGGCGCTGATGACGGCGCGCGAACAGGGCGCCATCGGCGGCGCGCTGCAATTGTGCGCGAACACGATCGTGAGTCTGATCGAGCGCTGCGACGGCCTGCGCAAACCCGAGCGTTTTGACCAGATGCTGCTGGCGGCCGAGTGTGGCGCGCATGGGCGTGGCGACGACGCGCACCCCATGCGTTTCGTTGCTTATCCGCAACGCGCGTATCTGCTGCGCGCACTGAAAGCCGCGCGTGGGGTGAATGCGGGCGAAATTGCAGGCCGCCTGGCCGGTCACCGCGAACGGATTCCGGAAGCAGTCCATAGGGCGCGGGTAGAAGCGGTGAATGAGGCGTTGCAGCAAACCGGGCCGACCCAACACGACGCTTGATACGCCCAACGGCTCACCAGCGCGGCAATTGTGACGCAAATTTGCGCTGCATGTTACATGTAGTTACACGCGACAGCCAGATGCGCTCCAACATTTGCTATCCTTCGAGGAATTCTTTTTCGTTGCCTTGGAGAAAAACATGTTCACCCCGTTGGCGCGGCGCATCTCACAGTGGAGTCACCGCCGGCGCCTGCTGCTGGCGAGCCTGGCCGTCGTCGCGCTGGCGCTGATGCTGGCTTTCCTGTATCTCCGCACCGAATCGGTCGACCCGGAAATCCGCAATCGCGTCATGCTCAACCTGCGCGAACTTGAAAAGCTCGACGCCGAGTGGGACGCCAACATCCTGCGCGCCCACATCGGCCGCCCGTCACCCGACCCCAAGCTCACCGTCCAGCTGCCGCGCATGCACGACCTGATGGCGCGCCTGGGCGACGCCCTGCCGCACACCACGGGTAGCGCCCCAACGTCGGCGTACGCGAGCCTGGAGACGGCGTTTCGCAACAAGGAGATGCTGGTTGCCCAGTTCGCCATCCACAACCCGCCGCTACGGGCGGCGCTGCTGCACATGCCGCCGGCGGTGGCCGACCTCAAGACCGAGCTGAGCGGCATCGAAGGCGGCCTGGCGCCGGCGCGCATCGTGGTGCGTCTGGACACGACCCTGAATACGCTGCTGACCGAAACCCTGCGCTACAACATCGCCCCGAGCCCGGCGCTGGCGGGCCGCATCGATGAAATCCTGGGCGATGTCGCGGCCCAGCAGATCGCTTTTTCTCCGGCCGTGATCGAAAAGATGGACGCCGTGATCCACAGCTGCCGCGTGATCCTGGAAAAGCGGCCCCTGGAAAACATGCTCGAAGCGCAGATCGCCGCCGCCGGCAGTGACGCCGCGCTCGAGCGCCTGGAACGCGAGATCGACCGCTCGTTCGACGCCGTGCTGCTGGCGCGCCAACAATTTCGCGGCTACCTGTTCGCCTATTCGGCATTGCTGCTGGTGCTGCTGGCCTGGGCCGGCTGGCGCCTGCGCCGCAGCTACCGCATCATCGGCGAGGTCAACGCCAGCCTGCAGTCGGCCAATGAAACGCTGGAGCACCGCGTTGCCGAGCGCACCGCCGAACTCGAAGCGCAGTCGCGCCAGCTCGAGCGCCTGGCCCAGCACGACAGCCTGACCGGCCTGATCAACTACCGCCAGATCACGCGCCTGCTGGAGCGGGCGCTGGCGCGCGCCGACCGCCGCGACAGCGTGGTGGTGCTGATGTTCATCGACCTGGACGGCTTCAAGGCGGTCAACGACACCTGGGGCCACGCCACCGGCGACATGGTGCTGCAACTGGTTGCGCGCGGGGTGCAGGAAAAGCTGCGCGCCGAGGATGCGCTGGCACGGCTGGGCGGCGACGAATTCGTGATCCTGCTCGAAGACGTCAATTCGCGCGATGGCGCCCTGCGCGTGGCGCGCCTGGCGCTGGAACAGATCGAGTCCATCGTCGAGGCCGACGGCCATCCGGTACGGATTTCTGCCAGTATCGGCATTGCCAGCGCCCGTGGCCAGGCCGGCGCCTTGCGCGGCCAGGAAGCGCTGCTGGCCGACGCCGACAAGGCCATGTACGAGGCCAAGCAATCGGGCAAGGGCCGCTTCGTGGTCAGTCCGCAGTCGCAGTGGCTGGGCCCGGCGCCGCGTGAATTGCCATTGGTGCGCGAGACCGACGTCGACCGGATCGGCTAGAATGATTTTGTTGCGCCGCACAATACCACCACGGGATACTTAAGACGATGCTCGACAACCCCCTACAGCGCTGGATCCAGGGCCTGCGCGGCAAGAAGGGCCGGGCGCCGGTGCTGGTCAAGGAACTTGGCGAGCGCGACCGCCGCCGCATGCTGCGCCATTTATTGGCGCTCGACAGCGGCGACCGCCTGCTGCGCTTCGGCAGCCAGGTGCCGGACGAGCAGATCATCGCCTACGTCGGCAAGATCGACTTCGGGCGCGATATCGTGTTCGGGGTGGTCAACCATGTGTTCCAGCTGGTGGGCCTGGGCCACCTGGCGTTCGCGCCCTCGGACGGCAAGAAGACCGACAAGGAGCAAGTGGCCGAGTTCGGTGTATCGGTATCGAGTTCGGCGCGCGGGCAGGGCGTCGGCACCCGCTTGTTCCAGCGCGCCGCGATCCACTGCCGCAATTCGGACGTCGACACCTTGTACATGCAGTGCCTGACCTCGAACCAGACCATGATGCACATCGCCAGGAAGGCCGGGATGCGCATCAAGCGCGAATACGGCGAAGCCGATGCCCACCTCGAAATCGCGCCGCCCAGCCCCGGCAGCGTGATGGCCGAGGCGCTCGAAGAGCAGTTCGCCACGATCGATTACACCGTCAAGGCCAATGCGCGCGCGGCGGTGAAATTTTTCACGCCCAGAAAACGATAAATGAGAATTACTTAAACTGTTTCGGTCATGCTATTGGCTTGCGCAGGTTTGAACTAATGTTGAATTTCAAAGCTAACCGTTCAGTTGGCAAAACCTTTCGTTTGTTAACCGAAAAACCGTCATCCCCGCGAAGGCGGGGACCCAAGCTTGCATGCGCCTCACTTCAAACGCATGAAGTGGTAGCGTAAAACTTAGGTTCCCGCCTTCGCGGGAATGACGGTTATTGGCTAGCGGCGGGAAGGGTTTCAGTGGCAGTGCGTGCGCTGATTCGCCGCGCCCACCACGACCACACGCGTCAAACCAGCGGCATCGCCGTGGTTTCCTTGATCCGCTGCAGCGCGAAGCTCGACTTCACATCCAGCACCGCCGGATGCTTGAGCAGCGTACCCATCATGAAGCGCGAGAAGTGGTCCATGTCCTCGACATGCACGCGCAGCAGAAAATCCATGTCGCCGGTCATCGCATAGCAGGCCACCACTTCTGGCCAGGTGCCGACCGACACCGCGAAATCGTTGCGCGGCGAGGTCGCCGGCAAGCCCGGTGCGCGGGTGGTGCTGGCCACCTCGCTATGCTTTTCCAGCCGCACATTCACATACGCCAGCAGCCCCAGCCCGATCTTGTCCGGATCGAGCAGCGCCACGTACTGGCGAATCACGCCCGCTTCTTCGAGCCGCTTGATGCGGCGCAGGCAGGGCGAGGGCGACAGATTCACCCGCTCGGCCACATCCTGGTTCGACAGCCGGCCGTCGCTCTGCAGGATCTCGAGAATCTTGCGGTCGGTTTTATCCAGCTCAATCTTTGACATACACGCCTCTTTCTACTCTTGGATATGGCAATTTTATTGCGCAATTCAACAAGCGGGGGGAATTGATTGGAATTTAATGCTGGAGCCCCAGGTCTATACTGGTTCGCTTACGGGAGGAGACTGTCCATGCCCGCCGTCAGCGCACAGAATCGGCCCATAGAGGCCGGCCGCGCGGCGGCCTTGGGCCGCAGATCGACAGGGAACGGCAATGTACCGAACCCGACCTTCCGCCATGAGAATATTGGAGACAGCAATGAATGCACCCCTGGACCGTGCCCGGCTCACGCTACCCGAACACGCCATTTCCCTGGACGACAAGTGGACGCTCGAGCGTGGCCGTGCCTTCATGACCGGCACCCAGGCGCTGATCCGGCTGCCGATGCTGCAGCGCGAACGCGACCTGAAAGCGGGCCTGAACACGGCCGGCTTCATCACCGGCTACCGCGGCTCGCCGGTCACGTCGGTCGACCAGACCGCAGTCAAGGCCAGGAAACACCTCGACGAGCACCACGTCAAGTTTCATCCCGGCATGAACGAAGACTTGGCGGCGACCTCGGTCTGGGGCACCCAGCAAACCAATCTGTACCCGGACGCCAAGTACGACGGCGTATTTTCGATGTGGTACGGCAAGGGCCCGGGCGTCGACCGCTGCGGCGACGTCTTCAAGCACGGCAATAACGCCGGCTCCTCGAAGCACGGCGGCGTGCTGGTGCTGGCCGGCGACGACCACGCCGCCAAATCGTCGTCCACCGCGCACCAGTCCGACCACATCCTGACCCACTGCGGCATTCCGGTGCTGTACCCGTCGTCGGTGCAGGAATACCTCGACTTCGGCCTGCACGCCTGGGCCATGAGCCGCTACACCGGCCTGTGGGTGTCGATGAAATGCGTGACCGACATCATCGAATCGGGCGCCGTGGTCGACCTCGACCCGGACCGGGTGCAGATCGCGCTGCCGACCGACTTCGAACTGCCGCCGGGCGGCCTGAATATCCGCTGGCCGGACGCCGTGCTCGATCAAGAAGTCCGGATGAGCAATTTCAAGTGGTATGCGGCCCTGGCCTATGCCCGCGCGAACAAGCTCAATCGCATCATCTGGGACAGCCCGACGCCGAAGATCGGCATCATCACCGCCGGCAAGAGCTACGTCGACACGCGCCAGGCACTGGCCGACCTCGGCATCGACGAGCAAGCCGCGCGCGACATCGGCCTGCGCCTGTACAAGGTCGGCATGACCTGGCCGCTCGAGGCCGACGGCGTGCACGAATTCGCGCGCGGCCTCGACGAAATCCTGGTGGTCGAAGAAAAGCGCCAGGTGATGGAATACGCGCTCAAGGAAGCGCTGTACAACCTGCCCGACAGCGAACGGCCGCGCGTGGTCGGCAAGTTCGACGACACCGGCGAGTGGAGCAATAAAAATCACATGGGCCACGGCGACTGGCTGCTGCCGGCCACCTATGAACTCAATCCTGCGCAGATCGCGCGCGCCATCGCCTCGCGCATCTCGCACTACTGCGCCGGCCATCCGGTGGCCGAGCGGGTGCGCGAACGGATCGCCTTCCTCGAAGCCAAGGAGCTGGTGCTGAAAAGCATCCCGGCCAAGGCGAACCCGGAGACCGACCGCATCCCGTATTTCTGCTCGGGCTGCCCGCACAACAGCTCGACCAAGGTGCCGGAAGGCTCGCGCGCGATGGCCGGCATCGGCTGCCACTACATGGTGCTGTGGATGGACCGTGAAACGTCGACCTTCACCCACATGGGCGCGGAAGGCACGACCTGGATCGGCCAGGCCCCGTTCACGAACGAGAAGCACGTGTTCGTCAACCTGGGCGACGGCACCTATTTCCACTCGGGCGCCCTGGCGATCCGGGCCTCGGTCGCAGCCAAGGTGAACATCACCTACAAGATCCTGTACAACGACGCGGTTGCCATGACCGGCGGCCAGAACGTCGACGGCCCGCTCGACCCGGGCATGATCAGCCGCCAGATCGCGGCCGAAGGCGTGACCCCGATCATCGTCGTCACCGACGAACCGGACAAATACCCAAGCGACTATGCCTGGGCGCCCGGCGTTACCGTGCGCCACCGCGCGGAACTGATGGACGTGCAGCGCGAGCTGCGCGAAATGCCCGGCGTGTCGGCCGTGATCTACGACCAGACCTGTGCTTCCGAGAAGCGTCGGCGCCGCAAGAAAGGCGAATTCCCTGACCCGGCCAAGCGCGCCGTGATCAACGAAGCCGTGTGCGAAGGCTGCGGCGACTGCTCGGTGCAGTCGAATTGCCTGTCGGTCGAGCCGCTCGAAACCGAACTGGGGCGCAAGCGCCAGATCAATCAGTCCTCGTGCAACAAGGACTTTTCTTGCGTGTCCGGCTTTTGCCCGAGCTTTGTCACGGTCGAGGGCGGCGGCTTGAAGAAGCCGAAGAAATCGGCCACCACCGAAGCGGCGCCACCGGTATTGCCCGAGCCCCGTATTCCGTCGGTCGAAACGCCGTTCGGCATCCTGGTGGCCGGCGTCGGCGGCACCGGCGTGGTGACCGTGGGCCAGATCCTGGCAGTGGCGGCGCACGTGGAAGGCAAGGGCGCCGTGGTGCTCGACCAGAGCGGCCTGGCGCAAAAGGGCGGCCCGGTGATGTCGCACGTGCGCCTGGCCGAGCATCAGGCCGATTTGCACTCGACCCGCGTCGGCACCGGCAGCGCCGACCTGGTGATCGGCTGCGACCAGATCGTCACTGCCAGCCGCGACGCCTTGTCGCGCATGGGCGAGGGCCGCACCCGCGCGTTCGTCAACGCCACCGGCGCCACCACCGCTGCATTCGTGAAAAACCCGGACTGGCAATTCCCGGGCGAAGGTTCGCGCGCCTCGATCCTGCAGGCGTGCGGCGCCGACAATGTCGATTTCGTCGACGCCGGCCGCATCGCCAGCGCGCTGATGGGCGACGCCATCGCCACCAATATGTTCATGCTCGGCTTCGCCTTCCAGAAGGGCCAGGTGCCGCTGCAAGAGGCGTCGCTGATGAAGGCGATCGAACTCAATAACGTGTCGGTCGCGTTCAACAAGGCCGCCTTCAACTGGGGCCGCAGCGCCGCCCACGATCTGGCGGCGGTGACCAAGGTCGCGGCGCCGGCCAAGGTGATTGAATTCAAGCGCACCCAGACGCTCGACGAGATCGTCAACCGCCGCGTCGAGTTGCTGACCGCCTACCAGAACGCCGACTACGCCGCCCAGTACAAGGGTTTCGTGGACAGCGTGCGCGCCGAAGAAGCCAAGCTGGGCAAGGGCACGCGCCTGAGCGAAGCGGTGGCGCGCTACTACTACAAGCTGATGGCCTACAAGGACGAGTACGAAGTGGCGCGCCTGCACACCGATCCTGCCTTCCGCGACAAGATTGCAGGCATGTTTGAAGGCGACATCAAGATCAAGTTCCACCTGGCGCCGCCATTGATGGCCAGGCATGACAAGGAAGGGCGCGCCGTGAAACGCGAGTTCGGTCCGTGGATGATGAATGCGTTCGGCGTGCTGGCCAGGTTCAAGGGCCTGCGCGGCACCGCGTTCGACGTGTTCGGCTACACCGCCGAGCGCCGCACCGAGCGCGCGCTGATCGGCGAATACCGCCAGACGGTGGCGGCATTGCTGCCCAAGCTGACGCCAGACAATCTGGCGCAGGCGGTGGCGATCGCCAGCATTCCGGAAGAGATCCGCGGTTATGGCCATGTGAAAGCGCGTCACCTGAAGGCCGCCAAAGAGAAGGAATTCGGCCTGGTGGTGGCGTTCCACACGCCAGCCGGGGCGGCGCCGCGCGCAGCCTGAGGCATTGGCGTTCGTCACCCGGCGCTGCATCGAACAGGTGCAGCGCCGGGTGGTTGTCTGATCGGCATATCAGCCCGACATCGTTCGTTGTCGGATAGCCGCAGCGTGACAATCCCTTGTTCTTCGGCCGATATTCCAGCCCTATAATCGGTTGCATGAGCTCGCCAATTCGCCCCGTCCGTTCTGCCTTCCCGTTTCGTTTGACCATCAGCGCCATTGCCGCGCTATTCGTGCTTGCCGGTTGCGGCGGCGGTGGCGGTTCAGCCGGCGCTGTCGCGCAACCGACGGCCGGGCAGCAGCCATCCACGCCGGCCCCGGCCCCGACCTTGCCGACCTCGCAGGCAACGCCGGAAGATCTGAACCCGAACCTGCTGGCCAACTCGCTCAGCTACGCCAACCTGTGCGCCCGCCCACGCAGCGGCGCCGATGCCGCCGGCCGCGCCTACCCGGATCGCCAGGGCACGCTGCTCGACGAATTGAAATTCTTGCGCGCCTGGACCAACGAAAGCTACCTCTGGTACGACGAAGTGCCGAACAGCTTCCGTATGGCCAGCTTCACCGATCCGATCGCTTACTTCAATGTGCTCAAGACGCCGGCCATCACGCCATCCGGCAAGGCCAAGGATGAATACCACTTCACCTATCCGAGCGCCGAGTGGGACGCAATGCAGAACGAAGGCATCGACCTCGGCTATGGCATCACCTGGACCCGCACCAGCACCACGGCGCCGCGCACCTGGCTGATCACCGCCGTCGAGCCGGGCTCGCCCGCCGCCGCGGCGGGCCTGCTGCGCGGCGACATGCTGACCCAGGTGGACGGGGTCGACTTCGTCAACGCCAGCGACGTCGGCTCGGTGACGCGCATCAACGCCGGCCTGTTCCCGGACGCGGCCGGCAGTACGCACCGTTTGACGTTGCAGCGTAACGGCGTGCCGTACGAGGTGACGATGACCGCGCTTGCGGTGCGCGTGGCGCCGGTGAAGAACGTCAAGGTGATCGACACCCCAAGCGGCAAGGTCGGCTACCTGACCTTCGACACCCACAATGCCGTCTCCGAGAAGCAGCTGATCGACGCGGTGACCAGCTTGCGCGACGCCGGCGTGAGCGACCTGGTGCTCGACGTGCGCTACAACGGCGGCGGCCTGCTGTACATCGCCAGCGAGCTGGCCTATATGATCGCCGGGCCCGCCAACACGGCAGGCAAGGTGTTCGAGCGCACCCTGTACAACAACAAGACCCCGGCCGACGATCCGATCCTGTTCCGCTCGAGCGCCTACGGCTTCGAGTCGCCGAACCCGGTGCGCGCCGGCACGGCCTTGCCGACGCTGGGCCTGAAGCGCGTTACCGTACTCAGCACCTCGGGCACCTGCTCGGCCAGCGAAGCGATCATCAATGGCCTGCGCGGGGCTGACGTCGAAGTGATCCAGATCGGCGGCGCCACCTGCGGCAAGCCGTACGGCTTCACGCCGGTGCCGAACTGCGGCACGACGTATTTCTCGATCGAGTTCAAGGGCGTTAACAACAAGGGCTTCGGCGACTTCTCGGACGGCTTCGCGCCGACCTGCAGCGTGAGCGACGATTTGTCGCGCCCGGTGGGCGATCCGGCCGAAGGCTTGCTGGCGGCGGCGCTGGCCTACCGCAGCAGCGGCGCCTGCCCGACCTCGACCAGCCGCGCGCGCATGCTGCCGATGCAGATCGTGCGGCCGGCGGTGAGCGAGATCGCGATCCGGACGCGCTGAGGAGTCGATAATTGCCATAAGAACAGGTCTATAATCTCCAGCTTTTGCCACCTCATCAATTGCCGGAGCTTCAACAATGATCCGTTCTGCATTACTGCTGGCCCTGTTGTCCGCCGTCCCCTTGTCCCACGCCGCACCCGACCTGACCACCGTGTCCGAGCGCTCGGGCTTCCAGGCCACCGGCCGCTACGATGAGGTGATCGCCCTGTGCGACGCTTACCAGGCGGCGTACCCGAAGCAGATCCGCTGCATCGACTTCGGCACCACCCCCGAAGGCCGTCCGATGAAGGCGCTGGTGGCCAGCAATAGCGGTGCGTTCACGCCCGAGCTGGCGCGCCAGCAGGGCCTGCCAGTCACCCTGATCCAGGGCGGCATCCACGCCGGCGAGATCGACGGCAAGGACGCCGGTTTCCTGGCCCTGCGCCAGGTGCTCGAGGGCAGCGCCGCCAAGGGCGCGCTCGACAAGCAAGTATTCATTTTCGTGCCGGTCTTCAACGTCGATGGCCACGAGCGCTTCGGCAAGTGGAACCGCCCGAACCAGCGCGGCCCGGTCGAGATGGGCTGGCGCACCACGGCCCAGAACTTCAACCTGAACCGCGACTACCTGAAGGCCGACGCGCCCGAGATGCAGGCCATGCTCGCCCTGGTGAACGCATGGGACCCGCTGACCTACGTCGACCTGCACGTGACCGATGGCGCCAAGTTCCAGCACGATATCTCGATCCAGGTCGAGCCGGCATACTCGGGCGATGCGGACCTGCGCAAGGCTGGCCTGGCGCTGCGCACCAACGTCATCAAGGACATCGCCAAGCAGGGCTCGACGCCGCAGTCGTACTACATGTCGTTCGTCAAGCAGGACGATCCGATGTCCGGCTTCATGGACAGCGTGTCCGAGCCGCGCTTCTCGACCGGCTACTTCCAGCTGCGCAACCGCATGGCGATGCTGGTCGAAACCCACTCATGGAAAGACTACCCGGTGCGCGTGCGCATCACCCGCAACACCGTGGTCTCGGTGCTGGACCAGATGGCGAAAAACGGCAAGCAATGGCAGCAGGTCGCCTACGCGGCCGACGCGCGCGCGGCCAAGCTGGGCGACAAGCCGGTGGCGCTGAGCTACCGCACCACCGACAAGACCCAGATGGTCGACTTCAACGGTTACGCCTACACCCGCACGCCTTCCGAAATCTCGGGCGCGCTGATGACGCGCTACGATGAAAGCAAGCCGCAGGTGTGGCATGTGCCGCTGCGCGAAGAAGTCGTGGCCGACCTCGAAGTAAAAGCACCGCGCGCCGGCTACATCGTCCCGGCGGCCTACGCCGCCATCGTCGGCGAGAAACTGCGCCAGCACGGCGTGACGTTCCGCAAGCTGGACAAGGCGGTCGAGCGCGCCGACGTGCAGACCTTCCGCGCCGACAACGCCACTTTCGGCGCCGGCACGCTCGAAGGCCACCAGCGCCTGACACTCGAAGGCAAGTGGACGGCCGAGCCGCGCGCGCTCACGGCCGGTTCGCTGTTCGTGCCGATCGCCCAGCCGAAGGCGCGCCTGGTGGTGGCCATGTTCGAACCGCAGGCGCCGGATTCGCTGGTGGCCTGGGGCACGTTCAACACCGCCTTCGAGCGCAAGGAATACATGGAAGACTATGTGGCCGAAGATGTGGCGCGCGAGCAGCTGGCGGCCGACCCGGCGGTGGCCGTCGAGTTCCAGCGCCGCCTGGACAGCGATCCGGCGTTCGCCAAGGATCCGCAGGCGCGCCTGGCGTTCTTCGCCAAGCGCCATTCGTCGTATGACGAGCGGTTGAATCTGTATCCGGTGTTGCGTACTGACGTGGCGCTGTAAGACGGCACGCGGGGCCTGTCCGGCACGTTGCGTGCGGAGCGATCCCGTGTGGCTGAGACGGGCGCTGTGGCTGTCGGCGTTGGTGGCGGTATATCCGCTATTGGCTGCAGCTTGGGCCTGGCCATGAAATACAGATGGCTTGACCTGCTCAGTTCTAACGACCAGGAACGAAGGGGGCTTGCTGCACTACAGTGTATTGGCACAGTGGCGGATTCGGTAAGCCTGTCTGCTGGCGGCGTGGCTGCCCGAGGTCTGCAATGGGTCGGCACTTGCTTGTCGAGACAGTCAATGAATTTTCTAGCTTGGCAGCCTGTTATGCTGGGCCGACCGCCTGGATTCGGCCACAAACGGACGAAAGACAGGCCGAGACGGCGAGGAATCTATGACCTGCCAGCTCGTTCTCCAGTTCAAAGGGGACGAACCTCTCGACTTCGACGTACTGGTTAACCTCGAGGAAAAGCTACAAGAGCTTGTTGCGCCAACAGCCGATGCGATGGGACACGCCTTCGGTAGTGGTGAGGCAAACGTTTTCGTTCTTACTGCTGATCTAGTCGCTACTTTTGAGCGAGCTAACCGCTACTTTCGAATGCGTCGTTGCTAGTCGAAGTCGGTACCACTTATCGGGACGTGCGTTCTGATTTTTTCACCGTTATCTGGCCCGAAGGTTTGGCGCGAGCACCGATCTGGAAGTAACGTTGATGAACCATCTGAAGCTGTACAATCACAACACCTGCACTGTGGCATCGACACTAAGACCCTAATCCTGGCTCTCAAGGAATGGTAGAAAAAGCGCCCCGAATTATTTGTCAAACGGGTCTACGGACAGAAGAGAGTTGCCGTGTTGGTGGGGAACGGTGCGGGAAATCCCACGAAGTTCAACCACGCGGCCTACGGCAATGCTGGCTCTGAGACGGAAAGAGTCTGTGCTGCCCGTTTTTTCATCTGTCTCCTTGGCGCAGAATTAGGGGCTCAGGAGCATCTGGCGTAGAGGTGACGATTAACTTCCAGCTACTATTGTCAACGTCGATATTTTAGCTATCAAGAAAACTACGTACGGCCGATCATGTAATGGTAACGCAAAAGTTGGCTCGACAGGGCTTATGGAGAAGGAACTAAAAGCGCGATGAACAGCTCAATACTCGGCAATACGCCTGCCAGGCCTTTTTTTGTGTGCATCCGGCCATTTGCCTCAAAAGCGATCAATCCATGTAACGTCGCAAAAAGCAGTCCCGCCAGTTGATTGGTGGGAATATCGGGGAGTTGCCGTGCCATCTGGCATTCCTCGATAATGGCGATAAATGCGCCGAAAGCGACGGCGGCACTTTGTTCTAACACACCGCCTTCTGTAGCTGTGCCGGAGTCGCTAAACATCAGACGGTAACGTGCTGGATGTTGAATGCTATAGTCGATAACGACTTCTAGGGCATCTTTCAACTTTTTAGTAGGCGCGGCGTTCGCGTGGTGGATCGCGACGAATGTACAGCCCAGCTGCGTAAAATCGGTTGCCGCCACTGCGGCAAGCAACGCATCTCTATTCTTGAAATGCTTGTAAGGCGCGTTGTGCGACAAGCCTGCGGTATGGCCGACCGCTCTCAATGTAACAGCATGTTCGCCACCCTTATCGAGCAACTCCATCGCGGCGGCGATTAGATTTCTGTCTGTTGTCATCGTAATTGGAGCGGTTCCTCGTCAGGCTGCAGACTCACCAGCGTTCTGCAGTCGCTCCACAGTTTTAACGCGCGGTCTCTATCGTAGGATATTTTAGACGATTGAGTGCGAATGAGCCTACCGTCATTCGATTGAATATACTGACCCGAGGCATCCGCATAGTCCGGATCGGCTACGACTTTCGCCAAACCCGCGCCGGAGAAGCCAACAGAGCCTAGTGTAACGCCCATTCGTTTCATCACCCACTTCATTGCCGAGGTCATGGCAATCCACCGCACAGCCCTAGGCATTTCCCGCAATAAGCCAGTCTCTGGTACAGAGCCAGGATCGAAGGCAATCGACAGGACTGAGCTGCGTTCGTGCCGTAAGCGCCGATCGAGTTCATAAGCATGCATGATGGTGCATAGTTTCGAGGTCGCGTAACGTACGCCTGGGGTCAGTGGTGCTGTACCGCTTTTTCCATCGTTGGCAAGGGCGAACGCGTCGGGTTCAACGGCTCTGCCGACCATTTTTCCGTCGGTTGTGTCGGGATCGTGTGTGCCGCTTGCTGTGAACACGATTCGGCCCTGTGCCGTTATCAAGTCGAATAACAACTCTACCAGCAAAAAGTGACCTAAGAAATTGGTAGCAAACGTGCGCTCATAGCCATCAGGGCTGTACGATATGGGCCCATGGAACTGGGCGCCAGCGTTGCATAGAACAGCTTGGAGTGCGTCGATCGTCCCTTCTTGCACCATGTCCCGGCATTTTTTTGCAGCCCTTCGCACGGAGGCAAGCGATGAAGTATCAACTTCAACCACCCTCACCTCAACCCGATGCTCTGCACGTAATTGCTGCGCCGCCGCTTCAATCACCTCGATATTTCGGCCTGCGAGAACCAAATTGATTTGATAAACAGATGCAAGTTGTTTGGCACATTCGAAACCGATACCCGTATGACCGCCGGTGATGATAACTGTTGGCATGGAAATTCCTAGAGGTTGACAGTGTCAACACTGTAGTGGAGCAGGTTGACGGTGTCAACCTGGTTCGTTGCTTCGGCGATTCTTTGTGCATTGCATGCTAGAACGACTGGCGGGTTCCCGCTCTGCTCAACGCGATGCAAAGACCTGAATTTTATGAACTCGCTGAAGTAGACTCACGAGCTGTACTATCTATGTCCGTATATGGACTCCTCCTCGTTTGCAAACAATCCGTCTTCAGGCCGTGAGGTACGACTGCTCACGTATATCCGGTCTCGAACGACTGCACCTGCTCGA
>Ga0265797_10004541_pt1 | contig 21099 bp, 19 predicted proteins | sample P2T30metagenome_FD_192433 | JGI IMG/M metagenome (GOLD analysis project Ga0265797, IMG submission 192433) | Plant litter microbial communities from East Loma Ridge, Irvine, California - P2 T30 | ecosystem: Environmental > Terrestrial > Plant litter > Unclassified | place: USA: California...
AAGCGATGCGCAAGATCCAAGCCGACTCGAAGAAGTTCAAGCAGTGGATGGCGCTTTTCTGGTCCATCACCACTTTCTCGATCCTTTGGTGTGTGGGCGCAGTTGTCTTCTGGATCACCGAACAAGAGACACAACACTTGACGTACTTCCAATCGCTTTACTTCTGTTATGTTAGTCTACTAACAATCGGCTACGGTGACCTGGCCCCGAGATCCAATTCTGGGCGCTGTTTCTTCGTCATTTGGAGCTTGGTTGCCGTTCCGACCATGACTATTCTCGTCTCAGATCTAGGCGACACTGTTGTCGCCAACTTCAAGAAGTGGAGTGACGAGCTCGCGGATTTTACAGTACTGCCCAAAGCAGGTATTTGGCGTTCGTTTCTTGACAAGCATCCTTGGCTACTGCGATGGTTACAGCGATGGACAGATAAACGAGCGAGAAAGAAGCGATTGATAAGGGGCTTCGACGTCTCGGATCCACGGTCTGATGATGGCATCGTAGATTCTTCAGACCCGCAAGACAGAGAGAGCATTTCGAACGACCCGGAAGATCGCGAAGCAGCAACCGATATAGAACTGACTCTCCACCCCACCGTCCCAGCCCTCGCCTCCGAAGCCGAAGCCGACATCACCAGCCCTCCCTCTCAAACTTCGCTTACTCGTCGTCTCGCCCTGTCCATCCAAAAAGTATCTCTCGACCTCAGAACCAACGACAAGCGCTATACATATGAAGAATGGGTGGAGTTCACACGTCTCATCCGCCTGACGAGTCCAGAGCGTCTAGACCGCAATGTAGACACCGACAATATGGTTTCCGAAGACGAGAATGAAGAGGGGTTGGTGAATTGGGATTGGATCGGAGATGATAGTCCCATGGTGTCCGGTATTAGTGAGAGTGAGTGGCTTATGAAGCGGCTGATTGAGAGTCTTGTGAGGTTGGAGAAGAGGAAGGAGGGTGCCAGACGGAGGTCTGACGTTGAGGCTTTGAGGGAGATGGAGTGTGGGAGAAGTGTGCGGAGTCGGCAGGATAGCATCGGGGGTCAGTAGGTATAGTAGAACCAACACACTCTGGTCTGGAATGTTCAGCGATAGCGAGCTGGATCTCTGTCGAGACGTTGAGGCCTAAGATGGGAGGTTCTTCTTATCGAAGTCTGATTGCTGATAGTACTGAAAGGCGGGCATTGAGTTCTATTGCCTTGTTTCTCAACAGGATGTCGCTGAGTAAAGAATGCGTTACCCGTACTGAGCTCGTGGAGATGCGATCATATCATGTACGAAGAACCAATTGCTTGCGGAAGCAAGCAGGGGATATCGGGCATCGTAGTGTGTGCTTCGAAGTGAGACCGGCGCACTACAGGGCCAATTCCCTCTCAGGCGCCATTGCCGCAACCTACGCAGGATCTGCTGGGCATGCACAGTAAAGGATGTCGTACCTTCCTAGGCCTCTTTGATCTCAGGCAGCAATGTTTCGTCACTCCGTCATCCTTGCAGCCATCCTTAGCACATGTCTTGGCCATGGTTATTTCCTAGTTTGGTATGCTCGCGCATGCTCACTGGTCCGCTCGCAAAGTCACGTGTACGATGGATGATACCTACCTACCTAGGTAGGTATGCCAGCTACGAGGTGGTCAAAAAAGCAGATCGGTGAGCATCCCGGTCGCATACTGTTGCAATCGAAGGCGTTTGCTATCATTCTGAAAAGCTCAAGGGAAGTATGAAGGCTTGTCTGTGGAAAAGCAATGGCTGTGCGGAAGGTAGAGGTTTATTGAGAGGAGTGCTGGTTGATCGGTGGAGTCGGACTTTCAGGCACCGACGACCGTTCGCTCACTCTGAAGAACGCTTGACAACACCCAACCTTCCCGGGAACTCCAACACCCGCGTGCTCAATTCTCGATACATCTTGGAAGAAGCGCTTACTAGGCGTGTTCCAGCATCCGATGGCACTTGCTCGCACTGACATCGAGTCTGGGCGTTGAAACACAACAGACGCGCGTTGCCCCTTACGTCTCGCAGGTAGTCGCTCGATTAGGAAGGATGGTGGTGAAGCGAGATATCGCGTGGTTAGCGTATCCTGTGGCTGAGATTCGTAGTGCACTTGGCGCGACGAACATTCGCCCCGGTGCAAACGATCTTTCTCAGCTACACTCTCACTCCGAGTCTTGACGGTGTGCGTGTCGAATCGGAACACGGATTCGGTTTGGTCCGGTGCAACTGAAATACGATATACGGCAGTCACATTACCAGGCATCAACCTTTGTCCCCCGGTTAAGATGACCACCTCCTCTACTATCGAATAATCGTTCATCTCACATTTGGACTTTGCCGATTTCTTACGCTCTTTTGCATCGCACTGCCATGAACTCCAATGTCACTGACGGTCAATCGCCACCCCAGCCAACCGTCGACGGTGGGGTGGAGAGCACTGCGATCGCCACTCAAGTTTTAGAGACAGGACCCGACGAAAAGCACAGCGTCATCAAAGACGCAGGGCACGATGGAATTGCCTCGTCAAAGGCAAAGAAAGTGCCTCAAGCGGGCATGAAGAATTACTTCGTGAGTAGATTGCCTTGGATGTTATTCCTGGCTAACGTACGAGCAGCGAGTGTTCTCATATGGAACAACTCTCGATTACTGGCTCATATTCATGTGCTGTGTTACTTCGATAGCGTCCGGCGTTACCTTTCCTTTGATGAACGTCGTCTTCGGTAGGATCTGATAGCCTGGAATCTATTGGCACATGCCGCAAGTACTGACAGCACTCAGGTCAATTGGTCGGCTCGTTTACCAACTACTTCATCCCGGGAACGACCTTGACAGCTGGAGAATTCCAATCCGAGATCAACAGGCTTACCCTCTTCCTTGTCTACCTGTTCATCGCGAAGTTCGTGTTATCTTACATATCGATGGTACGCACACGATCCCTGAAGAGGCTTTCATCATTCTAACACTGGCATAGCTCACCATCCGAATCAGCGGCCTTCGAATCTCTGCTGCGTTGCGTCTAGCATATCTACGAGCTCTGTTCGCACAGCCAATCAGTGTGATAGACACTATAAGTCCCGGCAAGGTGTCCACGCGGATTACAACCTCTTCCAATACGGTGCAGCTCGCCATATCACAGCACTTTGCTATACTCTTCCAGTCCCTCGCATTCGTTATCGGAGCGTATGTGGTGGCCTTCGTCAAAGGCCCACTGCTCACTGTAGTCGCCTCTGCCTCGCTTCCGTTCATCCTCGTGGTCTTTGGTATCATACTGCCACCGTTCATCCGGATACACAAAATTACCGAGAAACATCATGAAGATGCTTCTGCCATGGCCTTCGAGATGTTCTCATCCGTTCGCATCCTTACTGCATTCGGTGCAGAGGCGAAGTTGGCAAGGCTGCATGAGGCCTTGCTGGACAAAGCTGCGACGAACGAGCGCAGGGCTGCGCCTCTGATGGGTCTTGTCATGTCACCCATGATGATCGGAATGTATGGCACATTTGCGATTGCGTTCTGGTTCGGGATCAAGCAGTACTCGGATGGCAAAGGCGACGTCGGAACCATAGTGGTTGTTCTGTTCTCTGTCATGATGGCGATAACGAACATCAGCAGGGTTGTGAGTCCGATAATTGCCATCGCGAAGGCATCATCTGCCGCCACCGAACTATTCATCACGATCGATGCAACTGTCCCTGATACAACTGGATTGAAGGAGCCTGATGTAACCGCCAACGCAAACATCAGCTTTCACAACGTTGCCTTCTCGTATCCAAGCCGACCACATGTTCAGATCCTTGGAGGCCTTGATCTCGGGCTTGAGGCAGGCAAAGTTACCGCTATTGTCGGTCCATCCGGAAGTGGTGAGCAGTTCTTATTCTACAAATTGTGGGCTTTTTACTGACCACTGGCCTCAACCTATAGGGAAGTCCACTATTGTGGGACTGGTTCAGCGATGGTATGAACTCTCAGGCACAACGGCCGCCGCAACAGATGAGAAACCGAACGACGCATCGCCTCACGAAGGCGCGCTTGAAAGCAAGAAAGAAATCACCCAGAAGTCTGGATGGTTCAAGAAGAAGGCTGTACCAAAGGATGAAAGCAAGCAAGCATCTGCGAAGAAGGCTGGAGACGACAAGATCAAGGACGAGGAGCCTGATCTGGGCCCAAACACTTGCACTGGTACCATCAGGATCGGAGATACCAAGTTACAAGATGTCGACCTAAAATGGTGGCGCTCTCAAATCGGTCTGGTTCAGCAAGAGCCCTTCCTGTTCAACGATACCCTGTACAACAACATCGCGTTCGGTCTCATTGGTACCCAATATGAAGACTTGCCGAAAGAAGAAAAGATGAGATTGGTCGAAGACGCGTGTCGCGAAGCCTACGCCGAAGAGTTTATCGCCAAACTACCAGAAGGCTACGAAACCATGGTTGGTGAGAGCGGCATCAAGCTTTCGGGTGGACAGCGACAACGGATAGCGATCGCGCGAAGCATCATCAAACAACCACCTATACTCATTCTTGACGAAGCGACGAGCGCTATCGATGTACGTACCGAACGCATTGTTCAGCAAGCTCTCGATCGTGTATCGAAGAACCGGACGACTATCGTCATCGCGCATCGCCTCTCTACCATCAGGCGCGCGGATAAGATCGTTGTCTTACGTCAAGGTGCTCTCGTGGAACAAGGAACCCATGATGAGCTGTTGAAGATAGAAGCTGGTGTTTACTACGGCTTGGTTCATGCCCAAGAGATCGCAGCGGAAGCGGAACAAGACGCTGATGCCGACCTGCTCGAAAAGGCCAAGAGCGCAGACACTGAGATCCATGAAGACTACAAGCAGAGCACTGATGTCTCCAAATCAGCCGAAGATCCAGAGTACAAGCAGCAAGGTCTCTTTGGCAGTTTCGGGCGTCTTATCTACGAACAACGTGGTCATTGGATCCTATACAGCGTCGCTATTCTGGGTGTACTAGCCAGCGGTGTCGTCTACCCGCTACAAGCCTACATTTTTGCAAACGTCGTCAATGTTTTCACCCTTCCCATGGACGAACTTGTCAGCAAAGGCAACTTCTGGGCAGGCATGTTCGGTGTTCTGGCTGGGAGCACCTTTCTATCCTATTTCTTCATGGGCTCGGCCTGCCACCTCATCTCTGTTGCCATAACAAAGAACTACCGACAAGAATACCTGGACAATCTCATCCGCAAACGCATTGCCTTCTTCGACGATCAAGGTCATAGCCCTGGGTCTCTCACGTCGACCCTGAGCTCAGATTCGACACAGATCCAGCAGCTAATGGCAACGGAGATGTCCGTTGCACTCATTGCTATCGTCAACGTAGTGGGCTGCGTCATAATCTCCTTCATCTATGGTTGGAAACTGTCGCTTGTTGCCCTATTTGCCGCGCTACCACTTATCCTGGCTGCTGGATATCTCCGTGTACGCATTGAACTCGAATTCGACAAGACCAACGCGAAGGTATTTGAGAACAGCAGTCAATTTGCTTCCGAAGCTGTCGGTGCTTTCCGCACAGTATCAAGCCTTATCATGGAAGACATGATTGGCGAACGCTATGAGACCTTGCTCAAGGGTCATGTCACGAATGCGTTCTCAGGCGCAAAGTATGGTACTCTTGTTTTCGCGGCAAGCGACAGCATTGAACTGGCTTGCATGGCTCTTACCTTCTGGTATGGTGGCACTCTGCTGGCTTCCCGCGAGTACAGCCCTGTAGATTTTTTCGTCATCTACCAAGCTATCGTGCAAGGCGCCATCGCAGCAGGACAGTTCTTCTCATATGCCCCCAACATGGCCCAAGCGACCGGCGCCGCGAACCGCATTCTCAGTATGCGTCCACCAAATTCTACAGCATCTAGTGTCTATCCGCCTCTAAGCAAACCCGAAGAGGGCGTAGGCATCGAGTTCCAGAACGTGTATTTCGCCTACAAAACCCGCGAAGTGCCCGTCCTATCCAATCTCAACATCCAGGTCCAACCAGGCCAGTTCGCCGCACTGGTCGGTGCATCCGGCTGCGGCAAATCTACCACAATTTCGCTGCTCGAGCGCTTCTACGACGCATCATCCGGCCGCATCCTCTATAACGGACAAGATATCACGACTCTTGATCCCGCAGAGTACCGCAAGCAAATTAGCCTCGTCAGCCAAGAACCCACGCTGTACGAAGGTACGATACGCGAAAACGTTGCTTTATCTGTCGATGCAGCCACGGACGAAGACATCGAGCAAGCATGCCGCGACGCCCAGATCCACGACTTCATCACCTCCCTGCCTGACGGATATGCCCAGCGCCTAGGACCAAAAGGCATGTCGCTATCTGGTGGCCAGAAACAGCGTCTTAGCCTCGCTCGGGCCTTGCTGCGGAAACCAAAACTGCTCTTGCTGGATGAAGCGACATCGTCTCTCGACTCTGAATCAGAGAAATTGGTTCAGGATGCTATTGAGCGCGCTGCTGGCGAGGGCGGAAGAACGGTGATTGCAGTCGCGCATCGCCTTGCTACGATTCAAAAGGCGGATGTCATCTTTGTTCTGGGTAGTGGCATGGTGTTGGAGAAGGGTGATCACCAGGGGCTGTTGAGGAAACGGGGTGTTTACTGGCAGATGGTGAGTTTGAATATGATCGACTTATCCGAATTAAGATGTGCTAATTCTCAAACAGTGCCAGGCTCAAGCTTTGGACCGGTAATATTTGACGATGCTAACTTCAGCATTCATTACGTTCGCGAAATACTTTCTTTTAATAATCTCTTCTCATCCCTGGAACACTTGTAGTTTTGAGTAGGTGGCTGCAATCACACTCTCTAGATACTATACTCCGATTGCATGGAAATGTGTGATTGCCCTTCTGAATGTTCTTGGAAGTAACCCAGTATATGTTCCGAATTGATCATATCTTAATCTCATCTTGTTATGTACACCCTCCAAGTATCGTGTATGACCAACCCATTCCCAATGTGCGAACTTGACATCGCAGATTTACTGTTGGCCCATAATTCCTCCCGGCGGGTACTTTGGCTGTCCCTGAGGCCCTAGATCCTCTTCTCCGCTGTCACCTGTCCTAGCTGTAGGCTTCGTCTCGGTGGTAGGGGCCTTGGGTTCGCCCATGCCATCGGGCTTCGGTGGTGACTTTGTGCCCGGCCCGCCACGCTTCTGCCAGTCGAGCCACGAGCCGCGGTATTCGCCAATGTTTGTGTATCTGCCGTGCGAGTTAGCTGATGTTCTCCAGCAAGCGTCCTTTGCCCGCTTATCGAGCCCTGTGCGTGTGCCAATGAAGGATCCGACTTACCCAGCTTGTCTCGCGATTCCTGCAGCGGCTGAACTCCTCACCCCGGCCTTGCAAAAGAAGACGACCTCTTTTCCCTTGGGTGGCTTCTGGAAGCCAAACCTATCTTCAAACTCCTCTTCGTCTAGTAGCAGCGCATCGGGTTGTGAAGTGACGGGGATGTTGATAGAGGTGGGTATAGTGTTTGCGTCGAATTCATGGGGTTCGCGGACGTCAATGAGGAGACGTGAGTCTGAGGGCGCTTCGAGGATGTGTAGAACCTGAATGAGTTAGCGGTGCGCTTGAAGGGGTGTATGATGGCTTGAGAAAAGCCCATCGCATAGGCTAAGGATGTCATGGGAAATAAAGGCAACACGTACGTCGTCGAACTGGTAGAGTTTGTTCTGCTTCAAGTCGTTTGGGGCCTGTGAATGCCATCTCTTTTGCACTGGCGTCGCTTGGAACCTCGCCGCACCTCCTACAGTCACCGTCCTCCTTTGCGAGACGGATGTGTTCTGTGACCTGGGTGCGATGCTGAAAGCGCGTGCAGTGTTGAAGCTCAATCGTGTAGGCTGGCGGCCGATGACGGAGGCATTGGAACGGACGCCGAGCAGTTGGGCTGCGCGCTTGGAGGCCATGGTTGGTATTGGTGTTGCGATAATAATCTATAACGATTCAGAAAGAGCTAAGAAGGCAACTATCGTCTCTAGAGTCCCAGAGATGTTGTCCGGATAGATAAATACTCAGTGTTCAAGTCGCCGACAAGAGCTCGGCTCTGGCCAAATTATTGCCGACGTCACTCTTCGCGAACATTTGAGCGCAACCACGCTAAGCCCTAAAGCCACCTGGGCACAAGTTCGGCAAGCGTCATCGCACTCAACGGCTGCACGGTTCCGGAAGTGTCTTAGATTCAAGCTCTGATTTTATTTTGAGTATCGGGTATAAAAGTACATGGATGACACTATGGTTCAAGGGCAACATCCAACAGGGTCGTTTTAACGCCAGTAAAAGAACAACAGACAGTGGGGTATTCAACACAAAACAGACCATAGAGGCATTGTCCAAACTCCTGTAAATCATGAACGCTTACTCCTCCTCGTCGCGCTGAACATCCAAACCGCGCAATCGCTGTGATAATAGACCGGCATTGGGCGGAGCAGACGGGCTGCCGAGCGGCGAGAATGCATTTCCGCCGTAGCCAATGTCGCCTTTACTGAGCTTCTCAAAGGTACCATCGCTTTGACTTTTCGGACTACTCACGCCGGCTCGCGGCGAAGTAATGGGTGTTCTGAAGGGGCTCTTCGGATCAATGTCCATGCGATCGCGAGACATGGGCCGGGACTCAATTGCAGCGAGCCTGCCGATGGTGAAAGGTATGGGCTGTAATTCCGGCATAGGCGAGTTGAAGCCGCTTGATGCTGAGGAGTTGGTGGTGCCACCAGTGAACTTGACGGCTGGCGGAGGTAATGGGGTGTGCTGCCTCAGTCCATCGAGCTGATCATACGCCTGCTGAGATTGAGATAGTGGCCATCCAGCGCTGCGTCGACGGAAAGCCTTGTCTGTAGCCGGTTGAGATCCCGGTAGATGTGTCTTTTGCAGCGATGATGCATCTCGCGTCGGCTTGTACGTGCTGTATCTAGGCTCAGGTTGCTGAATTTCATTCCTCAGCTTTTCTTTACCGTCTGGTACACGATTCGCAAAAACGACCCGTATGCTTTTGTACAAGTAATGACGACCCTTTGAAGGACAGCATATGTGCAAGTGTATGAGGTAACGCAAGATAGGTCGATCGTTCGGATCGTCTGAGTTGCTGAGGGCAGCCTCTGGACGGTCAGTTCCGAGATTCTTCCGTGAAGATGCGGGCATATCGATAATGGGTCCAGCAGAGTAGCTGCGCTGTCTGATAAAGGTCTTCTGACCTGGCTCCATATCCGATATGTCATACGGCACGAGGAAGAGCTTCACTGCGGTTTTGTTTGGGTTCTTCAGCACAATCTGTAGCTGCCCCTGCGGCGGTATGCGGTAACATCCCCCCGGAGGTGCCTTGGGAGACGTAGATCGTCGCTTTTTCTTTTCTTTACGACGAAGGTCTCCTTTCACGCTCTGTCCACTCTCCTCTTCACCAAGATTAAGCTTGAAGTCAAGATCGTCTTGTTCGGGGGCTGGTACCACATGTCGTCGCTTGCGTTTACTAGCTTCGCTGCTTTCATCTGGAGGTGGCAAAGTATTTTCCAAGTCAATGTGCCCAACATAAGGGCTCGGCTCATTATCTGAGATCCTACCGTTACCGGTGTTGTAGCTGTAAAATACGGCTGGAAAGGGGACTGTGACGTGCGGTGGGCACTTGAGGCTTGACTTGCATTGTCCTTTGCCGAGTACGCCAATCTTAGCGACGAAATCAAGAGGCCGCGAAGGCGTAGTAGACATACGCCCACGAAGTATAGATTCCTCGTATGAACCGACCATGGGGGCGTGTTGCAACGGGGTTGCTTCCGAGGAAAAGGAGGGGCGTCGAGCGTGTAGGAACGGTGTTTGCGACTGGGACTGAGGCTCAGACTGATTGAACGTCATTGATCGTCGCGGTTGGTGTGCCTGGTATGGCATTGAACCACTGTGGCGAATGTGTCGAGCTGCCGGAGTTCCGGTGGCGGATCGCGCCATTTGGGTGGACTGGTAATCATGAAAGGATGCAGGAGAGTAAGTATGCCGGCGACTATTTCTGTCGGGACTTCGGGACCCTTGCCGCGAGCCCGGCCTGGAAGAAAAGTCCAAGTCTGTGTTGTTTGCTTGCTGGACAAGCGGGCTTGTGGGCGGTAGAAAAGCAAATGAGCTAAACGGTGACTGTGATGACTGCGATATCGCTCGCGCTCGGGCGGGTATTCGGGCATCTGGATGATGTGACACCGGGTACGAGACGTCGTTGCGGTTCGAAGTATAAGCAGCAGAAGGGAACGGGCGATTCCAAGGCACCACCGGCGAAGTCGCTAGGAAGCCTGAAGTCGAGGAGTCGTTCTCAGACGCCGTGCCCGCTCTCTTCTCTCTAAAGTCTCCAGAGTGTAATGCCGATCGTGGACGCTCGATATCCAGACCTACCGCTGCAGGGTCACGGAGATGTTCCGGGGTAGAGATTCGAGAGGTTTGCAGCTCAGCGGATGAAGATTGAGGTGTAGTCGGTCGGTCTTGCGATGTCGGTCGGGTCGAGGAGTCGCGCTCAGTTACGGAATCGCCCTGTGATACATGATCAGTATCCCTTACATGGATTATCAAACACCGTGGCGGACGTTTCCTAGTTCCCCGGCTACTCACACCTTGCCGCTGCAGCCACGATGGACTGTTGGTTCGTTTGATCCTCTCCATCCAGTCCTTCCGTCCGAACATGGACGGCTTGCGCATCTGGCTGGGCGACCCAGGGTCCATATCCTGTAGCAAGTCGACTTTCGGCGAATCTGGCTGCATGTCGGGTTCCATGTTCCTTTCTACAGCAAGTCCCGGAGTATGCGGTATTTCAAAGCCGGTGGCCGAGGCCTGAGGCAAGAATGACGATGTTGGCGGACTGTCATGGGGATCATGAAAGATGGGCATGGTTGTAACAGATTGTTGCGATAGACAGCATGAGTACAAAGATTTGACAAAGTATCAGAGAATAGTGGCGGGTTTGCGAGCGCAACAGACGTGGAGCACTGAGATGGCAGGCCGTAAGGATGGCGGAGACGTCAGGTCAAGCGGTTGGAGCACCTGCTGGCCCGGCGAATGATATGAGTAAGAGTTTCCAGTTTAAACGGGGTGCGCTGGCTCCAGTGGGCGCTTCATTGTACAGTCATACTGCCCAGTTTTAGGACGAAACAGCGTGGAGCGCCCCAGTTGAAGGTGCGGAGAGGAGGGACGCAGGGACCGGGACAGATGACGCGCTGTGATCTTTGTTGCAAGACGGAAAGTTCCTAATCGCTGCTGATAAAGTCGCCCATGCCGCCGGACCGGTATTGGCCGACGCAGCATGTCACACGACGAAAAAGAACACACTGCTCATCCGGGTGTTCCTGCACGTCCCCGCGGGCTGCGTCTTTGCTGGTGCATAGTTGCGATGGTGCACAAAGCTGAGGCGTGAGTTCAGGACCGCCGCGGTGGTGAAGACCATGTGACTGGCTCTAGATCGCGCCCCACTTTGCCAAGGCTGAGAAAGTGGGCTCGCGTTCTTGCGACAATCTCCATACCGCGCCTCAAAACTTCCTCAACACAACCACAGCCTTCGGCATGGCAGTCAAACGACCGCATGAAGGAGACGCAAAGTCAGCAGTGAAGAAGCAGAAGCAGAAGGGTCGCTTCGACATCGGTCCCGCAAACTTACCGGATGGCACCCATAGACGGAAGAGTAGGTTTTCTCCATCGGATTCTCCATGCATAGGTTTCTCGCAGAGGAGGGACTCAGACAGGCGTATCGCAGTAGTTTCGAGTACTGGGAAACTATGCAATACCGACGTTTGCTGGCATGGCATATATGGTTCAACTGCTAATTGGGTACTCAGTCGAAAAGATCAAGAAAGGCCTTATCACCAAAGCAAAGCTGAAGAAGCAATACGCAAAGCTCAAAGCCCGCGAAGAGAACGAAGAGACGGCACCGCGCAAGTCTGTCTACGACCGCGAATCTGCCAACGACGACAACGAAGACGAGGATGAGGAACCTACTGAGCCCGTCCAAGAGCCCACATTGGAGCCACACCCTGATCGCGTCGCGATGCTGGAAGAGAAATCGCCCGAGCCAGAATCCACACAGACTTGGGAGAGGCGACAGCGGCGAGCTCGACCACAGCCATTCTTGAAAGAGACAGAAGTGGCGCGGAAGAAGAGGGAGGAAATAGAGGCGAGGCAAAAAGCCAGGGAGGAAGCGGCGAAGGAGCGCGCAAAGAAGATTGCTGAGCGTGAGCGCTTCAGGAAGACCATGGCCAAAGCTAGGGGACCCAATGGCCAAAGGAAGCTGGGTCGAGAGAGCACAGTCCTGCTTGCGAAAGCGCAAAGACTCATGGGCAAGACCTGAAGCATCGTCGTCCGATAGCGACGCTACTATCCTCAGCTCCAAGGGATAGTACGTCTGCGTCAGCCGACGCGTGCGCGCGCTCTTGCCAACATCCACGCACTCAATCCAGTGCTGAAGACACCGCTCCGCTTTATAACGAACACGGTTTCGACCCGTTCGTTACGATGCAAATCTTGCACTTCCCGCAGGTCGATCATCACACTGGCCAATGGATCGGGAAGCATGCCGAGTGGCTACGATCTAGCCGTCCTCATAGGCATGCTTGCTCAGAGAAAGTAGCAGCTTATTTACACAAGATACAATAGGCCAGACTATGACGAAGCAGTGGTGCCACAGATAGTCTGGGTTCGGTGCACAGCTTCTTCACCGAAAAAGTACCATTGACTCATCGAATCAATTCAATGTACATCGCATTCTTTCTTACATCGTTCGATATCACCTTGCACCAATGCGGTTGTGTGATGTTACTTGTTCAGCCCTACCCCTCAGCCCTTTGACAAGGAGCGGTAGGCTCGGACATAACTCAAAGCGATAGAGCGATAAAAGCGCATTGCTTAATCAGTACACGCCAGATCGCCATGCGAATCGGAGTTGGTGCATTTGATGCGTAGTGAAAGTGGGGAGTAATCCGCGACTGCCAAAAGTGGCTTACGGTACCTGCCGAACGGAACGCGATCCACGCGCTAGGAGTGAACGCTCTTCCCAGCCTCGCTCTCACTTCCTAGCATGTACCTCTCACGACCTCCTATGTGAACATACACAAGACGCGAATAGTCACCACTTCACCGGAATGCATTCAATTGATCTGACTGCCGATTTCCGTCTTCGCCACAGCTGTAATCGCCTCCCTGGTCCTGTCGTACCAGCAAGACTGCGGACTGACCGCCAGGAGTAATCTTCGCCTCCAAGTGAACGAGCTCGTTCCAATGGCACGACGCCATACAGCAACACACTCTCCGTCTGAGAACTTAGCGGATCTTCGAGCGCATGGCGCAGACTGTCACTTGAATATTGCGGTATTAACTCCCTCTTCAGACGATAGTGGTGGCGAGATGTCAACACCAGCGACAACTACCACGCATGTCGCAACCATCCCTTCGCGGATTATGTGCGGCTATCACATGGCTTAGACTGTTCCAGAGATCTGTTCGGCTGCTTTTCCGAGATGATCAGCGTTGGCCCATATTGGACTAGAGCACAGCCACCTTGTCACGTTTTTTTGAAGCCACCTCGAAACCATCAATGGGTGGACTTCCTCTTTTGGCGTCTGAGACACTTATGTTTCGCAGAAGATTGACGTACAATAGATATCCGAATTCTCGTGCCCATGCGAGTCCAGCGAGCTTTCCACCATTAGAAGATTAGGCCCACAAAGGGTACAAGCAAGTCTCTGGGCAAAGAGCGGCTGTTACATCAGGCACGCTATGCAACTTGCTACTCCTAGCGACTACATGGCATATCCTGTGGAGCAATAAGCTTATTTCAACCGGCTGCTAAGTTCTGAAGTTCTTTGGGATTAGCGGTGTATGGTCCATGCAGCCTTACCTACAGGGACCTAGCCAGTGCGGGAATCCTTTGGGGGCTGTACACACCACCTGGTCAACGGCCCGTCAGACGATGCACTAACCATACACGCACGCGTCATGGCCTGCAAAGCCTCGTCCAGCTGCATGGAACATGTTCGTTACTGGGCTGTTTCGAAAACGCTGTAGGTTGCGCCGTCCACTAGCCGAACCGAGTACCACCGTCGAACATTACAGCTTGGCATACAGCTTGTTTGCCGTCTCTCCCTCCGGAAAATCCAAGGACCTGGTTTGCCAAGGCGCTGGAACACTATTATGCTAGCTTTCCGCTCGAGGTCGTCTCTTCACGATGTCTACATTGCTGATAGTCTTGCACTCTTTACTTGTACTAAGTCCTTAAGTCACTGCTACTTGGTTGACACAACTCAAGTTCATTGCAATATTCCCAAACAACTCTTGTCCTCTCTCTTGACCATACTATCCTATCTACCGTCTATAGACTTCTGGTTATATCCAGATATCCTGGAGTGCAGCATCTTGACCTGTTCCCGAACGCTATGGACAATTCCATTCGCCAACCTCGGAAGTGGTCTTTAGCGGAAGATCAGAAACTCCGCGAAGAAGTGGAGGCCCAACGTAAGTTACACCAGTTGCGTGAGACACAGCCCATGTGGTATTCTATGCTCCGCAGCTACGCAGCAGTCTCTGCATATCAGTCTTTCCTAAGCAAGCTAACTAAGCATCATCAGTCGTAGAAGGAGAAGTCAAGGATTGGTATGTTGCTTTGACTCCACTCAAGTCAACAACTAACAGTGCCTGCAGGTGCAGAATCGCCGATAGCCTCCCTGGTCGAACGAACAAAGATTGTCGAAAACGGTGGCACAACTCGGTAGCAGGAGGTCTCAAGAAGGGGCAGTGGTCGAAGAGTGAAGATCAGTTGCTTTCAAGAGGGGTACAACAATACGGCCAAAAGTATGGCTCAACAATCGGAAGCATACACTGGTACTGACTCCACTATCAACAGATGGACAGTGGTAGCAAGCTGTGTCGGAAGTCGCAGTGCAGACCGTAAGTACTACGATGTATTACTACTTCGTTGCTGACCATCCCTTAGAATGCGCGAAGCGGTGGCAGCAGTCACTTGATCCGGATCTTGATCGAAGCGAATGGCGCGACTTAGATGTCAGTGACAGCAGTCTCACGGACAGAAACCACTTTCGGCTTGCTGACAGGTGCTGTATAGGACTCAACACTTATTGATGCAGTCCAGCGACTCGGACGACACTGGAAAGACATCCAACGTGAGCATTTTCCAGGAAGATCAAAGAATGATATCAAGAATAGGTACGTTCCTCACTACTGTTTGTTGCACTATTTCCTAATCTTGTCAAGATATACGGTCCTCGTGCGAAGATACCAGAACCAGGGCATCACCCTTCCCAATGCTCCAAGTTCTCCATCCGACTCTGGTACACCGGCCCTGTCGAACTATGCCGAGGACGATGACTACCTCTCCCCCAACTCCCACATGTACGATACGTTCCTGACCACACCATCACACGGATCAAGTCGCCATTCCTGGTCAGGCTTCGACAACGACGCATACTCAACATGGTCATCTCCACAAACATACGCCACACCTACCGCTACAGCCGACCGGATTTCGCACCATTCATCGGTCACTCCGTCTCAGTATCTATACACTCAGCCACCACTGGGCTCCAACATGCCTGCCACATGGGATCAAACGTCGCCCTACGCACATCACCCCTCACCATCACTGCACATCGGTGCACCCACGAGCCCATCAGTGTATGGCTACAGCCCATATCCGGTCGCCCAGCAACCAATAATGCCCCACAACATTGCTTACACAGCCTCCACGGAGCGAACAGCATATGCCACGATGCCGAATTACTCGCCACCTACTGCATCAGGTCAGCGGGTTTACGACCAAAGCGCATCGGCAATGTACCGTGACCCCAGACATTCACAACATCCTTACTATCAGTCGTGAGGCTGTGCAACATGTTAAAGTGTATAGCTTGGCAGTTACTTAATATGTCAGATCTGGCAAGTACTTGATAGGTCGAGTTCGGAGAGTCTCGTCACACATATGCAATAAACATAATTCTCCGCCCACAAAGCCTCGACCCATCTTTCGTTTCACCGAGTGTCAATTGCGTTTCAAAGACCATCTTGCGAACCTTGATGCCAACTACTGCAGCTTCTCCAGACGCGAAAGGGCCTAACCACGTGACAAACCCGGAAGTGAGGACCCCTGATTGGCCGCCTAAACCCAGCACAGCCTCAACCCCGAGTACAAGTCGGACGCCTCGTACCCCCATCGCGTTAAAGTTACCCAACCAAGTAAAGTGCGCATCTACGGAAAAAAAGTAGAAGAACAAAAAGACAGGATCGGTTACCCATTCGAGTCAAAATAGCACCGTCCCCACTATCACGAATCAGGGTTGTTGGGCGGCGGGCCACGCCCGGGCTATTTCTTTTTCTCTGCCTTGAAGACAGCCTGAGCCGTTGCAGGCCAGCAGGCGCATCAATACACCAGTGATCACATACATGCTAGCTAGCGTCAGCTAATGTAGAGTGTCCTGATCCGCGTCCATGTCCGCTGCACGATGCACGATCTCGTCGCCTGGACCGCTGTTTTACCTGCCTCATCCGTTGCGCGACGCGTGCGTCTTTCTCTCGTTTACACACGCGAGTCCCTGCAGCATTTGTCACCCGCAGATGTCATCATGCCATTTTGCTTCGCTTGAGCGTTGTTGGTGTTGAAGGTTTTTGTCACGATACACCGTGCGTCTGGTGATGGCTTGCCGCACAGCGGTAGGTACCGTTAGCATGGAACCTTGAAGTTAACCACCTCCGTGGAACGGCGTCCCGTCCCTGTCGATCTGTGTCGTCGATGCACGGCATACATTGTTCTTCACATTGTCGGACCGGACTTTGGGTCTGGATTCCGTTGGTATGTTCCTACGTTGCTGCCTTGAGCAGGCCTCGTCACCGCTGTATACTTGGACCTGGTATCGTAGGAAGGGGTACGCGTTCCTGCATGGAAAGGATGTATATTTGGGCACATGAACACTCTGGAAGGATGATATGATGTCAAACTTATGATGTCAAGTACCCGCTGGTGTGGCAGACTTGCATTCGGTATCGCCCGTCGAAGTATTCGGCGATGCTTGAATGAAGACTACGTGTTGGCGTGGGTGATGGCACCGGGCTAGTATGCATGATGAGGTCGGAGTGGCCGTGTTGAAGCTAAGGGGACGCAAGGGCACTAGACTCTACACGAAGGAAAGGCGTCTACCTCCGTCACTCGTCAAGGGCGATACCCGCGTTAGGCGAGTGTAGTCTACAGGTCGTCACTTGATACTGCGAAGCTAATGCTCGCTGCTGTGCCCATATCTCCCCTTACTCTTCGAAGACCACCTGACAAATTCGTCAATGCGATTCTGATTGTAGGAACGGACGTACACTCACGTACCCGATTTCAAGACGGAGTGAGCGAAAGTCTCCACATCCCGTCACTTCTCCAAGCACTGTATCAGAAACTCCACACCCCACACCCCACATACCCTGAAGAAAATCCAGGCAGCTAGATTACTATGAATAGGTGGACTGCGCGGCACGTTCCCCAGATGCCCAAAAACCACGTACCGAGAGCTACATCTCACTGTTACATTACAATACAATACGTGAAACGATACAGCGGGACCCAGGTGACCACACTTCGGGGACTCCGCCTCGCTGTTTGCCTTACCAAGAGCCAGCGGGATTGCTGAGACGCGTGGCATCTGTAGGTTAAGCTTTTCGCTTAGCCGTGAGACGGTCCGCTCTGGACGGCCTGATGTGCTCTTCGGAGGGCCTAATATGTAGAAGTCTTCCGGCGGCAGCATGGGACGTGTTGAGATTAGCTTGGGTCATATGGGCGGAGGAAAAACTAGCGTGTTGTCAAAGTGATGTTTGCCTAGAACATCATCAGATATGGTTATGTAATTACAAGTCCTTTCTCAAACTAGCTCCTGACATCATGTTCATCATTCTCTTCTTCTCCTCTTCGTTGGGCTCTTGCCACCAGTTGTAGAAGTTGACGGGCTGGAAGCCTCTGTCACGCCATTGCTGCACCTGCTCCGGACCGATTTGATGCCACGGCACGCCGATATCTTTTGACACCTGGTCTTTGACATAGTTCTCCACGGAGTGACCGATACCTCTGTCATCGTTCCACTTGGCCAAAAAGAACAAGTCGAACATCTTCTGCTGCTCAGTCGTTCGTCGTTCGACTGCTTTCTCCATGCCACGCACCATCTTTTTCTTGTTGTAGGCTTGTGGTTTCATCCAATCATTCACCTTCTCGTAGTCAAGCTCGAAGCCGCCTTGGTCGTATGTGGGTGAGCCCTCGCGTCCCTTGTCATGGCATATATACAGTTTGTGAAAATGTGCGAAGGGGTTCAGCCGACATTCATCTCTGAACATTGAATTATTAAGGGCGGCGTTCAGACGTCCAGGAGGCTTCGTGGGCTTGGGTATGTAGAAACTTTCGCTGACCCAATCTTTGATCTCTTGGGGCGCACTGATGTCATCCCAGCGCGGGCGTGCCCTGCGGCCCGGAGTTGGTCTTGGTCACGTAGCTTGGAACGATCGTAATCATATTCCAGATCTGGTGTGGTGAGTCGTGGTTTCCGCTGTTTCAGATCTTCTTCTTTCGGTTGCTCCTCCTTCTTTTCGGCCCGTACCGATGTAGCTGCTCCCTGTCTTTCGCTCGTTCGGCGTTGCTTTGCAGATGCTTCATTTTCGGATGTCACTTTCCTCTTCTGGCCGGCAGATTGTGTCGGGGACTCCGGATTTTGCCCTCCAGACGCAATGTCTCGCGGCTGTTTCTCCTGGTCTTGACTGCAGGTGGTGTCGCGTTCCGCATCAGCGCCACTCCTTGCGTCGCCCCGCGTCCGTGGCATGGTCGAACATCGAATTATCAAGGATATGACTGACAAGTAGCGGATTCACTGACAAAACTTTGGGCACGGAGTTGTTCGAGGGTTTGGGTTCGACTTGACGCGTTGCGCGGCACAGCTTGATGTTAGGATGACATCACGTGTTTACCCCTTGCACGCGAGCGATCGGCGCAATCGCAACTACATCGGAACGAATCCTTGGTCGACCCGATAATACTGACCGTCTCTCGGCCAAAGCGCACCATCTACTTGTATCATCCTCGACCCTTGCGATGCAGGTCCAGAAAGCCTTCCATTCTGCCTCGTATCCAGACCACTAAGCGGCATATTGTCGACGTTTCAAATATTACCCGTCGGATCGGACCCCTGAGTACACCACAACGCACTGAACACCGAACGTGTGTGCATCACAAACTTACAAGCATCGAGGATGATACTCAACCGAGGGAGGCTGGTCCAACGTCCGTTAGTAAGCTCGTATACATCCCTCAAGCTCATGCGCGATGAGCTTATATGCGCCTTCATGAGACCATCTTCGTGCTTCGCCACCGTTGGCACGCGTCTCTTGTCGCAATACAGTAATGCGGGAGGCATACCTCGTCTCTTTCTAGAATCCGTGCCGTACGAGATTGACAAGGGTGTCCGCTGGAGCGGTGTCGTGCATATTACTTGCATGTTTTGACTAGGCAGCAAAAACATGCCTTACAAGGCAGAACAGTGATGCGCAAACCACTTGTAAGGTTTTGGAGCCATACCTAGGTATCTATTGTTTCCGACCATTGCGGTAGTCCTTGTGCTAGGTTTAATAGAGATGCATACACTACGATAGCGCGCCCGAACTGTAGCGTGAGCAAGTAAAGAGCTTGTCTTTTCCGTGTACCGGATGGATGGGTGGCTGGTTGGCAAAGGCGGGGTTTTCGGATATTGGCAAAATCTGATAAGTCCCGACCCGCATGCCCAAACAAAATTTTCCATCTCGATCCAAACTTCATACCACAGGCCTGTGCGAGTAAACAGCAGCTTCATAGCTTGCACTCTGACGATGATAATGTTATATTTGCTCACATTTCCATCGAAAGCAACATCAGCCCGGCTAGCTCAATCGGTAGAGCGTGAGACTCTTAGTTATCACGTCCTAACAGACACGATTGTATCAAATCTCAAGGTTGTGGGTTCGACCCCCACGTCGGGCTTCTTTTTTGCTTCCTTGTCGATCATCGTGGTCTTGAATATGAGGTGTTGGTGGTGTGGCCGTGAAGGACTTTTTTTTTTTGGACTTCCGCATCAATCGGCCTAAAACAACTACAAATCGCAATAAGAACGCTACCGCAGCACATGTAGCTGTTACCCAACCCCAGCTTTCTTTTTGAAGTTTTGTCCAATACAATATTCAACAAAGAGGGGTTAACATGATGGTGGTGGTGAAGGACATTTTTTGACCAGACATGCTAAATTATTCCCTCCCACCAATACTCTAGGATGAAAAATCTTACAACGAGGCCCTCTCTTGCTTGTATCGTCTAGAAACAGCCCTTGTTTTCCTCCAACATGAACGTGCTGAATCCCGGGCTCGCTTGGCGATGGTTTGCTTTCATCTTTACCTAAGTACATGACACCCAATCAGTTATGCTTACCACAAGCCCGCTCAATCTGGCTGGCTTCTACATAGGTCTCAGGGAGACAATGTGTTAGTTTTAATTGAAACATCACGTCAACTTAGATGTCGTCGGTAAACCTCTTCAATTCGCCGATGCACCCCGATATTCACGAATGTGTAGTCTGCAAATTGGAACCAGTAACTGCAGGCTACAGGCTTAGGGTCACAAGAATTGTGATGTACACATAGACTTCGAGGCGTCCAACAATACCGACAGGGGATCAATGGATAGTGTCATGAGAAGGAGATATAGCAAAGAGTAAATCAGATAATGTAAAATGATCGAGCATCGCACTCCACACCAAAGAGGAGTGTCAATGCAACGCGAGCTTCCATCGCATGCAATTTTAGAAACAGTATGCCGGAGTCTACGCAATTGTGCAGTAAAGACAAATGCATCGCAGTAGCTATGCCTGGAATTGGACCATGCTTCCCCAATCAAAAAACAAACTAAGAACATGCCTCCTAGAAGTCTACATTACATTCAACTTTCGTCATCAGCGGGTTTTTTTCACCAATGTAGACTGCAGCGCCCCTGATTAGTTTTCTTGTACGACATACTTACAACACAAACGACGCGAGTGATACCGGAACTGCCTATTCCCGGATGATAGAATTTGCAAGTGATAGACAGTCAGATAACTCAACACAA
>Ga0265797_10004542_pt1 | contig 21098 bp, 14 predicted proteins | sample P2T30metagenome_FD_192433 | JGI IMG/M metagenome (GOLD analysis project Ga0265797, IMG submission 192433) | Plant litter microbial communities from East Loma Ridge, Irvine, California - P2 T30 | ecosystem: Environmental > Terrestrial > Plant litter > Unclassified | place: USA: California...
TTGATGTTGTTAGTCGGGATGTCTTAATGAATGTAGAAAGATCCGTATCGGCATAGCGGAGCAAAGAATATGGTTCCATCCAGGAGCCGACTCGATCGTAATGATCAACCGGGTGGTTCCGTTAGTGTACCATGGCTGCTCCACCAGACCAGGGTTTTGCTGCTTGCCTGCACAGATTCAGCCAGGCGTTGTGCGTGTCACCCACTACTCCTGTACTCCTGCATAGACGAGTATTGCCTTCTCAGCTGACGCAGCGAAGCGGCTCTTATTTTATGAGCAGGGTACAATGACATCTGCAGCTCTACATCGTACCGTTCGGGGCAGTCTAATTTCTCAACGAGCATTCCTGTGAGAATGCGATATCTGATCGCCGCATCACGAAACGTGTGCAACAACAACAATGTCTGCTGCGAACGCCACCGAGGTGCCTCTCGTATGGCTCCTCAATGGTGAAGAGTCTTCGGCAGCTAGTGAGTCCCGGAATATGATCAGATCAAATGCCGCCGCTTGGGGTCACAAGACGCGCCGCCGTGAAAAACGCACTCCAATCCGCCCCAAACTCCCACTGGCTTCAGACATGCACTTCAATGTATTTGGGCCTAGTATCCGGCATGCCAAAAACATGCTAACCTCTACAGACCATCGAACGGCCTCGCGTCGCTATAAAACTGGAGCGCCCAGCACTTGATCAGGAGAAGTGCCTCGCTGTGGCACCAACAGGCCTGTCTTGCAGCAAGAAGAGGCCATCTACTTTCGCTACACAAATACCTCGATCGCCGTCAATGCTGGAAGACGAACACTTCGGTAATCGAATGGAGCACGTTCTCGTGCGATTTCACGCTATCGCAGGCCAATTAGGTCTCGATTGGCTGAGATCGGTGGCCAACGTCCGAGATGATGAGCTTGTTCACGTTGCATTCAAAGCTTTCATTTGCGGACTCGATACCACCAACACAGATACCGCACGACGGCGTCAATGCGCAGAGATCCTGCCTGCGATTCGAAAACGGCTCGCCAGCGCAAATGCTGTACAATCGCAGAACATGATCCATCTGATTTTCCTCTTGTCGTATCAGGAACTGCTAGTGTGGAACAATGCCAAAGCCTGGATGATGCACATCTCTGGCCTGAGTGCTATAGTCCAAAATTTGGGCCCGCAGGCATTTATAGGCACAGTTGAGCGCAGAACACTGCAGCAGATACGGCTATTTACAGTGAGTTCGTGTGATACAAATATCATAGTGTATGCTCGCATCTTTTTCTAACGCACGACAGATTCCTCTGAACTTTTTCCTACGCCGCATCTCATTTCTTGAGACTCCGAAATGGCAGAGTGTGCCTTGGTCGGATGGCAGTACGAAGGACATGCTCGACCATGTCCTGGACACTTTGGCATTTATCCCTGGTTTGCTTGGTCTTAGCGATCGCGTCCGAATCGAGCCAGGCATGACGCGAGATCTAGATGATGGCGTAACTCGCGTAGCTGACGCTTTGAATATCTGGCGATCAGAGCGACTCCCGGAGTATCTATCAGCACTCCTTCCCGACCCTACGAGCTTCAAAGATCTCGTCGAGATGCTCAGTACTGGGAAATTGGTGGATTCGATCCTCGCACAAGCAGTCGTGCTACATTTCTCGACCTGGCTGTTCCTCCCTCGCATCGATACCATCTACGTTGCTTTGCTGCCGTGGTCCGTCAACTACATCATTAGAAGCATGCTGAGCATCTGCGAGGAATACTCGTACCATCAGGACGGCATGGGCGTGCTACCGTGGACTACCGCCATCCGCGTCGCGCTCTTTACCAATCTTGGCAACGATGCGAAGATGAAGGCATGGGGTCGCGACCTTTGCGTTCGCCTAGAGAGTCGATTCAGCGTGCGGTTGTTGTCGGACATCATCGCTTCACTTCCGGGGCCTGACGAGGTATTGAAGTTTGATGACTGAAGACCTTATTGACGAAATCCTGCTTGGTGATGCCGGTATTACTTGATTAATTTACAATGATTTGCCTTGCTAGATTTCGACCAAAATTCGATAAGCATGACTCCATAAATGACCATTCAAAAACTCCATGCTTCCCCGATGCCCAAGCGGATGATGCCGACAAATAAATTCCGTATGCTAATGTTTCTCATACTGTCTTCCTCTTCCTCCAACCACATTCTTCTCAGGTATACCTCTTGACCTACTTGCCCGGGACGCCCAAAACACAAACTTCAGGCCCAGCGAGGTCGTCTCTCAACGCATTGCGGACTATCTCCATGACATTCTGATCATAGGCTTCGCCAATGTGGCCGACCTGATCCAGTGGGCAGAAGTCTTGGACGTAGACGTTGCGCACACCGTCTTCGTACACAAAGGATGTCGTCGTGGGCACCACCAGCTGGTCGTTCTTCGAAGTCAGGATTGTGTAAGAGACGCCTTTCTGAGCGATGGGGCCGTTGGTCAGCCTCGCGACAGCATCACCATTGGGCAGGAGGTTAGAGCAAGCTGCGCAGCCGACTGTGTTGAGGATCGTGTCAACAAGTGGGCGGGTGAGGTCGGGCGAGATGTCGGTGACGTTGTAGAGGCTCAAGAATGTGGTTCCGTGTGTTGGAGGCGCGATCGAGAACACTCGCTGGATAATATCTTTGACTCCGCCGAACTTTGTGACGTACAGAGTCTGGAAAGCACCTTCAGAATGACCGACAAGATCGATCTTGGCAGCACCAGTCTTCTGTTTGACCGATTTGACAAAGTTTGCGATCTCGACAGAGGACTCTTTGATAGGTCTGAGTCCACCAACGAACGGAAAGCCAGGGTAAGCGCCATATGTCAGGCTGAAAGTACAAAAGCCTTGGGTCTGTAAGTAGGATTCGAGTATGTTGATGTCTTCGTAATATGTTGCACCAAGGCCATGGAGGAGGACGACAGGGTTCGGGTTCTTCTCGCTTCGGCAGCTGTAGTCGTTGTGCCCAGCTCGTTTGACGACAGGACCAGCTGCAGCGAGTGTCGCTGCAAGAACGGCGTTGAGAATAACGTCAGGTCTCATCTTGTACTGGAAGACTTTGTGTGAAATAACGAATGTGGTGTTTCTTTGTCTTTGTGGGGTTTGAAGAATGGCTCGAGGACTCGACGAAGAAACATCATCGAAGAACTTATCATCTGCTTATGTATAGGTCGATCTTCGTCCATACTGTAAGTAGCGCTTGTGCGGGTGCACCAGTGCGGACTATGCGGACCAATAGCGCGTGATAAATCGAGTAGTACCTGCATGATCACCAAAATACGGCTTCCTGATAGGCCCAATGCACTGCCTCGATTGGGCTTGAGATCGACATCCGTCAATGCAGCACATCAGGCACACAACCAATCCAAGGCGTCCATGGATGGTGAACGTTCGCCGAAGTCGATGCAAGATGTGGCTTGAGGGTCCGTCACCTTTGGGAACCTGGCATCGCACATATCTTGCAGAGAGTCTTCCAAAGTTTTGACCATGCTGGCACTGTGTACGCTTAGGGTTCTGGGGCAACCAATCGCTTGTGCATTGTTACCCTAGCCGCTCAGTTACCCTAGCCACTCAAATTTGAATTTCGCCCAAGTCCACAAAGCATGATTTTCGTTATATGGCTTAACATTGTTCAATTATAGTATGATATACGACCATACGTCCTAGAGACGGACCTTCTGTAGTTGTGTGTCTCCTCGTTTGGTTTAGAGGACATAATCGCACAACCTGACTTCACTTCCATCGATTACTAGTAATCGGCTAACATCAGCGGTTGTGGTCTAGAGGTTACGATTCTCGCTTAGGGCTGTCGAAAGACATCAAATGCGAGAGGTCCCAGGTTCGAGTCCTGGCAACCGCCTGTTCTTTTGCCTTTTGTGGGTGTTGGGTACGTTTCTCAGGAGTGGTGGTATGTGGTTGTGTTTTCGGGCAAGCTGGGAAGTCGTGGGAGCCGAGACTGTCAATGGTGGGCAGACAGAGACTATTGGAGAGGTTGTCAAGAACCAGGGGTAGAAAGGTTGAACGACTAAGAGAATAACGTCTAATCAGCTGCTACTTTCCAGGCATTTCTTTGATCACTCATATAGACTGAATCAATCTTTTCTTTCGTGCGAATACTGCTCACGCCCAAATTTTGAGCCCGTAACATGATACACGATCCAAGCGCACTGCGTACATCTCGCAACACACTCTCGAGTCGCAAGTAGACTTGCCAGATGTGCCGAGAATGAAGAGTTACCAAGCGTCCACTCGCATGTCACCGGGGAATGGCAACCAAAGATGCGGCGCGCAAGTACGTAGCGTGTTGGTCTTCCCATAGCAATGGCCTCCAGTCCCGCTGATAGCATTGGTTCTACAGTGGCCGACCACAGCTTGCCAAATCGTGGGTCAAAAGGTGCTGTAAAGTTATGTGACAACACGGACTGGCCGAGCATTCGGCGTCGGCTTTAGTGCGAAAACGGCAATCTCCCAGGTCATTTCCGGTATAACATCGAGTAGACAAAAACCCAAGGACTCATAAAAACGTCGTAATCTTGCGTTGGTTGCGAAACAGTCCAGAAGTATAGTGCTCGCCAAGTAACGCTCCCTTGCCACATCACAGACGTGCATCACTAGCTTGCTGCCAATTTTGTTGCCTTGCTGTGTAGGCTCTACCATGATCGAATGCAGATAGACCAGGGGCGTCGCTCCTGCGACAGAGATTTTCGATACCAGTCCTGCTTGGCGTGGTTCGGGATATAGTCGCTCGAGTACTTCGACCGGTTTGACAAAGGCACAGCCAACCACCGCATCCATGCTCTCGTATACAAATACTCGAGACTGTAATATGGCATTTTCCACATTCTCAGTGACGAGCGGAGCTAGCTCGTTCTCCTGTCCATGGCTGGCGAGGGCAGAAAGGACGCGTTTACCAAGCTCTAAGATGTTGTTGACCTCGCAAGACCGCGCGGGTCTGACCAAGGGATCCATCAGCCACCTCCTGATCAATATACAGTCTGCGAAGACGAAGATATGTTGCAAGAAGTTGTCGTCTTACGGGCGCCTCCACAATGTTTAAAGCTGCGAGTGCTTGGCAATGATTTGAGTCATACGGTATTGTTTGGGGCAAAGTCTCCGCGTTCAGGCGCAGGCGGTAGTCATAACAAGAAATGACTGACTGGAGCTACAGGGGTGTTAACAGCGCTGTCGTCATCCTTGTACACTGCTAATGCCTAAGCCTGTCCTGCAGTGTAGTACGCGATCTATCAAACACAGTCTGTTCGAAGTTCTCTGAGATACAACATTTGGAGTCAGGAGCTGCAATGGCGAAACGGTATCCTCGGAAGAGCGAGTCCCAGCCATATCCTGACAACATATACCGCCATTTGTCTTTATCAACTTCGTATCCGCTGCTACATCTTTACCGCCAGCCGCACCTCACACGCGTCTGCCATCTCTTCGTGCTGGATTGTCACTTGCTTCTCGTGGCGGTGTTATGCTCATCGTGATTGCATACGTTGCAGTCGCCCGTATTCTCCAGGTCTTTCGCTGCGGTGCGCGCCTTTGTGGAGTCTAGGCCTGTCGGATGTGGCTGCGCCGGGTAGGAATCTGTCGCGTATGCATCGAGCTTCATTCACAGTAACAAGAGACACATTCTGCGGTCAGTATATGCAATCCGCAGTGCTGAAACAGATGCAGCGAACGGTAAGAACATGGCATAAAGCTGGATGACGCGCTGCGGGTGACGTGGAAAGCGGGTTGTCGCGTCTGATCAGGTCCTCTTGCCGGAACCCATGAAGGCGAAACAATCTTCGCACAGACTCATTGGTTGATTGAAATGGCTGCCTAGTTGACTGGTTGACAGTACGAGATGGCAATTCGAATCATGCTGGAGGTAGAAGGTAAGGCCTCCAGTCGGAACTCCAACGGTGGCTATCTCGGAGCTTGTTTCCAGTCCGCCGGCGTTTGACCTAAATAGCGGAGCATGTTCGGGCATGTGGTCATGTTTGACAGGATTACCAGAGAAGAGGAACTGTATCACGTAACTCCGCGAGAGCATGAATCGTAGAAGTGAGCTTCAATCAAAGCTGAGTTTTAACAGACCCTAAACGTCGAGAAAGAGGGAGATTCCTCCGATGCTTGGGTAAAGCGCTGATACATCTCGAATTATACCTCAACACAAAGGATATACACATTCGCAACCATCGTCGTTCGTGAAATGTCCCGCTAACAATTCCGACCTGTGGAGAGCTTCCTCCTTCACAAGACGTAAACCCCAGATCTGCTAGCATACTCCCCAAGTCCATCACGAACGTCATTCAAAGTCTTCGTGAAGCCGGCCTCATACGTTCTGCCCAGGAACTCGAAAGCAAAGATGTGCTGGTTCGCATCCCATTTCGGGATCGTAATGTCCCTTCCCTCGCCCAAGTAGTCGATCTTGATCGGCCAAGGGCAGTAGTCTGGAGCTGCTTCACGCCGGAAGAATGCGACTTCCCGACACTCCGAGTCATAGATAGAAATTGTTGGCGGATCCGCCGTTTCCATCGTGACCTGGATATTGCCAGCATCCTGCGGTGTGCACAGTGCAGGATCAGTAGTGATGAAACCAGAAGGACTGTCCCGAACACTCTTGAGCGCGCATGGCGGAGGACCGGCGAAGCCAACCCTACACTCGCCGACAACAGCGAGGCCGAGATCCTGGGTGCGCGAGCCGCAGAGGCTGTTAGACTTGGTGCTGTAATCGCGACCATCGTAGCTGAATGTGTAGGACGGATCGTATGTGCTCTGCCAGGAATGCTTAATGTTGATGGGCTTGCCAGGGAAGTAGTGAACCTCGTAAGGTGCGCCACAGTGGTTATCTTGGCCAGGATCATATTCACCAAGCATTTTGCAGTTCCAATCGAAGAGCTTCCAGCCAGGTCCACCGGAGCATCCAGACATCCCTCCAGCGGCGAGGGCTGGCACGCACATGCTGCTAGATGAGAAGGACAGGTGGTAGTTGCCCTCTGCTTGGCGAACGCAAAGGCCCTCAGTAACTGCTTCTGATTCTGATCCTGGCTTCATTTGGTTTTGCAAGAGGCAAGTCGCGCTTGTCAGGCGGAACATCGTCAGCGCAGCAGCCAAGGCAACTATACTTGGGGCGAGCATGGCGACGTTGGAGTCGACGAGAGAGAGGGCTTTGTTCGTGACTGCTGTGAAGGTAACTTTGGTATCTCGAGACCTTGAGAAGTTGACTGGATAAATGATGCTGAATAGTGCTCTGTCGATGGTGACCTTTGAAGCAGCACGTCAGCTAGATATAGCTCTCTCATCATGGCGTGGTTGTTGGTGATTGTATTGATAGCCTCAACCATGCTCTTCTTCTGGATACCATGCATAATACGAGCTGGAAAGCACTCTGCAGCTGAGTTCCAAAAGCAGCAATAAATATACCAAGACTGATCCTTTGCCAAGGGGGATAAGGATGCTCCTAAGCATAGGTAGAGGCGAAGAAGCCCATAGGTATCTTCGGTAGTAGCAGCATTTATTGAAAGTGTTGGTTCTAATGTTGGCAGACTCGCTTGTGCCGCTTGGCAATAATCAGATTTACGATACTCAGCCCTGGGCTCACATTCGTATGCTCTGGCCGATATACTGGATGAAAAAGACGTGTCAGATTTCAGTCAAGGCGGAATGCCAACTGCGCCGTGGCCGGGACATTGCCATTCTTGACATCGCGGAGGACGCACGAAAAATGGAGGATTGCGTGGCCAGAGCAACATCGGAGGATGCACCTGGCCGGAGCGTTCTGCCGCGTACATGACTCGATGAGTGCTTGTTTCGACGTGGAGACAATGATCAGGGGCGCGGGAAGGGGGGTGACAGGGCACTCAGCCCTATGCCATCATGATCTCCTTGCCATTTTCCTGATGCGCGCGACCGTGATAACCATCTGTGATAACTTTCGTTCTTCGTCCTCTGCACTCTCTTGGGTGACTCGCATGTATCATGTGTTCGCCTTTCGGGTTGAGCCTCATCTATGGCGACAGAACCAGTAAGCAGCCTGAAACGCACGTGTCAGCTGGCTTCTGGAATCTCCTACAACCTTAAGTCCTGACATCCTGAACCGCTTTTCGGGTGAGCGCACCCCATTGTTCCATTGTGTTTCTTTGGTCCAAGATCGAATGCTCTATCCCATCACAAAATGGACTGGCCGTGCGGGTGACGATTGTACAGAGTTAGTATTGCCGTTGCAATGTGACAGTTGACAAGCTGCCGCACCATCTTGGACGACGGCAACGACGGCAACCTCGATCCAGCGTTGCACTCCACATTGAAAGCGAACCACCGAACGATCGGCGACATTCTTGCCATCAACGAGGATGCGTACGTCTCATGACACTACTCCAGCTCGTCCAGCCCGGCCATCGCCCTCGCTTAGGCCGTTGACGTTGTGATTCTCAAGTTTTTCAACCGCGCCATGTGTCGCACTATCTGTCAAAGTTCGATAGCGTCACCTCCGCCAACTCCAGCCGTTTGTGACATGAGACGATGGATTCAAAAGATACACTGCTCACACTTGAGCGGACGTGTCACATTCCTGGAGCCGCATGAGAGGCAACCGTCGTCGACTGGTTTTATAAGTACTGCCCGCTCTGCCGCTGAAGGGATCTTTGGCAGGTCCATCATTCATTCGCTATTTCTCTTCTTGCTATTGGTAATATCCAAGCACATTCTTTAAAATGGTTGCATTCTTCAACCTCATCGTCGCGCTGGTCGCGACGGCCTTGGCTGTTGAGGCCACACCCATTGACAACACCATTGAGAAGAGAGCTGGCGGCTGCTCATCCTACGTCATCATCAACACTCGCGGTACCGGTGAAATGCAAGGCCAGTCTTCCGGCTTCCGCACGATGAACAAGAACGTCATGGCCAAGAAATCGGGAGGCAGTATCTATAATACGAAGTATTCTGCTGGTATCACGCAAATGTCGGCCAAGGGCACTGCAGACATTGTCTCAAAGGTCTCCTCAACACTATCGTCGAACCCCAACACCTGCATCATCCTCGAGGGCTATTCGCAGGGTGCTGCGGCCACAACCAATGCCTTGCCTAAGCTGACCGGCAAGAACTTTGACGCTGTAAAGGGCGTGTTCCTCATCGGTAACCCCATGCACCGTAAGGGCAAGGCTTGCAACGTCGACACGAAAGGTGGCAAGAGTACTCTCGACGTCAACGGCATGTCGGCTACTCTTGGCGGCATCCCAGACAACTGGATTTCCAAGACCATGGACGTCTGCAACTATGTAAGTCTCGCGTTTGCTTTCCGCTGATGAAGGAACGTCGCAACCTCAAAAGAACAAAGCTGACCAACTACCCAGGGCGATGGTGTCTGTGATACCAAGCATGGCTTTGGTATTAACATGCAACATCTGGCTTATCCCGGCTCGAGCAGCACTCAATCCATGGGTGCCGAATTCATACTCAAGCAGCTCAACGGTGCAAGCTCTGCCGCCGGTAGTGCTGCAGCCGACTGTACTGATGCAGCTCCTGCTGCCTCTAGCAAGTCAAAGCGCCAATTCGGTGGGCTCGACAAGCTCAAAGGCATGTTCGGAGGTGGTGCCAGCGCCAGCTCTGAGGGCTCTGAATCTACTGAGGCCAGTGCCAGCACTGAGGGAAGTGCCGCTGCCTGCAGCACACCAGCCAGCGGCGGTGCAGCTAGCGACGGTGCAGCCAGCGATACCGCAGCCGACGGCGCTGCGACCGCCAGCACCGGAGCTAGCGGTTCTGCTTCTACAGGCGCCGATGCCAGTGTTGATGCGGGTGCAGACACAAGTGCTGATTCCGGCGCTGATGCTGGTGCTGACGCTAGCGGTGGTTCGAGACTCGACAAGCTCAAGAGCATGTTCGGTGGTGGAGCTGGCGGTTCCTCCGGCGGCCTGGGCCGTCTCAAGGCTCTCCGTAGTGGTTCAGGCGGTGGTATGGGTGGCCTCAGCAAGCTCCGCGGAATGGGTGGTGGCATGGGCGGTCTCAGCAAGCTCCGCGGTACGGGTGGCGCTTAGATCTCCATGCTGGTTATGGATGTCGATGTCGAACCGGATCTGGCCTGTTTCCCGATCCGCAGAGATACGGAACGTTCTGGTTAAAGGTTATCGATCATTGTTCAAGCGGCTGGACGCGTACTTGGGATTGCCGCTTCTCGGATAGTCACATTTACAAGTATAAAGTTGTTGCACTCCCTGGCGGTGTGCTATTTGATACTACGACTCGTAACTTCTTTCCAATGCGGTTCTCGTAATATGATCTTCGCATTCTTGTAGTCCGAGTTCATATCATTCAAGCGCGATCTCCCAATTATGTATGCTGCAATGAGCTAAGTGCCACATGATTAGTGGATCGATTGTTGTTTTAGACACAGACAAACGACAGTTTGCATGAAATTGTTATCAACGGCCTCAGTTCGATCGGTTATGTGATGTTATGCGAACTTTCCGCACCGAGAAATGCTACGATGAGGTGGGCGGGTTGAAGATTTTGCCTGCGAACGAAGTCAGTCTCAATTCCATATTCAGAAGTGAATAATGCATACCTGGGTTCATGATCCAATTAGGATCCAAACTGCTCTTCAACTTCTGCATCACCCCAATCGTCTCAATCCCCAACTCCTTAACAAGACTCTCCTTCTTCCCAATCCCAATCCCATGCTCACCCGTACAAGTCCCCTCCATCTCCAACGCCCTCTCTACCATACGGTACACACACGCCTCAACCTTCTTCCTCTCCTCCGGGTCCTTGGCGTTATACATGATGGACTCGTGGAAATTGCCATCGCCGATATGTCCCAAGACAGACGCGAACAATCCAAGCTCATCCATCTCCTTCTTGCTAATCTCCACAATCTCCGTCAAACGCGACATCGGCACCGCGACGTCCGTCGACCACACCTCCTCGTCTCCCTTGCGAAGCGCGAGCATGCTCCACAGACTCTCCTTGCGCGCGGACCACAGCGCCTTCTGCTCCTCCGCGTCGACCGTGAACTCGAACTCCGCGCCGTGATGCGCCTTTGAGATCTGACGGACTTGCTCGACGTGCTCGGCCACAGCGCCAGGTGTACCGCTGAACTTGAAGAAGAGCGTCGGCGTCTCGGTCCACTTCTTCTTGGTGGCGCCGGCGCGGTTGACGACGTTCATCTGCACCTCGTCCATGATCTCCATGGCCGCGACGGGGATGCCGCTGCGCATGACTTTGGCACTCGTAGCAGCGCAGTCGCGGATCGAAGGGAAACTGCAGACTGCAACAGAGGTCTGCTGCGGGATGACAGCAAGCTTGAGCGTAATCTCCGTAACGACACCCAGCGTGCCCTCACTACCGACGAAGAGACTGGTGAGGTTGTAGCCCGCAGAGGTCTTGCGAGGGCGTCTGCGAGTCTTTATAACAGTACCATCAGCCAGAACGACAGTGAGATTGATAACCCAGTCACGCATAGTGCCATAGCGAACCGCGTTAGTGCCAGAGCAACCCGTACCAACCATACCACCGATCATAGCAGTAGGGCCCGGATCAACCGGGAAGAAGAGCCCAGAGTACTTGATTTTGTCGTTCAGGCTCATCCAGCCGACGGCCGGCTGCACAGTGACGTCCATATCATCAGGTCGCAGAGCAAGAATTTTATCCATGTGCGCAAAATCGACCGAAATACCACCATGAGGCGCCGAGAAGTTCGCCTCCAGCGAAGAACCTCCCGAGTAAGGAATCAACGGGATGCGGTTGGCGGTGCAGCATTTGGCAATCTCAGAGACCTCGGCGGTGTTCTTGGGGTAGGCGACAGCGACAGGGAGAGTATCGATATTGATACTGCTCCACTCGGAGTACCCATGGTTGTGAAGAACTTCATCATCCGTGCTGACAGCGTCCTCGCCCAGCTTAGCACGGAGTTCAGCAATTGCTTTCTCGAGAGCGGGTTTGGTGGCGTAGGCGGGAGTGACAGCCAGAGTCGATGGAGCATCCTTCGACCGGAAAAAAGAAGAAGTATCGCTTATGCCATAGAGATATGCCAGACTGCCTGTGAACGCCGAGAAAAGAAGTAGATGTCCAGTGCTCCAGGAAGATCGTTGGGGTTGGGCGGTCTTGGTCGAAGTAGTAGACTGCCAGCGAACAGTGCGTTTGGTAGGCGCAGCGACGCACCTCCTAGTAGGGGCAAGCTGCCTAGCCGCAGAGAAAGCTCTCTGTCTCGAAGCCATGATAACAAATTCCAACTATCCTTGCTCTGCGATGCAAGATGCTGCGTATACAGTGTCAAGCTCAACCCAAAGATCGGACGAAAGCCAGTCCGAGACTGCTCGCTTGTTAATGAACCCCGACACAACCACGTTTACCAAACCTTCTCACCCTCCTATCGTGCCAAACAGAATAAACAGTATAATAACTTATAGAGCAGCTTTTAACAAAAGGAGGAATGATTTCCAATCGGCAAAAGGACACCTGCAGCGAGCAGTGATCTCGCGAGGTCGGCGATAGGACGTGCTCCACCTGAATCCGACCGACCAATGACAATCTCAAGCTCGGCAAACCGGTTAATGGCGCCATACCAGCACGCAAGAAGAAGTGGACATGGCTAAGGATCCTCATTCTCAAGAGTGGACGTAGAGGCCCTCACAATCCGATGTGCAGTGTCAACAAGACGATCGGAAGTTCCATAACTGTGTATATAATATACCCATCATTCTCATAAGTTTATCATCAAAGTCATCTATGTATCCAAACCCGCTTGCGCCAATGCTGAATGTGCGTCGTATGTGTATGTATGCAACCTTCCCAATGAGACCAACTCCAAAAAGGAAAGAAAGGCCAAAAGTTCACATCGTCCACGCTGCCCATCTATGCACACACACACACACACACACATCTCAGAACTTCTCCATCAAATTCTTCCTCACCGTCCACATCCTGCCGCGCTTACCCCAAACATACACTGGAATCGTCGTAAGCAAACAAGCCAACTGAATCCCACCAATGCAATTGAAAACAAGCTTGCTGCCATCCTTCTCCAACCAGCGGTTGAAAAACAAACTCCAGACCAAACCATGCAGGATATTCTTGCTGACGTTGAGCGTGACGAGCGCCTCGCCGGCGTACTGGCGGTACGAGTCGACGGCGAAAGTGATGCTGGTGGTCGAGCCGAGCGAGCAGCCGAAAGAAATGATGCCGAAGAAGACGGTCGGGACGATCCAGTTGTCGCGTTCTTCCACGCTCCAGCCGAAACCCATGAGGCCTGCGACGGTGGAGATGGCGATGGGGATTGCCATGACGAGGCGGAATTCAGGCTCGTAGATGCCGCCGTTTCTGCGCGCCATGAAACGGACGATGAGGTCGGAGACTTTGCCGGCGATGGCTGTTCCGATGATGCCGCCAATGAAAGGGCTAATGTACACCAGGCCGACCTGGAGAGGGGTGAAGTTGTAGCTGTTGCGGTCTTCGAAGATATGGCCGACAGATTCTGAAAGGACAATGAGCCAGCCGATAGACATTGCGTAGATCAATGCGCTCCAGAGGATACTGGGGTATGCGAAGAGAAGGAATGGTCTAACGGCAACGCGCCACCATTTGTCGCTACTGAGTCTGCCATTCCACAGGCTAAGTTGCTGCCTGAGCGATCTTGCCGGGCTTGTTGATAATGATCGAGTGTAAGTGCGCCCGGCAGGCGAGGCAGATCGTTGAGACTGTCGTTCGACGTCGTCCTGATACGAGGCGGTAATGGATTTTACAGAGGGGGTTCTCGGTGTCTGCGGTGTGATTGACTCACTGGCCACTGTGTCGACGGTCGGGACGTTTGCGTTGGGTCCAGTTACGACTGGCGATGCGTTATCCGTGTTGCGAAGAGTATCTTCCTTCGTATGGGCCGGTGTCATATCATGTGTAGTCTGAGCTGCGTCGCCTGCTCCGTAACGTGCTGGCAAGGACTCCTCCGACGTACTCGAAAGATCATCCTCCGGTCCGAAGTGAGCATGTTTCTTCACAGGCTTCTCAGTCAACTCCGCATCCCCATCATCGTCGATCGCATCAGCCTGTTTCTCTGCCGGTGCACGAGAACGGAAGATGTTCAAGTTGCTCATGGAGCGGGTCTTGCGCTTATGGGGAACTGGCGCCCTGTCCCAGAAAGTTTCTGGCACAAACAAGAACAGCAGAAGCGAGCAGAACCCAACGACAATCGCCACGATCCAGAAGACCCAACGCCAGCCCATCTTGGAAATGATCGCAGCGCTTACCAGAGGTACCAAATTTTTGCCTCCCAAGAGCAACAGCGTGTAGATGCCAAGGCGGTATGCTTTCTCGTGGAGGAAATAAATTTCAGCGATCGATGCACTGGGCAGACATTCGACCGAAGAGACCGCGAAACCTTGGAAAATGCGGGCGATGAGCAGGGAAATGTAGTTGGGGCTGACCGCGCACCAGATGCTGCTGATGATGAAGCAGATGCTAGCAACAAAATATACAGGTCGTTTCCCGTAGAGAATTGCAGTGGGCGACAAGACGATGGAACCCAGACCGAGACCCATCATGTAGAGTCCGGTCGTCAAAGCCACGTCAGGAACAGTGACATCCAGATCCTCGCTGACTTGATTGAATCCAGCTGCCAGAATTGGAGTCATACCGCCACCGATCATACAGTAAAGGCCGAGTGAGATCAGAGCGAGGTCTCGTCTGAGTACCGGCCAGTTGAGCGGATCGTTCGCCGAGTCCGTCGGTTGCGGCTCCAACACGAACTTGCCGTCCTTGGTGTACTTCACGTCTTCCGCAGTTGAGGGTCTCCGGTGTGCTGCAGCACTCGCGCCAGATCCCCGCCTTTGAGAGGGCAGAGATGAGGCAGACGTGCGTGCCGGTGTATTTTGCATGCCCAGAGGCTCGTTGTAATTGCTGACTTTCGACAACAACAACACCGAACCTGGCACCTCGTCCGTCTCTTTATCGTTGAGTACACCAAGACTCCATTTCTCTGGTTTTGAGCGATCGCCGTCGCCAGGTGCTGTCGACGCAGATGTCGACCCATCTTTGGGCTTGCGTCCAAACATGGCGCTGCGATCGAATCGTGTGTTCGTTCTCGTCGTCTCTTCAGCTGTATATGCGGGTACAGTCAACCAGCATGTGTTTGTATAGGTGTATGATCGCGTATAACGAGAGCCAGTGCCGAAGATATATTTCGAAGTTGGTCCGGTCGACGTACTGATAAGAGGTACGCCCGCGTACGACTACTATGTGGAATGGTAAGGCGCACTACCGTCCGGCCGAAAGAATATATTAGTATACAAGCGAGAGTTTGCAACGGCGCCGGCGCCTATATTTAATAAGGGAGCGGTATGGCGAGCTTGGGGTTGGGCGGTCACGAAGCCATGGAAGGCCTCGCAACGGTGGTGGACGAGGGTCAGGTGTCAGGTGCCGCGGTGCAGCAGTAGTAGTATAGAGTACGGGTAGTATTACTCGTGGGCAGGGCGGTGCTGATACCGGGGTTGGCGCGGGATGGGCGAGGAATAGTCTAGCAGTGTGTCTGGTGTGTGCTGTCTTTCCACGGCAAGAGCCAGGCTGTTCACTAGGTAGGTGACAATGATTGCTTATCCGGGCGAAGGAAAGATGCACGTGAATGCGGATAATGCGTAATGAGCGGCGGTGGTGCAGGGTTTAGTAGAGCGAGGGCATCATGCGGCGTGCGCTCCAAGGCGTGTGCAGACTGAGTCGAATCGCGTAGTCCGGGGATCTGCTGTGGAGTCTGCGTGGGAGAGAACGAGGATGGAAGCGACATGGCGACATGGACGCGAGGAATCCCCTTGTGTCATGCCATCAACGCCCTCTAACTTCTGCCTCAAGGCTTGGAAGACTCTCGGCGTTGGCTGGAAGAAGCTAATTCTTGTCCCTTACTGGTCTCTCATACTTTGGTTCAGCCTTGCTAAGACTACATCGCCGGCGTTTTACCTTGTTCCCCTGGGGTTATCTTTCTGGGCGGTGAACAAGAGCAATACTCCAATACACTCCTCCCTCGGTCTCACCACGTCTCACCACCCAAGCTCTATCTCCCATCAGACACAGACCACTCGCCTGTGACCGCCCACCCTGCACCCTGCAAGTCATTGTCATGCGGCTTAAGGCAACTTTTTATCCTAGCTACTTTGTTCACATGAGCTGTCGTCTCGTATCAGCCCTCCTTCCTGCATGCATGCACGGGCATGTCGATCTCTTCCATCCACCCACCCTTCGCTGCATCTTCACGTCGTCGCGCATACAGCGCTTGACCGGCGACATCATCGAGCATGAACCCCAAGTAGCGATTACAGGGGTGCGATATCACGTGCAATATGTATCAAGCCTGAACTCACCAACATCGTCCTGGTGTTGTCCTTGGTGCATCTCATCGTAAGCCACTTGTTGCTGCTTGCTATGCATCTCAGCGTCGAGCTCTCGAGTTTCTCGCCATGTGAGGCACCACTGTTTGACAGATCGGACCCTTCGCCGATCGCCTTCTAGACTGCCCTGACGTCTGAACTCAAAAAATCACCAAGACAACTGATAGCAGATTGCTCACTTGTGTCTGCTTGTGCAAATATATCATATTAACTCTCGCCCCGTCGAGCAGAAAACAATCATCTACTAATCGTCTATGGAGAAAAGAAACGTGATGCTCCAACACCAAGACCATAGTCAGAAGTATATCACGAATTTATGGCTCGGCATCATAGGCCAAGAGAGTTGGCAGCCAGATCTTCAGAAGTCTCCGCGTGATGTTATCGCAAAGACCACATGTTATTTACAAGAATGCCAATGCCAGATTATACCAGCATAGCTATGGCCAACGTGTTCGTGCGTCTTGGATAGGTCCGTAGTGGCTACCCATCGCATCACCATCTCTGCTAGATACTTTACAAACACCATCAGAGAAGCCAAATCGAGTGGCGCAGACCAGACCTGTGATCGTTAATCGCCGCAGGCATCACTGCGGTACAATGGTACATGAACGCGTCCGTGGCGCCACGGCACGGCGATGCTACAAAGCCACGTGAAGCCGAACGACATCAGACATGCGTCCTCTAGAGGGCGTGTGGTACTAGCTGAACATGCAGCATATACATCATGATACATGCCATTTCATATACAAACAAACTTCAAAAAGTACTTTCACGCCCCAGCCCAGCGCATCATCCTCAAACACACTTCCACGCCTCAGGCTTCTTGTAATTCTCCGGATCAATGCAAGTGTTCCTAGCCGGGTACTTGCAGTGGTTGCGCTCAAAGTCCACTCCCAAGCTCGCCGTGTCCTGCGCAAAAAAATTATAAGTCAGCATTATATCCTTCAGCAGTCGGGGCACCCCGTCAATCTCTTCAGCGATCCACTTACATTAACATACTTATACCCCGTCACCGTCTCCGGAGCATTCCCATTCTCCACCCAATCCACAATCCTCAGCAGGACATTGTTCTGCGGCGTCTGCTCCGCGCCCTTGACCACCGCGGCATTCTGCCCGATCCCCCATGCGCCGACACCACCCGAGCAGTGGTTCATGCCGCTGACGCGGAAGAAGCGGTAGAACTCGTCCAGCTCGCTCGAGCGCAGCTGCATCGTGTTGGAGACGTGGTTGTAGTACCGCGGGCTGTTGTCCGAAGTAATAATCGCGTCGGTCAAGCCATGGTAGTGCAAGACTTTGCCGCCCTTCTTCTGGAAGCCCGAGAGGTCGCCGTTCCAGGTCTCGATGTTGAAAGGGTTCTTCTGGTGGGCGTAGACGGTGTCTTCGAGGGTGAGGTCCGCGGCGGACCAGTCCGGGTCGTTGAGGATGGCGTAGCGGTACCAGTCCTGGGTGTAGGGGAAGGGCTGGCCGTTGTAGTAGATGAAGCTGGCGGTGGTCTCGGCGCCGTAGTTCATCCGGGGGTAAATGATGCTGCCGTTGACGCCGTACCAGTCGGTGAAGAGGGTGCGGACTGTTTGCACTTGGGCGGAGGTCAGGCAGCTGGTGCTGTTGGTGCCGTTGCTGCGGGAGCATTGTAGGTTCTCTGGGCGATAGGGGCAGATGTCGTTGTCTTCAATGATGCCGTCCTTGACTCCGTCCAGGCCGTCGCACTGAGCGAGCACGTCTTTGGCTACGAGAGCCCAATGCTGAGGCGTCAGGAAAGTAGGCGCAGTTGTAGGCCCGGTGACGAACAGCCCACGTCCAGACCACGAAGAGAGGTTGTTGAAGGCCAGCGCCGGCGCGCCTGCAACAATGCCATCGAAGTCACCAGGGAAATCCTGTGCTTCCTTGAAACCCTGTCTGCCACCCGTGGAGCAGCCCAGGTAGTACGACTTGGTGTGATCCTTCTGGTAGTAGGCCTTGGTCAGCTCCTTTCCCAGCACAACACCCGTGTGCACCGAGCGGTACGCAAAATCGGCCACGATATCGTCGTTGTTCAGGAAAGGAATTCCCCTGGTGCCATTGTGCCCGTTGTTCGCGCCCACAGACGCAAAACCGTACGAAGTGGTGTACGCCAGATCTCCGTACTGAACGCACCCGCCCAACCCGCCATTGCCAGTCGACAAGAAGCGTCCCGTCCAGTTCGACGGCAACCAGGCCTCAAGGTAAACCTCAGAGCGATAGCTGGTTGCCACGTTCGCCGTGATACGGCACAAATCGACCGAAATCAGCTGCGCAGTGTTGCCGCACGATGCATCGCCCGTGCCCTGCTGCGGCAGAGACAGGTTTGTTCCGGCCGCGACATATTGCGCCAGATTGACCGTGACGTGCGGCGAAGTGAACGAGCTCCCCAGCGCCTCGCACGCAGCTTTGGGGTCCGAGTATGCTTGTTGCGCCAGGCCAGTCGCGAATACTCCTGAAAGGAAGAGCGAAGACAATCGCATCTTGCCTTGCTGAATCATGGTTTGCCTAGTCGATGAGGTTCAATCAATCAATCAATCCAAGACACTCCTCCTCCCAGAGCACAAACAAATAGAGCGGAAACGAGTAAGTCTGGAAACAAAAGCAATCAATCAACCTTTCGCGGGGGAGCGTGCTGAAGGTTTTGTTTGGGTATGGGGGGTCGTGGGGAAGGGAATGGGCATGACTTACCCATTTATCCAAACCTGGTCCAAGCCAATGTCACTCCAATTCATCTCGGTAAGTGAACTTGCCGCGTATCCTCTGGCGTTCCGAGGTAATAGGCAGATTGATTGCGCATTGATTGATCGTCAAGGGCACGAAACGGTGCTTGAAATTGTCGGCAGAGCGTCATTTTGCAGTTGCCGATGGGATGTTCTTCCGGCGGTGGAGGCGGAGGTGATGTGGAGGCGAGTGCGGAGAAATAAGGTATGCTACGACGAATCAGAACGATAATCGACTAGTGAGGACTGGGGTTTAGAGAAAGAGAACAGGATTTATAGTTTCACACAGAAAGGCTTGATCGCAGGATGACAGGGGCAGCTGTGAGGATGAGACGTGAGTCGATGCTCGTATTCTATCTCTTTCCGTTGCTTCCTTCAGCAGAATAATAAGGTACATCTTCACGTTTGACTATGATACTACTACAGGGGTTGCACACAGAAGGACAGAAACCACAATACACGTGAACCAAGGCGGTCATGTCAAAATGCTCATTGCTGTGGTACATTGTATACTCACGCATTATTGTTGTCGGCTAAGACATCTTCCTAGAGTTCATCCCATTGGCATCTAGTGCGCCTTCACGTTCTTAGAGCTCTTCTCCGCAGCCGGCTGGATACGCGCCATCATCTCCTCCTTCGTAATGAGGTGGTCAATACGCTCCAGCAGACCGAGCAAGCTCTTCATGTTCCCGCTCCACTCATTCAGCACCTCGTCTGCATCACGCTTCTTCTCGAAGCTGACAAGCTGTGCGGGGCGGTCAATGCGGGCGAAGATGGTCTTGTTGACGACCAGGTCGGAGATGTACTTCTCCGTCTCTTGAGGCGGCAGGTCGAGAAGCTGTGTCAGGCGTGAGAAGTGGATGCGAGTGTAGTACTTGGCAATGACACGGACATTGTGCTCGATCACGCGCTTGCGGAGATCGAGCCAACGCTGGTGTGCCTTGGGGTCCTTCTGGTTCTCCTTGACGTCGAAGATGTCGGTGCTGCACAGGCCGGAGCCGTAATTTGACTCAATTGAGGGCCAGCGCATAAGCTCGGTGAGGGTGAAGAGCTTGAGGAGGGAGTGCTCTGAAGGGCAGGTCTCCTCGATGCGAGGATCTTGTGCAATGCGGTGCAGAAGGTCGGACTGCTCGTTGTCGTAAGGTGCGAGAAGAACAAAGTAGACGACACGCTGAAGGGTGGCTTTGAGGAGCTCTGGGTTCTCCTCGACGGCCTCGGTGTCCAGCACTTGTCTGTAGTTCTTGCAAGCTTCAAGATACTTGTCGTCGTGCTTGGCGAGGGTGATTTGCTGCTCGTAGTAACGCAGCTTGAGGTCTGTCACATCGTCGTCCACGGGCTCGTCGTCGCCGATTGCGCCATCGGAGCGCAGACGCTCCTTCTCCTCCTTCTCCTTGCGCGCCTTCTCCAGTTCCTCTGCTGTCTTTTTGGGCTTGCGCGCAAAGTACCTTGTGCTGATCTTTCTGCTGAGAATGCCAGCCTGTGTCCAGTCACCCTTCTCAATGCAGAGCGACACCTGCTCCAAGATGAACTCTGTCTTTTCCCTGCGGTGCATAGATCCGAAAGTCTCGACCTGCAGCTCACAGAGGGTGTCCGTTGCCGCCGCGATGTCGCCTTGCTCGTGCTTGATGTTCGAAAGGATGCGGGTGACTCTCGCGCGCTCGACTTCGACGAAGATCTGAAGTATTGTCAGCACAGGTGTTTCCCGTTAATGCTAGCGAAAATTTCCAAGCCATACCTTGCCCTCTGTGACTGTCCTCAGGGTCTCAATGACGCTCAGCTTGACATCAAGATTGGGAGCATCATCCAGGAAGCCCATGACGACCTGCACCATCTTTGTGATGGCCTGCTTGAGCTGGCCATGCTTCTTGCTCAACACTTGCACCTGCTCGTTCAAGAGCGACCAGTCACCGCTGTCCTTGCAGATTGTGACGATAGCGACAATCACTCGCGAGGTTGAGGCCAAGTCGGAAGACTGGCGGGTCTGCTTCTCCAGCGCCAGAAGCTTCTCGACAGCAGCCTGAACCTGTCCATTTTGCG
>Ga0265797_10004543_pt1 | contig 21097 bp, 18 predicted proteins | sample P2T30metagenome_FD_192433 | JGI IMG/M metagenome (GOLD analysis project Ga0265797, IMG submission 192433) | Plant litter microbial communities from East Loma Ridge, Irvine, California - P2 T30 | ecosystem: Environmental > Terrestrial > Plant litter > Unclassified | place: USA: California...
CGGCTTGACGCCCGCGGTCCAGACGAGCAGGCCGGTGGCGAACTCGTCGCCGTCGGAGAACTTGACGACACCGCCCTCGGCGCTCGGCATGGTGGTCTTCAGGCGGACGTCGATGCCACGGGCACGGAGCGACTCGAGCGTCCACTTGGACAGCTCCGGGCCGACCTCGGGCGCGACGCGGTCGAGGGCGTCGATGAGCACCCAGCGCGGCTGCTCGCCGGCGAGCGACGGGTAGGTCTTGATGGCAGCCTGCGACACGTCGAAGAGCTCGCCGATCGCCTCGACGCCGGTGTAGCCACCGCCGACGAAGACGCTGGTCAGCAGACGGCGACGCTCGTCCTCGTCACGGGTGGCAGCGGCCTTCGCGATGTTGTCGAGGAGCTTGGCGCGCACGTAGGCGGCCTCTTCGACGCTCTTGAAGCCGACGCCGTACTCCTCGAGCCCGGGGGTCGGGAAGGTGCGGGTGACGGAACCGAGGGCGACGACGAGGTGGTCGTAGCCGAGGGTGCGGTCGTCGCCGCCGGCGGTCGCGATCGAGACGGTCTTGTCCGCCGAGGAGATCGCGGTGACCTTGCCCTGGATCACCCGGGTCTTGCGCAGTGCACGGCGCAGCTCGACGGTGACGTCCTTCGGCGCGATGTGGCCACCGGCGACCTCGGGCAGGAACGGCAGGTACGTGTAGTAGGTGTTCTGGTCCACGAGCGTGATGCGCATGGGCACCGTGGCCGCGTGCTTCTGGAGCTGCTTGACCGTGGTGTAGCCAGCGGAGCCGCCGCCGAGGACGAGGACGTGAGGGATCGAGTCTGCCATTCCTCCGGTCTACCGGACTTTGGCTTGGCGCGTCATGAGTTCCGCGGCCTGTCGCGGAGCCGCCACCACGCGGTCTCGGCCAGTTCGGGCCCCGTGAACACTCCGTGCGGGGTGCGGCGGGACTCGGTGAGCGAGAAGCGGCGCAGTCGGTAGCCCCCGCCGAAGCGGTCGATGATCGCCTCGGGTGACGCCTCGGGGTCGCGCTTGACGTACCAGGTGCGGTCGTCGACCGGCTCGATCACGCCGCGGTCACCGTCGTCCGCCGATGCGGGAGCGCAGGATGTCGATGCGCTTCTGGATCTGCTCGATGCTCGCCTGCGCCACGGCCGGTCCACCGCTGATCCGTCGGAGTTCGGCGTGGATCGATCCGTGCGGTTCGTTCGAGTGGCGGGACCAGATCGACACGAGCCGGGCGAGCTCGGTGCGCTGCTCCTTGATCGTCATGTACATCGGGCGGTCGGGCTCGGGCGGCTTCGGCATGCCGTCCTTGGCCGTGCGGCCCTTGGAGCGCTTGGCCTGGGTCGCCTGCCGGGCGCGCAGGAGGTCGCGCACCTGGTCGGGTTCGAGCAGCCCGGGGATGCCGATGAAGTCGAGCTCCTCGAGGGAACCGACCTCGCCGCCGGTGCCGAACTCACCGCCGTCGTAGAGGACGCGGTCGAAGGACGCCTGCGAGTCGAGTGCCTCGAACGGCTGGACCTCGAGCAGGCTCTCGGACGCGCGGTCTTCCTTGTTGGCCTCGGCGACCATCGCGTCTTCGGGGTTGTACATGCCGTCGTCGGCGTCCTTCGGGCGGTCGAGGGCGTGGTCGCGCTCGAGCTCGAGGGTGGCGGCGAGGGCCATCAGGCCGGGGACGCTCGGCAGGAAGACGCTCGCGGTCTCACCGCGGCGGCGGGCACGCACGAAGCGGCCGATCACCTGGGCGAAGAACAGCGGCGTGCTCGCGCTCGTGGCGTAGACGCCGACGCAGAGCCGTGGGACGTCGACACCTTCGGACACCATGCGGACGGCGACCATCCAGCGCGAGGTGTCCTCGGCGAACGCGCTGATGCGGCTCGACCCGGCGGCTTCGTCGGACAGCACCACGGTGGGACGCTCCCCCGTGATCTGCTGCAGGATCCGGGCGTAGGCGCGTGCCGTGGTTGTGTCGGTGGCGATGACCAGGCCGCCGGCGTCGGGCACACCACGACGGACCTCGGTCAGGCGCTTGTCGGCGGCGGAGAGCACGGCCGGCATCCACTCGCCCTCGGGTGACAGCGCGGTCCGCCAGGCCTGGGCCGTGATGTCCTTCGTGACCTGCTCACCCAGGGAGGCCGACATCTCGTCGCCCATCCGGGTCTTCCAGCGCATCTGTCCCGCGTAGGCCATGAACAGCACAGGGCGGACGACGCCGTCCTTCAGGGCTCGGCCGTAGCCGTAGTTGTAGTCGGAGATCGAGGTGCGGATGCCCTGCTCGTCGGGGGCGTACTGCACGAACGGGATCGGTGCGGTGTCGGACCGGAACGGGGTCCCCGACAGCGAGAGCCGGCGGGTGGCGCCGGAGAACGCCTCTCGGATGCCGTCGCCCCACGTCAGGGCGTCGCCACCGTGGTGCACCTCGTCGAGGACGACCAGGGTGCGGCCGCCCTCGGTGATGCGCTTGTGCACCTCGGGGTTCATGCCGACCTGGGCGTAGGTGATCGCGACGCCCTGGTAGTGCCGGCCGAACATGCCGTCGCCGTTCTTGAACATCGGGTCGATCCGGATGCCCACACGGTCGGCGGAGTCGGCCCACTGGCGCTTCAGGTGCTCGGTCGGGGCCACGACGACGATGCGGTCGACGGTGCCGCGGGCGAGGAGCTCGGTCGCCAGCCGCAGCGCGAAGGTGGTCTTGCCGGCGCCGGGGGTCGCGGCCGTGAGGAAGTCGCGGGGTTCCTTCTCGAAGTACTTCGTGAGCGCTTCGATCTGCCAGGCGCGGAGCTTCGAGGCCGTGCCCCAGGCGGCCCGGTCCGGGAACGCCGGCGACAGGTGCTGGACGGCGGAGTTGCCGGCCGCTTCGGCCAGGGCCGCGGCATCGGCTTCGGCACGGGCTGCGTCACCGTGCGCCTGGGTGCCGTCGTGCGCTTGGGTGCCGTCTTGCGTCGGCGACGATCCGCCTGCGCCGGACTGGTCGTCACCCGACTCCGCCCACAGCGTGGCGGGCTGCTGGTCTTCGTACTCCGCTGCGCTCACTGAACCCGATTCTACCGCCACCGTCAGTCCTGCCGAGCGTGCGGGACGCCGCCGTCAGGGGTCCGGCGGACCAGGGATGCCGGTCGCAGCACGCCGGCACCGAAGCGTGCGGCGACCGCGTCGACCGTGGTCTCGGTCTCGCGCCACGGCGCGTCGTCGTCCCACAGGGCGTTGCTCGCGGCCGCAGGCACGAGGTTCTCGCCGCGCACCCCGATCAGCCGGATCTGGTTGCCCGGTCGGTGCAGCACGTCGTACAGCTCGACGGCTTCGCGGTGCAGGCGCTTCGCGACGTCGGTGGGCTCCGCCAGGGTGCGCGACCGGGTCAGGGTGGTGAAGTCGGTGTACCGGACCTTGAGCGCCACGGTCCGGGCCTGCACGTCGGCCTGGCGCAGGCGGACGGCGACCTTGTCGGCCAGGCGCAGGAGTTCACGGGCGACGTCGTCGCGCTCGGTCAGGTCGCGGCCGAACGTGACCTCGTGCCCGATCGACTTCTCGCCGACGCCGGTGTCGACCACGCGTGGATCGCGACCCCACGACAGGTCGTGCAGCCGCTGCCCACCGGCCGGGCCGAGTGCCGACACCAGTGACCCGAGCGGGGTGTTCGCCAGGTCGCCGACCGTGCGGATGCCCCGGCGTTCGAGCGTCTCCTGCGTCTTGCCGCCGACGCCCCAGAGCGCGGACACGGGCTGCGGGTGCAGGAACGCCACGGTGTCCGCGGCGGGAACCACGAGCAGACCGTCCGGCTTCGACCGGCTGGACGCGAGCTTCGCGACGAACTTCGTCGATGCCGCACCGACGGAGCAGTGCAGACCGGTCTCGGCGAGGACCGTGCGGCGGATGGCCTGGCCGATCTGCCACGGGGTGCCGTACAGCCGGAGGGCGCCGGCGACGTCGAGGAACGCCTCGTCGATGCCGAGGCGCTCGACCCGCGGGGTGAACCGGTCGAAGATCGCCATCACCGCGGCGGACTGCGCCCGGTACTTCTCGAAGTGCGGTTCGACGATGACGGCGTTCGGGCAGCGGCGCTTGGCGACGGCCATCGGCATTGCGGAGTTGACCCCGTAGCGACGGGCTTCGTAGGTGGCGGCGGTGACGACGGAGCGGTCGGAGTCGTGCCCGACGATGACCGGCAGCCCCACCAGGTCGGGGCGGTCGAGCAGTTCGACGGAGGCGAAGAAGGCGTCCATGTCGACGTGCAGCACGGTCGCCGAGACGTCGTCCACCGGTGCGTCGGAGACGAGGCGGTTCCGTCCGTCCTGCTTGCTCACACCGAGATGATGCCAGGCACCGCCGACATCGCCGTGCGGGGCGTGCTCACGGCCGCTCGGTGCGAGGTTCGTCCCGTCGTGCGGGGTTGTTCGCCCGCCGTCGCACCGTGCGGCCTTCGCAACTCGGTGCCGGGTTGGTTGCACGGTGCGGCGCCACAGGGCAGCACCGAGCGACCAAGCTCGCACCGGCCGACGGACTCCGCACCGTGCGCCGCCACGCCATCGCCGCCGTCACGCCCATCGCACCGTGCGCCCTTCGCGACTCGGTGCCGGGTTGGTTGCACGGTGCGGCGCCACAGGGCAGCACCGAGCGACCAAGCTCGCACCGGCCGACGGACCCGGCACCGTGCGCCGCCACGCCAACCTCGCACCAGGCAGCAGGCAGCCCCGCGCGCAGCGCTCAGCCGAGCGGGCCGAGCACCGACGCCGCGATCGTCCGCGCCGCGGAGTCCCGCGACGACGGGTGGTACTGCCCCGCCCGGACGTCCCGCGCCAGCCGCGCCAGCTCGTTCGACGACCGGAACGCCGAGCCACCGACGACGCGCATGGCCTCGTCCACGACGTGCTGCGCCGTGTCCACCGCGCGCGCTTTGGTGCCGACGAGCAGCGGGAACCAGCGGGCTCCGAGGTCGTCGAGCTCGTCGACCGACCGCGCCAGCGAGTCGACCTGCAGCGTGATCGCGTCGACCGAACCGCGCAGGTCGGCGATCGCCCGGCGCACGTCGGGGTCCTGCGACCGCCGGGTGCCGTCGGCCGCGGTCCGCCCCGCCACGGCGGCCGCCGCGAGCGTGATCGCCCGCTCCGCGATCCCGGCGTACACCGAGGCGATGAGGAGCTCGAACGACGCGAAGATGCCGAACACGAGCGGGTCCTGGTTCGGCCCGACCGGCAGCGACCGGACGATGCGGTCGTCGGGGACGTGCACGCCGTGCAGCTTCGTCGTGCGGCTCTGCGTCGCGCGCATCCCGAGCGTGTCCCAGTCGTCCAGGTGCTCGACGTCGCCGTCCGACCGCAGGACGAACCCGTGCACGAGCCGTGGCTCCGACCCCGAGGTGTCCTTGCCGAAGACGCTCATGACGTCCCACGCCGGTGCGAGGGAGGTGAAGACCTTCGTCCCGGTGAACCGGTAGCCGCCGTCGCCGTCCGGCTCCGCCGTCGTCGAAGAGTCGAACAGCACGGCGTCGTTGCCGGGTTCGCTCACCCCGAATGCGAGCAGGTGGTCGTCCGCAGCGTGGTCGGTGACGGCCTGGAGGAACGACTCGCCTCGCGTACGGACGGCGCGGGCCGCCTGCACCCACACCTGGTGCATGCCGAGGCCGAGTGCCGTCGCCGGTGCGGCCTGGGCGAGGGCGCGCTGCACCCGCGCGGTGGCGCGGAGGCCGAGGCCCGCCCCGCCCTGATCGACGGGGACGCCGATCCGCAGGTAGCCGGCGGCGCGGAGCTCGTCGAGGTCCTCTGTGCAGAACGCGTTCGCGGCGTCGTAGCCGGGGGCGCGCTCGGCGATGCGGCTGAGCAGCTCGTCCGGCACCGACCAGCCGACGGCGTCCGTGTTGGCCTTCGTCATGCCACGAGACTAGGGTCCGGGACGTGTCAGATCGTCATCCTTGGACCAGGTACGTCGCGATCGGTGACTCGTTCACCGAGGGCATCGGGGACCCCGACCCCACCGTCCCGGGCGGCAACCGCGGCTGGGCGGACCGCGTCGCCGAGGTGCTCGCACACCAGACCGACGACTTCGCCTACGCGAACCTCGCGATCCGCGGGCGGTTGCTGCAGCAGATCATCGACGACCAGGCCGAGGCCGCCGTCGCCCTGCACCCGGACCTCGTCACGGTGTCCGCCGGCGGCAACGACATCATCCGCCCCGGCTCGGACCCGGACGAGCTCGCGGAGCGCGTGGACCGGCTCGTCGCCGACCTGCGCCGCGACGGAGCCACCGTCGTGCTCTTCACCGGCCCGGACGTCGGGATGACCCCGGTGCTCGGCATGGTCCGCGGCAAGACGGCGATCTACAACGAGAACCTGCACGCCATCGCCCTGAAGCACGGCGCCCTGGTGGCGAACATGTGGGCACTCCGGGTGCTCCGGGACCCGCGGATGTGGGCTCCGGACCGGCTGCACCACTCCCCGATGGGCCACTCGACGATCGCCGCGGCGGTGCTCGACACCCTCGGCGTGCCGCACGGGCTCGAACCGTTCAACCCGGACCCGCTCGAGGCTCGGCCGTGGCGCGAGGCCCGTGCCGAGGACCTCGGCTGGGCCCGGGAGTACCTGGTGCCGTGGGTGGTCCGGCGCATCAAGCACACCTCGTCCGGCGACGGGGTGTCGGCGAAACGGCCCGAGCTGCAGATCGTCACCGAGCACCCCTCCGACACCCCGTAGCCAGACGCCCGTCCGAGTCCGCACGCCTCCCCGACCGCGCCCCACCACGGTCATCGCGCCCCGACTCCCCAGGGCGCGATGACGACACGGGGGCGCGAACCGCGTCGTGCGCGCCGCGAACGGGGTCGTGCGCGCGGTGTGGTCGGCTCAGGTCAGTCCGCCGGGCGACGGAGCGTCATCGGACCGTCGTGCAGCGGCTCGGTCTTCCACTTCGCCCCGACCGTGCCCCCGTCGAGGTCGACGCGCAGGTGCAGCAGGTGCGGGGTCTCCAGGAAGCGGACCGCGACGAGCACGCTGCCCTCCGGCTCGGTGGCCGCACTCGCCGCGAGGGCGCCCTCGACGGCCCACCGTCCTTCGCCGAGCAGCACGGACTCCGACCGGCCGTCGTCGGTGATCGTCAGGCGGATCCCGTCCGCACCTCGGGCGAACGTGACGGCATCGAGGATCCCGCGGGGACGCGACCGGAGCTCGACGTCGGCGAGGTGCTCCGGAAGGCGACCACCCTGGACCGGAGGCAGTCCCAGGGAGGTGAGCCGGGCCTCCAGGGCGGATGCCGATGCCGCGTCGGACGCGCGGTCGACGGCGGGCAGCAGGTGCTCCCAGACCGCGTCGAGGACGGCCTGCATGTCGAGGCTCTGACCGGTCATCGCGAGGACGACGTCGTGCTCCGGCAGGACGACGCAGAACTGGCCGTAGGCGCCGTCGCCGCGGAAGCCGTGGCGGGCCATCCAGAACTGGAAGCCGTAACCCTGGGACCAGTCGGGGTTGGCCTCGTGCGGGTTGGCGACCTGCGTGCTGGTCGCCTGCTCGACCCAGTCGGCGTCGAGGATCCGCTCGCCGTCCCAGACGCCGCCCTGCAGGTACAGCTGGCCGAGCTTGGCGACCGCGTCGGTCGGTGCGTAGCACCCGCTGTACCCGAGCTCCGCGCCGTCGTCGTCGCGGCGCCAGGCGAGGTCGTCGATGCCGAGCGGATCGAGCAGGCGCGGGCGGAGCCACGCGACGAGGGACCCGCCCGTCACCCGCCGGACGATCTCGGCGAGCGTGTACGTGCACGGCTGGTTGTAGGCGAAGACCGTGCCGGGTTCCTCGTCCGGCGGGAGCAGCAGGAACCCGCGCACCGTGTTCGTCGGGTCGAGGGCCTGGGCGCGGTCGATCGTCTCCTCGCGGTGGCCGCTCGCCATCGCGAGCAGGTGCCGGACGCGGATGCGGCGGCTGCGTTCGTCGGTGACGTCGGCGTCGAGCTCCGGGAAGTACGACAGCACGGTCGCGTCGAGGTCGATCAGGCCCGCCCGGACGGCGATGCCGACCCCGGCGGCGGTGAAGCTCTTGCTCAGCGAGTAGAGCAGGTGCACGCGGTCCGCGGCGTAGGGCTGCCACCAGCCCTCGGCCGCGACCTGGCCGTGCCGCAGCAACATGATGCTGTGCGGCTCCACGCCGGGCGTGGACTCGAGGGCGTCGAGCAGGGCGGTCACACCACCGGGATCGATGCCGAGGGCGGCGGAGGTGGTCCGGGGGAACGTCGTCATCGTCGTCACCCGACCGACTCTACGGTCGGCGGACGACGGGCGTCACGCCCCCTGGAACGGGTTCGTCCAGCGCCACCAGACGCCGGGGTCGTCGATCGTGCGTTCGAGCACGAGCGGCACCGTGACCGGGTCGTGGTCGGAGATGCGGAACCGGACCTGCCCGACCCGCTCGCCCTTCGTGCCGAAGGTGACCTGCTGCAGCTTCGCCTTCGCGGTGACGGTCGTCTTGCCCCACACGAGCACCTCGGCGGCCTTCGTCGTGACCGCGTCGGCCTCGTCCTGCCACGGGGTCGAGAAGGTGCCGAAGGTCTGCCCCTGGTGCGTGAGCGTCACCACCTGGAAGTTGTCCGCCACGGACCGCAGCAACCGCTGCACGTCGACGTCGAGGGAGTCGTGGTCGACACCGCCGAGCATCACACCGACGACGGTGACGTCCCTGCCACCGCGCTCGTACGTCGCCGCGAACAGCAGACAGGCGCCGGCTTCGTCGAGGGTGCCGGTCTTGATCCCCTCGATGCCGTCGAGCCCGAGGAGCTTGTTCGAGTTCTCGATCTCGCCGACCGTCGGGATCGTGACGTCCTTGGTGCCGACGATGTCCTTCACCACCGGGTTCGCCAGCGCGAGCTGCCCGAGCTCGACCAGGTCCGTGGCGGTCGAGGTGTTGTCCGGGTCGAGGCCGGTCGGCTCGTGGATCGTGGTGTCGTCCAGGCCGTGTTCGTCGAGCCAGTCGTTCGCCGCGTGCTCGTAGGCGGCGATCGACCCGAAGGCCCAGATGGCGAGTGCGCCGGCGTAGTTGTTCGCCGACTTCATGAGCATCACCTGGAACGTCTGGTGCTCTGTGAGCTTCAGGCCGGCGGGCATCGGGGCGACCTCGCCGTTCTGCGCCGCGTACTTGGCGTACAGGCCCTCCATCTGCTTCGTGAAGCGGATGGACGGACCGGACTCCCCCGCGGCCATCGGCTTCTCGTCGAGCACCACGAGCGCCGTGACGACCTTCGTGATGCTCGCGATCGACCGGGGCTTCGTGTCGCCGCTGGTGCGCAGGCTCTCCGGGAAGTCCGTCGCTTCGACCGCCGTCGCGCCGTACCCCGGGAAGCTCAGCGCCGGGACGGTCGTCTTCGGTGCCGAGTACGTGGTGGTGCTGGCGCTCGCCGGGCCGAACGGTACGACGGCCGCGGCGACGAGGTACCCGGCCACCAGGAGCAGGACGGCGACCACCGAGATCGTGACCGGCCTCCGGACGGCGGAGCGGGGGCGGCGGACGACTCGTGACACGGGACCCGAGCGTACCGGTCCGCTCCTAGGCCGAGGCTGCGACGGGCTGGTCGGGCTGGCGTTCCGGAGCAGGAGCCGGAGTCGTTGCGCCGCCGGCGTCGGTCGCGACGACCGGGTCGGCCGAAGCGGCCGGGTCGGACGAGCCGGCCGAACCGGCCGAGCCCGTCGTCTCGGCCCGGGCGAAGGTCAGGCGGCGGGACAGGTAGGCGAACACCGGCCCGAGCGCGTTCATCAGCACGACCGACACCCAGGCAGCCCAGGCGTTCCCCGGGTCGAACCCGAAGCCGCCGAAGCAGGTCGCGAAGAACGAGGCGAACCCGAGGAACATGCCGGGGACGAGCCCGAACAGCTTCGTGCGACCGGTGTACATCAGGGCGCAGTTCACGACGAGGATGAGCAGCGCCAGGACGGTGTTCTGCGCAGCCTGCCCCTCGCCGAACAGCGTGCCGAACCGCTGGTCGAGCAGGACGATGACCAGGCCGAACGCCGAGCCGATCGGCATCGCGGCCCACAGGCGCGTGGCGTTCCGCAGCGTCGGCTTGCTGCCGAGCAGGAACATCCCCGCCCAGCTGATGAAGATCGCCCAGGTCGGCAGGTGCAGGGCGTTGCCCCCGATGAACGCCGTGGCACCGGCCAGAACGGAGGCGACGATCTCGTGCGGGATCCGTTCACGCATGGCTGAGTTCCTTCGATCGGTTCGTGGTGCGGCTGGTGGTGAGGCGGGTGGTCCGGGTGGTCTCGGCGACGACCCGGCCGCGCTTGACGACGAGGGCGCGGTCCGGCCGGTCGAGCAGGACGCCGTCCGGGTCGGTGGTGGAGAGCACCACGAGGTCGGCGGCGGCGCCGGGCCGGATGCCGTGGGTGTCCGCGACGCCGACGACCTCGGCCGCCCCCGTGGTGGCCATCGCGAGCACCCGGCGCAGATCGTCCGGGCCGGACAGGTGCCCGGTCTGCGCCAGGAGCAGCCCGACGTCGAGCAGGTCGGCGTTGCCGAACGGGGTGAAGGCGTTCCGGACGTTGTTCGACGCGTACGCGCTCGTGACCCCGGCGTCCCAGAGTTCGCGGACCGGCACGACCCCGCGCCGCACGTCGTGGTCGTCGGACCGTCCCCCGAGGTGCAGGTCGGTCGCGGGCAGCGGCACGACGGCGACCCCGGCGGCCGCCAGGCGATCGAACAGCACCCGGCGCTCGCCGCGGGGCAGGCTCGCGACCGAGGTGACGTGCCCGAGCGCCACCCGCCCCTGCAGCCCGCGGGCGGTCACGCGGTCGGCGATGTGCCCGGCGAGGGCGTACCGCGGGTCGGAGGTGTCGTCGGCGAAGTCGGCGTGCAGGTCGGCCGGCACCCCGAACTCCTCGGCGAGGTCGAGGACGGTCTCGACGTGCTCGTGGCACGCGGCCAGGGTGTGCTCGTTGTACGTGCAGCCACCGATGACGTCCGCCCCCGCGGCGAGCGCCTGACGGAGCAGCGCGTGGGTGCCCGGTGCCTTGGCGATGCCCTCCTGGGGGAACGCGACGATCTGCAGGTCGAGGGCGTCCCGGTACTCGTCGCGCAGGTCGAGCAGCACCTCGACGCCGGTGAGCCCGACGATCGGGTCGACGTCGGGGTGTGCGCGGACGAGCGTCGTGCCGTTCGTGATGGCCTGGTCGAGCAGGGTGCGGGCGCGGTCGCGGACGGTGGCGTGGGTGAAGCCGCGCTTGAGCTCCCCCGTGACGGCGATGGCGCCGGCGAGGGTGCCGTCGGGGTTCGGGCGTTCCCGGTCGAGCAGGGCCTTGTCGACGTGCAGGTGCGCCTCGATGAGCCCGGGGATGAGCAGACGTCCTGCGCAGTCGACCACGCTGGTGGGAGCAGCACCGGTGCCGGTGTCGGTGCCGTGCGCCGAACCCGGACCGGGCAGCGCGTCGGCCACGCTGACGATCACGCCGTCGGCGATGGTGACGTCGACGGATCGACCGTCGGTGAGCCGTGCGTTGGTGAGGACCAGGTCCACGTCGAACCCCTCTTCCGGTCGGTGCGGGTGGGACGTGCTCCACCATTCGCCCGCCGTGTTTCGGCTTCCGACGCCGCGTGTGACGGCCGTGTAAAAGATGGTCGTACCAATGAACCAAGCAGACCAACCGGCCCTACGGTCGAGGGCATGCACCGTGGACGGACCCTGAGCGCGGCGACCGCCGCCCACCTCGGCACGCTCGTGCTCGACGACCTGCAGCCCGGCGACAAGCTGCCGCCGGAACGCACCCTCGCCGAGGACCTCGCCGTGTCCCGCACGACCATCCGCGAGGCGCTGCAGGAACTCGAGCGCCGTCGCCTGGTCTCCCGGACCCCTGGTCGTGGCACCGTCGTGCTGCCGCGACCGGAGGAAGCGTCGGCCCTGCTCGACCACCACCGCGACGACCTGGACCACCGGGCCGAGCACGTCGCCGAGTTCCGGACCGTGGTGGAGCCGCAGGTCGCCGGACTCGCGGCGGCGCGGGCGGGCGAGGCCGACCTGCTCACCCTGGAACGCATCCTCGCCGCCACCCACGCGGGGCTCAGCCCGGAGGAGTCGCTCGCCCAGGACGTCGCCTTCCACGTGCAGGTCGCCCGGACCTCGGGGAACCCCCTGCTCGTGTCCCTGTGCGAGCTCAGCAGCGGCTGGGTGCAGGACGTCCGTGCCCGCTCGCACAGCACCAGCGAGGGGCGCCGGTCGTCGTTCGAGTGGCACGAGCGGATCCTCGAGCGGATCCGGGAGCACGACGTCGCGGGCGCGACGCGGGCGATGGCCGACCACCTCGCCGACGTGGCCCACCTGGTCGAACGGAGGACGGACCGATGACCACCGCACACCGCACCACCGCACGCGAGACCAACGCCCCCGCGGTGGCGACCCTGCAGCCCGGCGCCGGGCCCGTCCGCGGCGACCACGCCCTGCCCGTCGACCCGGAGACCGTCCTCTGGGGCCGGCTGCCGAGCGACGGTGACACCCCGGCCCTGACGATCGGCCCCGGGGAGTCGGTCACGATCGACACCGTCAGCCACGAGGGGATCCTGCCCGACCAGGGCAGCGACCCCGTCGGTTGGTTCGGCGACCACGGCGTCGCTCCGGAGCACGTCCTCGCCGACGCCGTCGCGATCGCCCGCTCCGGTCACCGCGACCCCGCGGCGGACGGACCGCACGTGGTGTCCGGGCCGATCGCGGTCCGTGGTGCCCGTCCCGGTGACGTGCTGACGATGACGGTCCTCGAGACCCTGCCCCGCGTGCACTACGGCGTCGTGTCGAACCGGCACGGACGCGGTGCCCTGCACGGTGAGTTCCCGGTCGACGGCACGACGGTGAGCGTCTTCGCCGACGTCGTCGACACCGACCGGGGCCGACGGGGGCGCATCCCGCTCACCGCCGCCCGCGACCGCTTCGCGCACTTCCCCCTCGCCCCGTTCCTCGGGATCATGGGCGTCGCCACCCCCGGGGAGCGGCTGCACTCCGTCCCGCCCGGTCGGCACGGCGGCAACATCGACGTCAACCTGCTGCAGGCCGGGTCGCAGCTGCACCTGCCGGTGCTCGTACCGGGCGCGCTCGCCCACGTCGGTGACCCGCACTTCGCCCAGGGCGACGGCGAGGTTGCGCTCACCGCGATGGAGGCCTCGCTCCGCGCGACGATCCGCTTCGACCTGACCCCGGCAGCCGAGGCCGCGGCGCGCTTCGGGGACCTGGTCTGGCCCGTCGCCGAGACGCAGGAGTTCCTCGTGCCCACCGGCATGGACCCCGACCTCGACGAGGCCGTCCGGGAGTGCGTCCGGCACGCCGTCGCGATCCTCGGCGCGCGCTGGGGAATGGAACGCCACCTGGCGTACGCGTACCTGTCCGCGGCGACCGACTTCAACATCTCGCAGGTGGTGGACCTGGTCACCGGTGTCCACGCCCGCATCCGCAAGGCCGACTTCGAGGAGCCCGCCCGATGACCGCGCCGCACACGTCGACGGCACCCGACGGACTGCTCGAGGCGCTCGACGCCTACGAGGCCGCCCTGCTGGCGAACGACCTCGACGCCCTCGACGCCGCGTTCGTCGACTCCCCCGGCACGATGCGCGGCGACGACCGCGGCCTGCTCGTCGGGCACGACGCGATCAGCGCGTTCCGCGGGGCACGGGGCGGGGTCGCGACCCGGTCGCTGACGCACGTCGAGGTCCGCCCCCTGACCGAGGACCGCGCCCTCGTCGTGTCGGTGTCCCGGTTCGCCGCGGGTGGGCAGGGCCTCCAGACCCAGCTCTGGCGCCGCGACGGTGGCGCCGGCGAACGCGAGACCAACGACGGCGACACCGGCGCCGGCCCCCGCTGGCGCATCGAGGCGGCCCACGTCACCGGCCGCCCCAAGGCCGTCGACACCACCGTCTGGCGGGCCGTCGGCGACCCACTCGTCGCCCCCACCGCCTCCGGACCACTCGACGGCCTGACCGTCGCCGTCAAGGACCTCTACGCCGTCCCCGGCCAGCCGGTCGGCGCCGGCAACCCGACGTACCTGCGCGAGGCCCCCGTCGAGACCGCGCCCGCCGCAGCGGTCGCCGCGCTCCTCGCCGCCGGCGCCTCGATCCGCGGCATCGCACGCACCGACGAGTTCGCCTACAACCTGACGGGCCGGAACGCGCACCACGGCACGCCGCCGAACAGCGCGGCTCCCACCCGACTGCCTGGAGGCTCGTCCAGCGGATCCGCATCGGCCGTCGGCCTCGGGACGGCCGAGATCGGGATCGGCACGGACACCGCGGGATCGGTGCGGGTCCCCGCCTCGTACCAGGGACTCTGGGGCCTCCGGACGACCCACGGCACGGTGTCCCGCGACGGGCTGCTCCCGCTCGCGCCGTCGTTCGACACCGTCGGGTGGCTCACGCGGAGCCCCGGCGTGCTGCTCGCCGCCCTCGACGCCACCGTCCCGCCGCCCGCGACGGCAGGGGCACCCGACGCGACCGTGCTCGTCGTCCCCGAGGAACTCGTCGCACTCGTCGAACCGGCCGTCGCCCGGTCCTTCACCGCCTTCGTCGAGGCACTCGACGAACCCGTCGCGACCGTCCGGCTGCGGGACCTCGGCATCCCGGACCCCGCAGCACTGCAGGAGCAGATGCGGCTCGTCCAGGCCGCCGAGGCGCTCGCCGCCCACGGCCCCTGGATCGACGCGCACTCCGGCGCACTGAGCCCCGTCGTCGGTGACCGGTTCCGGGCGGCACGCGCGAACGACCCCGACGCGACCGCCGACGCCGTCGCACGCCTCGACGAGGTCCGTGCGACGATCCGCCGTGCCCTCGCCGGTCGGACCCTGCTGTTCCCGACCGTGCCCGGACCCGCTCCGCTGCTCGACGCGGACACCGCTGCGCTCGAGCGCACCCGGACCGCCACGACGGCGATGACCGCGCTCGCGAGCGTCGGCGGCCTGCCCGCGGTGAGCGCACCGGCGCTGACCGTGGACGGCGCGCCCGTCGGCGTCTGCCTGGTCGGTGAGCCGGCCACCGACCGTGCCCTGGTGATCCGTGCCGGGCGCATGCTGCCGGACCAGGCCGCCCCGGGCCTCCCGACGGTCTCGGTGGTGCGCTAGGAGGCGAGCCGCCGGGCGTGGGTGACCGCCCACAGACCGACGGCGCTCGCCGCGGCCACGTTGAGCGAGTCGACGCCGTGCGCCATCGGTATCCGGACGGTCGTGTCGGCCGACGCGATCGCGGCCGGCGTCAGTCCCTGCCCCTCGGTGCCCATCACGAGCGCGACCTTCTCGGGCAGGTCCGCCACGAAGGCGTCGAGGTCGATCGACTCGTCGGTCAGCGCCATCGCGGCCAGGTGGAAGCCCTGCGCGCGGAGTTCCTCGCCCGCCGCGGGCCAGTCGCCGATGCGGGTCCACGGCACCTGCAGGACCGTGCCCATGCTCACCCGGACGCTCCGGCGGTACAGCGGGTCGGCACACCGCGGGCTGACGAGCACCGCGTCGGCGCCGAGGCCGGCGACGCTGCGGAACACCGCGCCGACGTTCGTGTGGTCGACGATGTCCTCGAGCACGACGACGACCTTCGCGTCCCGCACCACGTCGGCGACACTCGGCAGCTCGGGACGCTGCATCGCGGCGATCGCACCGCGGTGCATCCGGAAGCCGGTGAGCTCCTCGAGCAGGGCGTCGGCGCCGACGAAGACCGGCCCGTCGTGCTCCGCGACCAGGGGCAGGACGCTGTCGAGCCACTTCTCCTGCACCAGGATGCTCCGCGGCACGTGTCCGGCGCGGACCGCACGCTCGATGACCGTGTTCGACTCGGCGATGTACAGGCCGCCCTCGGGCTCCGAGACCCGGCGGAGTGCCACGTCGGTCAGACGGGCGAAGTCGTCGAGGCGGGGATCGTCGAGGGAGTCGATGCGGACGGGGTGCACGGGGCTCGTTTCGGTGTGGTGCGGAGGCGGCGCGGGGGTTCGGCGGGCCTGGGCCGGGGCCGGGGCCGGTGCGGTTCCGGCGGGCCGGGCCGGCGCGGGTCCGGGCTGCCGACGGGCTGCTCCGGGCTGCCGCCGGACGGGTCCGCCGAGGATGCGCTCCGCCTGGGAAGCGACCGGGACGGTCGGGTGTTGAGGGTACCGTGAACAGGGTGCTGGATGATGCTGCGTCGACGACCGGACCGACCACCGGGGCGGCCGCCGGGTCGGTGACCGCGGACGACCTGGACCGCGTCGTCGAGGTGCTCGGCGGCAAGCGGATCGCCGTGCTCTCCGGTGCCGGCCTGAGCACCGACTCCGGCATCCCCGACTACCGCGGTGCCGGGCGGGTGGTGCGCAAGCCGATGACGTTCCAGGAGTTCCTGGCCGACCCCGCGAAGCGCCAGCGCTACTGGGCCGGATCGCACCTGGGCTGGCGGAGCTTCGCGGCCGCCGTGCCGAATGACGGACACCGGGCGCTCGCCGCACTCGAGGACGCCGGGATCGTCGCCGGGGTCATCACGCAGAACGTCGACGGCCTGCACCTGCGCGCCGGCTCCCGCCGCGTCGTCGAGATCCACGGCTCGATGGACCGCGCCGTGTGCCTGCGCTGCGGGCAGGTGTTCTCCCGCTCCGACCTCGCCGCCACCATCGACCGCGAGAACCCCTGGATCGACGAGCCCGGGTCCGTGCAGCTGCAGCCGGACGGCGACGTCGAGATCACCGACGTCGAACGGTTCGTCGTGCCCGCGTGCACCGTGTGCGGCGGCGACCTGAAGCCCGACGTCGTCTTCTTCGGCGAGTTCGTGCCGGCCGAGAAGTTCCGCGAGGCCGTGTCGATCGTCGCCGACGCCGACGCGCTGCTCGTCGTCGGTTCGTCCCTCACCGTGAACTCGGGCGTGCGGCTGGTCGACCACGCTGCGCGCCGCAAGAACCCGGTGGTCATCGTGAACCGCGGCGAGACCCGCAGTGACCGGCGGGCGGCCGTGAAGCTCGACGCCGGCACCACCGAGACGCTCGTGCACCTGGCGGAGCGGCTCAGCGCGGCGGCGTCGACCGACTAGCGCGGTCGCGGTCGCCTGGGCCGACCTGCTGGTCGCGGCTTGCCTGGACCCGCGCGGGCGCTGCCGCCGGACGGGCCTGCGCGGTCGCGGTTCCCGGACGGGCCTGCCGTTCGCGTCTGCGAAGATCGACGGGTGACGACCCTCCTGTACCTCGTCCGGCACGGCGAGACCGACTGGAACGCGCAACGCCGCATCCAGGGCTCGACCGACATCCCACTCAACGACACCGGACGACGGCAGGCCGCCGAGGCCGCCGAGCTCCTGACCCGCCGACCGTTCGACGCGGTCGTCGCCTCCCCGCTGTCCCGTGCGGCCGAGACGGGCGCGATCATCGCCGACCGCCTGGGCCTCGACGCACCGACGACGTACCCGGGCCTGGCCGAGCGCTCCTACGGCGAAGCCGAGGGGCTGACCGACGACGAGGTGTCAGCACGGTACCCGCACGACGACATCCCCGGTCGGGAGTCCCGCTCCGCGCTGCTCGCCCGCGTCACCGAGACCCTCGGTGAGATCGCGGTCCGGTTCGACGCCGGCGTCGTCGTGGTCGCGACCCACGGCGCGGTGATCCGCAGTGTCGTGAACGCCGCAGCCCCCGGCACCGCCGACCGCCGCAACACCCCGATCCGCAACGGGTCCATCCACTCGTTCCGGTGGGACCCCGAGCGCTTCCACGCCGAACTCGTCCGGTTCGACGACCCGATCGACGACGTGTCCGACACCACCGGAGGGTCCGCGTTCGAGTACCAGAACCCCTTGGAGCGCCGGGGCTGACCGGGGACTAGGCTCCGACGCACCCGCACACCGGGGTGAGGGGAGCCACATGTCCGACGACGGAACCAGCCGACACGGCCAGCATGCCCTCGACCAGCAGGACGACGACCTCGACCGGGTGTTCGGTCCCGAGACGGCGAGCGTCCCCACCCGCACCCGGGCCCGCACCTGGTTCATCATCGGCGGGAGCACCCTCGCGGTGGTCGCGGTCATCGCCGTGGTGCTCGGCTCGATCATCGGGAGCGTCCAGAACGGCATCGGCGGGGTCTTCCCACGGCCGGACGTGGCGCTCGACCGGTTCGACACGCGCGTGCGCGCGCTGCCCGGCGTCACCGACGTGCGGCACCATGCCCCGTCGAAGACGGCGTTCGCGAGCTACGACGCCATCGCCTCGGTCCGGGCGGACCCGGCGCTCGACCCCGCTGCCCGGCGTGACCTGGTCGCCGCCATCAGCCGCGCAGCCGACGAGTCCGGTGGCAACGGTGTCCGCGTCGTCGTGGTCGCCGACCTCGGCAACCTGGAGATCGGCGTCACCGGTGCCGGCGAGGTCGCGGCGAAGCGCCTGGCACTGGCGAACACGCTCGACCACATCGGCGGTGTGACGGAGGTCCGTTGCTCGTGGGAGCGCGGCGGGGACCCGTCCGACGCCGCACGCGACCAGTCGATCGTCGTGCGGACCCCGGGTCGGGGCGCCGCGGTGCCGCCGATCGTGTCGCGGGTCACCGAGGAGACGCAGAAGGTGTTCCCCGGGGCGGACGTGCAGGTCATCGCGCCGGCGTGAGGGCGTGGTGGTCGCGGCGGTCAGCCCCGCCGGTCCCCCACCGCCCGCTCGACGGCCCGGACGACCTGCTCCGCCGAGTCCTGCCACCGGAACCGACCGGCACGCTCGATCGACTGCCGCGAGGCCTCGTCCCACCGTTCCTCGACCCGCCGGACGGCCGCGGCAAGGGCGGACGGCGACGCCGGGTCGAAGTACTCCGCAGCCGAGCCGCCGATCTCCCGGAAGATCGGGATGTCGCTGACGACGACCGGGGTCCCGACGCCCATCGCCTCGACGAGCGGGATGCCGAACCCCTCGTCGTACGACGCGGTCGCCAGCGCGGTGGCCGAACGGAGCACGGACAGGTACTCCTCGTCCGTGGCGCCGTCGTGGAACACGATCGTCCCCGTGGGAGCCAGCGCCTCGAGCCGTGCACGGTCGGCGTCGGACACCCGCGACATGCAGTGCAGCGTCCAGTCCGCCCCCAGGAGCGGCAGCGCCGCCGCCAGGGTCTCGACGTTCTTGTACGGCATGAACGAGCCCATGTAGACGAGCGAGCGTCCACGTGGCGCTCCGGCCACCCGCGGTGTCGCCGGGTCGGCCGCGTTGTAGGCGACCGTCACGGGTCGCTTCGTCAGCCGGTGCTCGGCGATCAGCCCGGCGGTCGTCTCGGACACCGTCACCACCCCGTCGGCGCCGTTCAGCAGGAACCGCTGCGGCGCCCAGGACAGGTGGAACGCCCGCCAGCCGAGCCGCAGCGGCCACGAGAACTCCCGCGGGGGCGTGCGGTTGCGGTAGTAGATCAGGTCGTGCAGCGTCAGGACGAGCGCGTACCGGCGCCCCCGTGACCCCATCGTCTGCATGGGCGAGAACACCGCGTCGAGCCCGAGCCGGTTGACGCGCCGGGCGACGAGCGGCTCCCCCGCGTCCGTCGGCGCGGGCAGCAGCTCCCACGGCAGGTCCCTCGGCAGCGACTCGAGCTGGCGCTCGTCGCTGACGAGCAGCACGTAGTCGTGCCGGTCCGGCAGGTGCGCGACGACCCCGGCGGTGAACCGGCTGATGCCGTCGTGCCGACCGATCCGCACGTACCGGCAGTCGATGCCGATGCGCAGGCGCGTCACGACGCGTCCGCCGTCCGGGAGGCCCGCCCCGCCCCCGACGGTCGGCTGTCCGTCGCGGCCGCGCCGCGTCCAGTGCGTCCATGGCGTCCCGCACGCCCGGTCGTGTCCGCCATCCGGCGGAGCACGGCCGCCGCGGCCGGAGCCGGCGTCTCGTAGTGCACCAGGTGGCCGACCCCCGGGATCACGACGAGCTCGGCGTCACGCAGCCGCTCGGCGAGTGCGCGCTGTTCGGGGACGGCGGTGATGTCGTCGTGCTCGGCCGCGACGAGCAGCACGGGCACGTGGATGCGGTCGGCGTACTCGGAGACGTCGTGGGTGACCGAGGTGCGGAACGCCTCGAGCACGCTCGTGCGGTTCGCGAAGGCCGAGAAGTACCGGTCGTGCTGGTCGTGCACCCATCGGCGGACGGCGGGGTCGTGCGACTTCAGCATCGCGATGCTCATCGCCCGGACGATCGCGCCGTTCCGCAGGATCCCGAGCCCGATCGGCTTCGGCAGGACCGCGCCGGCGCGGTAGTACCCGATCGCGATCGCGGTCCCGACGGCACGCGGTCCCTGCAGTGCCGGGGCCGCGATGGGGTTGACGAGGACGAGCAGCCGGGTGTCGAGCCCGGCGGCGACGGTGGCCGACACCACGATCGACCCGAACGAGTGCCCGAGCACGACCGTGTCGCGGCCGAGCCCGAGCGCGGCGTGGAACCCCGTCAGCCAGGCCACGTAGGCGTCGATGTCCGACACCGGCAGCGGGTCGGACACGCCGAAGCCGGGCAGGTCCGGCACGATCACACGGACACCTTCGAGGTGCGCGGCGATGGTCTCGAGCCCGTGGTGGTCCCCGCGGAACCCGTGCACGGCGAGCACGGTGCGATCCGAGTCCTCGGGCCCGTAGACCCAGTAGTGCGTGGTCCGGCCGTCGACCTGGACGGCCCGGTGCACGACCGGGGTGGCGGCCATCAACGACTGGTACGGGGAGAGCACGGGCGGTTGCATCCGCGCCAGTCTAGGGAGCGAACCGCACGAAACCCCGGACACCCGCAGCATCTCGCGCCTATCGTGTCCGGGGCGGGCCGTCGACCGGTCCGTCGATGACGACGAGGAGCACGGTGACCTTCACAGCCCCGATCCAGCTGCCCGGCCTGACGCTCGACCCGCAGTGGTACAAGCGCTCGGTCTTCTACGAGTGCATGATCCGGTCGTTCGTCGACTCCAACGGAGACGGCATCGGCGACATCCAGGGCGTGATCGGCAAGCTCGACTACCTGCAGTGGCTCGGCGTGGACGCCCTGTGGCTGCCGCCGTTCTTCCAGTCGCCGATGCGCGACGGCGGGTACGACATCGCCGACTACCGGGCGATCCTGCCGGAGTTCGGCACGCTCGACGACTTCCGCGAGCTCGTCACGAAGTCGCACGAGCGGAACATGCGCATCGTGATCGACATGGTGATCAACCACACCAGCGACCAGCACGAGTGGTTCCAGCAGTCCCGCGAGGACCCGGACG
>Ga0265797_10004544_pt1 | contig 21096 bp, 20 predicted proteins | sample P2T30metagenome_FD_192433 | JGI IMG/M metagenome (GOLD analysis project Ga0265797, IMG submission 192433) | Plant litter microbial communities from East Loma Ridge, Irvine, California - P2 T30 | ecosystem: Environmental > Terrestrial > Plant litter > Unclassified | place: USA: California...
AACGTCAGGGCCTGCAGACCGGCAGCCCCGACGAGATCGCCTTCACCCAAGGCTGGATCGACGAGGTGCAGTTGGCCGAACGCATCAAGCTGTTCCGCAAGACCAACTACGGCAAGGCGCTACAGGACCTGCTAACATAGCAAAGAATACTTTTCAAAGACTGAAAAATCGTAGTCAGTTACAAACAGGAATACATAGACATCTTTGTATAAATTGTGTCCGACGCTTTTCAAGGTAGGACACAATTTGATCCTCTAATAGTTGATCCACGACTTCTAAAGTTTGCATTTTTGCACCAAACGCGGGCAGAAGGGCAAAATAAAACTAGTACGCAATCAAATCGTCAAACATATTTTAAGCTGATATTGTCAATTTTCATGTTTGTTTAACGCAAACGTTCTATTGTAAAATAGTATCACGTTTTCATGCGAATTACTTATAACGCAAGAGCCATTCTGATACTGATGTTCGCAAAGCCTCTGTATCTACTTTCCACGATGCCGATAGCCCGTCTTCATCTGCGCTAGCGGCGGCCTGAATAAAAAACGTCGTGTCAGTTCCATTGACCATCGAAATCATCGCTTCATCTGGAAACGCAAAAATTTCAGATGCAATTACAAACTTGCTTGAACCATCTTTCAGAAACATCGAAAGATGCATTTGGCTTCCAAAACATCCAGCAACTAGATCGCTTCTTCCCAAAAGAGAAATTTGTTCGACAAAGCTGATATTCTCAGGTTGAATTATTTCGAAGCCATTTTCACGGAAAATATTCTCTACCTCTAGACGATTGATAAGCTCCCTACGAGGATTATCGCCACGGGAAAGAAACACTTTTCTGATGCCAGTATCTGAACATTCGAGAACGGCATTATCGCGAATTTTACCCCATGAAACCCTCATATTGGGAGAAATTGCGCCAAAAAGTCGATAGCCTCTAGATGGAATCCAGGCACGTTTAACTTCGATTGGCTTGTCAACGATAATTAGCCTGCTTTCGTCGATGTTAAGCAGGCTCAAACTTTTCAGATGATGCGCTTTTAATTTAGCACCTTCAGCCCATAAAATAACCGGCATATCGCTAAATTTAGCATCTGAAAGAGCCCAAGTTCTTGATAAGCTTTCGGTCAGAAAATGTCCAAATTCTTTATCAAAAAAACCTAAAACAATTGCTTCTTCAATTAAATTTGAATGAGACATTCGTCGTACCAAATCTACATCATCATAATCGTAATAGTTTCCTTCTATAGAAAACCTATTTCCACCTCTTGATTTAATTGATGGATCGGCATCAGATTTTCCGTAGCCGTATCTTGGCGTTAAAGAGGCATCTATAAGATTATTGTACTGATCAAACATTCCAATTCTGGATAGGCCATTGGAGGGAGAAATCAGAAGATTAGTGTAGTAGTTTATTTCTAACTTAGGGGGACGCATATCAATACCAACCCAGCTACCTGCATCTCTTGGTAAGGGTTTATTTTGATCTAAGGCGCGCAAAGCTGTAACACGATGAGTAAATTTTATTGGCTTAGGATCCGCGTCTACGCTCATCACACCTTGCGCTTGCAAGCTGGAAGCCGAATACGGACCGCCTGTTCGTGAGGCCAATAAATCCACCCGAAATTCCTGCAAGTTTTTGTAGGGAATAATTTCTGCATACTGATCTAAAATTGACTTCGATATATGATGGATTAAATTTTCTGCTCTAACAGAAAAAGCATCAAACAGCATCTGCGATTTACTAGCTGAAAAATTACTTATAAAGTATAAAACTCCGTCTGAACATGACATTGACTTAACATTCAAATTAGGCTGCGTTAACTTGGCAAGCATAAGCTTGTTAACGATAGAACTGGCAGTTTTTGATTTATCAATATTGCTGTATTCAAACAGAACGCATAACGTCCGGCTGTGCGCTACTTTCTCAACGCATGCCAGAAGTTTTCCAATCGGCTCGTATTCCTCTGTGATGTCGATAACTGCCAAATCTACTATGCCGTCAGGCACGGTTTGGTATGCACGGCGATACCTTAAAAATCCGACCGGGTCTTTTATATAAATAGAATTGTTTCTTCTCTGTGGAAGATCAACTAAAGGATTTAAATTAACTGATTTGCATACAGACTTAGCGGAGACTTCGGCATTTGTAATATTCGCGTCTAAATAAAAAACTGGTTTAACAATCTCGTGAATACTTTTAATAATCGAAGAAATATTTTCCAGACTGCACGGATCAGTTTGCGTGTAATGTAACAGCATATCTTTTTGATCTTCGACTGATTTATTCATTTAATTTACTCACTCAAGTGCGTTGTTTTTTGATTTTCATAATAACATATCATAATGTAGCACCATGTTTAGCTTACTGATGATATTTTGTACTTACTGCGTCACGTTTAACCTGTTCTTAGTGCGCGACGCATTCTAGCGTTGACTGTAGCCCTTAGAACATATCATCACGCAATACTATGCAGTGTTCATCTAGAGAGGATAAACCTGTTGAGAATGGCACCAAGAGCATAACATGTACTGGGTGTGGGGTCCTATGAAGTTACCCTTGAATATATTCCGTTCTAGGTGTACGCGTCCACTCGGCATAACGATCTCCTGTCCGTTGTACATGCGTGTACCGTTGAAGGCTTTGCCAACTCCTATGCCCAGAAACGGCTGCAACGTGTGGGATTGTCCAACCCATTTCGAATAGCCGTGAGACGCCTTCGTGTCTGAGATCGTGGAAACGAAGATCTTCAATTCCTAAAAGCTTACATGTTCGTGTGAATGAGGCACTAATTGCATCAGTTGAATACGGAAATATTTCAATCGCCTTTCTTGGCATTCGATTAATAATCACCACTGCTTCTTGAGGGAGGTCGCACCATATGTTGTTCCCCTTCTTTTCACCTGGACTCTTCATATCACGCACCAAAATTCGATGGTGATCAAAGTCTTCCCATCGGATTCGAATAATTTCTTCTTGCCGGCGGGTCGAGAATAGAGCGAATAGGATCACTAGATGCATGGGCAGGGCACGTGTGCGACTTGCTCGATCCTCGAAGTAATCCAGAAGCTTCTCTAATTCTTCCAATGTAGGCCTCCGGTCACGTCTAGCGGATTTAGTGGCGAGACCAAGACGCTTGCAAACAGCCAATGCTGAATCCATCTCCGACTTTTCTAAGGGGAAACCCCATGCTGGTTTTGCTATACTGAAAACGGCTGATAGATGGCTCAAGTAATTAGCTACTGTTTGGGGCTTCACTGTTTTCGACAGGTTTGTCGCGTAGGTGACAATATGCGTGCTCCGGATATCCTGGCACCGCATCTCTGCTATCTCTGTCGTTCCGATAGTTCGAAGGACTTGAGCCTTAGTCCGGCCAATTTCTTTGAGGCTTTCTTTCACGTATTTATCGATTGCGTCTCCGAGGTTTGTTTTTTGCCGCCCAAACCCATCACGCTTAATCTCATCTTCGCGGCGCTTCATCCAAGTGCGGGCCGCAGGTTCACGGTCGAAGGTTTTGGCTTCGCTGTGGACCTTGATCCCACCGCGCTTTATGACGATCTGCGCAGTGAAGCCGAAACTGCCATCTGCCCGCTCACGCTTGTTGATGGTGCCCATGGTCCTACAAGCCTCCGTAATATCCTACATCTGTAGGATTACACGTTAAGGAGTGGGATTGAATAGGGGAAAATAGAGAACAAATCGGCAGTGTTAAAAGGGGTTCTGGCACCAATGAGCGTTGAAAAGAATCAGTCCTACACCGTTCCGAAACTTGCCGTCGCGCCGATGATCGACTGGACCGACCGCCACTGCCGCTTTCTGCACAGGCAGATGTCCCGGCATGCGATGCTCTATACCGAAATGGTCGTGGATCGTGCGATCATCCACGGGCCTCGGGACCGCCTGCTGCGCCGTCATCCATCCGAGGGGCCGGTGAGCTTGCAGCTTGGCGGTTCCGATCCCGTCTTGTTGGCCGAAGCTGTCCGGCTGGCTGCGCCTTTCGGCTATGACGAAATCAACCTGAATGTCGGCTGCCCTTCGGACCGTGTTCAATCGGGCTGTTTCGGTGCGGTGCTGATGAAGGATCCCTTGTTGGTCGCGGCGTGCCTGAAAGCGATGATCGCCGTGTCCGACGTGCCGGTCACCGTCAAGTGTCGCATCGGGGTCGACGATCAGGATCCGACGACGGTGCTGCCCGAATTCCTGCGGCATGTGCAGGACAGCGGTGTGCGGGGCGTCACGATCCATGCCCGCAAGGCGTGGTTGCAAGGATTGTCGCCGAAAGAGAACAGGGAGATCCCGCCGCTCGATTACGATCTGGTCTTCCGGATGAGGGACATGTTTCCCGACCTTGGTATCGCGCTGAATGGCGGTGTGCGGGATCTTGACCATGCGGCGTCGCTGATCGCGCAGGGTATCGACGGCGTGATGGTGGGACGGGCGGCCTATCATGAACCCATGGACGTTCTTGCGGGTGCCGATACTCTGTGGGGTGAGGACGGGCCGCGGATCGATGCCTTTGGCGTTGTGGATGCGATGCGGCCTTATATTTCCGCCCATCTGGAAGAAGGCGGCAAGTTGAACCAGGTATCGCGTCACATGCTGGGCCTGTTCGCGGGCCGTCCCGGTGCGCGGGCCTGGAGGCGCAGTCTCTCGGCCAATGCGACGCGTGCAGGGGCGGGGCTGGATGTTCTGGACGAGGCGCTGGAGGCTGTAACGGAGGCCGCCTAAAGAAAGCGCAGACGGTCCAGAACGCCTTGCAGGATGTATCCTGCGGCGACGTGGTCGATCACTTCCGCCCGCCTGCGTCGTGACATGTCAGCCTCCAGCAGGACCCGTTCGGCCGCGACCGTGGACAGCCGCTCGTCCCAGAACATCATCGGCAACGTGGTCATGCGGGACAGATTGCGGGCAAAGGCGTGGGTCTTTTGCACCCGGGGACCTTCGGTGCCGTCCATGTTCAGCGGAAGGCCGAACACAAGTCCCACCACGCCCCGACTTGTCGTAAGCGAGAGTAGCGCCTCTGCGTCGAGCGTGAACTTCACGCGGCGTATGGTCTGAAGGGGTGTGGCGACGGACCGATACGTATCGGAAACTGCAACACCGATCGTCTTGTCGCCAAGATCAAGGCCCGCAATCGCGCCTCGCGCAGGCAGGGCTGCCACGAAATCCTCTATCATTGCACGATTCCTGCTTGGGTTGCTGCGGCGCGGACCGTTGCAAGGTCGCGCCCGGTGAAAATGGAATTTGCGGTGTGCAATGCTGAACGGGCCTCCGCATCCCGCCCCAGAACGCCATAGGCACGGATCAGGCGGGCCCACTCGTCCGCAGTGCCACCCTGATCCCCAAGACGCGTGGCCAAACCTTCGACCATTCCCCGGATCGCCGTATCGCGGGCATCATCCGGCACGGCGGACAGCGCGGTAGCGGCGGGTGGCGTCCAGGGCATTCCGGCACGGGCGGCGATTTGCGGCATCGCCTCCAGCACCGAAATGCGCCAGTAGGCATCGGCTGGCCCGATTTCCAAGGCGAGGTTCCAATCGTGGAAAGCCAAATCGTCGCGTCCGCCCTGTGCCATCATCAGCCCGGCCAGATACAGGGCCAGCGGTTGGTGCGGGTCCAGCTTCAGGGCCTCAATCAAGGACGTTTCGGCTTCAGGTGACACGTAGCCGCCCGCCGCCTGAACAAGAAGCTCGGCAAGCGAGGCATGGTCATCGGCAGCGAGTTCGGCTTGCAGATTCATAGCCTGACGCTGCGCTGCGGCGGCAAGGACAAAATTTCCAAGGGCGGCCTCGTTCCGGGCCAAAAGCTGCTGCCCGCGAAGATCGGCCGGATTGCGTCCCACAGCCAGCCGAAGCTGTTCCACGAGCTTTGCAAAATAGGGGTCGGGGGCAGGGGGTTGCGAAGTGACCAGCGCTTCCGCCTCTGATTGCGCGGGGCGTTCCATACGCGACGCTTCCAACGCTGCGATGCGTGGCAGGGTCGGCATGTCCGGATAACCGGCTGCACCGATACGGAGATACAGCAAGGCTGCGGCCGCGAGTGCCACGCCCACCAGAGCCGCACAACCGACACTATTTCCGGCGCGGACGGCAGGGCGCGACGCTCCCGACGCGTGTGCATCCAGCAACCTGCGCGATATTTCCGTCTTCAAACGTTCCGCCTCATCTGCGGGACTAATGCCACGTGCCACGTCACGGTCCACTTCGGCCAGCTGATCGCGATAGATCCGCAGATCTTGTCGCATATCCGTCCCGGCAGGGGCCTTCATCGAACGGACGAGAATGACGGCCACCCCGATCGTCAGTCCGATTGCGAGGACCCAGAAAACCTGCATGTCCGTCATGAAATATCCGCTCATGTAGGTGTCCTATGCCGAACGCGGTTCGCGCGAAAGACCCATGCCACTGCGGAACCATCGGGGGCAGGGAACCGAACACATCGTGCCGTGTTCGGGTGCATATGAAAAGGAGACGTTCCATGTCCCAACGCAAGACCGACAAAGACGCCCGTGGCGGACCTATGAAGATTGTCTATGCGATCATCCTGATCGGCATCGTGGCCATCGTCGGCATCTCGTTCCTTACCGGGCGTGGTCCACATAATGAAAACGCAGCGCCCGTCCAGCAGGGCAACTGAATTGCAGCCGGCGGTCCGTCAGCCGGGACGGGTTTCAGCCGCCGCGCGCAGGGCCCTTATGTTCCGGCCGTAAATCTCTGGGGATGTGAACGAGCCGCCTTTGAATACCGCCGATCCCGCAACCAGAACGTCCGCACCTGCAGCTACGACAAGCGGGGCAGTCTCGACTGTAACGCCACCGTCAATCTCTATGTGGATGGGCCGATCACCGATCATAGCCTTCAGGTTGCGGATTTTGTTCAATTGGGAATGTATGAATTTCTGGCCGCCGAAGCCGGGATTTACGGTCATGACACAAACCAGATCCACCATATCCAAGACGTGCGCGACAGAGTCGATAGCCGTGCCCGGATTGAGAGCGATGCCAGCCTTGCAGCCGGTCGCGCGAATGGCCTGAAGCGTCCGATGCATATGTGGTCCGGCTTCTACATGGGCCGTGATTACATCGGCACCAGCTTGAGCGAACGCATCGATATAAGCATCCACCGGGGCGATCATCAAATGCACGTCCATGACACCGGCGATGTGCGGACGAAGGGCCGCGCATGTGGCGGGACCGAATGTCAGGTTCGGAACGAAATGACCATCCATAACATCCACATGTATCCAATCCGCGCCTTGCGCCTCTACGGCACGACATTCCTCGCCAAACGCCGCGAAATCCGCCGAGAGTATGGAGGGAGCGATCTTGATGATGGAAGTGTCGTGCATGTCAGCCTGTCCGGGTTAGGAACATCACTTATAAGACGCAGGGAATCGAAGGTGAAGACAAACTTTTCTAAGCATAATATCACATAATATAGATTAGTAATAATTTATGTATATTTGGTGGTGGAAGCAAGTTTAAAATGCGACTTTGTTGCAATATCAAAATCTTGCATGAAGGATGAGTTTTCATTCCCTCCCCTTATCTGCATCTGGATCTCGAAGAAAGCCGCAAGATCGCGCGCTGGCGTGAGGCGAAAGTGCCTGCGACGGAGATCGCACATAGGCTCGGCCGTCACTGCTCGACGATCTTTCGCGAGTTGAACCGCAATACGCTTCGTCGATGCCGAGCTTCAGCATTTGTCCGGCTACTACGCCGTGACCGCACATGCGGTTGCCACCGAAAGGCGCGCCAACCTGCGCAAGCTCGCGCGCGATCCAGCGCTGCGAGCGGCCGTGATCGACAAGCTGCAATCCGGCTGGACCCCCGAGCAGATCGCCGGACGGCTGCGTCTGGATCGCGCTCCGCAACAGGTCAGCCACGAGACAATCTATCAATATGCCTATTCGAAAGACGGCCATGCCATTGCCGCCCTCTGGCGCCACTTGCCAGACCATAGCCGCAAGCGACCCGGCCGGGGCCGCCGCAAGCCGCAACTGCAGAGATTTGCTGATGAACTTGCCATCCGGCATCGCCCGGAAGAGATAGCTGCGCGCATGGTCTTCGGCGCGTGGGAATGCGATTTGATCCAGTTCCGTAAGGAATTTGGCAACATCAGCCTGACGTCACTGTTCCGCGCGGGTCAGCCGGTTCACCGTGCTGATGAAAAACGTCGATCACCGGTCGCGTCCGGTGATGGACGGTCTGATCGACAGCCTGTCGCCACTGCCTGCCCATGCCCGCAGTTCGGTCACCTTTGACCGGGATCTGGAGTTCTTCGCCTCGCCCTATCTTCAAGCAGGCCTTGGCGTGGCGACGTGGTTTTGCGACCCGCAAAGCCCGTGGCAGAAAGGCACCGTCGAGAACACCAACGGACGTGTCCGACGCTGGCTGCCACGAGAACTCGACCCGAAAACCCCCACTACGCGGCAAATCAACGCCATCTGCCAGCGCCTCAACAGCACACCCCGCAAATGCCCCGGCTATCGAACGCTAGCCGAAGTCTTCAGGCAGAGGCTGATGGAAGGAGAACTCACCCTGCCCTAAACATCAACGGCATCGAAGTCGCCGGTCGGCATGAAACCACAGTAGCGAGCGTCATACAGCAGCGCGGCTAAAATTCGATCTGATCCGCACATCCGCCGTTCAATAAGGTTAGCACCAGTAGATGGGCGCGACTGCTGTGCAGTTCCGAATACGTATGGCCACTGCGCCAACAGCGCATATCCTATCGCGGCGCGCAAATAATGACCATCGGCGTCACAGCGGGCCTTGGATTGCCTTTTCGCACAACCGCCAATGCACCGTTCTCTCCGCGTCAGCCCCTACCAGTTGCGCTATTGTCCCTGCCCCGTTATCCCTTCGCCGGAAAACAAGGGAGGAGAAGCGGATGAGCCATCAATCCGGGCAGCCGTCGACTGCGGAGCCGAAATGGAGCCTGGTGGGGCCAGGACTGGTCGTGGCAGCAACTGGCGTAGGCGCGGCGGACCTGATCGCCACGACGGTCGCAGGCAGCAAATACGGCTATGCGCTCCTGTGGGCCGTGATTGCGGGCTGCTTCATGAAGGTCATTCTGGTCGAGGGCGCGGGCCGGTACACCCTTGCCACCGGCAACACCATCTTCGAAGGCTGGAGCAGCCTCGGCCGCTGGACACACTGGTATTTCGGACCCTATGTCGTGATCTGGGGCTTCGTGTACGGCGCGGCCGCGATGGCGGGCAGCGGACTGGCCCTCTATTCGCTGTTCCCATTCCTCGGTGTCGCGGGTTGGGGCGTTCTTTCCGGCGTCCTCGGCCTTGCTCTGGTCTGGAGCGGTCGTTACGACCTGTTCGAAAAAGCCCTGACGGCCTTCGTCATCCTGATGTTCATCTCCGTCATCGCCGCTGCCATCTTCACGGTTCCCAATCTGGGTGAGATCTTCTCGGGCCTCGTACCGATCATTCCCGAGGGTGCGCTCGTCAACGTGCTCAGCGTGGCCGGAGGGGTCGGCGGAACGATCACTCTTGCGGCCTACGGCTACTGGCTTCGTGAAAAGGGCTGGGACACCCCGCGTTTCATGCGGGTGATGCGCCTCGACAATGGCATTGCCTATTTCGTGACAGGCATTTTCGTGGTGGCGACGCTCGTCGTGGGTGCGGAACTGCTCTATTCCGCCGGCATCGCAATCGGATCGGGGGACAGGGGCATGGTCGATCTCGCCACCGTGCTGGGCGACCGCTACGGCACATGGATGAGCAAGCTGTTCCTGATCGGCTTCTGGGCCGCCTCCATGAGCTCGCTCATCGGCGTCTGGAACGGTGTCAGCCTGATGTTTGCCGACTTCATGGGCCAGATGTTGAAACGCCCGAAGAACGATCCGGATCGCCTGTCGGGAGGTCGCTTCTACAAGGCCTACATCTGCTGGCTGACCTTCCCGCCGATGGTCATGCTGTTCCTCGGGCAGCCCGTGTACCTTATCCTCGCCTACGGGGTTCTGGGTGCTTTCTTCATGCCGTTCATGTCGGTCACGCTGCTTTGGATCCTCAACACGGATCGGGTGCCGCGCGAATGGCGCAACAAGGCGTTCACGAATGTCATGCTTGTCCTGTGCACGCTGGCTTTTGCGGCCCTGGCGCTGGATCAGATCAGAAGCATTGTGATGCGCTTGTTCTGAAGACCCGTTTCCCCGCGTTCGGTTGCCGGACGCGGGGAAACGCATATAGGCGACTGCCAAAATAAAAACGGGCCGCCAAATCGGTTTCCCGACCTTGCGACCCGCCCAGCCAAAGCGGCATGCCGCTAAGCGCTTGTTATTGATGGTACCACCTCCCCGGCTCGAACGGGGGACCCCTAGATCCACAATCTAGTGCTCTAACCAACTGAGCTAAGGCGGCACGTGTGGGGCGTTTAACGTCACGTGTCGGGGATTGCAACCCCTTTCCGCACTTGTATCCTCATCTTTCAACGCATAACCCGCCCATGAAACAGGAGCATGTCCCATGAGCATCGACAAACAAAGTGAAGTTGCCGCGAACCTGCAGATCGGGCCGACCAGCCTTGGCATGGTCCGCATCTACATTGAAGGCGAAGGGGTGGAACTGCCGCTGGACTTCACCCCCGAGGAGGCCGAGGAAATCGCGGAGGAGCTTCTTGCTGCGTCCGAACGGGCCCGCCTCATGGGTGACACCCCTGCCCCGCAGCCATCCAAGAAAAAGTCCCGCTAAGACCTGCCCAAAGCATATCCCGGATCGCGCAGCCCCTGCAGGCGCTGCGCGGCGTGCCGGGCAAAACACTGGATCATGGTCTTGCGTCTCGCTGGCGCAAGCTTGGCTTCCGGCGCCATCCGCACGAGTTCCGCATCATAGGAATCTGCCAAGATCAGGCCGGTCTCCGCAGGCAGGATCTCCTCCGGAAAGTCCGCATCCACCGCCCAGAAGAACCTGTCGCACCATTCCAGATAATTGTGCCACTTGCGGTCTGCCATGAAATCCGCCCGCCCGGATTTGCATTCCACGATCCAGATCTCCCCTTTCGGGCCAAGCGCCATCACATCGACGCGCAAACCCGCACATGGTACGAGTTCCGTGACTGAAACGAAATTCAGATTTCGCAAATGCCGCGACACACCCCTCGCCAGCTGAAATCCAGGGGTCTGGACTCCGAAATTATCATCAGGAACATTCATATTCCCACCTTGAACAAAGCAAGAACGATTGTCCAGCGTTCCGTCCGTAAAAACGGATCACGTCAAGTTGACAATTTTTATCGGAGATAATATCCGACAAAAAACATATGAAATGAGGGATACCATGCGTTTCGAGGATCTTGGTCGCAAGACTGGCGGCATTGCGCTGCTTGTCACAACCGTTGCATGGCAGACGCCGATCTTTGCGCAAGAGGTGACCACTCTTGATGAAATCGTGGTGACGGCCTCCGGTTTCGAGCAGACGGTCAAGGAAGCGCCTGCCAGCGTCACGGTCGTCACGGCCGAGGAATTGGCGAAAGGCAGCTTCACCAACCTCGCCGATGCCCTGCGCGAGGTTCAGGGCGTGTCCGTCACGGGAACGGCCAATGAATCGGATATCTTCATCCGTGGCCTGCCGGGACAGTACACGCTGATCCTCGTGGACGGAAAACGCCAGACCACGCGCGATTCCAGAACCAACGGCGACTCTGGATACGAGCAAAGCTTCATACCCCCGATCGCCGCAATCGACAGGATAGAAATCGTGCGCGGCCCGATGTCCTCGCTCTACGGTTCCGACGCGATGGGTGGTGTCATCAATGTCATCACCAAGCCTGTGGCGGATGCATGGTCCGGTTCCGTTACCGTTGAAGGGACGTTTCAGGACACCAGGGGTTTCGAGAACAGTCAGCAACAGTCCTTCTATGCCTCCGGCCCTCTTATGCAGGATAAACTCGGCCTGCAGGTCTGGGGCCGAAAATTCGACCAGGATGCGTCCTCGATCGATGGCGGGCCAAACGGCTCGGATGATTTCGATCTGACGGGCCGTCTGTCCTGGATGATCGACCCGAACAACGACCTGTTCCTGGAAGCCGGTCGCACGCAGATCACAAGCGAGGAATACGGTGACCAGTCCTATCGCAATCATGATCGCGACCACTGGTCGCTGACCCACAAGGGCCACTACGGTCTGGCGGAGACGGAGACGAGTTTCCAGCAGGAACGCGGCGAACGTACAAGCTACGACCGCGATGGCGACGATTTCGTGGAAAATCTTCGTTCCCCCGAGGTGGAGAACTCGGTCCTCGATTCCAAGGCGACCCTTCCCGCAGACTTCTATGGAGAGCATCGCCTGACCTTCGGCGCGCAATATATCCGGACGGAGGTCACCGACCAGAATCCCGGTGAACAAGCCCAGTTGCCCGACGACGAACGCTACGACGAAAAGTTCGGTCTCGATCAATGGGCGGTCTTCGTGGAAGACGAATGGCGCCTGCGCGAGGATTTCGCCCTGACGCTGGGTGTCCGTTACAACGACCACGAAATCTATGGCAGTCACATCACACCGCGCATCTACGGCGTCTGGAACGCGACCGACGCGCTAACTGTCAAGGGCGGCATCTCCACCGGGTTCCGTGCGCCCGATATCCGGACGATCACCCCGGGATACGCCTACACCACCGGCGGCGGCGGCTGCGCCAGCAACAGCCCGCCGTCCTGCGGGGTCATCCTCGGCAACCCGGATCTGGAGCCGGAGGAGACGACCAACCTCGAACTGGGCACGATCTACGAAGGTCAGGGGTATTCCTTCGGTGCGACAATCTTCCGCACGAAGTTCAAGAACAAGCTGCAGCAGATCAACACGGGCAATCCTTGGCTTGATGGTCCGCAATACACCGACAGCAACGGCAACCTCGCTTATTACAACATCTTCCAGAACTTCAACGTGGATGAAGCCGTCGTTCAGGGGCTGGAACTGACAGGCAGCTGGGACATGACGGACGTCATCGCGATGCGCGCCTCCTATACCTATACCGACAGCGAACAGCGGTCCGGCGATTTCGAAGGCTTCCCGCTGGCCCGCACGCCCGAACACATGGCCAGCCTGCGCTTCGACTGGCAAACCCCCGTGGACGGTCTCGACAGCTGGATCAGCGTCAACTACCATGGAAGCGAGATCGCGTCCGGCCTGCGCATCGGGTCCAGCGGCACGCCCGTCACGATCAATGGTGCGTCGGGCCGCAAGTATTCGCCCTACACCACCGTGGATCTGGGTGGCAGCTACGAGGTGAACGAGACGGCGACCTTCAAGGCCGCCATCTACAACCTCTTCGACGAGAAAATCACCGAGGCGGAATTCAATACAGTGCAGGAAGGCCGCCGCCTTTGGGTGGGCCTGACCGCTAGCTTCTGATCGTCGGACGGGGGGCGCTTCATGCGCCCCCGTTCAGGCATAGAACAGGCTGATACGCTTGCCGCCGATCTCCTGCACGGCAATCTCCATGTCGTAGATTGCGGACAGAACCTCCGGCTCCATGATCTCGCGGCACGGGCCGGAGCGGACGACGCGGCCATTCTTCATCGCCACGATATGATCAGAATACCAGGACGCGAAATTGATGTCGTGCAGCACCAGCACGACCGTCTTGCCCAGTTCGTCCGCCGCGCGCCGGATCAGTTGCATCATGTTGCGCGCGTGCTTCATGTCGAGGTTGTTCAGCGGCTCGTCCAGCAGGACATAGTCCGTGTCCTGACACAGCACCATCGCGATATGTGCCCGCTGCCGCTGCCCGCCTGACAGTTCGTCCAGATAACGGCCCGCCAGCTCCTCCAGATGCAGGAAGCCGATGGCCTCGTCCACTTTGGCCTGATCCATCGCCGTCAACCGCCCCCGCGAATAGGGGTAGCGCCCGAAGCTGACCAGATCCCGCACCGTCAGGCGCGAGGCGATGTGGTTGTCCTGCCGCAGGATCGACAAACGCTGCGCCAACACTTCGCTTTTGGTGCGGTCGATATCGAGACCGTCCACGCTGATGCGCCCGTCATCCTTGTCCAGCAGACGCGCCACCAAGGACAGAAGAGTCGACTTCCCCGCCCCGTTCGGCCCGATGATGGACGTGACGCCGCCCGCCGCGATGGTCAGATCGACCCCTTCCAGGCAAGGGGTGGGCCCATAAGCCTTGTTCAGATTCTCGATGACGATCATCGCGCGGCCCCCCGGACCAGAAGAAGGATGAAGACAAGCCCGCCCAGAAACTCGATGATGATCGACAAGGCGGTGTCGAAGGCAAAGACGCGTTCCAGAACGGTCTGGCCACCGACGAGGCAAATGATCCCCAGCAGCACCGAGGCGGGCATGATGAAGCGATGTCGCCCGTCGCCGCAGATCACATGGGCAAGGCTGACAACCAGCAACCCGAAGAACGTGATCGGCCCCACCAATGCGGTCGATACCGAGACCAGCACCGCGATGATGCCAAGGATCGTCGCAACCCTTCGCCTATATGGCACGCCAAGACTGATCGCCCGTTCCCGCCCCAGCATCAGCGCGTCGAAGCTGTGGGCAATCCGCCAAGCGACAAGGCTTGCGGCTCCGACGATGATGCAGGACGCGCCCAGCAACGTCGGGTCGATACGCCCGAAACTGGCAAACAGCGTGTCTTGCAGGCTCTGGAATTCGACCGGGTCCATCATTCGCTGCATGAACGACGACAGGTTGCGGAACAGAACGCCGAAGACGATCCCCACCAGCACCATCAGGTGCAGGCTGCGATGGCCACGCAGGAACAGCCAGTTGAACAACAATGCGGCAAAGGCGGTCATCACTACAACCTCTGCCACGAATTGTGCCTGCACGGGCAAGCCCACCAGCACACCGAAGCCGAAGAAAAACACGAGCGTCGTCCGGATCAGCACGAACAGCGCATCGAACCCCATGATCGATGGCGTCAGGATCCGATTTCCCGTGACGGTCTGGAACAGCACGGTGGACAAGGCGATGGAATAGGCCACAAGGCACAGCCCCAGCAACTTGCGTCCGCGATATTCCAGCACGAAGCCCCAGTTGCCGCGCACGCCCAGCGTCATGAATGCCACGCCGGCAGCGACGGCGAGAACCCCAAGAACGGTCAGCGCGATGACGGGGCGGCGGTCACGCAGATGCATGATGTCTCTGCCGCAGAAGAAGATACAGGAAGACGATGCTGCCGATCAGGCCCAGCATCATGGCGATCGGGATTTCGTAAGGGGCGCGTATCGTCCGGCCCAGAATGTCGCAAACCAGTACGAAGCCTGCGCCGGACACCGCAACCCATGGCACGGCACGTCGAAGGTTGTCGCCCACCCGCATGCTGACGATGTTTGGCACCACCAGCCCCAGAAACGGGATCGTTCCCACCGTCACCAGCACAGTCGCACTGACAAGCGACACGATTATCAGCCCGATCGCGACCGTTGCTGCGTAATTCGATCCCAGATTGGTGGACATGTCGCGCCCCATGGCCGCAAGGGTCAGCCGGTCGGCGGTCACGTAAGCCAAAATACCAAGTCCTCCCGCGACCCACAGCAATTCGTACCGGCCGCGCAGAACGCCTGAAAAATCCCCCATCGCCCATGACCCGAGCGAGGCGATCAACCCGTAGCGATAGGCGATGAACGAACAAACGGCACCGATGACACCGCCCAGCATGATGCCGACCAGCGGTACCATCAGGACATCGCGCAGTGGCACCATCCGCAGGATACGCAGGAAAAGTGCCGTTCCCATCAGGGCGAAGGCCGCCGCGACAAGCATCTTGCCGAATATGGGCACGTTGGGGGCGAACAGCGTGACCAGCAGCAAGCCAAGCATCGCGGACTCGACTGTTCCTGCGGTGGAAGGTTCCACGAACCTGTTGCGGACGATCATCTGCATGACCAGTCCCGCGATGGCCGTCGCCGCTCCTGCCAGCAGTAGGGCCAGCGTGCGCGGCACGCGGCTGGCCAGCATGATCTGCATCTGCTGGGCGTCGATTTCCCCCCGCAAAAGGGCGAGGGGGGAAATCTCGGTAACGCCGACGAACAGGCTCCACATCGCAAGCGTCGCCGTGATGAGGATGCCGATCGTCAGGTTGCGCACGTCAGTCAGCGTCCGCCACGGCGGCGTACACCTGATCCAGCAGCGTGTTCACGGCCTGATATCCGCTCATCACGATATAGGCTTCCTGCGGGTTCAGATAGATGACGTTGTCGTTCTTCCACGCCGTCGTCTGACGCACGAGTTCGTTGTCCAGCGCGGCGCGTGCGGGCTGCGCATCCTCGTTGCCGACGGCCGCGTCACGGTCCACCACGAACATCCAGTCGGGATTGCTTTCAAGGATGAACTCGTAGCTTGCGGCATCTCCCCGATCTGAACGGTCGTCCACGCCCTCCAGAACAGAGGGAAAGCCCAAATCGTTGTGGATCCAGCCGGTGCGCGAATCCGGACCATAGACGCCGATCTTGTTGCCGCTGACGACCAGCATCAACGCCCGCCCCTTGCCCTGCGACGCTTCGCGCACGAGGGCAACCTTTGCATCCAGTTCGGCGTTCATCTGTGCCGCGCGATTTTCCTTTCCGAAAATCTCGCCCAGTTCCGTCACATTGGCCTTCACGCTTTCGATGAAGGCCCCGTTGTCGACGGACATGTCCACCGTCGGCAGGATCGCCGACAGCTGCGGATAGACCTTGCGGGAACGTCCGCCCACGATCATCAGGTCTGCCCCCGACGCGGCAATGGCCTCGACGTCCGGCTCGAAAAGGCTGCCGACCTTGAGATAGTCGTCACCCTCGTATTTTGTCAGATAGCTGGGAGTGTTGCCCCCCGGCACGCCAGCCACGTCCACGCCCATGGCATCCAGAGTGTCGACGATGGCCCAGTCCATGACCAGCACCTTTTCCGGACGGGCGGGAATCGTGGTGTCGCCCTGCCGGTGCGGAATGGTGATGTCCTGCGCGCCGGCGGCCAGCGTCGTCATCGTCAGGAGGCACAGCCCCCCCATGAAATGTCTTGCAATCGGTCGCATCGGCTTCCCCTTTTACGGTGTCGCACGTGGCTGGCACCGGCTTGCCTGCGACCTTGCCGCGTTTCAGCATATCCGACTAAAGTTGTAAACCATGCGTGACGCATTGACGGGACATTGCGGGGCCTTAGAATGCGCCGGATGATACAGACCCCGCCATCAGACGACCTTGCGGACATTCCGCTGATCCAGTTGCGGGCCTGTCCGCATTGCGATGCCCTTTATCGCCTGCCCGAAGTGAAGCCACGCGAACGGGCGGCCTGCAGCCGGTGCGGTGCCGTGCTGATGGCCCCCCGGGCGGGCGCGTTCACACGGATCGTCGCGCTTTCCGCGACAGCACTGATCCTGATGGTGATCGCATTGTTCACACCGTTCCTGGATCTGTCAGCAGCCGGAATGCATTCTGACGCCTCCATCTGGGACGCGGCGATGACATTTTCCAATTCGGCGATGACCCCTCTGTCCGTGGCGGTCGCGGCGTTCATCATCGTGATCCCTGCGCTGCGGCTCGGCCTCATCATCTATACCGTGCTGCCGTTGGCGAACAAACGCCCACCTGCCCCGTATTCCCGCAAGGCGTTCCGCCTTGCCGACAAGTTGCGCCCTTGGTCCATGGCAGAGATTTTCGTGATCGGTGTCGCAGTGGCGCTGGTGAAGATCATGGGCATGGCCTCGGTCACGCCGGGGGTGGCATTCTGGACCTTCGGCATTCTGGTGATCGTCCTGATCTGGCAGGACTCCTTTCTGGATCGCGAACAGGTCTGGTCAGCGCTAGACGCGTCCCTGCATAAGGCCGCCGCATGAGCGTGAACATCCCCACGGCGCGCGAGGCGGGCCTTGTCGCCTGCACCCGCTGCGGCCTTGTCCACGAACGGTCGACTGCCAGATGCACCCGCTGCGACAGCCGCCTGCAAAGCCGCGACACCCGCAGTCTGCAACGGGTCTGGGCATGGTGGGCGGCAGGGCTGATCGCGTTTATTCCGGCCAACATCTACCCCATGCTGCTGACCAGCACCCTCGGCTCCACGACGCAATCCACCATTCTCGCCGGAGTGGTGGAGTTGTGGGCTCATGGCGACCCGCCCATCGCCATCATCGTCTTCCTCGCATCCATCGTCATTCCGGTCGGCAAGTTCCTTGCCATCGGCTTTCTGGCCGCTGCGGCCCACAGGCGACGCTTCATGTCGTTGCACGCCCAGCACCGTCTGTTCGAAGTGGTCGAATTCGTCGGGCGATGGTCGATGATCGACGTTTTCGTGGTGGCAATCCTCGCGTCGCTGGTGCAATTCAACCTTGTGGCGACGGTCAATCCGGGCATCGCCGCGATCTGCTTCGCCTTGTCCGTCGCCTTTACGATGCAGGCGGCACTGGCTTTCGACCCCCGCATCATCTGGGATGACTGAGTGACCGATACACCCCCGCCTGGCCCCGCCGAAATGGAAATCCGCCCCCCGCGCCGCAGGGTTTGGCAACGCATCTCGATCATCTGGCTGGTTCCGCTGGTGGCCTTGGCGATCGCCGTCGGCGTGGCAGTCAAAAGCTATTCCAGCCGCGGCACGCTGATCCGCATCACGTTCCAGAACGCCAGCGGGATCGAGGCGGGACAGACCGCCCTGCGTTACCGCGACGTGACGATTGGTGCCGTGGAATCCGTGGGCTTCGCACCCGACCTTGGCAAGGTCATCGTTTCGGTCCGGGTTGCCGACGACATCGCGCAGTACATCGATCGGGAGGCGGAATTCTGGGTGGTCCGGCCCGAGGTGTCGGTGCGGGGGATCAGCGGTCTCGATACCGTGCTTTCGGGCGCCTATCTTGCGGGCAACTGGGACAACATCCCAACCGAGGAGCAGTCCGAGTTCGAGGGGCTGGAGGTTCCGCCGCTCCAGTCGCAGAACGGTACGACGATCACGCTGGAACTTCGCGACGGGAACCAGATCTCCGCTGGTGCGCCCATCATCTACAAGGGAATTGAGGTCGGCAACGTCGGAACCCCGCAGCTGAACGAAGACGGAACGACCGTTCTTCTGGATGCCGTGATCCGCGCGCCCTATGACAGGATGCTGACCACGAATACGCGGTTCTGGGATGCGTCCGGCTTCAACATCAGCGTGGGAACGGGGGGACTTCAACTGGATGTCCGCTCGCTCGCTTCCCTGATCGAGGGGGGGATCATCTTCGACACGATCGTATCCGGCGGGGAGCCGATCCAGCCCGGTCAGGACTTCTTCGTTTTCGAGGACGAATCCGACGCCCGCAGTTCCGTCTTCACATCCGGTTCAAAGCTCGAACTGCCCTTGTCGATGGTTCTCGACGGATCCATCGAGGGGCTGAGCGAGGGGGCGGAGGTCCGTTACAAGGGGGCCACCATCGGGCGGGTGACCGACCTTGGCACCATTGCCGAAACCGACCCGGAAACACCCAGCATCCGCATGCTGATCAACCTAGAGATCGACGTGAACAAGCTGGGGCTGTCTGAAATGGCAACCGTGGATGAGGCACGTGATTTCGTGGCGACCCTCGTGCGGCAGGACAACCTGCGCGCCCGTCTTGCCACCGCATCACTGTTCACCGGTTCGCTTATGGTTGAACTGGTGGAACAGCCGGATGCCGATCCTGCCACACTGGATGTCGACTATCAGCCCTTCCCCATGATTCCCGCCGCACCGGCGGAAATCACCGAATTCCAGACCACGGCCCAAGGTGTGATCAACCGCATCGGCGGTCTGCCGGTAGAGGAACTGATGCAGGCGGCCATCGGGGCGCTGAACAGCGTGCAGGTTCTTGCGGGCGATCCCGAAACCCGTCGCGTGCCGTCCGAAGCTGCAAGCCTACTGGCAGATGTTCGGGCCGTGCTGACGGGTGATTCCGTAACGGGCACCCTCAGCAACTTGAACACCACGACCGACAGTTTGCGCCGCATCGCACAGCAGCTGGAAGACGGCCAGGCTGTCGCCAACCTCGTCTCGGCCATACAGAAGGCCAACACCACGCTGACCGGGGTGGAAAGCGCCTCTGTGGAATTCCCGCAGATCGCGCAGCAGTTGCGCCAGCTGGCCGCCACCGCAAACGGGCTGCAGATCCAGCAGCTTGCGGATTCCGCCGACAGCCTGCTGCAAAGTGCGGACGGTCTGCTGTCCAATCCCGACACGCAGCGCGTCCCGGGGGCCGTGTCCGACGCGTTGTCCGAAGTCGCGCGGGTTCTGGCGGAGGTGCGCGAAGGTGGTGCCATCGGCAACGTCAACGAGGCGATCTCGGCGGCCGAACAGGCGGCCAACAGCATCAACCTTGCGGCGCAGGATCTACCCGCACTTGCGGATCGCGCCTCGCGGATATTGGACCAGGCAGGGACCACCGTTTCGGGATATGGCAGTGATTCCCGCTTTAACGTCGAACTTGTGACAGCTCTGCGCAGCCTGCAGGATGCTGCGACCGCCGTCACCTCGCTTGCGCGGTCCATCCAGCGCAATCCGAACTCCCTCCTCCTCGGACGCTAAGGACAGAGCCATGATGAAACGTCTTCTTTCCGTGTGCCTTGTCACAGCCCTCGCCTCCTGCGGTACGCCTGCCGCCTACCAGATGCAGCCGCAGCCGGTCACGCAGCGCCTGAACACTGCGGCAGGCACGATCATGGTGCGTGAGGTGTCGCTGCCCGATTATGCCACTGATGATTCCATGGCGCGGCAGGATGCGGGCGGTGCCGTGCAGATCATGTCGCGCGTGCGCTGGGCCGATCTTCAGCCCCGCGCCGTGACGCTGGCCCTGTCGCGCCAGCTGAATGCGGGATTGTCTGCGACCGTCGCACCCGAACCGTGGCCCCTTTCGGGCCTTCCGGATGGGGAGGTGGATGTCCGCGTCGACCGGATCGTTGCGGGGGCGGACGGACTGTTCCATCTGGACGGCATCTACTATGTGCGTGCGGAAGGTGTGTCCTTGGGTGCCCCCTCACGCGATTTTGCGATTTCGGTTCCGCTACCGGGGGATACGCCCGCCCAGATTGCTGCGGCGCAGTCGGCTGCGGTGTCTCAGCTGGCGTTGGAGATTGCGCGTTCTGTCGCCCGCTAGGTCGGGGCAACCTTGTGGCGGCGCGGCATGGACTTTATGTCGGGACGCG
>Ga0265797_10004546_pt1 | contig 21093 bp, 11 predicted proteins | sample P2T30metagenome_FD_192433 | JGI IMG/M metagenome (GOLD analysis project Ga0265797, IMG submission 192433) | Plant litter microbial communities from East Loma Ridge, Irvine, California - P2 T30 | ecosystem: Environmental > Terrestrial > Plant litter > Unclassified | place: USA: California...
TCCGCCGCGGTATCGAAGCCGCGATCTCGGTCAAGAAGAACAACGACTCCATCGTCGAAGCCATTTCGGCCGAAGACATCGGCAAGCTGCCGGACCAGTCGATCGCCGAATCGATCTCGCGCCTGCCGGGCCTGACCGCCCAGCGCGACGAGCACGGCAACGCATCGGTCATCTCGATCCGCGGCTTGTCGCCGGCCTTCTCGACCGGCCTGCTGAACGGCCGCGAGCAGGTGTCGGTGGGCGACAACCGCAACGTCGAATTCGACCAGTACCCGGGGGAGATGCTGTCCGGCGTGACTGTATACAAGACCCCGGACGCCGCCCTGATGGGCCAGGGCCTGTCGGGCACCATCGACATGCAGACCGTGCGTCCGCTGGACTTCAAGGAACGCACGATGGCGGTCAACTACCGCCGCGAGAAGACCGGCCTGGGCATGGATACCCACGGCTACAGCAACCGCTCCACCTTCTCGTACATCGACCAGTTCCAGAACCGCACCGTCGGTATCGCCTTCGGCTTCACCCGCCTGCAGGGCAAGACCGGCGACCAGACCCGCTTCGGCTCCTGGGGCAGCGGCACCACGACCTACAACGGCCAGACCGTCAACATCCCGTACACCGGCATGGAAGCGTTCACCGAGGTCTACACCCAGGAGCGCAACGGCCTGATGGGCGTGCTCCAGTTCCGCCCGAGCCGCGAATTCTCGAGCACCATCGACCTGTTCTACTCGCGCTATGACCGCGACACCGCGACCCACGGCATCCAGCTGCCGCTGTCGGACACCCCGGCCACGACCCTGTACGACCGTCCGGGCCAGCTGATCAATCCTACGCTGTCGGGCAATACCGTCACCGCGGGTTCGTTCAACAACGTGCGCGCCGTGCTGCGCAACGATAACGAAGCGTACAGCGACACCAGCAAGTCGATCGGCTGGAACAACAAGCTGAAGCTGAACCGCGACTGGTCCGCCAACCTCGACCTGTCGTGGAACTCGGCCGAGCGCACCGGCGCCAACATCGAAACCTACGGCACCTCGAACACTTTCGACACCGTCGGCTTCACCGCCGGCAGCCAGGTCTTCACCACCGGCGTCAATTACGCCGATCCGAACAGCGTGCGCCTGACCGACGCCCAGGGCTGGGGCGGCGCGCAAACCCAGGCCGGCTACGTCAAGTTCCCGCACGTGTACGACAAGCTGGGTGCGATCCGCTTCGACCTGACGCGCGACCTGGACAACGCCTGGATCTTCAACAAGGCCAACTTCGGCGTCAACGTGACCAACCGTTCGAAGACCCGCGACTACACCGAGAACCTGCTGTCGATCGCCGGCAGCAATGATCCGTTCGCCTCGGCGCCGTATCCGAGCGGCTCGGGCAGCGCCCTGGCCGGTGCCAGCGGGATCAACATGATCACCTTCAACCCGCTGCAGAACCTGAACATCTACTCGATCAACCAGAAGCTGCACCCGGAGATCTACAACAAGGACTGGACCGTCCGCGAAAAGATCTCGACCGCGTTCGCCAAGCTGGGCATCGACACCCAGGTCGGCCGCATCCCGGTGCGCGGCTCGCTGGGCGTGCAAGTGATCCACACCGAGCAGGAATCGACTGCGTTCTCGGTGGATAACTCGGTCCCGGGCACCACCGACGCCAACCGTCCGACCGGCACCTACGTCGACGGCACCAGCTACAACGACGTGCTGCCGACCCTGAACCTGATCGGCGACCTGGGCAACCAGCAGACCCTGCGCTTCTCGGCCGAGAAGATCATGGCGCGTCCGACCCTGAACGACATGCGCGCATCGCGGACCTTCGGCCTCGACACGACCAGGAACGAATACTCCGGCAGTGGCGGCAATCCGCAACTGAAGCCGTTCCGCGCCAAGGGCGTCGACCTGTCCTACGAAAAATACTGGGACAACAAGGCCTACGTCAGCGCGGCCGCGTTCTACCGCAAGCTCGACACCTACATCGTGACCGGCGGCCAGAGCACCGACTTCACGCCTTACCTGCTGCCGACCACGGTCCGCGCACCGAGCAACATCGGTATCTACACCGCGCCGGTCAACGGCTCGGGCGGCAACATGAAGGGTGTGGAATTCGCGGCATCGTTGCCGTTCAGCCTGGTCACCCGCTACCTGGACGGTTTCGGCGTGGTCGCCAACGTGGCCCAGAACAGCAGCGCCGTCACCCTGCCGGACACCACCAACGGCGGTTCGGGTTCGATGGCCCTGCCTGGCCTGTCCAAGCGCGCCGCCAGCCTGACGCTGTACTACGAGAAGGCCGGTTTCTCGGCCCGCGTGGCGGAGCGCTACCGTTCGGACTTCATCGGCGAAGTCTCGGACTACTCGGGTGCACGGGAATTGACCTACTTCCAGGGCGAGAAGGTCGTCGACCTGCAGATCGGCTACGAGTTCCAGACCGGCAGCCTGAAGGGTCTGTCCGTGCTGGCGCAGATGACCAACGTCAACGATGCGCCGTACATGCGCTATCGTAAGACCAAGGACAACGTCATCGAAGACAAGCGCTTCGGCCGCAACGTGATGATTGGCCTGAACTACAAGCTGTAATCGACGTCGGGCGCAAGCCACAAGTGTCAAACCATCAAAAACCTCCTGCCCGGCGTGCCGCGCAGGAGGTTTTTGTATATTCTCCAAAACCATGACCCAAGCCCCCATCAAGAACCTCGTCATCGTCGGCGGCGGCACCGCCGGCTGGATGGCCGCCGCCGCGCTGGCGAAGATCCTGCGCAACAAGGTCGCAATCCGCCTGGTCGAATCGGACGAGATTTCCAGCGTCGGCGTCGGCGAATCGACGATCCCGATGATCCGCCTCTTCAACAACGTCCTCGGCATCAACGAGGACGACTTCATGCGCGAGACGAAGGCCACCTTCAAGCTCGGCATCGAGTTCCAGGACTGGGGCAGGGTGGGCGAGCGCTACATGCACGGCTTCGGCAAGTTCGGCCAGGACCTGTGGACGGTCGACTTCTTCCAGTACTGGTTGAAAGCCCACCAGGCCGGCACGGCGCCGGACCTGGAGCGCTATTCGATCAACCGCATGGCGGCGAATGCCGGCAAGTTCATCCGGCCGTCGCCGGAGATGGCGAATTCGCCGCTGGCCGACATCGTCTACGCCTTCCACCTCGACGCCGGCCTGTATGCGCGCTACCTGCGCACCTATGCGGAAAGCCACGGCGTGGTGCGGAGCGAAGGCAAGATCGTGCAGGTGCGCCAGCGCGCGCTGGATGGCTTCATCGAGTCGGTGGCGCTGGAAAACGGTGAGGTCATCGCGGGCGACCTGTTCCTCGACTGCTCGGGCTTCCGCGGCCGCCTGATCGAGCAGTCCCTGAACACCGGCTTCGAAGACTGGAGCCACTGGCTGCCCTGCGACCGCGCCTGGGCCGTGCCCTGCGAACTGGCCGGCGAGCTGCCGCCCTACACCCGCGCCAGCGCGCGCCCGGCCGGCTGGCAATGGCGCATCGGCCTGCAGCACCGCACCGGCAACGGCCACGTGTTCTGCAGCCGCTTCATGAGCGACGACGAGGCGGCGGCTATCCTGATGAACAGCCTGGACGGCAAGCCGCTGGCCGATCCGAAGCTGCTGCGCTTCAAAGCCGGCAAGCGCAACAAGGTGTGGAACAAGAACGTGGTGGCGGTCGGCCTGTCCTCGGGCTTCCTGGAGCCGCTGGAGTCGACCTCGATCTTCCTGATCCAGTCGACCATCTCGCGCCTGGTCAGCTTCTTCCCGGACGCCGGCTTCCACCAGGCCGACATCGACGAATTCAACCGCCAGTGCGACTTCGAGGTCGAGCGCATCCGCGACTTCATCATCCTGCATTACCACGCGACCCAGCGCGACGACACGCCGTTCTGGAACCACGTCCGTACCATGGATATCCCCGCTACGCTGCGGCGCAAGCTGGATCTCTATAGAGGGCATGGCCGCGTGGTGCGCGAGAACGAAGAGCTGTTCACGCCGATCGGCTGGCAGCAGGTCCTGCACGGGCAGGGTGTGCGTGCGGGCGGCTACAACCCGCTGGTGGACTTGCTGGACGAAAAAGAACTGGCCGATTTCCTCGGTAATATCGAGCGCGTGGTCGGCAAATGCGTGAACGTGATGCCATCGCACAACGAGTTCATTGCTGCGATCGTGGCGGGAAAGCGCTAATTCCGGGCATTTATCTCAAATAATCACGGCTTTCTGTCCACGACAGAGTAAACTAGAGGATTGCCCAGATTTTTAAGAGATTTTCTTTCATGCTTGAAACCCCGCTCCAGACGTTTGCCGACCTCGATATCCCCGCGCCCATCCTCAAGGCGCTGAAGGAAGTCGGCTACGAGACGCCCTCGCCGATCCAGGCCGCCACCATCCCGCTGTTGATGGAAGGCCGCGACGTACTGGGGCAGGCGCAAACCGGTACCGGCAAGACCGCGGCGTTCGCGCTGCCGGTGCTGGCGCAGATCGACACCAAGCTGACCGCGCCGCAGGCGCTGGTGCTGGCGCCGACGCGCGAACTGGCGATCCAGGTGGCCGAAGCTTTCCAGAGCTACGCCGCCCACATCAAGGGCTTCCATGTGCTGCCGATCTACGGCGGCCAGAGCTACGGCCCGCAACTGTCGGCGTTGCGCCGCGGCGTGCACGTGGTGGTCGGTACCCCGGGCCGCGTCATCGACCACATCGAAAAGGGTTCGCTCGACCTGTCGCAGCTGAAGACCCTGATCCTGGATGAAGCCGACGAGATGCTGCGCATGGGCTTCATCGACGACGTCGAGCAGATCCTGAAGCAGACCCCGTCCACGCGCCAGACCACGCTGTTCTCGGCCACCATGCCGCCGGTGATCAAGCGCATCGCCAAGACCTATCTGCGCGACCCGCAGGAAGTGACGGTGGCGGCCAAGACCGGCACCGCCGAGAACATCACCCAGCGCTACTGGCTGGTGGCCGGCCTGCAGAAGATCGAAGCGCTGACGCGCATCCTGGAAGCCGAGCCCTTCGACGGCATGATCATCTTCGCGCGCACCAAGCTCGGCACCGAGGAACTGGCCAGCAAGCTGCAGGCGCGCGGCTTCCTGGCCGCCGCCATCAATGGCGACCTGGCCCAGCAACAGCGCGAGCGCACCATCGACCAGCTCAAGAACGGCAAGATCGACATCCTGGTCGCCACCGACGTCGCCGCGCGCGGCCTGGACGTGGAGCGCATCAGCCACGTGATCAACTACGACGTGCCGTCGGACCCGGAAAGCTATACCCACCGCATCGGCCGCACCGGCCGCGCCGGCCGCAGCGGCCAGGCGATCCTGTTCATCACGCCGCGCGAACGCGGCTTGCTGAAGTCGATCGAGCGTGCCACGCGCCAGCCGGTGGCCGAACTGAAACTGCCGACCGTCAAGGCGGTCAATGACGTGCGCATTGCCCGCTTCAAGGACCAGATCGGCGAGACCCTGGCCGCCGGCGGCCTGGACGTGTTCCGTTCGCTGATCGAGGAATACGAGCGCGACCAGAACGTGCCGGCGATCGACATCGCCGCCGCGCTGGCCAAGCTGTACCGCGGCGACGAACCGCTGCTGATCGAGAAGCCGGACCGCGAGGCGAAGCCGGTGCCGGAATGGCGCGACCGGGATGAGCGCGAGGCGCGTCCCGCACGCGCCGGCCGTGAAGGCTTCGGCAGCGAAGAGCGCGGGCCGCGTCCGACGCGCGAGGGCTTTGCCCAGGTGCGCGAAGGATTCCGCAAGGAGCGCGTGGTGCGTCCTTCGGAGCCGGGCATGGCCACCTACCGCATCGAAGTCGGCCACGCCCATGGCGTCAAGCCGGGCAACATCGTCGGCGCCATCGCCAACGAAGGCGGCGTGCCGTCCAAGGAAATCGGCCGCATCGAGATCTACGACGATTTCAGCACGCTCGACATGCCAGCCGACCTGCCGCAGGACCTGCTGGACCAGCTGAAGAAGGTGTGGGTGGCGGGCCAGCAGATGGGCATCACGCGCGACGGCGAGCAGCCGCCGGAAAAGAAACCGGCCAAGCGTAAGTTCGCGGGCAAGAAGCCGCGGTAGGGTGGACGGCTATACCCGGCTGCGGGCTGGCCTGCAGCCTTGACGCCGTCCACGCGTGACGCCCGCGTCATGTTGGCTCGCTTCGATGACGGCCAACATGATGCCAACGTCACGCGTGGACGGCAGCCAAGCCAACAATATTCAACCATAGCGGTGTAGCCGTCCACCCTACGATGTTGTTTGACTACATAAAGCCCGTGTCCCACTGGGATTGTCCGATTGACACTCATCAATCCCCCATGTTACTTTGCTACATGAAGGCAGTCCGGCGCGAGTCCGGGCACCGTTAGGGGACAAAGATGGACATGCAAACTCAATCGCTCAAGCCGCGCCTGTCGTTCTGGCAGCTGTGGAACATGAGCTTCGGCTTCTTCGGCATCCAGTTCGGCTTCGCGCTGCAGAACGCGAACACCAGCCGGATCTTCGCCACCCTCGGCGCCCAGCCCGACGACCTGGCCCTGTTCTGGCTCGCCGCCCCCGTCACCGGCCTCCTGGTGCAGCCCGTCATCGGCTACCTCAGCGACAACACCTGGCACCCGACCTGGGGCCGGCGCCGTCCCTTCTTCTTCCTGGGCGCGATCTTCGCCGCCCTGGCCCTGTTCCTGATGCCGAATTCCGCCGCGATCTGGATGGCGGTGGCCGTGCTGTGGATGATGGACGCCGCAATCAACGTCTCGATGGAGCCGTTCCGCGCCTTTGTCGGCGACAAGCTCGACGCCTCTCAGCAGACCGCCGGCTTCGCGATGCAGACCTTCTTCATCGGCTGCGGCGCGGTGATCGCCTCGCTGCTGCCGACCTTCTTCTCGGAAGTCATGCAGGTCTCGAACGTGCCGGTGAACGGCGCCATTCCCGACAGCGTGCGCTATGCCTTCTACACCGGCGGCGTGGTGTTCCTGCTGGCCGTGAGCTGGACCGTGTTCACCGCCACCGAGCTGCCGCCGCCCGACATGGACCGCTTCCAGGCCCAGCGCAAGCACGCGCGCAGCTTCGGCGTGGCGCTGCGCGAGATCCTCGGCGGCTTCGCGCAGATGCCGAAGACCATGGTGCAGCTGGCCTTCGTCCAGTTCTTCACCTGGATCGCGCTGTTCGCGCTGTGGATCTATACCGGCACCGCCATCGCCGACAGCGTCTACGGCACGGTCGACCCGCAATCGCCCGCCTACCAGGAAGCCGGCAACTACGTCGGCGTGATGTTCGCGGTGTACAACGGCGTCTCGGCGCTGGCCGCCTTCCTGCTGCCGATGCTGGCGCGCGCCACCAGCCGCAAGGCCTGCCACACGATCTGCCTGGCCATCGGCGGCGCCAGCCTGGCCAGCCTGTTCTTCATCCATGACCGCCAGGTGCTGTTCCAGCTGTTCGGCATCGACGTCACCATGCTGATGGTGCCGATGATCGGCGTCGGCCTGGCCTGGGCCAGCATCCTCACCATGCCGTATGCGATCCTGGCCGGCGCGCTGCCCGCCAACCGCATGGGTTACTACATGGGCCTGTTCAACTTCTTCGTCGTGATCCCCCAGATCGTCAGCGGCGTGGTGCTGGGTTACTTCACCAAGCACGTGTTCGGCGGCCATGCGGTGAACACGCTGGTGCTGGGCGGCGTCTGCATGCTGCTGGCGGCCGTGCTGACGCTGTTCGTGACCGACCGCGCCAACGCGGCAAGCTGAAGTCGCAAAATAAACTTGCGACATTTTTCGCGCAGCTGGCGTATCGTAGCGGTTTGTCAACAAACCCGAACAGATACACAGGAGCGCAACACATGACGATTCAAACCATAGCGACCACGCCGTTTGCCGGACAACGTCCCGGCACCTCGGGTCTGCGCAAGAAGGTGACCGAGTTCCAGAAGCCCGGCTACCTCGAGAACTTCGTCGAGGCGATCTTCCTGACCCTGGGCGATTGCAGCGGCCAGACCCTGGTGCTCGGCGGCGACGGCCGCTTCTTCAACCGCACGGCGATCCAGACCATCCTGCGCATGGCGGCCGCGCACAAGGTCGGCAAGGTCCTGGTCGGCCGTGGCGGCATCCTGTCCACGCCCGCCGTCAGCTGCGTGATTCGCAAGCACGGCGCCCACGGTGGCATCGTGCTCTCCGCCAGCCACAATCCGGGCGGCCCGGACGGCGACTTCGGCATCAAGTACAATATCGCCAACGGCGGCCCGGCGCCGGAAAAGATCACCGAAGCGATCTTCGCCCACACCACCACGCTCACCGCATACCGCATCAGCGACGCCGCCCAGGTCGACCTCGACCAGCTCGGCACCGTGCAGCTCGAGGGCATGCAGGTCGAAGTGATCGATCCGGTCGCCGACTATGCGGAACTGATGGGCCGCCTGTTCGACTTCGACGCCATCCGCGCCCTGTTCGCACGCGGCTTCACGATGCGCTTCGACGGCATGAGCGCCGTCTCCGGCCCATACGCGAAAGCCATCATCGAAGGAACGCTGGGCGCGCCCGCGGGCACCGTCGTCAACCACGAACCGCTGGAAGACTTCGGCGGCCACCACCCGGATCCGAACCCGGTCAACGCCGCTGAACTGGTGGCGCTGATGAACGGCCCGGACGCGCCCGAATTCGGCGCCGCCTCGGACGGCGACGCCGACCGCAACATGATCGTCGGCCGCAACCTGGCCGTCTCGCCGTCGGACAGCCTGGCCATCATCGCCGCCAACGCCACGCTGGCGCCGGGCTACCGCGCCGGCCTGAAAGGCATCGCGCGTTCGATGCCGACCTCGCAGGCGGCCGACCGCGTGGCGGCGGAGCTCGGCATCTCCTGCTTCGAGACCCCGACCGGCTGGAAGTACTTCGGCAACCTGCTGGACGCCGGCCTGGCCACGCTGTGCGGCGAGGAGAGCTACGGTACCGGTTCCGACCACATCCGCGAAAAGGATGGTTTGTGGGCCGTGCTGTTCTGGCTGAACCTGGTCGCCGCCACCGGCAAGTCGGTCAACCAGCTCGTGCACGAACACTGGGCCCGCTTCGGCCGCAACTATTATTCGCGCCACGACTACGAGGCGGTCGACAGCGACGCCGCCGACCAGATGATGCAGGCGCTGCGCGGCAAGCTGGAAGGCCTGGCCGGCCAGACCATGGACAGTTTCCGGGTGCAGCAGGCCGACGACTTCGTCTACACCGACCCGGTGGACCAGTCAGTGGCCACGCGCCAGGGCATCCGCATCATCATGACCGACGGTTCGCGCATCGTGCTGCGCCTGTCCGGCACCGGCACCGAGGGCGCGACCGTGCGCCTCTACCTCGAACGCTACGAAGCCGACCCGGCGCGCCTCGACATGGACACGCAGGAGGCGCTGGCGCCGCTGATCGCGATCGCCGAGCAGGTATCCGGACTGAAGCAGCGTACCGGGCGCCAGCAGCCGAGTGTTGTCACCTGATTTTTCATCGATGATTCATCCATATACAGGACCCTGAATGAAACTTCCCGCCCTTGCCGTTTCCCTGATGCTCGCCTTCGGCAGCGCCTCGGCCGCAACGCCGACGCCCACGCCCCAGGGCAAGCCGTTTACATGGGAAAACGCGACCGTCTACTTCCTGCTGACGGACCGCTTCAACAACGGCAACCCGGCCAACGACCTCGCCTACGGCCGCAAGGCCGACGCAGCCACTGCGCGCGGCTACATGGGCGGCGACCTGGCCGGCATCACGGCAAAGATCAAGGAAGGTTATTTCACGGACCTGGGCGTGGATGCGATCTGGATCACCCCGCCGGTGGAGCAGATCCACGGTGCCACCGACGAGGGTACCGGTAAATCCTACGGCTTCCACGGCTACTGGGCCAGCGACTTCACGGCTGTCGACGCCAACCTCGGCACCGAGCAGGACCTGCGCGAGATGGTCGAGGCCGCCCATGCGCGCGGCATCCGCGTGCTGCTGGACGTGGTGATGAATCATACGGGCCCGGTCACCGCGCAGGATCCGGTGTGGCCCGCCGCGTGGGTACGAACGGATCCTGTGTGCGGCTTCAAGACCATGAAGACGACGATCGAGTGCACGCTGGTGAAGAATCTGCCGGACATCCGCACCGACAGCAATGCGAATGTCGCGCTGCCGCCGACACTGGTCGCGAAATGGAAGAAGGAAGGGCGCTACGAACGTGAAGTCAAGGAGCTGGACGACTTCTTCAAGCGCACCGGCTACCCGCGCGCGCCGCGCTACTACCTGATGAAGTGGCACGCCGACTGGGTGCGCAAGTACGGCTTCGACGGCTTCCGCGCCGACACCGTCAAGCACACCGAGCCGGGCATCTGGAAGGAACTCAAGCTTGTCGCCGGCGCCGCCTACGAGGACTGGAAGCGCGCCAACCCGAACAAGAAGGTCGCGAGCGCGCATGCCGGCGACCTGCCTTTCTTCATGACCTCGGAAGTCTACGGCTATTCCGTCAAGTCGGGCCGCCAGTACGCCTACGACGACGGCACGAAAGTCGATTACTTCGCCAACGGCTTCGACAGCATGATCAACTTCAGCATGGCGGGCGACGCGCGCCAGGGCTACGAACAGATGTTCTCGGATTACTCCAAGGCGCTGAACGGCCCCCTGAAGGGCGTCTCGGTCCTGAATTACCTGGATTCCCACGACGACGGCCATCCCTACGACGCCATGCGCCAGTACCCGCTGGAAGCGGCCAACAAGCTGCTGCTGGCGCCGGGCCAGGCCCAGATCTACTACGGCGACGAAACCGCGCGCGTGCTGAAGATCGAGGGCGCCGAGGGCGACGCCAACCTGCGTTCCTTCATGAACTGGGACCAGCTGAAATCGAATGCGCGCGTGGGCCTGCATGGCGTGGCCGACGTCCACGCCTACTGGTCGCGCCTGGGCCGCTTCCGCCACGCCCACCCGGCGGTCGGCGCGGGCGTGCACCAGATGATCGCTTCGATCCCGTACACCTTCAAGCGCACCTACGAGAAGGATGGCGTGACGGACCGCGTCGTGATCGCGCTGAACCTGCCGCTGGACCGCGCGGTGCCGATCTCGGTGGCCGGCGTGTTCATGGATGGCCAGACCGTGCGCGACGCCTACTCGGGCCAGACCGCCGTGGTCAGCGGCGGCAAGGTGCAGTTCGATTCGCGCGCGCCGATCGCCCTGATCGAGCAGTAAGCGCCTTGGCGGCTGGCGCACGACCCTGAACGTGCATCTCGGCTAGACTGGCGGGCATCGTGTCATTCAATGGAGAACCCGATGCCCCTCATGTCCAGCCTGCGCCGCGCCGCTGCCGCGGCCGGCCTGTCCCTCCTGGCCCTGTGTCCGGCCCACGCGGCCGACGCCAGGGAACCCGCCTACGGCCCCGAGCTGGAAGGCTTCGATTACCCCTACCCGGTGCAGCAGTACCGCTTCACGTCCCAGGGCGTGGAGCTGCACATGGCCTATATGGACGTCAAGCCGGCCAAGCCCAACGGCCGTACCGTGGTCCTCCTGCACGGCAAGAACTTCTGCGCGGCCACCTGGAAGGCATCGATCGACGCGCTGGCCAAGGCCGGCTACCGCGTGGTGGCCCCGGACCAGGTCGGCTTCTGCAAGTCGAGCAAGCCGGCGCACTATCAATATACCTTCCAGCAGCTGGCCGCCAACACGCACGCGCTGCTGGAATCGATCGGCGTGAAGGGGGCGACCATCATGGGCCACTCCACCGGCGGCATGCTGGCGGTGCGCTACGGCCTGCTGTACCCGTCCCAGACCGAGCAGCTGGTGCTGGCCAACCCGATCGGCCTGGAGGACTGGAAGACGCTGGGCGTGCCGTCGCTGGGCGTGGACAAGTGGTACGAGCGCGAGCTGGGCCAGAACGCCGACAAGATCCGCAATTACGAAAAGGCCACCTACTACGTCAACCAATGGAAGCCCGAATACGAGCCCTGGGTGCAGATGCTGGCCGGGATGTACCGCGGGCCGGGCAGGCAGATCGTCGCCTGGAACTCGGCCCTGCTGTACGACATGATCTACACCCAGCCGGTGGTCTACGAATTCCCGCTGCTGCAGATGCCGGTGCTGCTGCTGATCGGCACGAAAGACAACACCGCGATCGGCAAGGACGCGGCGCCCGAAGCGGTGCGGCCGAAGCTGGGCAATTATGCGGAACTGGGCAAGCGCGCCGCCAAGGCGATCCCGCATGCGACGCTGGTCGAATTCGACAACATGGGCCATGCGCCGCAGATGCAGGATCCGCAGGCCTTTCATGCCGCCTTGCTGAAGGGACTGGCGGCGAAGTAAGCCCGGGTAATTCCGCTTTGGTGCAATTCATTCAATGGTATCCTTGTTGCAATAAAGGAGACTTCACAAGAAGAACATTGCAATGACCACCGCGCCCGACACCGAACCCAAAAACACCCGCGCCGCCTACAGCGACGGCCCGCGCCTGCTGGCCGACATCGGCGCCACCCATGCGCGCTTCGCGCTGGAGAGCGCGCCGGGCATGCTGCGCGACGTCGTCGTACTGCTGTGCGACGACTACGCGGGCATCGTCCCGCTGCTGCAGGCCTACCTGGCGCAAGCCAACCCCGGCCGCATCAGCCACGCCGCGTTCGCGCTGGCCAACCCGATCAGCGGCGACTTCATCCGCATGACCAACCGCGACTGGCAGTTCTCGACCGACGAGGTGCGCCGCACCCTCGGCCTGAACACGCTCCTGATCGTGAACGACTTCACCGCGCTGGCGATGGCGCTGCCGGGCTTCCGGCCGGACCAGCTGATGCAGGTCGGCGGCGGCAAGCCGCAGCCGAACGCGGTGGCCGGCGTGCTCGGACCGGGCACCGGCCTGGGCGTGTCCGGCGTGATCCCGACCGTCGACGGTTTCGTCACCCTCGGCAGCGAGGGCGGCCACGTCAACTTCGCCCCGGCCGACGAGCGCGAGTTCGCGATCCTGCAGTACGCCTGGCGCGAATGGCGCCACGTGTCGAACGAACGCCTGATCTCCGGCCCCGGCATGGAAATCATCTACCGCGCGCTGGCCCAGCGCAACGGCGTGGAGAGTCCCATGCGCTCGTCCGCCGAGATCATCACCGGCGCACTCGAGGGGCGCGACGCGCTCTGCCTCGAAGTGCTGGAATGCTTCTGCGGCATGCTGGGCAGCGCCGCGGCCAACCTGGCGGTGACGCTGGGTTCCTTCGGCGGCATCTTCATCGGCGGCGGCATCGTGCCGCGCCTGAAGGAATGGTTCCAGACCTCGCCCTTCCGCGCGCGCTTCGAAGCCAAGGGCCGCTTTACCGAATACCTGGCGCAGATCCCGACCTACGTGATCATGACGCCGAACCCGGCGCTGTACGGCGTCTCGACCATCCTGTCCGAGCACCTGCGCAACCGCAGCGGCGCCAACACGCTGATGGAACGCGTGCAGAACCTGCAGCACGAACTGTCGCCGGCAGAGCAGCGCGTGGCCGCGCTGGTCATCGAACACCCGCGCAAGGTGCTGTCCGAGCCGATCGCCGAGATCGCGAAGCTGGCCGACGTCAGCCAGCCGACCGTGATCCGCTTCTGCCGTTCGCTGGGCTTTACGGGGCTGGCCGACTTCAAGCTGAAGTTCGCGGGCAGCCTGACCGGCACCATCCCCGTGCGCCACAGCCAGGTGCGCATGACCGACAGCACGCACGACCTGTCGGCCAAGGTCATCGACAACACCGTGTCCGCGATCCTGAAGTTCCGCGACCAGCTGGACGTGAATTCCATCGACCGCGCCATCGAATTATTGCGTCGCGCAAGACGCATCGAGTTCTACGCGATGGGCAATTCGCGCGTGGTGGCGCTCGACGGTCAACATAAATTCTTCCGCTTCCGCATCCCGACCACGTCCTACGGCGACTCGCACCTGTTCGCGCTGGCCGCCGAGCTGCTCGGACCGGGCGACGTCGTCATCGCGATCTCGACCACCGGCCAGCTGCCGGAACTGCTGAACGCGGTCGACACCGCGCGTGCGGCCGGCGCCGACGTCATCGCCATCACCAGCAGCAAGTCGGCGCTGGCGCGCAAGGCGAGCATCTGCCTGGCGGTCGACCACAGCGAGGATTCGACGACTTTCCTGTCGATGATTTCGCGCATCCTGCAGCTGCTGCTCATCGACATCATGGCGGTGGGGATTTCGCTGGGGGCGCAGGGCGAGGAGGGGGAGTCGGAGCGCCGGCACCTGTTGATTTCGCACCTGGATATATGACGGTCGCGTCGACGTACCAATACCGTCCCTTGTGCAGGGACGACTGGCCGGCCTTCCAGTCGCTCCGGTTGAAATCGATCGAGGACTCGCCACTGGCGCTGTACCCGACCTACGAGGAGGAAGCCGGCCAGGGGCCCGAGGCGATACAGGACCGGATCGCCGAGACGCCCAGCCAGGTCGTGTTCGGTGCTTTCGACGGCGTCGTCCTGGCCGGCATCGCCGGATTGCGGCGCAACCCGCTGGTCCAGGTCGCGCACAAGGGCGTGTTGTGGGGCGTGTTCATCCATCCCGACCGGCGCCGTGGCGGTCTTGCCCGGCACCTGCTGCGCGAACTGTTCGCCTATGCGCATGCGCGCGGCGTCACGCAGGTACATCTCAGCGTGAACGCAGCGAACCCGCGGGCAGGCAAGCTGTATCGGTCGATGGGGTTCGAGGTCTATGGCCGGGAGCCCGGCGCCATGCGGGTGGGCGACACCTTCTATGATGAAGAGCTGATGGTGCTGCGTCTGGACAGCTAACTCTACCTGCAGAGCTTACAACTTGAAACGTCCCTTACAGCCCGATCGACAGATTTTCCCGGCTTGTGCTGACACACTGTGGTCACGCGTACAGAGCGCCCCGGCGCCGCACGCTAGGATAGCCTCATCATTCAGCAAGCAAGAAGGGAAGACCATGAAATTCGCCAACCAGACCATCATGCGTGTTGCCGCCGCTATCGCCTTGACCGCGGCTGCCACCTCCGCTTTTGCCCAGAACGGCGACGAGCGCCGTGCCTACGGCGCCGGTTATGAAGCCGGCCAGCGCGACGCCCAAGGTGACCGCGGCGGCCGCGGTCCGCGCTGGGACCGTGTGCGTATCGTGGAAGCCGAGTACGGCGCGCGCGGCAGGATGTGCGACGCGCGCCGTGCGGTGCAGCAAGAAGTCATCCGCAACCGCGGTGCCATCCACGTCGACAACAACCTGTGCGGCGATCCGGCCGGCGGCCAGCCGAAGCGTCTGCGCGTTGTCTACCGCTGCCACGATACCGCCCCGGGCCGTGTGGTCGCGCGCGAGAACGAAACGCTGCGCCTGACCTGCCGCTGGTAAGCCAGTCCTCGCTCAGTCCTCGACGAACACCACCGCCGTACGCGGCGGAATCTCGTAGGACCCGGTCGCGCTGTCGAAGCTCGCCTGGGTCGCGCGCTTGTCGGCCACGCCGTCGGCGGTGAACACCGGGTGCAGCTTCATGCGCTTGCCCACGGCCTGCGGATCAAGGACCGTGTGGCCGATCTTGTCGACGTTGATGAAGTAGGCGATGCCGTCGAAGTTCGCACCTTCATAACCGCGCCCGTCCAGATACGCCGCGGCGACAGTCGGGATTTGGCGAGAACCGGTGTTGAAGAAGCGCAGCCGGCGCTTGATTTCGGCGCTTGTAGGCAGGCGGAACAGCGTCGAGCTGGCGCGCACGGCCAGCAGGTCGCGGAAGGCGTCGCGCGTCCAGGCGATGTCCGAAGGCAGAGGCTTGATGCCGGCTTGCGTCAGCAGCGACTTGATCAAGGCGTAATCCTTACCGTTGTCGGCCTCGGGCGGCAGGCCGGTGCCGAAGTAATTGTCCTGGTAGGTCCAGTCGAGGCGGTTGAACCAGTCGCCCGAATTGAAGCTGTTGCGGTCCAGGGACTTCGAGCGCAGCACGTCGATGCCCGCGTGGTAATACGCCACGCCCTGGCTGAACGCGTCCACCGCCATGCCCAGCACCTGCACGCGCGCGCGGTCCTGGCTCGAAGTCGAGAGCGGCAGCTTGAACACGTCGATGTCGAACAGGGTCTGGTTGTCGTGGTTTTCCACGTAATTCACGACCTCGCCCGGCTCCGACACGTAGCCGGCCGGCTGGCCGTTGTAGTCGATGGCTTCGAGCGGCTTCACCTGGTCGTCGAAGGTCGCAAGCGCGTACGAACGGATCGAACCGGCCAGGCCGGCGCGTACCAGGTCGGCCGTTCTCAAGAGTTCGCTCGCAGGTACCTGTCCCGCATGCGCATTCGGATCGTAGACCAGGCCATTGATCCAACCCTGGCGCTTGAACAGGGCCTCGCCCGCGTCGCCCGCGGAACCGCCGCGCACGGCGTCGCGGGTGCGGTCGTTGAAGGTGCCGATACCGCTGCCGTTCAGCGACAATTGCGACGCCTGCACGAAGCGCGCGCCGTCGGCCACCTCGCCGAAGTTCCAGCCTTCGCCGATCAGCTGCACCTTGCGGCCGGCCGCCGCATTGACCTTGCGCTGCAGCTGCTCCATCACCGCACGCGGCTGGTGGCCCATCAGGTCGAAGCGGAAGGAATCGATCTTGTACTGGGTCGCCCACAGGGCCACCGAGTCGATCATCAGCTTGCCCATCATGAGGTTTTCGGTCGCGGTGTTGTCGCAGCAGGTCGATTGCTCGACCGCGCCCACGGCGTTCAGGCGGTGGTAGTAGCCGGGCACGATGCGGTCCAGCACCGACTTCTCGTTCTGGCCCGCGATGAAGGTGTGGTTGAACACCACGTCCATGCCCACGCGCAGGCCGGCCTTGTGCAGGCTGTCGACCATCTGGCGGAATTCCAGCACCCGCGCCTGGCCATTCGACGGGTCGCTGGCGTAGCTGCCTTCCGGCGCGTTGTAGTGATACGGGTCATAGCCCCAGTTGAAGCAGTCCTTCTGTGCGGTCTGTTTCACCAGCGCCTGCTGGGCATCGCTGTCGGCCGCGCCGTACGGGCGCGGCACCGCGCAGCCGGTTTCCGGCACGCTGCCGATGTCGTACACCGGCAGCAGGTGCACGTCGGTCAGGCCGCTCTTCGCCAGCGCCGCCAGGTGCTTCATGCCATTCGAGCCGGTGTCGGTGAAGGCGGCATATTTGCCGCGGTGCGGCTCGGGCACGCTCGCATCATTGATCGAGAAGTCGCGCACGTGCAGTTCGTAGACCACCATGTCGGTCTGGTTCTTGACTGTTTGCGGGCCGGCCGACGTATCCCAGCCGGCGGGTTTCAGGCGCGGCGCGTCCAGGCGGCCGATGTAGCTGCGCTTCGAGTCCGTGCTTAGGCTGATGGCGTAGGGATCGGTGACGATGTTGCGCACGATGCCGGCGCCGTCGACCGGGACGTCGACCGCATAGGTGTAGTACTTGCCGGTGAGGTCGCCGGGCAGGTCGACCTTCCAGGCGCCGGTCTCGCGCTCGAAGCGCATCTGGTAGACGCCGCGCGTCTTGGCATTGCCGTTGTTGTACACGCAGACGGCGGCCTGCTGGGCGGTCGGCGCCCACAGCGCGAAACTGGTGCGTTTGTCCTTGATGTCCACGCCCAGGTTCGGGATGCTTGCTGCGGCCGGATACAGCGCGTCCAGCGCGCCAGCGGCCTGGATGCGGGTGGCGGCGCGCACCACGCCCTGCGCATCTTCCTGCACCAGTACCAGCTGCTGGCGATGCAGCTCGGCCATGCCAGCGGCGTCGTTCTCGTTCACCTGCAGCACCGGACCGTCGGCCAGGTACTTGAAGCGCGCCGCGGCGCCAGACGGCACGCTGCCCTGGAACGCATCGAGCACCAGGGCGCCGGCCGCGCCGGCGACCTTGCCGCCCACCGGGGCCGCGATCGCGCCCTCGGCCGAGTAATACAGCTTGAAGACGCCGTCGCGGCTGGCGCCCGGCCACTTGGCGAGGCGGCTGTCGAGCCAGACGGCGCGCGCGTCGAAGCGGGCGGCTGCCGGGTGCTGGACGAGCTGGAAGGATGGGCTGTCGCAGGATTCGGGCGAAACGGCGGCGTGGGCCAGGAAGGGAGACAGCAGGGAGAGCATGGCGCCGGCGGAGAGCAGGGTGCCGGCGGTGTAGGGGAAGGTTCTGTTCATGAGGATCGGTGAGTCTGCGGACCGGCGGCGCAGCGCCGCCGGTCCCGGGTGAAACGAAAGCGGGATCAACTGCGGTAGTAATCCACCATGCGGTAGCGGGCGGCATAGATACCGAAGGCCAGCGCGGCGACGAAGGCAAAGGCGGCAAAGAAGTACATCTGGAAGGCCATCACGCCCAGGCCGGTGTTCTCGATATGGCCGAGCACGGCCTCGTTCTTGACGCTGGCGTTCACGATCAGCACCCACAGGCTGCCGACCGTCACGGCCAGCGACCAGAAGGCCATGATCACGCCCTTCATCGACTTGGGCGCCTGACTGTAGGCGAATTCGAGGCCGGTGGCCGAGACCAGCACTTCGCCCATGGTCAAGAGCGCGTAGGGCAGGATCTGCCAGGCCATCGAGACCGGCGTGCCGCCGTCCATCACGACCTGGATGGTGCCGATCGCGATCCAGGACAGGGCGGACAGTGCGATCCCGGCGGTCATGCGGCGCAGCGCGGTCGGCTCCCAGCCGAGGCGGCGCAATGCGGGGAACACGGCGACGTTATTGAAAGGGATGAGCAGCATCACCAGCAGGGGATTGAGCGCCTGCATCTGCGCCGGCTCGAAGCGGAATTCGCTGCCGAACAGGGAAAGGGTCGGACGCAGCATCGAGTTCGCCTGCACGATCCAGGTCGAGGCCTTCTGGTCGAACAAGGACCAGAACGGCGTCACCAGCGCGAACACGATCAGGATGCGCAGCACGCCGCGCACGCCGTCGACCGCTTCATCGGGGTGCAGGCCGCGCGCCCGTTCCAGCTGCATGGCCACGCCGATGCCGCCAAAGGCCAGCAGCAGCACCAGCGCCGTGCAGGCGGCGATCACGAAGCCCCAGCCTGGTGTCATCGCCAGCGCGGCCACGGCGCCGGCGGCGCCAAGCAATGCCACCGCCAGGCCCGGGCGGCCTTGACCGTCGCGGCGCGCGAGCAGGGCGCTGCGCGCCACGCGTATGAAGGAATCCGGATCGGCGGCGCTGGGCGGCACGTGCACGTATTTCTTGCGGCCGCTCCAGAACACCAGCGTGGCGATGAACATCAGGATGCCCGGGATGCCGAAGGCGACCGAGGGACCGTAGTCGCGCAGGAAGACCGGCATCAGCAGCGACGCGAAGAAGGAGCCGAAGTTGATGATCCAGTAGAAGGCGTCGAACACCAGCTTGGCCTTGCCCTTGTTGGTGTGGTCGAACTGGTCGCCGACAAAAGAAGACACCAGCGGCTTGATGCCGCCCGAGCCGAGCGCGATCAGGAACAGGCCGAGATAGAAGCCGCGCAAGTTGTCCTCGAAGGCGGCCAGGCAGGCGTGGCCGGCGCAGTAGACGAGGCTGAGCCACAGCACCGTGTTGTACTTGCCGAAGAAGCGGTCGGCCAGCCAGCCGCCCAGCAGCGGGAAGAAGTAGACGCCGATGACGAAGGTGTGGAACACGTGCTTGGCTTCGCCCGTGCGCTCGGCTTCGGGCAGGAACAGCAGCAGCGTCGAGATCAGGAAGGGCGTCAGGATGTTGCGCATGCCGTAGAAGCTGAAGCGCTCGCAGCCCTCGTTGGCGATGATGTAGGGGATCTGGCGCGGCATGCGCCCGGCCTGGCTGGACGGCGGGTTCTTGGTCATTCTTGTCTCCTTCGCGGGCGCGTGCCGCGATCCTATGCAAGCCCAGCCAACTTGGCAACAGGAACTTATTTGCTTAGCACGACAGCGTAACATTGAATATGTAGTTTGACTACCAAGGTGCCCCATATTGTTTGGCGGATTGGGTGCTAAACCGATGATTTTTAAGGGTATTTATTTAATTTGACGAACTCTGGGCGGATTGTCATCGCCGCACTGATCCTGTATATTGCGTAAAACTTACTAATCCAACCACGATCATGACCCCTTTACAGCTCGACAAGTCCGCCAACCCCGACTGGTGGAAGGAAGCCATCATCTACCAGGTCTACCCGCGCAGCTACCTCGACACCAATGGCGACGGCGTCGGCGACCTCGCGGGCATCACGCAAAAGCTCGACTACATCGCCAGCCTGGGCGTGGACATCGTCTGGCTGTCGCCCTTCTTCAAGTCGCCGATGAAGGATTTCGGTTACGACATCTCGGACTATTGCGACGTCGACCCGCTGTTCGGCAGTTTGTCCGACTTCGACGCGCTCGTCGCCCGCGCCCACGGCCTGGGCCTGAAGATCATGATCGACCAGGTGATGTCGCACACGGCGGACGCCCACCCGTGGTTCGTCGAGAGCCGCTCGAGCCGCGACAATCCGAAGAGCGACTGGTACGTGTGGTCCGACCCGCTCCCGGACGGCAACCCGCCGAACAACTGGCTGTCCGTGTTCGGCGGCCCGGCCTGGCACTGGGACACGCGCCGCAAGCAGTACTACATGCACAACTTCCTGGTCAGCCAGCCGCAGCTGAACTTCCACAACCCGGCCGTGCAGCAGGCGCACCTGGATTCGCTGCGCTTCTGGCTCGAACGCGGCGTCGACGGCGTGCGCATGGACGCCTGCGTGTTCCACTTCCACGACCGCGAACTGCGCAGCAACCCGCCGGCCCTGGTGCGCGACACCTCGACCGTCACCGACGTCAACCCGTACGGCATGCAGGCCCACATCCATGACAAGACCCAGCCGGAGAACATCGCCTTCCTGCAGAAGGTGCGCGCGCTGCTGGACGAATTCGGCGCGGTGTCGATCGGCGAAGTCAGCTCGGACGACGCGCTGGAACAAATGGCCGAATACACCTCGGGCGGCGACAAGCTGCACATGGCCTACAGCTTCAACCTGCTGACGCCCGAATTCTCGAGCAGCCACGTGCGGCGCCAGGTCGAGGAATTCACCGAGCGCGTGAAGGATGGCTGGGGCTCGTGGTCGGTCGGTAACCACGATGCGATCCGCGTGGCGACGCGCTGGGCCACCGGTCCCGCAGTTGGCACACCTTCGCCCGCTTTGTCGAAGCTGGTGCTGGCGATGCAGCTGTCGCTGAAGGGCACGCCTTGCCTGTACCAGGGCGACGAGCTGGCG
>Ga0265797_10004547_pt1 | contig 21092 bp, 7 predicted proteins | sample P2T30metagenome_FD_192433 | JGI IMG/M metagenome (GOLD analysis project Ga0265797, IMG submission 192433) | Plant litter microbial communities from East Loma Ridge, Irvine, California - P2 T30 | ecosystem: Environmental > Terrestrial > Plant litter > Unclassified | place: USA: California...
AAGCCGTACCACCTACCGTAACCCCATCGATCCGCAAGGTCGGCTGGCCCACGCCCACCGGCACGCTCTGGCCTTCCTTACCGCACACGCCCACGCCCGAATCCAGGCGCATGTCGTTGCCGATCATGGAGATGCGGTTCATGGTGTCCGGACCGTTGCCGATCAGGGTCGCGCCCTTCACCGGGTAGGTGATCTTGCCGTCTTCAATCATGTAGGCTTCGCTGGCCGAGAACACGAATTTGCCGTTGGTGATGTCGACCTGGCCGCCGCCGAAGTTCACCGCGTACAGGCCGTTCTTGACCGAGGCCAGGATCTCGGCCGGGTCCTTGTCGCCGGCCAGCATATAGGTGTTGGTCATGCGCGGCATCGGCAGGTGGGCGAAGGATTCGCGGCGGGCGTTGCCGGTGACCGGCATCTTCATCAGGCGCGCATTCATCGTGTCCTGGATATAGCCTTTCAGGATGCCGTCCTCGATCAGCGTGGTGCACTGGGTCGGATTGCCCTCGTCGTCCATGTTGAGCGAGCCGCGGCGGTCCTGCAGGGTGCCGTCGTCGACGACGGTCACGCCCTTGGCGGCGACGCGTTCGCCGATCATGCCGGCATAGGCCGACGAGCCCTTGCGGTTGAAGTCGCCTTCCAGGCCGTGGCCGACCGCTTCGTGCAGCAGCACGCCGGGCCAGCCCGGGCCGAGCACGATGGTCATCGGGCCGGCCGGGGCCGGACGCGCTTCCAGGTTGACCAGCGCCGATTTCACGGCTTCGCTGGCGTACTGGTCGAGCAGTTCGTCGCTGAAGTACGAGTAATCGTAACGGCCGCCACCGCCCGAGGAGCCGACTTCACGCCGGCCGTTCTGCTCGGCGATCACGGTGACGGACACGCGCACCAGCGGGCGGATGTCGGCCGCCAGCACGCCGTCGCTGCGCACCACCAGCACCACGTCGTATTCGCCGGCCAGCCCGGCCATCACCTGCACCACGCGCGGGTCTTTGGCGCGCGCGATCTTTTCCACGCGCTCGAGCAATTGCACCTTGGCGGTGGCGTCGAGCGAATTCAGCGGATCGTGCGGCAGGTACAGCGAACGGCCGCCGCTCTCGCGCACGCCGGCCGCCACCTTGATGCGGCCGGCACCGGCGCGCGCGATGGTGCGGGTGGCGGCGGCGGCGTCCAGCAGGGCTGCCTGCGAGATGTCGTCGGAATAAGAAAATGCAGTCTTGTCGCCGGACACGGCGCGCACGCCGACGCCCTGGTCGATCGAGAAGCTGCCGCTCTTGACGATGCCTTCTTCCAGGCTCCAGCCCTCGCTCTTGGTGAACTGGAAATACAGGTCGGCATAGTCGACCTTGTGCGTGAACATCGTCCCGAGCGTCGTGATCAGCTTGCCTTCGTCGAGGCCGAATGGCGTCAACAGAACGTCGCGCGCGACAGCGAGGGAGGACAGGTTCGGTTCGAATGGTTTCATTTGCTTGGGGTCTTTCTCGTAAGGATAGGTGATTGTGCCATATCCGCTTCGTTCGTACCGGGCGTGGCGCACCTGCCTACTAGTTAGATACGAATGTGCAACATGTAGGGTGGGCACGGAGCGCCTATGCCGGCCGCGCCTACCCTACTCCCGCATCAACATGCAGATGGCAGAGTTACATCTTGCGGTGCTTCAAGGCCGGCAAATTCTCGCGCACCTGCGCCAGGAATGCCGCATCGATCGCTCCGCTGACCACGCCCTCGCCCTCGGCCAGCACATCCTTGATCTCGCCCCACGGATCGATCAGCATGCTGTGCCCGAAGGTACGGCGTCCGTTCGGGTGCAAACCGCCCTGTGCCGAGGCCAGCACGTAGCACTGGTTCTCGATGGCGCGCGCGCGCAGCAGCACTTCCCAGTGCGCCAGGCCGGTGGTGTGGGTAAACGCGGCCGGCACCACGATCAGCGCGCACTCGCCCATCGCGCGGAACAGTTCCGGGAAGCGCAGGTCGTAGCAGATCGACAGCCCGACGCGGCCGAACGGCGCTTCGAAGGCGCCGACCGTGGCGCCCGGCACGATGGTGCGTGCCTCGTCGTAGGATTCGCTGCCTTTGTTGAAGCCGAACAGGTGGATCTTGTCATAGCGGCCGACCGGGCGCCCTTCCGGGTCGTAGACCAGGGTGGTGTTCAGCACCTTGCCAACGTCGTTCGATACCAGCGGCAAGGTGCCGCCGATCAGCCAGATGCCGTGTTCGCGTGCCTGGGCCGCCAGGAAATCCTGGATCGGGCCGCTGCCCGGCTGCTCGGCGTGGCTTACCTTGTCGGTATCGGCGCGGCCCATGATCGGCCAGTATTCGGGCAGGGTCACCAGCCTGGCGCCCGTGGCAGCGGCCGCGGCGATCAGGCGGCGCGCGGTCGCAATATTTTCCTCCACCACCGGGGTCGATACCATCTGTACGGCCGCGACGATCGCGGGTTCCCTTATCGCATCGCTCATTGTTTTCCCTTGGTTGGTGCGGCGGCCGGCGCCGCGGCCGCCGCCGGCAGCGACTGGTTGTCCAGCTTGACCACCGACGGCGATTTCCACGGCCCGGTCACCTGCATGTGGTAGGTCAGCGCCTTCATCACCGGCGCGCGCAGGAACAGCTGGGCCAGGTAACTGCCCAGGCCGATCACTGGGTTGACGGCCAGGCCATAGACCAGCGGGCCGGTGCCGAGGTTGAATTCGGGGATGACCACCACGTGCAGGTTGGTCGATTCGTTGGCGATGTCGGCGCTGCCGTCCATCAGCACGGTGGCGGCCACGCCATGCATCTTGAGGTTGTCGGTGCGCAGCACGCCGCGCGCGATCAGGGCGTTGGCGGTGATGCCGTCGAAGGCCAGGCCTTCCGAGAACACGTCGTGGAAATCGAGCTTGAGCATGCGCGGCAGCATCTGCAATGAGAGGACGCCGAGCAGCTTGGCCGCGCCCGGGTCTTTTTTCAGGAACTGGCCGTCCTCGACGTTCATCTGGATCTGGCCGGACAGGCTCGGGATGTCGAGCGAGTACGGCAGGCCGGACCAGGAGACGTCGCCGGACAATTGTCCCTTGCCGCGGCGCAGGGTGCCGGGGAAGCCGAGGCGGTCCAGCAGGCGCCCGGCGTCGCTGATGTCGAGCTTGAAATTGAGCGCGGTGTTGCTCCTGCCGTCGCGCGTCAGCCAGCGGCCGTTGGCTTTCAGCTGGCCGTCGGGGTTGGTCAGCGCCAGCTTTTCGATGCGCCATTCGCGTCCGGCCAGCGCCTGGGCGTTGCTGGCCACCAGTTCCAGGCGGCCGAACTGCTTGTCGAACAGTTCGAAGCGCTCGGCCACGATGTCCAGGCCCGGGATGTTGGCGCTGGCGCCCTTGTTCGATTCGAGCAGGTCCTTGACGTCGTTGGCCGTCGATTCCGGGATGTCGAGCGAAGCCAGGCGCGCCGTCACCTTGCCCAGGCCCTGGCCGGTCGGCGATTCGTTCCAGGTCACGTAACCGCTCACTTCGCGCGAATCGATGCTGGCCTGCCACAGGCCCGGCCGATGGGTGGCGCCGACCACGACGTTGCGCAGCGGACGCTCGCCGACGGTCAGTTCGACCGCGCGCGCGCCGATGGTGTCCGGGATTACGTACTGGGCCATACCCGGACCGGTGTTTTCCACGGCAGGCGCGGCGGCCCCACCTGCCGCAGACTCACCCTGCCCGGCAATCTCCGCCCCCGCGGCCAGCCAGCGGTCGACGTTCAGCGACTTCATGTTCACGTTGATCATCATGCCGCTGTCCGGCTCCGGCGCCGGCACGTTGACGCCGATGCCGCCGCGTTTCACCACCCAGGGCTTTTGCGGCTGGCGCTCGCGCACGTAGCGCGCCGCCACCGTGTTGCCCAGGCCGATGCGGATCTCGTCGTGGCCGACGCCATCAAGCCCGGTCGGCTGGCCGCTGAGGATGAAGTGCAGCGGCAGGGCCTCCGCCGCCGGCTTGTTCAACGGCGCCGGCAAGTCGACGCCGAGGCCGGCCAGGGTCGAGTCGAGCACGATCTGGGTCTGGTGGTCCTTGACCGTGACCGTGCCGCCGAAGCGCGCCCCGCCCGACAGTTTGGCGCCGAGGCGCTGCAGCGCCGGCAGCGACCCGGTGCGGCGCATGCCGTCGGCGCTGGCGGTGCCGGCCATGCGGATCAGGATGCCGCCTTCACGCTGGGTGCCGCCGCTCAGCACCAGCGGCCCGCCCAGGAAGCTGGCGCCGACGCCGTTCAGGTTGACGCCGTGTTCGGAAAACTCGATGCGGCCGAGCGCGGCCTGGATCGGCGGCAGTTCCGGGAACAGGGTGACGTCGTTGTTCTGCAACTGCAGCGCGCCCTGCACCTTGGCCTCGTGCAGGTTGGCCAGCGGCAGGTGCAGCTTGAGGCCGAGTTTGGCCGGGCCGGTGGCGCGCGTGTCTTCGGTAAAGTGGCCGATCCATTCCAGCACCGGCGTCACCGCCACGTAATGCAGCAGGTCCTGCAGCGGGCCGGCGGCGCTGCCGTCGATGTCGAGCACCGATTCGTGCGAGCCGAGTTCCGGGATGGTGGCGCGCACGTTGCTGAGGGCGATGCCGAGGGTGCGCGCGCTGTCGGCGTGGATATCCATGCGCGCGCGGTCGAACACGATAGCCCCGTTGATGTTCTCGGCCAGCGGCCACAGCGGCGTCTTGCCGTCGGGCTGGCGGTGCGCCGGCGCGTATTCCAGCTTGCCGTTCTCGATGCGCCCGCTGACCCGGAATTCGCCGCGCGCACGCTCGGCGGCAGTCTCGCCCTTGAACGGGAAGTGGGCCAGGTCACCGCGCAGGCGCACGCGCGCGTCGTGCAGGGTGCCGCCCTGCAGCGCCCCGGTCAGCCAGTCGCGCAAGCCTTCGTGGGTGGCCAGCGGCAGGAAGCGGCCGATGCTCGCGATATCGAAATTGTCGATGCTGGCTTCGATGTCGGCGCTGCCCGGCCCCTTGATCGCGTGGGCGGCGGTCAAAGGCAACAGGTGGCGGCCGCTCAGCGTGCCCTTCAGCGCGCCCTGGGTGAAATTCATGCCGTCGATCTCGACCAGCAGCTGGTCGTCCTGGGGCCACGACCAGCGCGCGCGCAGGCCGAGCTGGTCGAACACCATGTCGGGGTCGGCAAACCAGGCCGGCAGCGCCAGCACCAGCCGGTTCGAATCGAGCGTGACGCTGCCGCCGCGGTCGCTGGCGTCGATAGTGCCGGACAGGTTGCGGAAACCGGGAATCGCCGGATGCGCCGGCGCGTCGGCGCCTTCGCCGGCGTCATGGGCCGCCAGCGCGTCGATACCCAGCCCTTCGACCTGGCCGCGCACGCGGTAACCGGTCGGGCGCGGCAGGCGCCCTTCCCATTCGGCGTCGACGTCGAGCAGGCGCCCGCGCGGCGCCAGTTCCGCCAGCAGCGTGCGCTGGGCCGGCGTGAGCGGCATCTGGGCCGCCAGCGCCGCCAGCGCGCCGAGGTCGACGCGGTCGGCACGCACTTCCACGCGTTCGGGCTTGTTGCGCGTGGCCGGACGCCAGGATTCGGACAGGGTGGCCGGTGCAAGCACCGTGCCGTCGCGCATCACCACCGAAAAATCCTCGATGCCGACCGTGTGCCCGAGGGCGCCGAAGGTCGGCTTGCCCTCGCCGGCGCCGGGACGGATTTCCTCGCGCGCCGACAGGCGGCCGCTGACCCGGGCCAGCTGCAGCGGCGGCGCATCCGGCGCCAGCCGCGCGCCGACGTCGGCCAGGCCGAGGTCGGCGGTAAAGCCGGCCAGGCGTGCCTGGTCGAAGTTCAGCCAGGCGCGCACCGAGCCGCGCCCGCGCTCGAGCTTGAACGGATAGTCGAGATATTGTTTCCAGGCCGCCAGGTCGGCGTTGCGCAGGTCGGCGTAGACTTCGCCTTTCCAGCGCAGCGTGTCCGACGGGCGCGCGCCGAAGGCCGGATGGCTGAAGCGGGCGCGCACGTCGAGCGGGGCACTGAGCGTGCCGGGGGGCGTGGCCTTGAGGGCGAAACGGTGCCCGGTCCAGTGGTTCTGCAGCACCAGGGTGACGTCGTTCAGCGCCAGCGGCGGTGCGCCGCGCAGGCCGTCGGTCCAGGCCAGGCGCCCTTCGCGCACCACGATCTCGCGCTGGCGGAACAGCCAGTCGGCACCGCCGCCGTCCTCTTTCTTGCTGTCCATGCGCACCCCGGCCACCTGCAGCACGCCGTCCGGCGTGCGCCGCACGTCGAGTTCGGGACGGTTGATCTCGAGCGATTCGAAGCGCGGCTCGAAGGCGACGAAGGTCCACCACGACAGCGTGGCCGACACCGAGGGCAGCGCCAGCAGCTGGCGGCCCTCGCGGTCGCGCAGGCGCACGTCGCCGAGATACAGATTGGGGTGCAGGCCGCGCCACGAGGCATACACGCGGGCAATCGTGACCGGGTTGCCGAGCGCGCGGCTGGCGGCGCGCTCGAGGTCGGGCTTGTACAGATCGATGTTCGGCAGGATCGCGTAACGCAAGCCCAGGAACAGCAGCATGAAGCCGAAATAGACCAGCAGGCCAGCCTTCAGCGTGAAGCCGAGCACATGGTGCGACGCCAGGTTGGCATAGCGGTAGGCCGCGCGCAGGCGGCGCCAGCGTTCGGCCAGCGGCAGGTGGGCGTGCGCCTCGACGGCATGCGCATCGTCGGCATGCGCGTCGCCATGTGCGTCAGCATGCGCATCGGCCACAGGCGTGTCGGCGCCGGCATGGGCAGAGTCCTGCCCCGCCTGCCGCGCGCGTGCTGCCTGCTGTTCCGGGTCATGCATCAATATGCTCAAATTCGCGTAAGTTCCAACCCAAGTGCCAACTATTCGTACAATGACAGGCGCCCGCAGACGGCTTGCAACTGCGGTGTCGCCTACCTTAACATCATGCCAACCTGGGCAAGCGGGCAATTTTACCGCATAGAAAGCGTCCCGGAACGCATAAACTCGTCTGGATCGGCCCCATGAACCACCCTGTCTCTTCCCAAGCTTCGCTGGCCGGCATGTCGCGCTTTTACCAGCGCTGGCTGGCCGCCGACCCGGCCCGTGCCGCGCGCCTGGCCGCGCTTGCCCAATTATCGCTGGCCCGGCTCGATTTCGGCGCAGCGCTGGAGCACGAAGCCGCCGCCGGTCCGGGCGGCACCCGCCTGCCGCTCGGCCGCGCCATGCGCCGCCTGCGCAATCTGCTCATCTGTGCGCTGATCCAGCGCGACCTCGACGGCCAGGCCGACCTCGACGAAGTCGTCACCGCGATGAGCCGCTTTGCCGACTTTGCCGTCCAGGCCCACCTGGCCGAGCTCATGGCGGAGCTGACCGCAGCCCACGGCATGCCTGTCGGTGAAGAATCCGGCCGGCCCCAGCAGATGATGGTGCTGGCCATGGGCAAGCACGGCGGTTTCGAACTCAATGTGTCCTCCGACATCGATCTGATCTTCGTGTACCCCGAGGATGGCGATACCGCTGCTGGCTCGGGCCAGCGCAGCCTGTCCAACCACGAATTCTTCGTGCGCCTGGGCCGCAAGCTGATCGCCGCCCTGTCGGAAATCACCGAGGACGGTTTTACTTTCCGCGTCGACATGGCGCTGCGTCCCAACGGCAAGTCGGGTCCGCTTGCGGCGAGCCTGAACATGGTCGAGGACTATCTGATCGTACAAGGGCGCGAATGGGAGCGTTATGCCTGGGTCAAGGCGCGCGCAGTCAGCGGCGATCCGGAAGATATCGCGGCGCTGGACGCGATCGTGCGGCCCTTCGTGTTCCGGCGCTACCTCGACTTTGGCGTGATCGATGCGATCCGCACCATGCACGCCCAGATCCGTGCCGAGGTCAAGCGCCAGGAACGCCTGCATCCGGAACGCAGCCACAACGTCAAACTCGGCCGCGGCGGCATCCGTGAAATCGAATTCCTGGCCCAGGTGTTTCAACTCATCCGCGGCGGGCGCGATCCGGCCCTGCGCGAACGCTCCACCCGCAAGACCCTGCACCTGCTGGCCGAGCGCGATCTGCTCACGCCCGACACCGTCCAGCAGTTGCTCGACGCCTATACTTTCCTGCGCAACCTGGAACACCGGCTGCAATACCTGGAAGACGCCCAGACCCACACCCTGCCCGCCTTGCCCGAAGACCGCGCCACCGTGGCCCGGATGATGGGCCTGGCCGACGAAGCGGCGCTGCTGGCGCGCCTGGACGCGTGGCGCGCTTTTGTTGCGGCCCAGTTCGACGAGATCTTCGCCGATAAAAGTGCCGGCACCGGCACCGACCCGGCCGATGCCGACGGCGCGATCACCGACGCACTGGGCGATCCCGACAACCGCGAGGCCATCGTCGACCGCCTGGCCAGCCTCGGTTTCGAGGATCCGAAGGCCGCGGCCGAGCGCCTGGTCGCCACCTGGCAGGCGCCGCGCCTGCAGAGCCTGCCCGAAGCCAGCCGCAACCGGCTGGTGGCGCTGATCAATGCGGCGCTGGTGCAGATCGCCGCCGTGGTCCAGGAGAGCGGTCTCGGCAGCCACGCGGCCACGCTCGGGCGCCTGCTCGACTTCTTCGAGGCGATCGCGCGCCGTGCGGCCTACCTGTCGCTGCTGACCGAGTATCCGCACACGCTCGAGCGCGTGATCCGCATGATCAACGCCAGCGGCTGGGCCGCCACCTTCCTGACCCAGCACCCGATCCTGCTCGACGAATTGCTGGACGACCGCGGCAACAGCGCCGCCGACTTCAGCGCAGACCTGGCGGCGCTGGCCGCCGGTCTCAAAAGTCAGCTGGACGCCGCCGAAGGCGACACCGAGCGCCAGCTCGACATCCTGCGCGAAATCCACCACGCCCAGCTGTTCCGCCTGCTGGCGCTGGACCTGGCGGGCGAACTGTCGGTCGAGCGCCTGGCCGACCACCTGTCGGCGCTGGCCGACCTGATCGTCCATGAAACCGTGCAGCGCGCCTGGCGCACGATCGCCAGCCGCCACCGCGAGGTGCCCTGCTTTGCCGTCATCGCCTACGGCAAGCTGGGCGGCAAGGAACTGGGCTATGTGTCCGACCTCGACGTGATCTTCCTGTTCGACGACGAAGACGAGCTGGCCCCATCCAACTACGCCAGGCTGGCCCAGCGCTTCATCACCTGGATGACCACGCATACGCCGGCCGGTATCCTGTTCGACATCGATACCGCGCTGCGGCCGGACGGCGCCAGCGGCATGCTGGTGTCTTCGGTGAACGCCTTCGAGCGCTACCAGCGCGGTTCGGCCTGGATCTGGGAACACCAGGCGCTGACGCGCGCCCGCTTCTGCGCCGGCGACGCCGCCATCGGCGCCCGTTTCGAGGCGATCCGCGAAGCCGTGCTGCGCCAGGAGCGCGACGCCAGTGCCGACAAACTGCGCGACGAGGTGGTCGCCATGCGCCAACGCATGCGCGACGCCCACCCGAACCCCAGCCGCCGCTTCGACCTGAAGCAGGATGCCGGCGGCATGATCGACATCGAGTTCATCGTCCAGTACCTGGTGCTGCGCCACGCCGCGCGCTATCCGCAGCTGACGGCCAACAGCGGCAACATCGCCCTGCTGCGCCTGTGCGGCGAGCTCGGCCTGATCGACGCCGGTCTGGCGCAGGGGGCGGCCGACGCCTACCGCGCGCTGCGCCGCCTGCAGCACCAGGTGCGCCTGCAGGGCCAGGACAATGCGCGCGTCGATCCGGCGCTGGTCGCCAGCCATGCCGATATCGTGGTGCGTTTGTGGCACAGCTGTTTCGGCGCCGTCATGTAGCAATCAGGCTGTTGTTTTTTTATCCAGAGCGTGTCGGCGGTATTTTTCCTGCATTGACACTCGTCAATACAGAGTGATCTGATACATATGCGTAAGCAGTGCATTGTCCTTCACGGAGAATCTCATGCAACGACATATCGGGATCACGCTGGGTTTGTGCGCCACCCTGCCGGCCGCTTTGCCGCCAACGCCGGCGCGTGCGCAGGCGCTCACTGACACAATAACGGCGACGGCAACGCCGGCGACGGCACAGCGCGTCGAAGTCACCGGTTCGCGCATCCGCCAGGTCGACCTTGAAACGGCGCAGCCGGTGCAGGTGATGACCCAGGAACAGATCCAGAAGACCGGCCTGGTCACCGTCGGCGAAATCATCAACAATCTGGCGGTGGCGGGGACGCCGGCATTCTCGCGCGGCTCGACGCTGGGCGCCAGCCGTGAACAGGGCGGCCAGTTCATCAACATGCGCAACCTCGGCGCCAACCGCCTGCTCGTGCTGGTGGACGGCAAGCGCTGGACCACGACCGTGGCCGGCTACACCGACGTCTCGACCATTCCCGCGGCCTTCATCGAGCGCATCGAGATCCTGAAGGATGGCGCCTCGGCGATCTACGGTTCCGACGCCATCGCCGGGGTGGTCAACTTCATCCTGAAAAAGAACATGCAGGGCGGCCAGGCCAGCGTCTACGCCGGCCGCAACGAACTCGGCGACGGCCGCGGCAAGGATGTGTCGCTCAGCTACGGCGCCGGCAACGAGCGCGCCGGCATCATGTTCGGCCTCAGCCACAGCGACCAGGGCCCGGTATGGGCCAAAGACCGCGACATCACCGCCACCACCAACGGTCCGGCGCACCTGAATTCCGGCTTCGCCCAGGGGCCCTGGGGCCGCATTCGCCAGGTTGCCGCGAATGGGTTCGCCAGCGGCTTCAACCAGTACCTGAACCACACCGGCAGCTACGACGGCAGCGGCAGCGGCGCCGACAGCCGCAACCGGCTGAACTACCACCCTTACGCCAATGCCGACACCGACCTGTTCAACTCGACCCAGCAGATGATGTACCTCTCGCCGGCCCGGCTGACGACCCTGTTCACCAAAGGCAGCATCGCACTGCCGCGCGACACGCGCCTGAGCGTCACCGCGATGGTGGCCGACCGCCTGTCGTCGCGCCAGGTGGCCGGCTATCCGCTCAATTCGCAGACCCAGCTCAAGTTCCCGGTGTATATCGACAAGAACAGTTACTACAATCCCTACGGCAGCCAGGGCATCGGCGCCACCGGCCCCGGCCAGGACCTGTTCTTTTACCGCCGCACCATCGAAGTGCCGCGCGTGAGCGAGAACGAGAACCGCACCGTCCACATCGATGCCGTGCTCGAAGGCAGCTTTTCGCTGCTGGACAAACCCTGGAACTGGAATGTCGGCTACAACCACGGCGCCGTCAATGGCACCGTGCGCTCGACCGGCAACCTCAATTTGCTGAACCTGAAAAAGGCGCTCGGCCCGTCCTTCCTGAATGGCGGCGGCACGGTCCAGTGCGGCACCGCGGCGGCACCGATCCCGCTGGCCGAATGCGTGCCTTTCGACATCCTGGGCGGCCCCTCGGCCTCGACCGCCGCCGCCCTCGACTACGTGATGTCGGTCGGCCAGGCCAGCTACGGCTCGACCGTCAACAGCGCCACCGCCGACATCACCGGCGAGCTGTTCACACTGCCGGGCGGCCCGGTCGGCGTGGCGGCTGGCCTCGAGCACCGTGCGGTGCGCGGCGACGACCGGCCCGGCCAGTTCGAGCAATCCGGCTACTCGAGCGACCTGGCCGGCAACACCACCGTCGGCAAGTACAGCGTGCGCGAAGCCTACCTGGAGTTCAGCATCCCGCTGCTGAAGGACCTGCCGCTGGCACGCAGCCTGACCCTCGACCTGGCCTCGCGCTACTCCGACTACAGCAACTTCGGCAGCACCACCAACAGCAAGGCCAGCCTGCTGTGGAAACCGGTGCGCGACCTGCTGGTGCGCGCCACCTGGGCCGAAGGCTTCCGCGCGCCGGCGCTGGGCGACAGCTTCGGCGGCGGCTCGCAGGGCTACGATTCCTACCTGGACGCCTGCGACAGCCTGTACGGCGAAGCCGCCCGCAACCCGGCGGTCAAGGCGCGCTGCACCGCGGCCGGGGTGCCTTTGACCTTCCGCCAGGTCAACCAGGCCGGCGTGCCGGTGCCGGCGTCCGGCGCCCAGACCCCGGTGCCCTTCCAAGTCGGCTTCGGCAACAGCGCGCTGCAGCCGGAAACCGCCACCACCCGCACCCTCGGCCTGGTGTTCAGCCCGTCCTGGCTGAGCGGGCTGTCGGTGGCGCTCGATTATTTCGACATCCGCGTCAAGAACCGCATTACCGCCGTGACCTCGGTGTTCACGATCAACCAGTGCTATATCGAGGGTGTGCAATCGTATTGCGACCGGATCGTGCGCGACCCGGCCAGCGGCCAGATTGCGAGCCTGTCGCGCGGCACCTTCAACCTGGGCGGTCTGGCCACCAAGGGCATCGACCTGGGCCTGAGCTACCGCCTGCCGCGCACCCGCCTCGGCCAGTTCAATCTCCGTTCGGAGTCGACCTACGTCGACCGCTATGACACCCAGAGCACCCCGACCGCCACCCCGCTCCACTACGCCGGCGAATTCGGCTACAACCGGGTCAAGTCCAACCTGGCGCTCGACTGGAGCCTGGGCAACTGGAGCGCCACGCTGGCCTCGCGCTACTACAGCAAGGTCAAGGTGCATTGCTGGAGCGCGCCCCTGAACCAGGAATGCAGCAACCCGAACGACAAGACCAGCTGGGGCACCGGCTACAACCGCCTCGGCGCCGTGGCCTACAGCGACCTGTCGGTTGCTTATGCGCTGCCGTGGAAGGGACGCCTGCTGGCCGGCGCCAACAATGTGTTCAACCGCAAGCCGATCGTCGTGTACGACGCCGGGAGCGCGCTGGGCGGTGCGTCGTCGTCATCGGCGGTGGATCCGGAGCGGCCGATCGACCGTTATTTTTATCTGCGGTACACCCAGACGTTCTGAATCTGTCTGTCATTGGCAACATTTTGCCTTTGATGGTTTTGCCGATAGCGGCGCCCGCATCGCCTGGCGAACAGGTCCAGGCTGCGCACTTTCGCGTTGCACCAAAATGCGGCGTTACGATACCGGCGCGCCCTACCAATCATGTCAAGTTTGCTTTATCTCCGAGGCCATCGAATGCACCGTTGCGGTGCAATAAGGCACTTCGATTGTGTCCACAAAGACACAGTCATGCCAGCCGGAAAACACCGAAATCTAAGGACAATAAGCAACATTCTCACAGTGAATCTACCCAATTTTCGTCAAATTTGAAGTATGTCTTTCCGCTTATGTAATTACGCCAAATTGCAACAGTTTAAGATATGTACATCAGCATATTGACAGCTCATCATCTCCAATGATTCTATTGCTATATTGCAAAGCATTGCCGTGCGCATTGTTTTCAAAAAATAGCCGCTTCGATAAAGTCGTGCGGCCGAACTGTACTGCTGTGCCCTTACATAGGAGTCATGCAATGATGGAAAAAGTCTTGTCCCGGTCGATCCGCCTGCTGTGCGTCAGCGGCGTGGCGTTCGGGATGCATGCGGCAAACGCTCAGGAAGCGCAAACCGCACCGCTGCAGCGCGTGGAAGTCACCGGTTCGCGTATTCGCCAGGTCGATCTGGAGACCGCACAGCCGGTCCAGGTCATGACCCAGGAACAGATCCAGAAAAGCGGCCTGGTCACCGTCGGTGACGTGCTGAACCAGCTGGCCTCGGCCGGTACCCCGGACTTCGACCGCGGCGGCTCGCTGACATCGAACCGCGAGAACGGCGGCCAGTACATCAGCCTTCGCAACCTGGGTTCGAACCGCCTGCTGGTGCTGGTGGACGGCAAGCGCTGGACCCAGTCGGTCGACGGCTACACCGACATGTCGACCATTCCATCGGCGATGATCGAGCGCATTGAGGTACTGAAGGATGGCGCCTCGTCGATCTACGGCTCCGACGCCATCTCGGGCGTGGTCAACATCATCCTGAAAAAGCGCATGGACGGCGGCCTGCTGGGCCTGTACGTCGGCGCCAACGACAAGAAAGACGGCAAGGGCAAGGACTTCTCGCTGTCGTACGGCGCCAGCAGCGACAAGGCATCGCTGATGCTGGGCCTGTCGCACACCGAGCAGGGTACCGTGTGGGCACGCAGCCGTGAAGCCACCCGCTATCCGAAAGGCGTGCGCCATCCGACCGCCGGCCTGGGCGTCGGCCCATGGGGCGAAGTCCTCACCGGCGACGGCCGCGACCTGGTCCTGAACCACACCGGCGGCGAAGGCGGCAACGGCATCGGCACCGGCGCCGATCCGCGCAACCCGGCCAACTACCACGACTGGGACAACCTGCCGCAGGATAACTTCAACAGCGCGTCGCAGATGATGTTCCAGATGCCGACCAAGCTGGACACCCTGTTCACCAAAGGCACCATCGAACTGCCATACAACACGCAGTTCAGCACCACCGCGATGTATTCGCAGCGCAAGTCGACCGCGCAGATCGCCGGCTACCCGCTGAACAGCGAAACCCAGTCGAACTACCCGGTGTATGTCGACGCCAACAGCTACTGGAACGCCTTCGGCGAAGACCTGTACTTCTATCGCCGCACGATCGAGCGGCCGCGCATCACCGACAACGAAAACCGCACCCTGCACATCGACGCCACCCTGTCCGGCAACTTCGAAGTGCGCGGCAAGGCCTGGAACTGGGATGTGGGCTACAACCACAGCGCGGTGCGCGGCACTGTGATGGGCACCGGCAACATCAACCTGCTGAACCTGAAACGCGCCCTCGGCCCGTCCTTCATGAACAGCAGCGGCGTGGTCCAGTGCGGCACCGCGGCGGCGCCGCTCTCGCTGGCCGAATGCCAGCCGTTCAACATCATCGGCGGCCCCGGCACCAACAGCGAAGACGCCATCAACTACATCATGTCGACCGGCCAGGCGACCTACGGCAGCACCATCAACAGCGCCACCGCCAACCTCAGCGGCGAACTGCTGCAGCTGCCGGCCGGCATGCTGGGCGTGGCCGGCGGACTCGAACACCGCGAAGTGCGCGGCAACGACATCCCGGGCCAGTTCGAGCAATCCGGCTACTCCTCGGACCTGGCCGGCAATGCCACCCGCGGCCGCTACACTGTGCGTGAAGCCTACCTCGAAGCCAACATCCCGATCCTGAAGGGCGTGCGCTTTGCCGAGCTGCTGAGCGTCGACCTGGCCACCCGCTACTCGGACTACAGCAACTTCGGCAGCACCACCAACAGCAAGGCCAGCCTGATGTGGAAGCCGATCAAGGACCTGCTGGTGCGCGGCACCTGGGCCCAGGGCTTCCGCGCACCGAGCGTCGGCGACACCTTCGGCGGCGGCTCGCAGTCCTTCGACGAATACCTCGACCCCTGCGACACCCTGTTCGGCCAGCAGAGCAATCCGGAGGTGGCGGCCCGCTGCGCCGCCGCCGGCGCCGGTCCGACCTTCCGCCAGACCACCCAGAACGGTTCCCCGATCACCGACTCCGGCGGCGCCCAGGGCGCGGTGCCGTTCAACTCGGGCGCCGGCAACGCCGCGCTGCAGCCGGAACGGGCCAAGACCAAGACCGTCGGCTTTGTCTACAGCCCGGCCTGGCTGACCGGCTTCTCGGGCTCGCTGGACTGGTACGACATCAAGGTCGACAACCTGATCTCGGGCATCACCGCCACCCAGACCGCCGAGTACTGCTACGTGCAGAACATCGCGGCCTACTGCAACGTGATCCGGCGCGACCCGGCCACCGGCCAGATCATCAGCCTGTCGCACGGCAACGCCAACCTGGGCGCACTGGAAACCTCGGGCATCGACCTGTCGTTCTCGTACCGCTTCGGTCGCACCCCGTACGGCCAGTTCACGCTGCGTACGGATTCGACCTTCGTCACCAAGTACAAGCGCCAGGACGACAAGGAATCGGACTACACCGACTACCTCGGCCAGTATGACAGCGGCGGCGGCACCGCCTACTATCGCCAGAAGTCGAACGTCTCGCTCGACTGGAGCATGGGCAACTGGAGCGCCACCTGGACCGCCCGTTACTTCGGCAAGATCAAGGACAAGTGCTACAGCAACAACCTGACCACGCCGGAAGAGTGCACCGACGTGACTGCCGAAGCCAACTGGGGCCGCGGCGTGAACCAGCTGGGTGCGATGGTCTACAACGATGCCAACGTGTCGTACAGGACCTCGTGGAAAGGCACCTTCATGGTCGGCGCCAACAACATCTTCGACAAGAAGCCGCGCAACACCATCCTCGGTGCAGCGTCTTCGTCGGCGATCGACGCCAACCTGCCGATCGACCGCTTCGTTTACGTGCGCTACAACCAGGCCTTCTGATCCTCCCGCAAGGCTTGACCGATGCCCGCCGGTGCGCCCGGCGGGCATTTTTCATTCGACAAAGGTATGATGTACGGTCGGTCCATTAGAAACGAACCATGGTTATCAAACTCAAGAACGAAAAAGACATTGCGAAGATGCGCGTCGCCGGCCGCCTGGCTGCCGAGGTGCTGGACATGATCGCCGAACACGTCGTGCCCGGCGTCTCGACCGAGGAACTCGACGCGCGCTGCAACGAGTACATCCGCAAGGTGCAGAAGGCCACGCCGGCCAACGTCGGCTACCACGGCTTCCCGAAAACCCTGTGCACCTCGGTCAACGGCGTGGTCTGCCACGGCATCCCCAGCCCGACCGAGATCCTGCAGGACGGCGACATCGTCAACATCGACGTCACCGTGATCAAGGACGGCTGGCACGGCGACACCAGCCGCATGTACTTCGCCGGCACGCCCTCGCCCGAAGCCAAAAAACTGGTCGATACCACCTTCGACGCCATGATGGCCGGCATCCGCACCGTGCGCCCGGGCGCGCGCCTGGGCGACGTCGGCCACGCGATCCAGACCCTGGCCGAAAAGGCCGGCTATTCGGTGGTGCGTGAATACTGCGGCCACGGTATCGGCAAGGTCTACCACGAAGAACCGCAGGTGCTGCATTACGGCCGCCCGAATACCGGCCTGCTGCTGAAGGAAGGCATGACCTTCACGGTGGAACCGATGATCAATCTCGGCGAGGCCGACGTCGAGCAGCTCGACGACGGCTGGACCGTGGTGACGCGCGACCGTTCGCTGTCGGCGCAGTGGGAACACATGATCGCGGTGACCAAAAACGGATTCGAGATCCTGACGCCGTGGCCGAAGGTACGCTGAACCCGGCCTGACACCGTATCAGCTTGATGAAAGCCGGTCGATTTGTCGACCGGCTTTTTTATGCGCGTTGCATCGGCGATGTCACAATCCCCGTTCGCCCGATTTCATCAAATTCAGGCGTTCCGTAAATACTCCCAGGTACTCGGCAGTCATCCCATTCGGGAAGTACAAACATACTCCCCTGCGTATCCAGAAGACCAAATGTGTTGTATCTGTGCTACCACGATCTTTGTAACTTGACTGTAATAAATTGTACATGCAGATTACGCATGGTGCATATGAACGGAACCCCGTCCCTATGCATCGTCTTTACATTCGGAGATTTGTGGTGCACCCAACCCTTTATAAAAAAAGCACGCTGGCGGTCGCTCTGGCCCTGGCTTACACGCCTGTAGCATTCGCTCAACAGGTCGATACCGACAAACCGATCCAGAAGGTCGTGGTGACGGGCTCGAACATCGCGCACATCGATGCGGAAACCTCGACCCCGGTCACGATCCTGAAGCGCGAAGACATCGTGCGCACCGGCGCCAACACCGTGACCGAACTGCTGCAGACCCTGACCTCGGCTACCGGCAGCCTGACCGACATCGGCGGCAGCAACTCGTTCGCAGGCGGCGCCTCGTCTGCCTCGCTGCGCAACCTGGGCAAGCAGTCGACCCTGATCCTGCTGAACTCGCGCCGCGTGGCGCCGTACGCGCTGGCCGACTACAACGAAGTCTTCACCAACCTCGACTCGCTGCCGATGGACGCCATCGAGCGCGTCGAAGTGCTGCGCAATGGCGGCTCGGCCGTGTACGGTTCCGACGCCGTCGCCGGTGTGATCAACATCATTACCCGCAGCGACTACCAGGGTATCCAGATCAAGGCCAGCCAGGACCAGTCCCTGAAGAACAGCGAATTCAAGAGCCGCAACGCCAGCATCACCGGCGGTTTCGGTAACTTCGCCCAGGACGGCTACAACGTGCTGGCCAACGTCGAGCTGTACCAGCGCGACGACGTCAACTGGCGCCAGGTCGTCAACGACATCAACCCGGCCTACGGCGACAAGTTCAGCGCCGTCGCCCCGGGCAGCGGCAAGCTCTTCGGCAACCGCGGCGCACCGTCGTCGTACAGCTATCCGGGCAACATCCTCGGTTTCGACACCGGCGCCGGCGGCGCGGTCAGCGGCTGCACCACTGTCGTCTCCGGCCTGTGCCAGTACGACCGCTTCGCACGTTTCCAGGCGGTGCCGGAAGCCAAGCGCGCCAATGCGCTGGTATCGGGCAAGCTGCGCATCAACGACAAGGTCGACGCCTTTGCCGAAGTGCTGTACTCGCGTACCGAGACCGACTACATGAGCGCCTTCCCGACCTACGGCGGCACCAATCCGGACTCGATCTGGGGCAATCCGGCCACCGGCCAACGCCAGACTTTCACCTACCTGCCGCTGGCGGCGAACAGCCCGATCAACCCGACCGGCGAGCAGGCCGACTTCCGCTATCGCTTTGCCGACGCCGGCAGCAGCAGCAGCGTCAAGAGCGACCAGTACCGCGTGCTGACCGGCCTGAAAGGCAGCTGGAACCAGTACGACTGGGAAACCGCAGTCGGCGCAATGGGCAGCAAGACCAAAATGAAGCAGCGCGGTACCTTCAGCGCCAGCGGCTTCAAGCAGGTCGTCGGCGACTACACCCAGTTCGACGAGAACTACAACCCGCTCGATCCGAACTTCTTCAACCACGACTACAAGATCGGCCAGCAGAACTCGGCACAGGTACTCAACACCCTGTTCCCGGAATATGGCTATGACGGCAAGATTACCCAGTACTTCATCGACGGCAAGATCAGCGGCGAAGTCGCCCAGATCGGCGGCCGTTCGGTCGGCATGGCGATCGGCGGCGAACTGCGCCACGAGAAGTTCGACATCAGCCCGAGCGCCAACCTGCTGAACGGCGACATCGTCGGCAACGGTTCTGCCAGCGCCAACGCCAAGCGCAGCACCGGCGCTGCGTATGCCGAAATCAACGTGCCGGTCACCGACAAGCTCGAACTGAACGGCGCCGCCCGCGTCGACAAGTACGAGCACTTCGATGCCCACGTGTCGCCAAAACTGGCGTTCCGCTATGCCGCCAACAAGGAGTTCATGCTGCGCGGTACGGTCGAATCCGGTTTCCGCGCACCGAACCTGACCGAGAGCGCACAGTCGAGCAAGTTCGCGTTCGACAACGGCGTGGTCGATCCGAAGCGCTGCCCGGCGGCGCGCGCCCTGCAGAAGGACTTGCTGGCACAGGCCGCTGCCCTGCCGGACTCCAGTCCGACCAAACAGACCCTGCTGGCACGTGCCGACACGGTCCAGGGCAACGAGTGCGCAACTGGCGTCTTCAGCAACGTGCGCAACAATGCGGACCTGAAGCCGGAAACCTCGCGCAGCGCCACCCTCGGCTTCGTGGTCGAACCGGTGAAGGGCTACAGCGCGTCGCTCGACTACTGGCATATCGAACGCAAGGACGAGATCGGCCTGAAGAGCGTCGACGAACTGCTGGCGGCGGAAGCCGACCAGGCGCCCGGCGTGATCGAGCGCGGCACCCTGGCCAACGACAAGACCTTCACCGCGGCCGAGCAGGCGCAGTACGGGGTAACGTCGCCGGCCCTGCTGGGCACCTCGGGCATGTTCGAGAACGTGTCGAAGACCAAGACCAGCGGCATCGACCTGACCGGCAGCGCGCGCTTCGGCACCCCGATCGGCCGCATGACCGTGGATGCCAACGCGACCTACCTGATGGACCTGCGCTACTACAGCTCGACGCTGGGCTCGTATGGCGACAACCTGGCCGGCCGCTACGGCGCGCCGAAGATCGTGGCCAACACCACCGTCAGCCTGGAAAACCGCGGCTTCACGCACTCGCTGCGCGCGACGTTCCAGAAAGCGACCTCGCTGCAGGGCGACTACTACGATGACAGCTACACCATCGCCGGCTGTGCCGACGCCGGCTGGAGCGCATCGGAGTGCCGCATGGGTTCGTACGTGCGTTGGGACTACAACGTGAGCTACAAGGGCTTCAAGAACTGGACCCTGTCGGCCTTCGTGCGCAACATCTTCGACCGTCGTCCGCCGGTCGACCTGCGTGCGTTCTCGAGCGACGGCGGCGGCGTGATCCCGCAGAGCATCGAAGACGTGCAAGGCCGCAGCCTGCGCCTGACCGCGTCCTACCAGTTCCGTTAATCGGGCTGCATCCGGAAGCTCCACGCTTCCGGTGGACGTAAAAAAACCCGCCGACGCAAGCCGGCGGGTTTTTTCATGCAGGGTTCAAGTTCAACCCAGGCTGCGAACGATCACTTCGCGTTCATCAGCGCCACGGTGGTGTCCAGCATGCGGTTGCTGAAGCCCCACTCGTTGTCGTACCACGACGACACTTTCACCAAACGGCCCGACACCTTGGTCAGGGTCGAATCGAAGTTCGACGAGGCCGGGTTGTGGTTGTAGTCGACCGAGACCAGCGGTGCGCTGTTGTAGGTCAGGATGCCGGCCAGCGGGCCTTCGGCAGCGGCCTTCATCAGGCTGTTGATCTCTTCCACGGTGGTGTCGCGCTTGGCGATGAACGACAGGTCGACGATCGACACGTTGATGGTCGGCACGCGGATCGCGTAGCCGTCCAGCTTGCCGTTCAGTTCCGGCAGCACCAGGCCGACCGCGGCGGCGGCGCCGGTCTTGGTCGGGATCATCGAGTGCGTGGCCGAACGGGCGCGGCGCAGGTCTTCGTGCATCACGTCGGTGAGGACCTGGTCGTTGGTATAGGCGTGCACGGTGGTCATCAGGCCGTTTTCGAGGCCGATGGCGTCGTTCAGCGGCTTGACCAGCGGGGCCAGGCAGTTGGTGGTGCAGGAAGCGTTGGAGATGACGGTGTCGGTGCTCTTGAGCACGCCGTCGTTCACACCGAACACGATGGTGGCGTCGACATCCTTGCCGCCGGGGGCCGAGATGATGACTTTCTTGGCGCCGCCCTTCAGGTGGGCCGACGCCTTTTCCTTGGTGGTGAAGAAGCCGGTGCATTCCAGCACCACGTCCACGCCCAGCTCGCCCCAGCCG
>Ga0265797_10004549_pt1 | contig 21078 bp, 19 predicted proteins | sample P2T30metagenome_FD_192433 | JGI IMG/M metagenome (GOLD analysis project Ga0265797, IMG submission 192433) | Plant litter microbial communities from East Loma Ridge, Irvine, California - P2 T30 | ecosystem: Environmental > Terrestrial > Plant litter > Unclassified | place: USA: California...
ATTCGAGGATACCCTCAGGTAATAGAAACTGGACTAGGGCTAAATACGACTCTTGCAATGGATTCTAAATTGATTCATTGCAAAAAAACTACTTTTTTTAACGCCCCCCAACTTTTCAGCTTGATCCACCATAGTGTTAACTGGCTCAATAAAAAAGAGCGTAAATAATTGAAATACAATTTTTTACGCTCTTAAAATGTACCCGGAGCCGGAGTCGAACCGGCACGAGTGTAACCTCATTGGTGTTTGAGACCAACGCGTCTACCAATTCCGCCATCCGGGCATTGATCTCTCTTGTTGGGAGTGCAAAAGTAGGGAGAAAAAAATATTAAGCAAGTGGTTTAAAGAAAAATACATAATATTTTTATCCTGCCCAGACTTTTATTCGTATCGCAGCGCTTCTATAGGATCCAGTTTGGAAGCTTTAATGGCAGGATAGATTCCGGAAATGACACCTACTGCCACACAGACCGCAATACCCATTGCCATCCAAAGCCATGGAACGACAAACGAACTTTCGGAACTGATTGAATTAGAAATAAGGTTCCCTATCAGTATTCCCAGAATCAGTCCGCCGATACCGCCAATGATGCAAACCACGATGGCCTCAATCAAAAACTGAAAACGGATCACACCAGGTGTTGCTCCAAGCGATTTCCTGATGCCAATTTCCCTGGTACGCTCGGTGACGGAAACCAGCATGATGTTCATCAACGCAATGGATGCACCAAGAAGTGTAATAATACCAATGCCAAAACCACCAATACGCAGATAGCCGGTTATGTTTTCAAAATTCTTGGCCATCGCATCTGCACGTTCGAGGGTGAATGAATCCTCACTGCCCAGCTTGTCACCACGAATACGGCGCATCAGTCCGCGTGCCTCTTCAATAATCAGCTCGCCATCTGTGATGTTGGGTGCAGACGCGGTAATGTTATAGGTAAGTTCCCGATTGGCTGCAAGTCCGCGCCCGTTGTCCAGCGGGATAATAATCACCCGGTCAGAATCTGTACCGCCGCCTAATGATCCTTTTTTTGCTAAAACCCCGATCACTTTGTAACGTGAACCCATAAAAGTGATTTCCTTATTGATTGGGTCAAGATTTCCAAAAAGGTTTGTGGCTATTTCCTGCCCAAGTATGGCAGCGTTGACCGAATTTTCAAGATCGTTTTTGTTTAAATTTCTTCCCAGATCAATCTTATAACCTTTAATTGCCAGATATTCTTCATCAGCACCGGTTATGTTTATATTCGGATTTGTTTTTTTTGAAAGATAATTAACCTGTACAGCGCCGCCAATCGCAGAAGAAAGTGAGACGATACCTTTGTAATCCGTCCGGAAATGACGTGCAAAATCACTGGCCTGCTGGTAATTGATACTTGGATACTGTTTATTACGGCGTCCGCCTCTTCGGAAACCATCATCTTCATGATTAGCAACGGTAAATGTATTGGCACCCAGATCTGCAAAGCTGCTGTTTACGGAACTTTGTATGCCTTCGATGGCGGTCAGAATGCCAACCAGCGATGTGATGCCGATGGCAATGATCATGGCCGTTAATACAGTTCTGAGCAGGTTGGACTGGATAGAGCGCAGGCCTTCATCTACATTTTCCTTTATATTCATCTGATAATTATAGCTAATGCACCATTATTTTGTAATATTACGTTAGATCAAAGCGGATCAGCAGGTAGCTGCTCTGAGCTGTCTTTCATTCAGTATTATCAGGAAGCAACCGTTGAAGCGGATGAAAGCACCGTAATTTTTGAACAAAAATATATTCTGTAAAGCTGCAAATGATACGTGAAAGAATCAAACCAATGACACGCCTCTTTATTCCGCTTATCATTTTTTTTGCGGTCTCCCATGCCGGATGGGCTAATAAATTGCTCATTCCGATGGACGGTTCACAAAAAAATCACTTAAAGGCATATGGAATCTCCTATTGGATACTAAAAAATTTCGAAATGGAAATGGACTGGCTGCTCAATTATCGGGGTGGTAGTTTCATGGTACCCTATAACCAGAAATTTGCAGCCGAAATGACAGTCCGCGGAGTAAGTTTTGAAGTGATCTCTGATGCGCAGGGCGGACAGATTCTGGGGGAAATCAGTGCCGCTGATGTGAATATGGATGCGGTAAAATTGCAGAAAGCACCTAAAATTGCTGTTTATTCTCCCAAATCCAAACTTCCCTGGGATGATGCGGTTACGCTGGTACTTACTTATGCAGAAATTCCTTACGATGTTATTTATGATGATGAAGTATTAAGTACCAAGCTCCCGGAATATGACTGGCTGCATTTACACCATGAAGATTTTACCGGACAATTTGGAAAGTTTTTTCAGTATAAAGACTTTCCCTGGTATCGTGAACAAAAGCGGGAAGCTGAGAATATTGCCGAAAAATACCAGTTTGCCAATGTCCCGCAGATGAAACTGGCTGTGGCAAAAAAAATATCCGAATTTGTCTCGGGCGGAGGCTATATGTTTGCGATGTGCAATGCTACGGATACCTTCGATATTGCACTTGCAGCAGACGGAATTGATATTGTGGAAACGATGTATGATGGGTCACCAGCCGATCCAAGGGCTAACAGCAAACTCAATTACGCAAATACATTTGCATTTAAAGATTTCAAAACAATTCCCTATCCTTACGAAATTGAATTTTCGGATATTGATAACCAACCGGAGGAACGGGGCGTAACAGAGGCCAATGATTTCTTTTCTTTGTTTCAATTCTCTGCAAAGTGGGACCCGGTTCCAAGTATGCTGACACAAAATCACCAGACCATTATTAAAGGTTTTTTAGGACAAACTACTGCATTTAAAAATCGGGTGGTAAAACCTGAGGTTATTATTCTGGCAGAAAATAAATCTTCAAAGGAAGCCAGATATATTCATAGTACGCACGGCAAAGGGTTTTTTACTTTCTACGGCGGTCATGATCCGGAGGATTATCAGCATCGCGTAGGAGAGGAACCTACTGATCTGAACATACATCCGAATTCTGCCGGGTATCGCTTGATTCTAAATAATGTTCTGTTTCCGGCAGCCAAAAAGAAAAAACTTAAAACCTGATCAGAAAGTATAAAAGGAACATAGCAAATATGTAAATCATAAAAATTCTTGTTCATTTTGACACGGGCCGTGCGTTATCGCACGGCTTTTTTTGTTTCAATTTTATTTAAATGTCTGATTGTTAGTATTTTATTCTTTGGCATAGAGTTGTTTGCTTTTATGCATTATTAGCCATGAAAAGAGAATTTAACAAAAGAACAATGGATCGTGAAGTTGCTCCAGAATTTGCCAAAAGTGAACGAAACAAAAAGTGGATTACAGGATTTCTGTTAGCCGGTATTGTCGCAACAGCTGTTTATTTTTTCAAGAGATCATTAAGCAGTTCTATTGAAGCCTCCAAAATCAGAACTTCTGTTGTGCAGACCGGTGATGTAGAAAACACGTTAAGTGCAACAGGGGAAGTCATTCCTGCTTACGAACAGATCATCACCAGTCCGATTCGCGCAAGTATTAAAAGCATTCTTATTTTACCAGGTACAAAGGTAGAACCCGGTCAGGCTATTGTTGAGCTTGATAAATCATTGACCCAGATTGAATTCGAACGCTACCAGGATCAGCTCGAACTGAAAAAAAACGGAATTGATCAGTTGCGGATGAAGCTCAACAAAAACCTTTATGATGCTGAGATCATTGATAAGATCAAATTGCTCAACATCAACAAACTGAAAGCCGATCTTGAAGATATCCGACGACTTGAAAAAGTAGGCGGAGGTACAAAAGAAGACATCACACGCGCTGAAAATGCTTTGAAAATCGCTGAACTGGAAAAACAGCAATTGGAAAATGATCTTTCTTATAACCGGCAGTCGATGGGAGCAAGCCTGCGCGAAACGGAGCTGGGCGCACAGATCGAAGGTAAAAATCTGAAAGAATTACAGCATAAACTTAAAATGGCTGATATTGTTGCGGATCGTAAAGGGGTGCTTACCTGGGTAAACGAAAACATCGGATCATCGGTAAATGAAGGTGAAATGCTGGCAAGGGTTGCCGATCTGGGGAGTTTTCGGATTGAAGGTTCCTGCTCGGATGTATATGCCGATCAGGTAAAGTCCGGACTGGCAGTAATCATAAAACTAAACGAAGCCGTTTTACGTGGAATAATTACCCAGGTAAAACCTGCCGTAAAAGACGGTGTCATCGGGTTTGTCATCCAGCTGGAAAACGCGAAAAATGAATCGCTGCGGCCCAATATGAAAGTAGAAGTTTTTGTGGTGACCAATAAAAGCTCTAAAACAATGCGCGTGGCCAACGGTCCGGCATTTACAGGCAAGCAGAAACAATTCGTTTATGTATTGCAGGATGGCGTAGCGCACAGGCGGGAAATAGAAGTCGGACTTTCCAATTTCGATTATGTAGAAATAAAGAGCGGATTGCGGACAGGCGAAAAAGTGATCGTGACAGATATGAATCAGTATGAACATTTGGAAGAAATTTCAATTAAAAACTGATTTGAACATGAGAAATTTTTTCTTTCTTTTTCTGCTTTGCTGTACATTATCGGAAGCAGCTGCACAGGTTCGGCGTTATACACTGGCCGAAGTGGTACAGCTTGCACGCGAACAGTCAATCGCTTCCAAACAGGCGGTAACCAGGAAGAAAACCAACTACTGGCAATACCGTTCATTTGTGGCAGATTATAAACCGCAGCTTAGTCTGGGAGGCAAAGTGCCTGGTTTTACCCGTTCGTATATTGAGGTCGTTCAGCCCGACGGTACCATTTCCTTTCAGCCTGTTTCATATAATAATTCATTGCTGAATTTGTCGCTGAGCCAAAACATTGCTGCAACTGGAGGGACTATATTCGTGCGGCAGGAATTACAGCGTTTTGATGATTTCGCCAGAGATAAAACCAGTTACAATGGTGTTCCTTTTGAAATCGGGATCAGCCAGCCCTTGTTCAGGTTTAATGAAATGAAGTGGATACGAAAGATAGAGCCGCTCAAATTTCAGGAAGGGAACCAGCAGTTTATTGCTTCTCTGGAAGAAGTAGCGCTGAACGCGTCAGGATACTATTTTGATTTACTGGTAGCACAGGTTAATTTACAGATAGCCGAAAAAAACCGGAGCAATAATGACACGCTTTACAGGATTGCCCGGGAAAAATTAAAGCTTGGTAAAATTTCTCAAAATGATCTTTTGCAGCTGCAGATGGGACTACTTACTGCCGAAAAAGATTTTGCATCTGCCGGGCAGGCTGCGGCGGTGGCTTCATTGCAGCTAAAAATGTACCTCAGTTCCAGAGACGAAGAAACACCGGAACTTGAAATTCCGGTTGAAGCAAATGAATTTGATGTTAGTACCCAGCTAGCCTTACAGGAAGCATTTGCAAACCGTGCGGATGCCATTGGTTTTCAAAGAAGGACGTTGGAAGCAGAAATGGAAACGCTGCGTGCCCGAAAGGAAAATGGTTTGAACGCTTCCCTACAGGCAACGTTTGGTTTGTCGAATCAGGGAAACCAGCCCGCAGAAGTATATAAAAATGCGCAGGACAGGGAATTTGTGGAGTTACAATTTACGCTGCCGATTATGACCTGGGGACGAAATAAAGCGCGGACAGAAATTGCAAAGGCCAATCAGGAATTTGTGCAGCAGTCGGTAGAGCAGGACAAACTTACTTTTGAGCAGCAGATTTTTACGCAGGTAACGCTCTTGCAAATGCTGCAAAAACAAGCCAAATTAACCAAGCTTACTGACAATATCGCTGCAAACCGTTATCAGATTGCCCAGGACAGGTTTATTTTAGGTGATCTGAGTGTGACAGATCTGGGCATTGCCATGCAGGAAAAAGACCGTGCAAGAAGAGATTACATTCTAGCACTCCGGGATTACTGGCAGTCGTATTACAGTTTAAGATTGCTGACGCTTTATGATTTTGAAAAAAATGAAAAAATAAGATAGCATAGGGAACAGGGTTTCGGGCGAAGGAGTAAGTTCCCCATGCCCTAATCCCTCTGCCCTTCAACCCCAAAAGCCATGATAAAACTACAAAACGTCGAGAAAGTCTATCGCACCAGTTCGATTGAAACACTGGCCCTGAATAACATCAATCTGGATGTAAAAAAGGGAGAATTTATTTCCATTATGGGTCCTTCGGGCTGCGGGAAAAGTACGCTGCTGAACATCATGGGGCTGTTGGATGAACCATCAAAAGGGATTATCGAAATTGATGGAAGCCGGGTTGAAAAGTACAATGAGAAAAACCTGGCCCACCTCCGCAATCAGAAGCTGGGATTTATTTTTCAAAGCTTTCACCTGATCAATGATTTGTCGGTGATAGACAATGTGGAAATCCCGTTGCTTTACCGAAGCAGCACCGCCAGAGAACGCCGCGAACTGGCACAGGAAGCACTTGAAAAAGTGGGTCTGAGCAATCGTATGAAACATTTTCCAAAGCAATTGTCGGGTGGACAAAAACAGCGCGTTGCCATTGCCCGAGCCATTGTTGGCAAACCCGAAATTATTCTCGCCGATGAGCCAACCGGAAATCTGGACAGCGCCATGGGAAATGAGATTCTGAGCATTCTGCAAAGTTTAAATGAAGGCGGAGCCACAATTGTGATGGTAACCCACGACGACGCCATGGCCAAAAGAACACACCGTTTGGTAAGGCTCTTCGACGGAACGCAGGTGCTTTAAGGGCAGAGGGCATGGGGCATAGGGAAGGGGGGCAGTTGAGACTAAATCGAAACGTCCTGGTCTTAATATTTTGACTTATCCCATAACCTTAGACACTTTGCCCGATGTCAATAATACGTAAGTTTCGTTTTGAAGACCTGGAAATCTGGAAGTTAAGTATTGAAATTGGTGATAGCTTGTTTGATTTATCAGATACACTTGAAGTAAGAAAACTCTTTCGTTTTGCAGAACAATTGAGAGGAGCAACAATGAGTATTTCAAACAATATTGCAGAAGGATCGGGATCATCTTCGAATAAAGAATTTGATCAATTCTTAAACTATGCAAGAAGATCCTGCTACGAATGCGCTAATATTTTAATTATTCTTCAAAGAAGAAAATATGTTAATGATGAGATGAAAAAAGTAAATTTTGAAAAATTGGACGAATTGAGCCGTAAAATTACAAGTTTCCGTAAGGCACTTCATGCACATTCCCCCAAGCTCTAATCCCCACTCCCGATGCTCTTAAACTACATAAAAATCGCCTGGAAGGTACTGCTGCGGCATCCTTTTTATACATTTATTACCCTTTTCGGGATTAGTCTGACGCTGACTGTACTGATGGTTCTGACATCTTTTCTGGATCACCTGTTTGGTCCCCATTATCCTGAAAACAACCGGTCCAGATCGCTTTATATTGCCAATGTCCTGCAAACCGATTCGGCCCAAAGTTCTATGTCTTCCGGACCGGCAAGTTTTAATTTTTTAAAGAAGTACGCGAAGTCTCTTAAGACTCCGGAAAAGGTAACCGTTATGTCCAATTTCAGTTTTTCCAATACTTACATCAATGGAAAAAAAATAAAGCTGAACACCAAATATACAGATACGGAGTTCTGGGAGGTAACCAACTTCGATTTCCTGGAAGGGAAACCTTATACGATTCAAAATATTAATAATGGAGATCATGTAGCCGTTATTACGGATGCACTCCGGAAGCAATATTTTGATGATGGCAGCCAGCCGGTGGTCGGAAAAAGTATAGAAGTTGAAAATATAAAGTACCGGATTATCGGGGTGATAAAGGGCAGTCCGGTTACGCGGATCTATACGTATGGGGATATTTATTTTCCTTACACCGCTCCTAAAAGTAATTACGAAAACAAGGGAATGAGGGGCAGTTACATAGCCATTGTGCTGGCCAAAAGCCAATCAGATATGGCAGCTATACAGTCAGAATTTGACAGTGGTATTGCCAGAATTCCGAATGCAGAAATTTCAGATGGACGGCAGTTTACCAAACTAGTCGTAAAAGCTGAAAACTATTTTGATCATTTCGTAAATACTTTCGCCCGAAATGATTCTCAGCGGTTCCTTTTTTATGCCGTTATCGTATTCGTCATCCTGATGTTCATGGGTTTGCCGGCTATTAATCTGATCAACGTAAATGTGAGCCGAATTTTGGAAAGAGCATCTGAAATTGGGGTAAGGAAAGCTTTTGGCGCGCCTTCAAAAGCACTTCTGTGGCAGTTTATCGTTGAGAATATTTTTATCACATTCATCGGCGGCATGTTCGCACTTATTTTATCTTTCCTTATTATCTATTTGATTAATACCAGCGGATGGATTGCTTATGCTGACCTTACCATCAACTTTACTGTGTTTTTTGTAAGTGTATTTGTTTGTCTTGTTTTTGGTCTTTTATCCGGGGTGCTGCCCGCATTCCGAATGTCAAAATTAAAAATTGTAGATGCGCTGAAGGCGTGATGCGAATGGGGCAAACGTGCTACCGTTCCCTTTGCCCATCGCCCAAGTCCCATTCGGCTTGTACATTTCCTTTTACTATTTAAACCAAAGCCATGTTACGTCATTTATTTAAATTAATCTGGAATAAAAAGGGTACCCATTCTTTACTGATCATAGAAATATGGGCATCATTTATGGTACTGTTCGGTGTTCTTTCACTCATCGCTTATAATGTGAATAATTATCTGGATCCTATTGGCTTTGAATATCAGTCAGTTTGGAACCTTGATCTTTCCCATAATCAGGACACGGTGGAAGTGGCAGCAAAAATCCAGCGAATTTTACAGCGTGTTAAATCTTATCCGGAAGTACAGTCGGTATCCCGTATGAGTAGTAATACACCCTTCTCAGCAAATCAGATGAATAATTCGGTCGCTTATAATAAAATATCCGTGCTAACGGATCAGTATCGCAGTGATGAAAATATGAGTACAACACTCAATTTGCCAATAATTGCGGGGAGGTGGTACAAAAAGGAGGATATGGTTTCGAAATCAGTTCCAATTGTAATCAATTCCAGGTTTAAAGAGAAAATGTTTGGGAATGAAAACCCGCTGGGCAAACTGATCAAAAAGGATGATAAAACATTTTTTAAGGTTATTGGAGTAATTGATAAATTTAAAGCAAAAGGAGAATTTATGACTGATGCACCCGCTATGTTTGAAATGATTTCTTCGGATAATGATTGGGATTCGAATATACTGATAAAGGTAAAACCGGGAACGGATGCTGATTTTGAAGCTAAACTTGTAAAAGATGTGGCAGTTATGCTGCCGGGGTGGGGAATAGAAGTAAGTTATCTGAATGAGTCACGGGAAAACAGGCACAAACTAACGCTTGTTCCGGTAATTATATTCTTAATTATCAGTGGCTTCTTACTGACGAACGTAGCACTTGGTTTGTTTGGGATCTTAAATCTCAGCATTGCCAGGAGACGGGGGGAAATTGGATTGCGGCGTGCAATGGGCGCAACAGAAGGGAAAGTGGCGATTCAGTTTTTAGGAGAAATCTGGGTTTTGGCGGCTTTTAGTATGATTATCGGCTTGGTGTTTGCCATTCAGTTTCCAATCATGAATGTATTTGATATTGCCAGCGGAATTTATATTACAGCCATCATTGCCGCATCCATCATTATTTTCCTGATCGTGACACTTTGTGCCTGGTATCCCAGCCGACAGGCTTCAAGGATACATCCGGCAGTTGCTTTGCATGAGGAGTGAGGTGACGCCCCACCGGGTTTCACGCAAAGAAATATAAGAATGCGCAGAGTACGCAAAGAATTTTGGTTTTCTTGTAATCTTTGTAAAAAAACTGACACACACATTATGAATGAAAATGAATTATCATTTAAAATAATTGGAATAGCGCTTGAATTGCACAGAAATGTAGGGCCAGGTTTGCTGGAATCGGCGTATGAAAGTGTTTTGACGTATGATTTAGTACAGGCAGGATTTAATGTACAACAACAGGTACCAATGCCATTCCGTTATAAAGAAATTCTTTTGGATGTAGGATACAGAATTGACTTATTGGTAGAAAACAAGATTATAATTGAGATCAAGTCTGTCGAAACGCTTGCTCCGGTACATTCTTCACAGCTAATGACTTACCTTAGGTTGTCAAATTACTAATCAATTTTAATATAAAGTTGTTAAAAGATGGTATTCATAGGGTTGTCAATAATCTTTAAATGCCTTAGCGTGCTTTGCGTAATTCTTAAAATCTTTGCGTGAAATAAATAATAACTGAAATTCTCTATTATGCTCCTCATAGTTGACGATGATTTAGCCATACGTACTTCACTAGCCCTTTTACTCAAAAAAGAAGGGTTTACAGTACGCGGTTCAGGTTCTGCGGAGGATGCTTTTGATATAATTAAAAAGGAAATACCGGAATTGATATTACTGGATCTGAACTTCTCCATTGAAACTTCAGGTGATGAAGGAATGGCTTTACTGCAGAGAATCTACAAATTCAATCCGAAAATTCCGGTAATATTAATCACCGGCTGGGGGACTATAAATCTGGCTGTGCAGGGGATGAAGCTGGGTGCGCGTGATTTTATTACCAAGCCCTGGCAAAACGAACATCTGCTTCAATCCGTTAAAACCATTCTGAATCTGGAACAAAATAATCCGGAAGCTGCAAGCCGGCGGAAACTGGAACAAAAATATCAGTTTGAAAACATTGTTGGTAAGGATCCAAAGTTGCTGGAAATACTCGAAACGGTTGGTCGTGTAGCGACTACGGACGCGCCGGTACTGATTACAGGAGAAAGCGGAACGGGAAAGGAACTGATAGCGGAAGCGATTCACCTGAACAGTAAACGTAAGCTGAGGCCTTTTATCAAAGTCAACCTCGGAGGAATATCCTCGACATTGTTTGAGAGCGAGTTGTTTGGCCATGTCCGCGGTGCTTTTACAGATGCCAAAACGGACCGGGCCGGACGTTTCGAAATGGCGGACCGCGGGTCTATTTTTCTGGATGAAATTGGAGAGCTGGATCTTTCCAGCCAGGTAAAATTGCTGCGGGTTTTGCAGGAACGGACTTTTGAACCATTGGGAAGCAGTAAAAGCCGTACGGTAGATGTCCGTGTAATTTGTGCCACCAACCGGAATCTTGAAGAAATGGTAGCGACCGGTACCTTCCGGGAAGATTTGTATTATCGTATCAATTTAATCACTGTAAAACTTCCTGCCCTGCGGGAAAGGCCTGATGATATCCCGCTGCTTTCAGAATTTTTTATCAATAATTTAAAAGTCATTTATCAAAAGCCTGATTTGAAACTAAGTACAGCTGCTTCAAAATGGTTGAAAGATCTTCCGCTTCAGGGAAATATACGTCAGTTAAAAAATATTGTGGAAAGAACTGTTCTTCTTTCCGCCCGTGATGTGCTCGATGTAGATGATTTTCAAAAACATGTTCATGCAGGAATTGGCCAGTCCGGAAACAAATCTTTACCCGAAGTCGGAACCATTACGCTGGAAGAAATGGAATTTCAGATGATCAGAAAGGCCATGGATTTTCACCAAAATAAAGTGTCGAGAGTTGCCCGCTCGCTGGGAATCACACGTTTTGCCTTATACCGAAGGCTTGAAAAATATGGTATCTCCTACGAATCAGAAGATGTATGAGGTGGTCAACAAAGAGCAGATATATGGTTTACATGTCGGCACTGCATCTGGTGCTGATCCTGCTCGTTTACCACCTTCTTTTTCAAAACAAATTGCTTTTCATCGCTTCTGAAATATTTCTGTTGCTTTCCATCCTTACTTCCATTCAATTATACCGGAACTTTATGCAGCCCAATGAATTTGTAAAATCCGGTATTGAGGCAATTAAGGATAAGGACTTCACAATTAAGTTTGTACCAACCGGTAGGGGAGAGGTCGATACGCTTATTGAGGTATATAATTTAATGATTGATCAGCTTCGCGAAGAAAGAACGAAGCTTAATGAGCAGCATTTTTTTCTGGAAAAACTGATCGCAGCTTCGCCGATTTCAATTGTCATTCTGGATTTTGATGGCAAAATTGAATCATTTAATCTGAAGGTTATAAATCAGTTTAAAATTAACCCGGCTGAACTGAAAGGAAAAAAGCTGAAAGAGACCGGCCTGTCCTGGTTTGCAGAACTCGAAAGTTTGCCGGATGGAGAGTCAAGAATCATTAAAGCGGACGGAATAGAGACTTTCAAGGTACAGCGTTCTCATTTTATGGATCAGGGATTCAGAAGGTCATTTTTAATGATTGAGGAGTTAACTGCCGAAATGATGGAGTCTGAGAAAAAGGCTTACGGTAAAGTGATCCGTATGATGGCCCATGAGGTAAATAACACTCTTGGTGCAACTGACTCGATTATCCAGACCACCAGAAGTTACCTCGTGAATGAAGAATTTACCGATCTCAATGAGGCGCTGCGGATTGCTTCTGAACGTAATATGCGGCTTACCCGATTTATGCGAAATTTTGCGGATGTGGTAAGGTTGCCAACGCCTGCACTTGAAGAAATCCGGCTTGATTTGCTTGTGAAAGATGTTACATTGTTTATGCAATCTTATGCGAGGCAAAAGCAAGTAAGCCTGGAAGTGACAGAACTTGCTTTAATTACCTTGCCCATCGATTCCGGACAAATGGAGCAGGTTTTGGTAAATGTAATAAAAAATGCAATTGAAGCCTGTAATCAAAACAATCGGGTTGAATTAGTGCTGACCAACTCCAATCTGATCATTAGAAATAATGGAAAGCCAATTTTACAAAAAGAATCAGAGCAACTTTTCAATCCTTTTTACAGCAGTAAACCCGATGGCCAGGGAATTGGCCTGACATTGAGCCGCGAAATATTGCTGAATCACCGCTTCCATTTTTCTTTGAAAACCAATGAAGATGGCTGGACTGAATTTGTGATTTTGTTTTAAGTCACAATAATTCCCGTCACTTCATACTTATTAAGCCACGTTTTACGTTCGCCCTGGATCGTCAGATAGAAGTCATAGATAGACTTCATGTCTTTCTCAAAGTCATTTTGTAACACAATTGGCTCACTGATGACGATGGCTTTTCTTGGATAATCGAAACCAATCAATATGAGAGGAACATTTGCTTTTAAGGCGATGTGATAGAAACCCGTTTTAAGTTTATCCACATCCTTTCTGGTTCCTTCGGGCGTAATGGCAATATGCAGCTCCTCATATTGCTGAAACATGGCAGATACGTTGTCAACCAGGTTTGTGGATTTGTTGCGATAAACCGGATAACATCCCAATGCTTTAAATAGCCAGCCGGAATACCATTTAAAAAGCTGACTTTTTGCCAGAAAACCAATGTTGATCTGTAATTCTGCTCTGCCGCCCAGACAAACAATAAAATCCCAGTTGGAAGTATGCGGAGCACCAACCCAGACTGCCTTTTTTACTTCAACAGGTGGCCTTCCAATGACTTTCCAGCCAGCAGCACGATATAAAAAGGCAGTGATGGCTCTTAGCATGAATGTCAGGGATTAAATCAGCACAATCTTAAATGATAACAAATGGATTAGGGCTGAATGTAATGATAAAAATAAGCAAGGCGAAAATTCCTAAAATGACGCGCGGCGTATCCAATGGCCCATTTTCTTGTGTTTCGGGATGTTTAACGCCCAGGAACCTGCCAAGAATAAATACAAACGGCAGAAAACCGGAATAACCTTCAACGCCGGGAATAAGATAAGAAACACCGAATTGCGCTACCACAATGATCAGGCTGATCATCAGCGCTGTTGAAGATGATTCAAAGGTTCTTTTAAAGCAGATGTAAATAAAGTAAATGTATAAAAATAGATACAATAACTGTTCGTAAAATACTTCATCGCTGCCGATAGCAAATGATTCAGGTTTAAAAAGTCCTAAGCCGGCAAAAAACACAAAAAATCCATATAAAACAGGAGCAACTACGTCGAATTTCTTTTTCCCAATCAGTCCGTAAAGAATATGTCCGCCATCCAGCTGTCCGATCGGTATCAGATTCAGGGATGTAAAAAATAAAGAAAGATACCCTGCGAAAATGTAAGGGTAGTGAATCATTTCATAAACATGCGGCAACCTGGCAGGATCGGCGACGTAGGTTTTAAAAAGCCAGAAAAGTATGTTGTCTCCCAGGGCTATATTGCCTGAGGCATTTTGATACACAAACTGAGGGTAACTTTGTCCAAAGCGTTCGTATTCCGGATGTATCGTGAAAATATACTCAGGAGGTGGCAAGTGTGTAAAACCATACCATAAAACAGCCATGGCGGCAAAGAAACCGGCAAGAGGGCCTGCAATGCCAATGTCAAAGAATTTCAAGCGGGATTTAACGACCGAAGTGATCCGAATAAAAGCGCCCATCGTTCCAATGCTTTGCGAAATCCCAAACCACAATGGAATGTAGTAGGGGAGAGTTACTTTTACCTGGTGTGCTTTGGCTGTAAAATAGTGACCAAATTCATGAATGGTCAGAATGGCTAGAAAAGGTATTGAAAATTGAAAGCCTGCTAAAAATTGCTCCCAGCCTAAAAATTTGCCTTCCAAAGGAATTTCCTTTCCGGAAGTGAGTTCGGCTATTGACTTGAAAAAATTAATTACGAAACCGAACTGATTACCAAAAATCCACTCTGCACCGGCAAGTGTGGTAGTAATAAGTGTTAAAATAAAAAGAGTACCTTGTAAGAGGTAGGTGCGGTTATTGGGCGACATAATCTTTGAGATAGTCCAGTATGGTAACAGGCTTTTGGACGTGGATCGTGTCTATGCCTAATTTTGAAGCTGCTGCAATGTTATCGGCATTATCATCCAGAAACAGCGTTTCCTCCGCTTCCAGTCCCTGCTCTTTCAAAACCTGAAGATAAATGGCAGGATCCGGTTTCATTAGTCCCATATCGTAGGAGTAATAAACTTTTTCAAAAAGATCATCCAGTTTTTCAATGCCGGTGGTTGCTTCCAGGATTTTGTTTACCTGTGTAATATGGATGGAACTTGTATTGCTGAGCAAAAACAATCTGTAATTTTCTCTTAGTTTTTTCAGCAACTCCACGCGTTCCGGCGGCAGGTCCAGCAAAAGGCTGTTCCAGGCAACATCAATCATCTCATCCGTCCAGTCCGGAAACACAAGTAATTCACGAATATAATCCCTGAAACCTTTCTCGTCCAGCTTTCCTGTTTCAAACTGCCGGAAAATATCTTTTTCCTTAAATAAAGAAACGATTTCATGCTGCTCCCTTCCGCTCAGCTGCGCAAACGAAAGCGATGCAACAGGTACATCAATATTCAGGATCACATCACCTAAATCGAAAATGATATTCTTGATCTTGTCGTTTTTCATTACTGGCTGTTGATTTGTGAAAGGTAAAATGTGAGATGTGAAAATGTAAAACGTCAGCCAAATATAGATTAGACAATACTCCTCACTTTTTACTTCTCACGTTTTACATTTTACTTCTACATTTCACTTTTTACTTCTAACATTTCACTAAAATAACTACTCAACTACAACACCCATTGCTGAGAATTTGTCTATTCGCTGATCTATTCTCTTATCAACAGACATTTTAGAAAGCTCTTTAATATTTTCTAAAATTACTCTTTTCAGTTCACCGGCCATCCAGTCATGATCCAGATGTGCTCCGCCAAGCGGTTCAGAAATAATGCCGTCAACCAGCTTATTTTCTTTCATATCTTTTGCGGTAATTTTCATGGCGTCCGCTGCCTGCTCTTTAAAGTCCCAGCTACGCCAAAGGATTGTAGAGCAGTTTTCAGGAGAGATTACAGAATACCAGGTATTTTCCAGCATCAGTACGCGGTCACCAATAGCAATACCCAATGCACCGCCGGAAGCACCTTCACCGATTACGATACAGATAACAGGAACTTTCAGCATAAACATTTCTTTCAGGTTGCGGGCAATTGCCTCGCCCTGTCCGCGTTCTTCCGCTTCCATTCCCGGAAAAGCACCCGGCGTGTCGATCAGCGTAACGATGGGTTTGTTGAATTTCTCCGCCAGTTTCATCAGGCGTAGCGCTTTCCGGTAACCCTCAGGATTTGGCATTCCGAAATTACGGTGCTGACGCTGTTTGGTATTACGTCCTTTTTGCTGTCCGATGAGCATAAAAGACTGTCCGTCCACATTTGCAAGTCCGCCAATAACAGCCGGATCGTCCCGCACCTGACGGTCGCCGTGTAATTCGATAAACTCATCACAGATACGCTCGATGTAGTCAAGGGTATACGGACGGTCCGGATGGCGAGACAGCTGCACGCGCTGCCAGCGGGTAAGATTTTCAAATATTTCTTTTCGAAGATCTGTTATATTATTTTCCAATAAGGAAATGGCCCCGGAGAAATCCACATTATTATCCGAAGCTAATGTTTTCATCTCTTCGAGCTTGCGTTCGAGCTCGGCCATAGGCTTTTCAAAATCCAGGTATGTTCTCATCTTTAGGTTCTGATTTGTGGGCTAATTGAGGATTAAAGTTCGTATGTACGTCCTCTTAATGGTATTTCTACCGTATTATAGCCGAGTTGTTGAATTTTATTCTGGAAGTCAGCCATACTTTGCTGCTCGCCATGTACCAGGAAAACTGCTTTCAGCTTTTCCGAATCCTGCATTTTCACGAATTTTATTAAATCATTCTGATCTCCATGGCCGCTAAATACGTCAATTTTTTCAATATTAGCCAAGACAGGCAGCTGTTTACCGCGAATCGAAATCGTATCCTGCCCGTTCAGCAGCCGCCATCCCAGTGTTCCCTCAGAAGCATAACCGATCATCAGAATGGTTGCATAAGGGTTTCCGATATTGGCTTCCACGTGGTGTTCTACACGCCCGCCCTGCACCATTCCGGATGAAGAAATAATGATACAAGGCTCGTTGTAATTTGAGATAGCTTTACTGGCATCTGAACTTTCGAGATAAATCAGATTTTCGAAATCAAAAAGCATGTCATTATCATCCTGAAAAGTCCGTGCTTCCTTGTTCAGCAGACGAACATGACGCTGATAAACCTTGGTGCTGCTATGCGCCAAAGGGCTATCTGAAAACACTTTTAAATTCGGGAAGGAATGATCTGCGTAAATTTTATTCAGCGTGAAAAGCAAAGCCTGCGTACGGCCCACACTGAAAGAAGGAATGATCAGCCGGCCGGGAATGTCGATACAGGTCCTTTTTATTACATCTGCCAGCGCATCCGAAGGCGAATTGGTATTTTCATGGAGGCGGTTTCCATAGGTCGTTTCGCAAACAAGGTAATCCACATTCGGAACTTCCTGCGGATCTGTCAGCAAAGGATAGTTGCTTCTGCCTATGTCTCCTGAGAAACAGATTCTTTTCTTTTCTCCGTTTTCAAAAACTTCTACAACTATATGTGCTGCGCCAAGCAAATGGCCGGCTGCATAAAAAGTAATTGCGATGTGATCGGCGATACGGTAACGCTGCCCGAATGCAACCGGAACAAAATTGTCCAGCGCCTCAGTTACATTTTTTTCAACATAATAGTCCCTTGGAACTTCCTTTTTCTTTTTACTTTTTTTCTTGCCGTTTATGCCGTTTCGTGCATTAAGTCTTTTCTGATGAAGATTGGCCGCATCTTTTAGCAAAAGCGCCGAAAGTGCCAGCGTAGGTTCTGTGCATACTACTCTGCCCTCAAATCCCTCTTTAAATAAATTTGGGATATTGCCTGAATGATCAATGTGAGCATGTGTGAGAAGTACGGTATTTATTAAACTTGCGTCAAATGGAAAAACACTTTTTTGTTCGTCATAACGGGTTTTTTTACCTATTTCATCTAAATCAAAATCTGAACCGCAGTCAATCAAAATTCGGTAATCGTCCGATTCTAACAGGAACATGCTGCCTGTTACTTGCTGTGCAGCTCCCCAAAATGTCAATTTCATACTTTTCGAATGGGGTGAATATCTATATTGCGATTTTTCTATCAACGGGAAAAATCAATATTAATTTCTGAGTCTTATCTATCGGTCTGATGAATTTATTTAATAAGTTTCAACAGCTGTCAATTCAATTTTAATAAAGTAATACTGTTTAAATATTATTAAGTCAGGCAGTGCAAAAAAATGATATCATTAGAATGATGTGCCACTGCTTATATTACCTAACCGCATTAAGTTTACACAAAAGTATCAAAAAAGAGACTGAGATTTAGGCTTTCCTTATTAGTTTAGAAGTGATTCTTTCATTTTACAGGTAAATCCTGTCCTTTAATGTTCTTATGAAATTTATTCCGGGATTACTATTTATACTTTTTGGAACAACAAATTTTGCTCAGTCAGTTGATAGTCTGGGTCTAACAAATTTCAGCGATGCTGTTATTGAACTGCAAAACAGTGAATTGTTTCGTAATGGTACGCTGGCTGTGAGCTTAAAGTCTGTAAAACAGGGGAGACATGTTTTTTCATTGAATCAGGAACGTTCACTGCCTTCTGCTTCTACATTAAAGCTGGTTTCGACTGCAACGATACTTTCTGTTTTTGGCGGAGACTATCGTTTCTCTACATTCCTGGAACATGACGGCGAAATCAGGAAAGATACTTTATATGGGAATATCTATATACGTGGTACCGGCGATCCATCCCTGGGAAGCGATCGTTTTAAAGGCTATCCTGCCGCCGGTTCATTTCTGGCGCGTTGGACAGCGGCTGTGTCTGGTGCGGGAATTCGTTTTGTAAAGGGTTCAGTCATTGCAGATGGTTCTTTTTTTGATAAGAAAACGGTTGCCGACAGCTGGATATGGGCTGATCTGGGCAATTATTATGGTGCTGGTGTACAAGGACTTAATTTTAATGAAAATCTTTATAAAGTGAAGTTTAAGCCAGGTATCAATACGGGTGACCCGGCTGCGTACCTGGGTACCGATCCTGGAATTCCTTATTTAGGCGTTACCAATCAGGTTACCACTGGTGAAAAGGGTTCTGGTGATCAGACTATTCTATACAGCAGTCCCTTAGGAAATGAAGTAGTGCTTACCGGAACGGTTCCTTTGGGTTTTACAACTTATACGGTGAAAGGCTCTATTCCTGATCCGGCAGGTTATGCTGCTTTTGCATTAAAGGAGGCCATGTTAAAGTCATCGATCGGATTTTCCGAAGTTAACAAGTTGCTGACAGGTGAATCTGTTCCCGTAACCGGTCCGAAGAAAATTCTGGATGAATACAAATCACCTCCATTGCGGGAGCTCTGTCTTCAGACCAATTTGTGGAGCATAAACCTTTATGCGGATTCATTCCTGAAACAATTGGGTAAAAAGCTTGGCGGAAACAGTGAATATGATGCTTCTGCAAAGGCTGTCACTAATTACTGGATCGCCAGAAATGCAGACATGGGCGGTTTTTTTATAAAAGATGGCAGCGGGCTGTCTCCGTCCGGATCTTTAACTGTACATAATCTGACAGAAATATTGAATGCAGTAAACCGGGAAGCAGCTTTTGCTGATTTTTATAAAAGCATTGGCATACTGGGACAAACCGGGACGGTACGGAACCTGGCGAAAGGAACAAAGGCAGCGGGCAATGTACGGGCAAAAAGCGGATCGATAGAAGGTACACGGGCTTATGCCGGTTATGTAACTTCCAAATCCGGTGAACTAATGAGTTTTGCTATAATAGCGCACAAATATCAACCTGGCAGTAACAGTGTTGTCGCGGATGAACTGGTTCGGCTTATGACTTTAATTGCTCAGATTTAGTGGACTTGAAAATTGAAATTAAAAGTATTAAAACGGAAGATACCCTGGAAATCAGACATCAGGTTTTATGGCCGGATAAGTCGCCTGAATTTGTAAAAGTTCCTGAAGATCAAAATGCCCTTCACTTTGGGTTATTTTATGAAGAAGAGCTGGTTTCAGTAATTTCATTATTTCCGGATGAGGATAATGTACGGTTTCGGAAGTTCGCGACTATTTCTTCGTTTCAGGGTAAAGGATTTGGCTCCAAACTGCTGAGCTATGTTCTGGATTTTGCAAAAGCCGAAGGTTATAAAAAAATATGGTGTGATGCCCGTACAAATGCTTTGCCATTTTATGAACGCTTTGGATTCAACAGGTTTTCTGATTCTTTTATGAAGGAAAATGTGGAATATTATAAAATTGAAAGAAATCTGTAATTGTATAAAAAAAGCCGGAAAGGAATTTCCGGCTTTCTGATTTTATTGCTGCACTTTCTCAATAACAAAGTTATGATTGGTATATATGCAAAGATCGGCTGCAACAGTAAGGCTCTCTCTTACCATTTCATCCGCAGACAAATGCGGAGCATGTTTTTTTAAAGCCTGCGCTGCTGACAAGGCAAAGTTACCTCCTGATCCAATCGCAGCAATTCCGTTCTCTGGTTCGAGTACATCTCCGGTACCTGAAATAACCAGGATTTCGTCTTTGCTGGCTGTGATCATCATCGCTTCCAGTTTTCGCAGATAACGATCGGTACGCCAGTCTTTTGCCAGTTCTATGGCCGCTCTTTTCATATTGCCTCCATAGGCATTGAGTTTTTCTTCAAAACGTTCAATCAGCGTGAAGGCATCCGCAGTTGAGCCGGCGAAACCCGCCAGGATTTTTCCGCCCATTAAAACCCTTATTTTTTTAACATTGCCTTTGGCAACAGTATTTCCCATTGTCGCCTGTCCGTCCGCTCCCAGTGACACGGTGCCATTGTGCAGTACGCCCAGTACGGTTGTTGCATGTATTTTTTCCATGAATTGGTTTTCAGTTTTATCTTTAAAATTTAAATATCTTTTATTGTCAGTTTGCAGAAGACATTATCTACCGGCATAATCGGAAAATCAGATGGTAAACTTTCTTTACTTATTATTTCAAACCCATTTCTTTCGTAGAAACGTAGTGCAGCTTCCAACCTGTTGATTGTACCCAGATATAAGCTGTCAACTTCGCGTTCTTTGCAGTATAAAATCAGGATTTCAAATAAGTTTTGGGCAATGCCAAAATCTTTTCCGCGAAACTCTTTTGCCACAAACATTTTGCGGATTACACCGGAACGATTACCGATCTTGATCAGCGCAATACTTCCCACCACTTTTTCATCCGAAACCGCTATCCAA
>Ga0265797_10004550_pt1 | contig 21076 bp, 20 predicted proteins | sample P2T30metagenome_FD_192433 | JGI IMG/M metagenome (GOLD analysis project Ga0265797, IMG submission 192433) | Plant litter microbial communities from East Loma Ridge, Irvine, California - P2 T30 | ecosystem: Environmental > Terrestrial > Plant litter > Unclassified | place: USA: California...
TACCCACCGCATACTGATACAGTAGGCAATGCTTGCGAAGAAGAGTGAAGAGTGAGAGGATAAGGGCTATTCAGCACGAAGACAAGAGCGACGATGAGGTGGGTGAGAGCAGTTAGAAGAGCGGCGACTTATTACGCAACGGCAACGTCTGACCCGCAACAAACAACTCCGCAACAGGAACGAGTGACTCGCGACACTTGGAGACATGCACTTACCTTCAACACATCCCCAAACCTCACTTCACCTCGCATCACATCAGCGCAACACTCAAAGTCCAAAACCGGAACCGTCATAGATATGCATCGAACCACATCTTACTACCACTACCACTACCACTACATCCTACTCACTCCACTACTACGTAAACGTACAACCCCATGCATACCATGCAAAGAAGCTCTGTCGAGCATCCTTCCGCCCGAGTTTCAAACGCCAATGGAAAAAAGAAATGGGGTAATAAGCGGACAAAAGGAATCTTCGTCCTTGTTGATGGAGGGACGGATTGTTGGTTGATTGGTATGTATATCGTGATGTTGTGTGATTGTTATCGGATTTGGAAGGGAGGAAATATACACGCGTGTGTAGAGGTTGACATGTTGTGGTGTGATAAAATGTTATGCAAAAGCATTTACAAGCCTTGCTTTCTTCTTCTGTGTGCCCTCTTTGGGGTCTTTTCGGAGGCTAAAGGATACCTTCCCACATGCCAGGTCCGCTCTGAGGGCGCAAGAAGCCCTTGACAGCCTCAGTAGCGCAGCACGTTCGCTTCTTGCCAAAGTCCTTCTGAACCGGTAGACGCGACGAGTCAGGCGCGGTGTGCTTAGGGGACTGCAGCCCCTTTGGCTCACTATCTGATGAACGCTTGTCTGACTGAAGGAGGAAGGACTGGGCGGTTGAGCGATCTGGCAGAACGGTCTGGTGGGTTCGGAGATTGAAAGCCGAACGTGTGCCGTGAAGCAGGTTGCGGACATTCTGCTGGAGGTCGACTGATGATCGGCCACGCTTGCGGCTGGGAGCGCACATGGATTCAGGGCTGTCAGCCTTGACTGGCGAGGAGTCCGAGTCATCGATGTGGAAGCTCTCAAAGTCGGGCGACGACATTGGCTCGCTGCGCGCGTACTCATTGGACTTGGTGGGTACAGGGTAGGGCAGTCTCGCGGCGTTACGGCACGTCGCCAGCCGGGCAAGCTTTGACTGACTTTGGGGCGGCGCCAGACCAACCGACGAGATTGACGAGATTGACGAAGCGCGCGATGAGCGCGAGTTGTCCGAGCTCATCGACTCTGGCGACGACGACAAGGAGCTATTTGATGGCGCCAGAGATGGCCGGCGGCTCGGGAAGTGATATGCATCCAGGCCGTTCTTGATGCTTGGGTTAAACTGGTCGACACAAGTGCGCGCCAGTGACGAGCACTGTGCTTGTTGCATTGCTGTGCACATTGATGGACGACGCGAGGCATATGCCATGGCACTCGCTGCAGGAGTGTTGGAGGCATATGATTGCGGTGTCAAGCAAGGCGTTGGCAATGGACCCATGCGGGCAAGAGATGGCGTCGGCGGAAGGAGATCAAGGCTGGGCTCAAGGAAGCGAGGCACTTCATACCGAGATGGAGTTGGAGTGCTTTCTTGCGAGCCATAGCCGCTCGAAGTTGGCGTGCGCAGCGGAGATGCACTGAGCTGTGGCCTCAGCTGAGGACGTACAGGGGCCCAAATAGTCTTTGACGGCAGCTCAATGATATCCAGCTCGGGTGTCAAAACGGGAATAACATCCTTCCAGGTGTTGGGCAAACATGCGCCAGGAGATGACGGCGGGTTCGTGGGAGTGTGGCGAAGCACAACTTCCTGCCACTTCTCCCAGACAGGATCTGTGATGTGCAGCTTCCAGTTGACAGCTTCGAGGAATGCCATTTCGTTAGTGTTGATTTCGCAAACCTTCAGCCCAGAGATCTTGCTCCAGGCACGAGCCGAGTAGTTGCGATCTTGCAAGTACTTTGAAGCGAGGATGAGCGCCGCAAGAAACATGCGGCGTCCACACTGCAGAGCACGTAGAGATGCATCTTCAGGCTGAGCCATGGTGAAGTCATGGTTCGGCAGATGGGCTTTGATGAGGATCAGGTAGTACAATGCAACCTGCAGGGTGGAGTAACTGGTCCGAGAACGGCGAAGCGTCTCCTGGATGAAAGTGCGCAGGGGGAGCACACCACGTCCAGAAGCAGTCTCGCAACGGCTCTTGGGCTCAGACAACTGCCAGATGACCTCGACCATTTGAGTAGCAGAATCTTGGAAGGAAAAATCAGCGGCGGAACCAGAGTCCAGTAAAAGCGTTTTTACTAACCGACGAGGCAGTCGACGAAGGTGATTTTGCGTTCGCACTGCCTTACCAGCTGAGGAGGTCCTCGCGGGTTGATTGTACTCGACGACCGTCGAGGATGTTGGCGCTGCTCCACAGGCGCAGCAAATTGAGCACGCAGAGATGGCAGCCTCTCGTTCACAGTCTCGCGGCATGCCGAGGGCTGGTACTGGGGAAAGGTGCTGACCCTGGTGATGGGCTGGAACGCGGAGAGCATGGCCGGGTCGACTAAAGTCGGTCCGGCTGGCAGTGTCCGCGCGTTCCATCCCTCTGACTCCCATTGAGAGTGTTGAGACGATGAGCTTGCGCTCGACGCTTGAGACGCAGTGTCTGAGAAGATCGAAGAGGAGGAGGAGGAAGCAGAAGAAGAAAGTGTGGCGGCGTATGGGTAGGTCTCCGGAAGAAGACCAAAGTTCTGGGGAAATATATCGAGACTCATGATGCAAGGAGGGGTAACAAGAAGCAAAGCTTCGAGAATGTGAGACAATAAGGAGTGCGCGAGAGATGAGGGTGGCTTATTGTCACGTCTCGAAGTGCTGACCGTTAAGTAGACCGAGAGAAATGACGCAGAGCGAAGTCGGATGGTCGTGGTGTGACCGAGAGTTTTACCGATGGACAAACCGTGTGGAAACGATGCCGCGGCTTCTGTCGTATGATATCGACAAGTCTTGTTCTCTTGTGTGCTGATCTAGTCGTGATCGTGCCTCCTTCAATCGTGCTGTCTGATCGTGTACGAGATCGTGGTGTGATCGGAGGTGGATGGCGGTCTGAGTAGGTGGAAGAGCGTAGAGTTCGAAGATGTGATACTTGAGAAGTTATGGCTTTGACGGGTTCGCAGATGGGAGGTGTGTTCGAGCAGGATCAAGTGTTCGAATAGCTGCCAAGTGCGCGCCGGAGGGACCTCCAGTCACCGTCAACTGCAGAATCACCGAAACAAGACTGTGGAGGAGACCGTCCGCAAGCACTCTGATATTGCAGCGTCTGGATAGCACAAGCTATCACAAAGGCTGGAAGGTCGGAGAGGTTGCGGGGATCTAGCAAGCGAAGCCTCCAATGAAGGCCTTGTTTTCGGGTTTGGTGGTTGATTCTGAGCGACGAGTGACTGGAGTAGTGTAGGCCGAGATAAGCATGGTGGAACTGGCGCTGATGTAGTAGTTGTTCAAGGGTGGTGGCTACCTCTGAGCGATATCACCAAGCTGGACAGCTAAGTACGTCGGCGTGTGTGCGGTGGAGTGGAGAGTGTGTTTGCTGTGTTTGTTTGTTTGTTGTTTGTTTGAGTATTGTATTATTGGTAGACGGTGTACATATGGTGGTGTGAGGTGTGAGGTCTGACGTGTTTGGAAGTGGCGGTCGGAGACTCGGCAGAGGTGAGAGCGCAAGAGTGGAAGGGGCGATGATCCACGCAAGGTACGGGAGAGAAGAGCTTAAGAAGCAGCCTCGTCTGATGGATGACTGGAGGCGACTGATGAGTCTATGCGACAGGCGACAGCGCGCGGCGACAAAGGTCGTGCTGGACTGCTACCTGGACAAAGACCGAACGGGTAGGGGAGGTGGTGGCAACGGGTGGGTGCGGTAGGCGACAGAGTGGTTTGCAACAGACAGATAGTGGACTTCGTTTGGATGCGTGGTGACCTAGATCAGGCCCCAGGGCGCTTGGTAGGGTATCGTGAAGTCCATTGCTGCTGTGCTGTTGATGGGGACAGCCTGGGCGGACATAGCCAGTTAATAGGGTCTCTACAGCCCCCAGCTGGCAGTCCAGTCATCGCAGGCGGCGACGCACGGACCACATTTGCCATTCATCGCCTCTTGCCACACGCGCTGAAGACTCATCGGGCAGCCAACGCTCGGCAATTTCTGCCATCACTTTTGTTTGCAGACCTGATCACCACAGTCATCGGCCGAGCCCCGAAGTCGCAGTGCTTCATTGTCTACTCTGCCACGGTCGTTCACACATGTGGTCGTAGAGATTCTCAACATCCATTCTGACAACGGACGGATGTGGGGAGGGTGAGACGCTCGATGATGATGGCGCATTCAAGGCCACAGCCCGCCCCAGTTGCAACCAACACCGCCGTGTCCGCAGCGCATTTCCATGCAAGGCCGCTCTAGCAGGCGCTGCGACACACGGCGTCTCCTTTTTCCACTTCGTAGCAGCCGACGCGATCGCGCTGAGTCGCGCCGCAGCCTGTCCTTATGCTTTGCCATGACTGTTTGACCAGCCCTTCCCGCCCCATCCCTCTCAGCTGATGAGTTCGTGCTTTGATGAGGGTGCCAGCAGCCTGGGTGCCAAGCTCGCTCTCCTCACAAACACACGAGCGCTGGTTGGCTGCGATGCGCCACGGCTCTGAACACGGCCATTTTGCACACATTCTGGTCCTATTAAGGGACGAACCCCTCGATCGATGCAGCGCTGTGCGCCATCGTCAGCCCAGCCCGCGACACAATTCATCTGGATGCCCGGCTGCTGTGCGAAATGCCTCATCCACAGTGCAGGCTGAACATGACGCAAACCGTACCCGCAGTCGTTCGTGCCAGCTCACCAGCTGGCTTGCTCAGAGTCGGCCACCCTCGGGTGCTACCGTACATGATCAGCCGGCCTTCTCCAATCTCAGAACGCTCTCCGTGTCGCTGACCCACGAGCGCCAAAACAGAACATAGTGTCTGACATCCCTCGACCGTGTGCCCCGAAGTTTCTCCTTCGTCCAACTGCGCCTCTTACACAAGGACGCAGAGTTTTCTTTTCCAGAACCTACCTCCTTGCCAAGCTTCACACCCACCATCAATGTTCGGCCCGGCGCCGCTTTGTTCCGGCCTTGGCATGGGCTGAGTCACTCACTTCCAACAATTGCGACATCGCGAGTCCGAGTCTCGCCCCAAACCAAGTTCGAAAAAGTTTTTGCGCAGCCCAATGTGACCCCGTCGCGAAGTCTGCTGACATCGTGACAAAGGGATGCGGCGCGTAGACGTAGACGAGGCAAATCAAGGTCGTGCTCATCGTGGTGCTATATTAGTTGTTTGTGACTCACATGCCCCGTCGTCTCACGAAGGGAGTTGGTCGGGTAGGCAACAGCAAGGCTGTGGCGGGACCAACTTTCTCGCAAGGCAGCAAAGGGGAAGGTGGGAGGTGTGGTGGGTCATTATGATGATGATGATGGCGAGATCGTATCGTTATCTCGTATTCGCTGGGACCGTGGTGATCGGTACGCAACGATGATCGATGTCTCTGGTTCAAGCTCGATGAGATCGGATGCAAACCTACTCTTGGATCAACGTTGCATCTTCACAAGCTGGGTTGAAGCGAGGGCCCATCGAACACTGGTAATTCTCGAAGAGATGACACGGGACATAGGCAGCGGCGCGCGCATTTGCCACGATGGTAGTAGTAATCGAAGGCTTCAGGCTTTGCGAAGAAAAGCAAGTAGTAGTGAGCGAAAACACTGTTGCCAAAGCGAGCTTGACACGAAGTGAAAGTCCTGATGTTGCGCAGTCATATTAACCTATCAATCTACCTAGCCCGGTATACCGACCCCTAGAATGTATCTACCATGAGCAACCCTCTGTGGCGACTCGTATACATCATAACCGAAATTCGTGTCCTGCGAAGAAGCAAAATCCTCCCCGTCTTAGAGATCAAATTATCTCATGGGTATCGTCCAAGTGCCCGCCAGTCATAACAGCCGAAATCTATCATCCTTCACCGTACACTCGCTCAGACCCTAGCGGAAGCCCAACGGACACCCAGCACCCTCGCCGTTGATAGCAGGGTGATCAACTGGCAGCGCAATATGCGCCGGCTCAGACGCAGTCGTCTCGCCATTCGCTTCCTTCTTCTCGATATCCGCAATCGTAGCCTTGACCTCATCCTCCGTCTGAATCATCCCGTCCGGCAACTCCTGCTCCTCCGGCACCTTCACACCAGCCTGCGTCTCATCCAGCGCCTCAGCGGGACTCTGATCCTTCCTCGCCGCCTCCTTCCTGACCACACCATCCGGCGCAATCTGCCTGAACATATCCATCGGATCAAACCACGTGCGAACAGCCTGGAGCTGCACTTTATCGTTGACCGTAGCGACAGTCACGCCCTCGATGTCGATGGGCCCGCCGTGCGCCTTGGCAGTGACTTTCTCGCCCTTGTTGTTGAAGCCGACGTAGTCGTTCTTCATGACACCCCAGTGGCGCCAGCGGAAACTGACGGTTGGAGGGCCGCTGTAGACTTCGAGGACTTCCCAGGCGAAGGTGGGCATCATGCGTTTGAAGGTCTTGTGCGAGGAGGCGAAGTCGGAGTAGTTGGGGTCGTAGTACTCGTTGGGCGCGATGATCGCGTTGTAGGTTCCGACCTGGTGTTGGTGAGTCTTTGATTTCTCCTCTATCGGGTCAGGGGGCGCATACCTTGAGCATGTTCTCTGCACCTTGGGGCTCGGAGCCGTTGATGGCGAAGGAGTAGTTTGCGTGGTCGACTGTGCGCCAGTCATCGAGGACGGGCTTGAACGAGGCTTCGACTTCCCAGTTCTTCACTAGGTTTTGGACGAGCTCTGGGAGTGATCCTGCCTCGTGGTTCTTCTGCTTTGCTGGTTGATGTCAATCATCGGCACGTAAGAACGAAATCAACGACTAACTCTCGTTGAACATCTTCCTCGTCTTGGAGTAGTCTGGGGCCCTGCCATAGCGCCATTTGGCATCTTTGTCGCCGAGAGTAGCATCTGGACTGGTGAGATAGTCTGGCAAAGCCGGCGCTGGCTCCTGGACGGGTGGTTGCTGAACGTCTGCAGCAGCCATTGCTTATCGATCTCCAAGTCAAGGTTGAGAGAGTCGTGGTACGAGGTGGCGTGCGTGAGAGTGAGACGAGCACGTGGAGAATACGCAAAGGGAAAGAGCAATGACGTTTAGCTTCACGTGGTAGCACCTGCCAGGTAGAGCAAACAAGAGCGCGGAAATGCAGTAACAGAAAGTGAAGAAAGCCTAAGGTCATCGCCATGGAGCTGCCGCTCATTTATATGTTTAGTCTGCGTCAGCCCAGGGCGGAAGATTTCCACTTCCCTTTGGCCTAGTAAGCCCACACGCAGATTACCCTGCATCTGTGTAACATCGCCAGTAACAGTTTCTTGCGGTAGGTTGTCAAAATGAGAGAGACAAGCGTCGCCGGCCATGTTTGCCTCAAGATGGATCTAGATCGACCCTTGGGACGGTACAAACGATGCTATCACGCGGCATCCATGTAGGTCTTCCGCATCCGCGATGCGCCCCGACTGTACCAGACAGGAGTCGCGAGAAGTGAAGGCGCTGATTTCGTGCGGGACAAGCTGCAATGGCCGGGATGATCCTAGGTAGCCAATATCAACTTTGAGGCTATCCGGAAAGAAGTCTGGGGCGGAGAGAATGAGCAGCCTTCATGTGCTCCGAAGATCGGGGTTTGATAAGTCGAGAGGTCATATTTGCTCCGCTGTATGTCGTGCTCGTCCGCCATGTGGCCATGTGTTACCACGTTGAGTTTCAACGTTTTGCTGTGCTACCGCAAATATTTCCCGCGTGGTGGGTCTAGGGTTGGCGTCGAATGTGCGGCTCGCGAGCCGTTCGGGAGATCGCCTCTAGATCAGATAGCTCTATGGGGCTTTTCACAAAGAAGTTAGCATGTTCAGGCGTCTTTTCTCTCACTGTCAGGCTATGCGGCATCGTGGAGGATCGAGAACGCCGAAGATGCGTCCCAGACAGGTAACGAGAGCGGCGGATAGTGACATGCAGGATGCAGACTGTCAATACAGTTTGTGGCGAAATACGGGACGACGGGTTTCGTCTGCAGCTGGAGCTGCATTGAATTGAGCATTGCTTCGTCCGGTCCCAGAATAGGTGCAGGAGTCGCGAGTCAGCTTAGTGTAATCTTTTATGTCTTGCTTGCACCTGTCTTTACAAAAAGGCTAGACCTAGAGAGCGGTGCATGCGCCCGAGTTTTGTGAGGTGGTTGTGAGACGACAAGTCGTTGTGTACGAAGTACCAGTAAGCTCGATGAAACGAATCCTGAACAACTCTTCGTTGGTCTGAAGGCTCTGGGGGTTCTCACAACAGGCCGTATGCTTCAAACTGAAGTAGAACCTTCTGGGATTACTCTACAAACATGCTTATTGATCTTGCCGGATAGGCGAAGACGATGGTGAGACGGTCGAGACGAAGAATGGCTGAATAGCCGTTGTGGCTAAACATTAGCTGCAGGTCAGCAAGAAAGCCTCATCACCTAATCTACATCTGTTCCGCTTCATCAGCCTTGAACCCCGGGCCGAAGCCAAGTCTGTCGCGTGCAGTTTGAGGTTTGTTTGTTGATATGTGAAGGGGAGAGTGCGAAATAATTGGGGTTCATCTGGGCAGACGTCACCCTCACAAAACGCGCCTTCCCAACGCGTGCAGAGCACTTCAACATGAACACTCCGCAACAAACCAACAACAACACCATTACACGCCAAGATGGGGTTTCGTGACCGCCTGATCAGCAACTCCATCCTCCGCGCCATCTTCAGGTCCGGCTCTGCGCCTACGGAAGAAAAGCGCCCCGGCCTGCTCGCGCGCATCATCGCCTTCTTCGCCTTCTTCAACCTCACACTCGCCCGATACCGAGCAAGCTTGTTTCAGAAGCTACGTAATGAGATATGGCACATCGAAGAGGAGGAGTACACGGAGAGCTTCCGAGGCTCCAAGCGCAGGCGGACAGATCTGATTGCCGTTGGTGACCTTGGATACTCTGGAAGTGTATGTGCAGTCCGATGGTTGTACCTTGAAAAGCTTTGTAGCTAATACGGTGTAAGACTTTCTTCACGACACCAAACTCGAAGTACCTCATCAAATCGCTGCCTCGCGCTTTCGAGCAGAAGTTCTTCCGCGACCGTCTTCTCGAACCGTATGCCGAACATATGAGACTCAATCAAGACTCTTTGCTCGTCCGCATTACCGACCTGCTTCATGCTCCTACAGTCACCCTCGGTGCAGCGATAGGCACCGCGCCCAGCCACCACATCGTCATGGAGAACATACTATACGGCAAGACATCTGGCGCGAAGCACCATCAAGATCAGTGGGAGACATACGATCTCAAGCCCAACGACTACTTCTACCCGGAGCGCGACGTCGCTGGAGGTCGTTTAGCGCCAGAGAGTGTCAAGGAGCGTCTAATAGACGAGTTTCCGGACAAAATACGAGTGACGGTCGACCAGAAAGAAGAACTTGTGGCGCAGCTATCTCGCGATTCAAAGATCCTGCAGGACAGCAACGCAGTCGACTACTCGCTATTTCTCGTGCGCTACCCGGCCGATCTGGAAGCACCGAAACCGCCAGGGCATGGCTCTACGTGGCGAAACGGAGTGAAGTCTCGTGACGGAAGGTGGATATACCGGGGTATCATCCTGGACTTCTTTTGGGCGAAAGATGCGCTTCAGGCGCAAACACTCACGACTTTGGTGAAGCTGTTCAATGCGCTCAAGTTCGGTAAAGACCATGGGCCGATGAGCATTACGACCTCGAGTGAGGAGTATAGGCAGAGGTTCTTGCGCATGGTGGACGAGATGGTGGAAGTGCCGGATAGCGCTGGAAGACCATCAGGGGAGATACGAAGCCCTACGCCGAGCGGTGCGCTTGCTTGAATGGCGCTGTGTAGACGGGAGTGGGCAGTTGAGCTTTCCGACTACTACAAGGGCTTTTGTCACATGGGAAATGAGAAAGACGAGACGGATGGAGCAAGCATGGATGATTGACGCGCATACATTGATACCCCTTGAGTCGATTTTAGCGAGTCTGTATTGACCTCACATCTGAAAAAGAAAGAACATCATAGATCTCCGTGCCCACGGGATCAGCGATCTTGAGGATGTCAGCCAGCCACGCTCGCTCATGTTACTCGCTGAAAAGCATCGGGATCTTCACTCGTGCTTTAGGCCACGAACAAGATGTGTACTACCTGGATGTGCCACCATCAGATGAGACGGTGTTACCCTTCTTTCGACCTTGCTTCTGGTGTCTAACACATATATCCTTCACACACTCACACGTGTCTCAGTTGATGATGGCGGTGAGCACGCAGTCTTGAACATGTCGTCATTGGACAGGGATCCACGAGCCTCCGAGGAAGCTGACGCCTCTGCCAGCGCATCTCACGATAGGACGCGGAAGTACCCCAGACCCTGCGCTCATGGCATTGGTGGTGCTAGGAATAGGCATGGTGGGAAATCCGGTAGACTAAGGTGATGGAAAGGCGGTGGGACATGCAGGTGGGCACGAGGTCAACTTTAAAAGTGTAGCTCGGCGTCGCGAAAATGGTGGAAGGGCATGTTTCGCGAGAGACACAGGTAGAATGGTCGACGTGGAGAGACTGAACTCATGGTGACTTCGCCTTCGTCTTTAGAGTGGTGTGTCGCAAGGAAGACTCTGTACAGCACGGCAGATGGCTTGCATACCGAGTGTAAGCCTTGCGGTGCGGCTCCAATAGCATGGGCCGAGCTAGACTTCGGACGCATGTCCTGCGATGCAATGATGTCACCCACGACAGTCGCACAAGCTGTCAAATCAACGGCATCGTGTAGTCGTGGCATTAAGCATAGGAGCCCGAGAGGCCATAATTGCTTCCTCCCCGTCTGAAGTCACTCGCCACTTCCACTTCCACTTCAAATATATCCGTGCTTTCCGCCAACTGCCAAAAAGAAGCACAACAATACACCACCGAGCATACACACTCTCACTCGAACTCATATCATCTACACCACAACCTCGGAGCCTTGTCCGAACACCCACACTCGCAGCCCTCCACCTACGCTATCCTCATTTCAGTCGTCTTGCGCAGACTGGTTGCGCTGCCAATCACAGCGCCGAACGCCCCACCCACCACGCAATACGTCATAGCTACTGCGCCTTGCTTGCGCCCCTCTGAACGATGTCTGTCCTAGCCTTCAAGGCGATCGATTACGGCGCAGACCAGATTCCCGACAGCTTCTTCGAAAAGATACCCGGAGGCTTCTTCACGCCAGCAGAAAAGAAGAAGATCAAGAAAGACCGCGCCGCTAAGAAAGAGAAGAAAGAGAAGAAGCGGCACGACAGCGAGCCAAGATCCGACAGGCGCAATTCTCGAAGAGACCGCAGCCCTGAGACAGACCACTCTGAAGGCAGCTCATACGAAGATTCCGACTACGAGCGCGAACGGCAGCGCAGACGAAGCGACCGCAGTCGACGAGCAAAGAGCGCGGGACTCGCTTCTAGCAGAAGTCTGAGTCGAGGCAGGCACGACCGCCGCAGCGAACACCTGGACGGCGAATACAGCGATCCCAGAGACATGGCCCAAGCAGAGCAAGGAAATCCCTACTTCCCTCCCCCGCCATCATCCGAGTACAGGCCGTACAACCCACAGGAATATGCGTCCGGGCAGCAACAGGGCGACTATCGGCCATCCACCGCCGACCAGTCCTACGGCTATTCGCCTCAGGTAAATGACAATCTCCTCCGCTCCCGCAGCGAAACAGTTCCGGCGATGGCTGGCTTCTCGTCACCGATGTATGGGCCTTACTCAGCCCGTCCATCGCTGTCGACGAGCCGACCACCCTCGAATCTGCCGACGCCTCTCTCCTTCCCCTTCTCCCTCCCACCTCAGTCTCCTTTGTACCAAGTTCTGCGTCAAGGCACGCCAGTCTCAGCTGCTTTCTCTCCCTCCAGCGAACCGCCTCTCGCAGCACTCTTCTCCCGTCCCCTAACTAACTCCCCTAAGCCAGCAACACACAGCTCTGCTTCAGCAGCGCGCTACACACCCGGGCCAGGATACGCGCCCTCTCCACCAGTGAACTCGCACATTCCTGCTCCCCCAGTAGGAGCCAATCCGCCATACGTCCCTTACAATCCTGCCGAATACGCCTCTCCACCACCCTTCAACCGCCAGCGCTCCAACTCGCAGCCCGCCAACCCTCCATACCCAACCTACATCCCCCCAGCTGCCGACCAGCGCATGACCGCCTACGACGACGACATGCCCCGCCAGACGCAGTACTCCCCCAGCCGCCGCGGCAGCACCAAGCCGCGTCGCGAGCACCGCCACAGAGCAAGGTCTGCAGACACCCATGCCTCTTCCCCCCGCCGCCGTTCCCCTTCGCGCATGACTAAAATGCGTGAAAGGTTCGACGACGGATTCCTGAAGGAAGGCGGTCTCGCGGCCAGTCTAGGCGGTGCGTTGGTGGGAGGATTTGCGGGGAATAAGGTTGGGAGAAGTAAATTGACGACGATTGCAGGTGCGGCGGCCGGTGCGCTTGGCGCGAAGACGCTGGCTGAACAGAGGGCGGGGAAGTAAGTCATGTCTGAACTTCATTGTGATTTGGGACATGCTAATGATGAAGTAGGAGTAAAGACTCGCGCTCACGCTCCCGTTCGCGCTCCCGACACCGCCACACCGACCGCGATCACGATCGCAGTCCTCCCCGGAGCCTCCGCGCTAGAAGCAAGAGCGTCATCGACCGCTTCCGATCCAAATCTCGCGGCGCTGACGAGCATCATGAGCGTAGGCATAGAGATGACCGGTCTAGGTCGCGCGGGCACAATGATCATCCGGACCGTGGGTATGAGCGCGAGCGTGCGAGGGGGGGTGATTATGATTATTTTAGTAGTGAGAGTGAGGGGGATGGGAGTCCGGTTACGACTAGGAGGAGGAGGGGGTCGAGGAGGAGGAGGGGGGATTATTAGTTGGGTGTTGGGGGAAGTGTGTGTTCACATTCATTTTTTCAAATTCTTCCTGGGCTCTGATTCACTCTGGTTTTGATTTGATTCGGTAATGATGTGTATGGATAGAAGACGATTTACGACACTCTGATGAATGAATGAAGGAATGAATGGGGGACCACCGTACCATGCATTCCATATTATTCACGTACGCACGCAAATTGAAGAACTTCGTGGGGAGTCCGCTGTCGATATACGATGTCTTGGTCTACTTGATGAACTACAGTTGTAGCCATCATTGGCTGCCTTTCATTCGATATGGCGCGGCTCAATTGGTCATTGGAGTAGATGTGTCTTTGAGAATGATGCTGCTTGTCTTTCACTTCTATGTCGTATTGACGTTTGATTCTAAGGTTCCGCTCGTTGGAGAAGCGTATCTTTTTTTCTAGATTGATGAGGAAACAACGCACTGCTGGTCCTGGAGGAACCTTGATCGTAACCAATGTAGAAGTTGGTGTGAGACTGCAAAAAAGAGGACCGCTGTGTCGGGAGAGGGTGTATATCTTGGTTGGCGGTTTAACTAAGGCGACCTAAACACCTTATTGGAGTGAATGTCCTGTCTGGTGTTAGCGAAATGCAGACAATTTCTAGTTGCGTGTGTTGGGGTCTTGACGACTACTTCGTTACTCTTGGGAAGGCAATGTTGTTACGGCCAACACGAGAGCCGTCGTAGGTACTGATTAGCGCTGCGCATTAATAGCATGAGAGCGTTGTTTAGGCGAGTGCGAAAGGAAAGCTTCTTCGACGCTAGAAGCCTCCATACATGGCGTCTGCAAGCCAAATGTTCCATCTAGAGTAGGCGGCGAGACAGCAAGAAACCGCTGTCCTTCGAATTGCCACGTACCATGGCCTATCAGTTACCGTCTTGGATTTCAGAGTTTCAGCTAGCAAGAGAGCCGCGTTATCTGCCAATCAGTATTGCTGTACCAAACTTTGCTACTCTGGAATATTGGTAGTCCGATAGCCGCTGCGCAAGCAACTACGAAATGAACGACCACCGGAACGCTTCTTCCGCAAGCACGAGAGTTTTGTAGACTAGACCGCGTCCACGGGTGGGTTGTAAACCGAGGTGGTTTCCTCGTGATCGTGACGTTCTTCACCGCCCAGTGCAGCGCATCTCTTGTTCACCGCTGCGGTTGCAGGTGCTCTTTCGTAGCGGGCAAACATTGGTCGGCACGCCTTCCCTCTCCAATACCACCACACAACACCAAGCAATCCGGTCAAAATCCTTCCACCCAACTTTTTACGATCGGACCGTTCTGCAATCAAAATCATACAACTTGGATGCTGCCCGCACCGGAGTCGCGTCCGGCGCATGGTCCCATCACTCATGCATCGTCGCGGCTGCTTGCATCCGCGTCGATGTGGTGACGACGATGAAGTTCGAAATCCGTGCGGCGCAGTTTGAGGCACGGAACCACACGGTCCGCCTCAAGCTTCAGGTTGAAAGGCCACCTGCATAGAGCATTCGAAGTGGAGCGTCGTCTTGCCTGAATTGTAACTGCATTGTTTCAATGCCCATCCATCCTTCGAGAACTGGCACCGAAGTCTTTGAAACAATGGACATGCAAACGTTATTTGGACCGCTCGTTACACTTTTCCTTTCGAAGAACTAGCTCATGATCTTCGTGACCTATATTAGTCCACGTGCGTACCCGTCAGAGCGGATCTGGCGCTTGTGGATGGATCGTGGCGCCGTGGTATGTTTGAAGAGTGGGGGATGTGGCTGCGTGCTAGGAATCGAGGTGAAAAGATCGTGAGGATCGATCGAGAGACTGCGAAAATTTCGTCAATATTTGGTACCGCAATAGCCTTGATAGTGCTGGTGGAGCAGGTAAAGTACAAGTACGAATGCAGCTGTTCTGGCGAAATTGGCCGAACCACCAACAGGAACGATACTCCCACCATGCCAATAATGCCGAACCTTACAATCAAGGCAAACAAAAATGCCGAAGACGCCGTCTCGAGACACAGTTTCCACTATGGCGTCGATCATCGCCGTAAGACACACTATCGAAGCAGCTAACACTTCAAAAGGCAGAAAGGCAGGAGTACGGATGATGTGACAGCGTTCCAGGTAGTTTCCAGACGTTTTCTAGTGCTTCCCTCAGAACAGCGCTACACCGGATTCTCAGGTCGTGCCACAGTCAAACGTCGGAAGTCCTCCGCTAGGCGCGCTACGCCTTACAGTGCATCGAGCTAGCGACTTAGCACCCGTAGTCCTTTCACGATTCTGATCCTTGAAACAGATCTAGACATGGGGGTTGGCGCCCGGGAAATACTCGGTGCTCTAGGACGACATGGCATGGCTGTTTTGGCTAGGTATTGCGAGTCAAGGAAGTGTTCTGGAGGAATGACGAGACGATGCGGAAGGCTTGGTCCACTGGTTTGTGTAAGCGGTAGGGGAGGCTGGAGGAAGAGATAAAGCAGGGCGTCGGCCTCTCGTGCTTTGCTTAGAGCTTCACTTTTCCTCAGCATTATCTACATACCATCTGTTGGTCCGGAATAAAGCGAACACCAACTGTCTTCATCCGTCTAGCACTATATCGAATCGCTACACAAGAGGATTTGTCGTACCGCAAGCCATATTGCAAACGAGGACACACGCCACCAACACCCGGAAACGAAGCCACCACATCAGCCTCACGAAGACCGTATTTCGACAAATACAGGCCCTAGCAACATAATCAGGACAAGACACAGCTGTCTCCAATATGCCCACTCCATCTCCACTCCTCACCCTTCCCCCCGATCTCCGCCAACGCATATACACCCACCTCCTCGTCTCCCCCACCCCCCTCAAAGGCCGCATAGCCCGCCAACACCAAAACGAAAAATGTAACCTACACACCTCCATCCTGCGCGTCAACAAGCAAATTGGCAACGAAGCCAAACACATCTTCTTCGGCCTAAACACCTTCTCCATATCCTCTGTGCCACCAACACAAAGCCAAATCGACGATGGAGAAGGATCAGGTGCATTCGAACCGCCGCTCCAACTCAAAGATCTCAACTACGTACGTAGCCTTGAAATCGACCTAGCGTACGCAGGACCGGGAAGTGCAGAGCGATACATGACGTCCCTGTCTTTCCTACTCGCCCACGCAAAAACATCGCATACGCAATTATCCCTCGTCGGCGACGCGAGACCGCACACTTCTCCAGACGGGTCCTTGGACCACCGCGCATTTCTAGCCGGGTTCCACGCCGCTACTCTAAGCGCGCGTTTCCAAGCGGCGCTCACGGCGCTCCCGGTGCAGTCTGTGGACGTCAAGTTTGAGTTCGAAGACATGCGCTTTGATTTCGATGTAAGGAAGGAGGTGTTGGTTGGTGGGGAGTGGAGTTTGGAGTGGTTGGCTGGGCAGGTGTTGCTTAAGAGGGTGGAGCTTGGGTTGGGGGGCATTTTGGGGGAGGTGGAGGATGTTGTTGGGGGTGATGAGGTTTTGGAAGGGGAAGGGGCGGAGAAGTGGTGGTAAAGGGATTTGGAGAGAGAGAGTTTGGATTGCGAGATATTATACCCATAGAGCGTTTCTTATTGTTGTTAGGACCTATGTATTAGCATAGAAGAAGGAGGTGTGAAGAACAGATGGTGGTGGCAATGGAGTGTATGCGCATTCTGAATGTATGTTCTACCGAATGATGAATGTACGCTCGTATTCCTGGCCTGCTATTTCACTCACGTACTCTCCGTTCATTATACCATGCACGTACGCCTCTCCTATAAGCTGCCAGTACATGCTCTGATCAGTGAGCTCCACCTTCCGAAGTACAACTGGGACACTACATCCATACAATATGCAAATCTGGTCGCCGTTACGCGCAGTCGGCGGTATGAGTCCGACAAACTGCTGACCCGTTGCGCTCGCTGGTGAGCGAAATGTCCGGCGATTCCAAACGACGTTCTGTACAACTACAAGGTATTCTCTGATATGGCTGGGTATATCTGTGAGGTGTAGTTCTTCGATGTCGATTCCTGATATGATGTCGTCGCCGAGCAGTGTCAGAAGATCTTCCAAGGCTGTGTGCCATGAGCTTGGTGCGGCATTGCCCACTGCGTCTCTGTCAGCGCAGAGTGTACGCCACCAGATACCGGAAGAGTCGTCGTGGTCAGTACTCGAAGTGAGCTGTGGGGTTTTCAAGAGTGACAAGCATCCTTCGGTAATGATAGCGTTTGCCATTCGTGAAGATCGTTGGCCAATTTCTGTTACAATTATACCCTTGATTGCAAGGGTATCACTTCGGTGGCAATTTGGATCCTCAAGTACTACCGGCGTCGTTCGGCCGTGAGCACTGTAGATGCGCTTCGAGCTGTTGCCTACCAACGGATTTGCATGCAGGCGATGCTTCGAGCGCCCCGACACATCTCCGTAGGGTAATTTCTCCCGAGTCGCTATCCAAGATGGTAGTTGCCGTATTTGCTGAGCACTCGGACCGCTTCCTTTTTTTAGCGGTGGTCCATCGGAAGTCGGAGTCGGTGCCCATGGCCGGACGATGATGTCTAGTGAGTCGGAGCTACGAATGCAATGCACGACGAAATCGGTATAAACATCGAGCACGCATTTCTCATAGTCTGGTACCAATAGTATCTTCCCGTCTGTTTGCGATTGCGATCCTGCGTCGTTGGCGAGGTTGAGTAATGCGTATATGGTATCTCGCTTGTCCGACGATTCACTGAATGTTGACCGATCAACAAGTTCCTCAAGAGACATTTTGTTACTATATGTCGGCTTCGGATCGTCTTCAGATACTTCAGACGCGTTATTGATCAAGTTCAGCATTCTCATTGCAGGTGATGCGTCCTGGAAAGTCATCGATATCTTTTTCAGTTTGCCATCCTCATCGGAGCCTTGTGATCGGAAGGGCTCACTAAGGATGTTGAAACGGATCTTTGCGATGACTTGGAGGAATCGAGTCATATGAATCTGCCTGTTACCACACTGTAAGTTTGAGCTCGTGGCCAAAGCAGCTTCTTGTAGAACCCAGGCACGTCGAAACCAGGGTCGCTCCAGGAGGCGCCTAAGAGCAGTGAATCCATACTCGTCCCACCATCCATGCTGCCAAAGAGGTGCTTCATCTTCTCCGTATTCTGCCCGACCATATTGCCAGGGGAATTTTCTTTCGTAGATGTCTTTGACAAAGTCGATTGCGAGCCGACTAGTCCAGTCTTCCTCACCCAACCATATGAGCACAGCACCTGCCTTGCGGTATATTTCTGCCATTGACATGACCTGCTTGCTGCGTTCGGGGTTGCTCCGTTGATTGATGCAGAGTGTGTCTACCCATAAACGTATTTGAACACTCTGCAATGCGCGGATACGTTCGAGAGCATGATGAAGGTTTGGTCGTATGCTTGTGATCTCTTGGTTGACGACAATCTGACGAATGACAGGCTCATCCCCCCAAACGTAGCTAAGCGCATGGTACAAGGGAGGGTTCTCAAGGTCGAATTCCTCGATATGACCGGTAAGCATGCTACCCTTCACTCCAGGATTCAGGGTAAGGACTCGGAAGTTCCTATCGCCAAGCTCACCATAGTACGGCGGATCCTTATTTAAGCGGAAAAAATCCCTACGGGTTTGCTCGGCGCGTCGTAATGCTAGATCAATCTCTTTTTGCGAGGGACATCCGGGTGAAGAGGTTGTATCATTGATCTGACGTCGGAGCCTCGCAGCCGCGTTCCGTTTACCTTCGCCATATAACAATGGTAAATTGATGCCCATGATTCCCAGCAAACAATACACCTCGTCTTCCGGTCTTCTAGCGTGTCTATCTTGTGCCCATGTCATACGCTCATCAGGCCTAAATTCGCGTAGAGGACTTCCCTGGAGCGCTTGCAGAGGAATGCCCGTGATTTCATGCAGTACGTTCGACAAAGAAGCTTTGTCGCCAATCTGCACACCATCTGCGGAGAAGAACTTGACGTTCTCAGGGGCTATGAGTTCTTGCAGAGTCCAGCTGCGAGTGAACCAATGGCATCCTCGAAGGCTATGCGAGATTTCCGCCGTATCCAGTCCACGGCTAGTCAGCGCAATGTCGGCGAGGTAGACATAGCAGCACTCCGCTCGTTGAAACCAAAGGAACGTCTCGTTGATAGCTTCGGACAATTCCGCACTGCGTCTCGCGTCGATGCAGCAAGTATCGGCCCAGAAGAAAAGCAAGCCATCTTTGACAGCTTGTTCTCCGAACTGGAAAAGCTTCTTGTATCCTTCTTTGCGCGATGCTGTGCCTTCTATCACATCTTGAAATTTGACCTCTTCTGACCCCCATGTATGCGACATAATCGCATACAACGGTATCTCTTTGCCGAAGTACTCGGCGAGTCGAATTTCACCATCGGCGTTGAAGCTCAGTAGTCGCATGGTGGCGATGAAGTCGGTTTCATTACACGTCGAAGCGCTGCTTTTCCTGTGTCCAGAGTCCTAGACGTCGGTCGTAAATGGCTGGGGCATATGCTTCTTGTTTGTCCCACGAATGTAGCGGGGGTGAGGTGAGAAACCACCAAGCTAGTCCTTTTCAGAGGCCCGTGATGTGATTGGATAGGCCTGTAGCAGAGCGCTTTCAAATCACAGGCTCCGCACACGAGTGGGCAGCAAGAGAGAAGAGAAGGCTGAAGGGATGAGGTCGAGAGCTTCGGTACGACGAAGCTGGTGAAGCCAGGCTGTTATTTACATCATGATCACTGTTTGATTGGCTTCCGAGTTACTCAGTCTCGCGTCGTGTTGCGGGTGCCAGCTGCCAGGATAATGTCGTACTTGTCGTTCGCCCCGTATACAACTTTGACTAAGTTGACAACCAGAATTGAAATGGACACAAATGTGTACCGGTATACCCGCTATGCGAACGATGAACCGCACTTTCAAGCACTTTCCTCCTTCGCCCTCGCCTTTTCCGCGAGTTCTCCATCCTTAGACCGAATTCGTACCAGTTCACGAGTCAGCTTTCTGAAGCAGCCTCGTACGCACCTTCTCACTCAAATCATCCAACGTCTCCAGCAAAGCAATCCCATACCTCGCGCACACAATCTGCACATTACCCCTCTTATAGAATCCCTTCGGACAACACACAACCACCTTCCCAGTCGCAGCATACATTCCCAACTCCAACAGCGTAACGGGCGTCAGTGTACCCGCAGGAAAATAGAACGCAATCACATCTGCAATTCCTGCATGGTCCATTTCCCACTCGACCTGCTCCTTGAACTTGGGAAACGATATGTCTTCGATCCAGCTACTATCCCAGTCATCGCGACGGGGATCGAGAATGTGAATGGGGAGGTCGGATAGCGAGGCTGCGAGGCTAGTTTGCCATGCTGGTTCGGGTTGTATGGCGCCGTAGAGGATTACGGAAGGTCTGGTGACTTGTGGGATTTGTGGTGGTTTGTGAATGGTTGCTATGGATGTAGTTTCAGGCATGTTTGATGGGGAGCTTGATGGAGGGTGTGAAGGTGTATGAGGCATGCCTAGTGTTGCGGGGTCTAACTTTAGTAAGCTAATCGTGCCTACCTTTCCCCTCTTGGATTAGGCGAATACTTAGGGACTCTCTTAGCAGTCTGTAAGCGTTTCTTGCTACCCCTATTATAATTAAGTATAATGTTAGCTAACTTAGTTAACTAGTTAGTTAACTTATAAGTTAACTAACTTAACGTTAATACAATAACGTAAACCATCACCAAGCCGGCTAACTTATATCATCGAGCCGGCCACATTTTTTTACACCAAAAAAAGCACTTTCTTAGCACTGCTATCTCAAGTACTGCTTGATAGAATTCTCTAAAAATCAAAAATGTTATTCCTGTAACTAAGCCTATTCTACTTGTACTTAGACACTATGCATCTACTTCGCTAAATTACCAAGTAATTCGTAAGCAATATTACGTAACTTAACTAAGTTATAAGAATAAGAACAAAGACAAAGCTAGCTAGGAGGTAGTAGATATCTATTGCGAATATCTAGAGCGGTTAAGACTACTTTCGTGCGAGCAGCTAATAGAAGATAAAACTT
>Ga0265797_10004551_pt1 | contig 21075 bp, 15 predicted proteins | sample P2T30metagenome_FD_192433 | JGI IMG/M metagenome (GOLD analysis project Ga0265797, IMG submission 192433) | Plant litter microbial communities from East Loma Ridge, Irvine, California - P2 T30 | ecosystem: Environmental > Terrestrial > Plant litter > Unclassified | place: USA: California...
CCTTCGCCATGGCCGACGACTTCGCCGCCTGGCTCTTCAACGACAATCAATTCAACCCAGGAGGCGCATCGCCCATGGATTACCCGGGCGGAGTAAACCCCGTAGCTGGTGCGTCATCCCAAATTGGTCTTCAAGCTCCGTATTTTAACTATGACCCCTCAGTCGCCGGCTATCTGAACAATCCTGCACCGCCTGCACATCCCATGGCTGTTCATAGCATACTAGATACCACACTTCCAGAATCTGCCTTGTCAGAAGAGAAGCGGAAAGATCTTCTTGACCTGATACATCTGCGCTTCAACGAAACAGATCATGCGCCAGTCAAGAAGCAAAAGGAGGAACTTATGGAGGGTGACAAAGACGACAGCCGGCACGTACTCAGTCTGCATATGATGCAAACGTACATCAGCTCGTACTGGGTACACTTTCACCCTCAACTGCCAATCCTCCACAAGCCCACATTCAATGCAAGCACTTGCCCTGAGCTGCTGTTGCTCGCCATCATGTGTCTCGGAGCGTCTTGTCTGGAGAAGAACTACGGTCAAGAGACTACACAGGCTTGTGCTTCATTAGCCAACTTTTTGGCGTGGCACCTGCGCTGGGAGCTGTTCATGGACGCTGACTTCCGCCCACCCGCCAAGCTATGGATCTTCCAAGGCTTGCTTCTTCTCGAGTCGTTTGAGAAGATGTACTCTACGCGCCCGCTACACGAACGAGCGCACATCCATCATGCCACGACACTGACGCTTATGAGGCGTGGAAGCTCGCTGATCGGACGATCAGCAATGGACTCGCCTCCTAGCGTCAAGGACGGAAAAAGCAACGGAATAGGTGGAGCAAACACGCCTGACGAGTGGTGGAACCACTGGATCACGAATGAGGCTACTAGAAGGGCAGCATTCGCAGCCTTCGTCATGGACAGCATCCATGCTACCATGTTCGGCCACAGCGCTGTCATGGTCGCTCACGAGATGCGTCTTCCACTGCCTTGTGACGAAGCGCTCTGGTCTGCAACGAGTAGTTCGGAGGTCGGACGAGTTGAGCAGTCCCTGACATCGAATGGCATCAAACCAATGTCTTTCCTTGACGGTCTTAAGAAGACGCTCAATGGGCAGACGGTACGGACCAATTCGTTTGGACGCACAATCCTCATGGCCGGTCTGCTGAGCGTATCATGGCACATGAACCAGCGAGATTTGCAAGTCAGCTCGCTTGGTGTAACGACAGCACTAGGCGGACGCGACAAATGGCGGGGCTCCCTCACCCGGGCCTTTGATTTCTGGAAGCAAGATTTCGACAGCTCACTGAACCGATCCGAGGACCGCCCTAGTTCGAGCTCATACGGATACTCGCAAGGTGTTGATGATGACAACGTGTTCGAGTCCCGAACTGTGCTCCACCACCTGGCACATATGGCCATGCACGTCGACATTGTCGACTGCCAAATCTACGCCGGCGCACCCCGCCTTCTGGGGCGGTCAATAACCCCGCAAGACTACAACGGCGCGCAACGTCGGATGAAGGAGATGTGGGCCCCCACTGCCCGAGCCCGGGACGCCACATTCTACGCCCTCCGCTTCCTCTCCAACGTAATGGTCGCCGGAGACCACAGTCTGAATCCCAACACGCCCTCCACGGCCGGCTTCTCCTACTCCGCACGCGATGACTACCTCCTCAACCGACCATGGGTGCTATACTTTGCCACACTAATCGTGTGGTCGTACGGTTTCGCGCTCGATGGCCCAGTCAAGGAACCGTACCAACTCCCCACCTATGACGACAAGGTCAGAGATATGGTTCTCTACCTCAACCGTGTTGGCGGTGTGCGCTCGCCGGAGGATCTTAGCAAGACTTCTAATCGCAATGCTTGTCTCGGTCTGCTCATCATCATGCGCGACATGTTCAAGAAGACGAGATGGGAGTTGTTGCACGAAGCGAGCAATCTGCTGACGAAGTGCATTGAGATGCTTCTTCCTGGTGCGGGTGGGGCGTTGTGAGCAGAGCAGCCTAACCACCCACCCCCTTGTCCTGATGAAAAAATCTGCCCCATAAGGCGATGTTGTTGTTCTCTTTTACGATGTAATGGCTTATTACCTGTTGTTTGTCGATGGGGTTTCCCTGGTCTGTCTTTTCTGATATCACTGCATTCTAGCGAGGAGTGTGCTTCTTGTTTCGATCTTTATGTTCTTGTTCGATACCTCTTCTGTATATTCACACAAGTGGCTACTTGGATGAAGTGGGTTTGGTGGATTGGATATGTGGGCGGGATGCTGATCTTCTTTGGCCATATACCCTGGGGATAGGTGTGGAAATGCATCTTGGACTCTTTTCAGAAGTGCTTTTGACATGAGAGGAGTGAATTTGATGTGGTTGTGAAATGTTTGTCGTGTGATGTTTGGACTAGATTGGACTGGGGGGAAGCTGAGGCGCGCGGAATTATCGCGCACGTGAGACCGTGGCGACGCGTGACGCGAAAATCGCGTCTATGTGAAAGCCGGCGCAACAATTGTCTGCAGGGTCAAACACATATCTAAGAGCGTGATTTGAGACCCCCTAATCAAATAAATTCGACGCCGAAGCGAGGTTCCCTCAGGTGCACGATCACTCTTGCCGTTGCGCCATTGCGTCATTGATTGTGAAACAATGCTCCCTACCACCGGCGCTGTGTCCAGAACAACGTCCCCACGATGCCTCGACTCAAGGCTGCCACCGTCTCGGACCAGACTGTACGAAAGCGAAAACGGAAATCGCGAGATAACGATGAGGACACGACTGCAGCGGCGTCAGCTGCAGAAGGCGAAGGGATGAAGGAGGTTCATAGGATTGTTGGGCCGGATGGTTCAATGATCGACCCCAACGCGCCCGACCCAGCCACGACCACTACGAGCGTCCCCACGAAGACACACGATGGAGGAAAGAAGCCACGGCGAGCGCCGAAGAAAAACGGTACTGGCAAACCAGCCCTTGCGCGTAACAACTCGTCCACCCTAGTCGAGACGTCGATACCATGGCCAGAGCATTTCACGAAGCTCGCGCAAGTCCATCGCGCCGTAAACCTCGTCTACACATTCCTCTGCACGCGCAAGCACCTCGCGACGACGCTCGAAAACCTGCGCAGCACAGTCGAAGCGAACATCCAACGAGAACTAGTCATCGAAGACGTAGCGCAGATCACCGCCCTGATCCCCAAAGCCATAAACTTCGCCTACGTCGACGAAGCAATGCTACAAATCAACCTGATGGGCTCAGAAGACAATCTGCACGGCAGACGGACAACCGACTTTGCGATTCTCGAACCCGAACCGGATAAAGGCGAGCATAAAGAGGTGCTGCTGTTTGAGTTCATCGATGGCGATTTGAAGCGCCAGGTCCAACATAAGAAGACGGGAGAGCCGACAAAGGCTACGACAAAGTTGAGGAATGAGGATCTCAAGATGCCGGTGTACAGTCAGAAGCAGATGATGAATCTGATTGAGAAGAGGAATGTCAAGTTTACGTCGGCGGTGAATGCGTTTTTGAATCAGTGTGCTGAGGAGGGGGCGGATTCGGTGGAGAAGATTTTGGAGGTTTCGAAGGCGTTTGTTCCTGTGGAGACTGCGAGTCGGCACTCTACACCTGGCCCGGACAGAGCGCTCATACCAGCTTCCATACCAGCTGAACGGAAGCCGATCCCCGATATCCTGAACGAGATCAAGACGCTGGAGTGGTATACCGGACAGATTGTGCCAGACGGCCATCGTGTTTTCGACCCTCAAGAAGCTGTCTTCGGCGACTTGAACTTCGCCATGTCGCAGAACCTCGTTAATGCGCTGTATAACACGAGGAACATTACTCAGCTTTACGCTCACCAGGCGGAGGCTATCAACAATCTTTACGACGGGCACAATGTCATTGTGTCTACTTCGACGAGCTCGGGTAAATCTTTGATTTATCAGATACCCGTTTTGCATCAGCTGGAGCAAGAGCCTAATACGAGGGCTATGTATATTTTCCCGACGAAAGCGCTCGCGCAGGATCAGAGGAAGAGTATGAAAGAGTTGCTGCGGTTCATGCCGGGGTTTGAAGAGGTGCTGGTTGAGACATTCGATGGCGACACCCCGATGAGTGATCGCAACTATATTCGAGATGAGGCACGCATCATCTTTACGAATCCGGATATGCTACACATCACTATCCTGCCGCAAGAAGATGCCTGGAGGACTTACCTTCAGAACCTAAGATTTGTGGTAGTAGACGAACTGCATGTTTACAACGGACTGTTTGGAGCACACATGGCGTTCATCATGCGCCGTCTACGCAGGATATGCGCCGCGCTGGGAAATCGCCATGTCAAGTTCATTTCCTGCTCGGCTACAGTCGCGAATCCTGAAGAGCACATGAAGACTATTTTCGGTGTTGACGAGGTCAAGTTGACGGACTTTGACGGGTCACCTTCTGGACGCAAAGAGTTCCTGTGTTGGAACACGCCGTTCAAAGATCCAAGTGATCCTACATCTGGACGCGGTGATTGTATGGCGGAGACGGCAAAATTGTTCTGTCAATTGATGTTGAGGGGCGTCAGAGCTATCGCCTTCTGTCGCGTGCGGAAGCAGTGTGAAGCGCTGCTTGCTGCTATCAAGACTGAACTTACCAACCTGGAAAGAACGGAGGTGATTGCTCGGGTTATGTCGTATCGAGGTGGATATACGCCGCAAGACAGACGAGAAATCGAGCGAGAGATGTTTGACGGCAAGCTCTGCGGTATCGTGGCTACTAGTGCGTTGGAACTTGGTGTCGATATCGGTTCCCTGGACGCTGTCGTCACAGTCGGATTTCCTTATACCATTGCCAACCTGCGCCAGCAAAGTGGTCGTGCTGGACGGAGAAACAAAGACTCGCTATCCGTTCTAGTCGGCGACTGCTTTCCTACCGACCAGTACTACATGTCGAACCCAGACGAGATCTTTACGAAACCCAACTGCGCACTCCAAGTCGATCTTGAAAACATGCTCGTCCTGGAAGGCCACGTCCAATGCGCCGCCCACGAGATGCCCATCAACGTCGAGGTAGACACCTCCTACTTCGGTCCCCTCCTCCCCAAAATCGCACGAGAGCGCATGCGCTGCGACAAAGAAGGTTTCTACCACGTCAACACGCGCTTCCTCCCACAACCCTCACGCACAGTCGCAATCCGCGACACGGAAGAAGACCACTTCGCCATAATCGACGTAACCCACGGCAAAAACACCGTTCTCGAAGAACTCGAAGCCTCACGCGCCTTCTTCACCCTCTACGACGGCGGCATCTTCCTCCACCAAGGAAACACGTACCTCGTCAAAGAATTCAGCCAAGAGCGCATGCTCGCAAAAGTCGAATACGTAAAAGTAGACTGGACAACCCAACAACGCGACTACACGGACATTGATCCCGTGGAAACAGAAGCTATCAGACGTATCCCCGGTTCCAGGTCGAAAGCTTTCTACGGGCCTATCAAGATCCAACAAGTCGTGTATGGCTTCTTTAAGATTGATAAGAAAAGGCGGATTTTGGATGCTGTGCAGGTTGATAATCCGCCTATTATATTGTTTAGCAAGGGCATGTGGCTCGACGTGCCGAAATCCGCTCTCGATATCTTGAGATCGAGGAGGTTGAATATCGCCGCGGGGATTCATGCTGCTGAACACGCCGTTCTGTCTCTCATGCCCAACTTTGTGATTTCTATGCCCGGCGACGTCCGCACGGAATGCAAAGTCCCCGAGAAAGAGTTCCTGGCGAAGGAATCCACAAGGAAAAGACCGGCGCGACTTACCTTCTACGACGCAAAAGGCGGTGCGAGCGGCAGCGGGATCAGCACCAAAGCCTTCGAGTTCATCGACACGCTGCTTGAGCAAGCATGTCAGCGCCTCACATCCTGCCACTGCCTCGAAGGCTGCAACGAATGCTGCAATGACGACGCGTGTAAACAGCATAACCAAGTCATGTCGAAAGCGGGTGCTATGGTGATAATCATGTGTTTGCTCGGCCGCGAACATAAAATCGACATCGATGCGTTGCCGTGGGGTGAGGAGGATGTGGAGGCGGGTTTCGATACGGTGGTTGAAGCTGTGGGTGTGAGGATGGCGGAGGGGAGGACGAGGGATGGCGGGGTTTTGCCTGGGGAGGGAGTAGGTGGGGAGATGGTGGATGGGAAGGGGGAGGAGATGGTTAGGGCGAAATTGGTGGATGGGGTTTGGATTAAAGAGGAGGAAGAGGAGGAGGATCATTTTAGTAGGAGTATTCATATGTATAGGGGGGAGAGGACGTTTATTGGGGTGCATAGGAAGTAGTATTTATGGTAAGGGAAAGTTGCTATGACATTTGCGTTAAATTACCTTGTTCTGGTTGTCGCGATCTGCCCCATCATGATTAACCCCCTTGTCCCTATTACCTGTGAATGTATATTACCAAGCTATCAAAGCGTTCGTTGGTCTCATCAGCCTTCGGCTTCTCCCCCGTGATCTCCTGCCTCAGCCGTCGCGCCTCCTCCATCAACTTAGCCGCGTCTGCGAGTTCGTTCTGCTCACGCTTTGCTATTGCCAGCCAATATGTAGATCTTGCGAGCTCGCGTTGTGCGTCTAAAGAGCCAGCGAAGATGTTGTGGGCCTGTTGAAAGGCATCTTCGGCTTCTTTCCACTCACCCCTATCCGCTAGGATACGGCCCAGTTTGTGCAACGATACGCCGTAGTAGAATCCACTGTCACCTACTAGCTCTTTCCTGATCTTCAACGATCTAGTGTGGTATTCGACACCAAGTACGTCGTTCTGGGCCAAGTAACAGTTGCCAATGGCGTATAGGTTAACAGCACCAGACTCGCTCCTCTCTTGGCGTAGACCATTCCCGAATTCATCGCCTTGATCGAAATGAAGGGGAAGCGCTTTTTCCGGCGCTCCTGCAGCTTCGTACGTTCGAGCCATGTTGTGATTGATGTGAAACCTCATGTCACGGCGCGTGAATTCATCCGTGTTCAAGTCGACGACGGCGAGGCCTTGTTTCTGGAGCGCAATAGCCTCATCGTACCTTCCCTGGGCCGTGACAGGTAATGCGACATCCTGATATCCGTGGGCAAGCAGTATGTCGTCCCCCTTCACGTTGTCGAGGCGAATTTTTAGTGCTTGACGGAAGTAGTCTTCCGATTCCACATATCTGGAGCACTCGAACAACACGCACCCGAAACAACTCAGGACTCTGGATCGGATGAACCAATCTACCTTCGCAGATGGGTTGTCGCATATCTTCTTGGCGGTTGTCAACAACGGAAGCGCTAATTCTGGCAGGCGTTTCTCGTACAGATACCAGCTTCCATAGAGAAACAGCTCGGCTAGGCGACAATCTGGTTCCAACGATGATGAATGGTCGCATCTCGAGTTTAGTGCCAGCAGATGAGGGAGTAGGTTTTCACACTCTGGCCACCTGTGCATCAGGCGATAATTTGCTCGGGTTGGATGCGGATGCGATTGGAGACACAAGTCCACGGCGCTCGAAAACGTCTTGTTCTGGCTGGTCTGATCTTGCTGATGGAATACAGTCTCTTGGACTAGTCGATGAACGACTAGACTGCGCGCAGCCTTTTTGCTCGAAGTAGAACCGTTGGGATCCTTTTTCGTGACACTCTTGGATATGAGACCGTTGCCCATGAGCTCACCGACAGCCTTCACGAACGAAATTGTGCTGCTGAGAAACTTCAGTTCCGGGAAGGCCTTGGCTCCATCGCGCGTCAGGGATTCTGGCACACCATCGGGATCCAGACACGATAGTATCCTTAACAAGGAAGTCGCGTTGGCTGAGAGGTTTTTGAGGGAGATTTTCCAGACAGTGGCCAACGAGTGCTCATAGAAGAGATCCCCTACCATCGGCTCTAGCTCACCAAAGGTTTCATCAGAGTTGAGCGATTCGCTGTAAATCTCGTAGAAGTCATCTACACTGCATTCGCTTTGGACCATGTAATGCGCGACCTGGTTGATCGCAAGGGGAAGGTAGCCTCAATATCGTTAGCTCCAGTGCATTGACCAAGCGTACGTCAGCGTGCAATAGCTTACCGAGCTTCTCGATCACCTTCTTCACCCATTCTCCCTCCTCATCGTCTTGATCGACCGTACTGCCTGGCTGATTGATGATGGACATGAAGAGTCGCTCGCCATCGTCCACTGTGAAGGGCTTGATCAGAGCGCTTGCCTTTGTCAAGGACACAGCTGAAGGGTTCCGGCTTGTGATGATGATCGTTCCTCGGTTGCCCGCTGGCCAAAATCCTTTGAGGACATCCAGATCGTCTGCGTTATCGAACAACATCAGCCACTCTTCCGTCGCATCCTCCATCCACTCTTTAAGCGCTTTGGAGACACTTTCAGCGTCTCGCTGAGAGTCGGCCTCCTCGAGCTCGAGCTTCTTAGCAGCCTCCACGAACGAGCTTTGCAGCTTTTGTCTGGAGTCTGCAGCCATCCAAAAGATGGCCGAATATGAGTCGTAGTGATCATACACAAACTTGAGCGCGATCTGTGTTTTGCCGACGCCGCCCATGCCATGGATGGCCATCGACTTTTGCTCTGACTTCGACGAGTTGAGCTCGGTCTTCATCTGTTCCAGTACATCTTTCCGTCCAGTAAAGCGTGTACTGACCGGGTAGGGTACGATCCTGCAGGGCAGTGCGGCCTTTGGTTTCATCGAAACTCGAGACAGGGTGTCCTTTATCTCTTCGTGCCACTTATAATGCAGCTCCATATTGGCGGCCTTTGCTTCATCTTCGACGTTCTTCTTCAGCCGATCAATTTCCTTCAGCCTCTTGTCCACCTGGAAAGGCTCCGGTAACGGCTTCAGTCTGGATCTCGATTTGCAACGCTTTATATATTCGTTGACCTCATAGATGCAGTCAAGCGTTCCGCTGTACAATTCCAAGAGAGCTGTGCTGACACCTTCCATCTCTTTGAAGATCCTCTCATACGTCTCCAATCGTGGTGCGGAGACACATATCCCTTCGATAAGACTCGCAGCCATCTCTTCAAGCTGACGCGATCCGGCTGACATCTTTGAAAGCCATCGTCAGTAAAGTTGTCCGGTCCAGAACAGTTTCTGCAAACACTAACCTGGTGCATTAGATCTATACTGCCCCAGAGCAGAGAAGAGGTCTCTGGCAGAGCTGCTCCAAAGACGGATAGAAGCACGCCATACTTCTCCAGTCCCGATTCGATCCTCTCGATTTTCACTTTCCCCATAAGCGATGGGTTCTTCGACATCTGCAGCCGCTTTACAAGTTCTTGCCGTTGTGTCAGGCTGAGCACAGCATCTAGATCGGCCTTCGACAGCTTCTTCTTGTATCCCTCTACGGCTTGCGCCCAAACCTCTGAGGAACTCCGCGGAGGCATTTGCAGTGCCATGTTGTCTGGAATCGGACAATAATCGAGCTGTCGGTGTCTTGTTGTTGCTCTGATGTGACAGGAAAAAGCCCGGTAATTTAGATGTGTGAGTGATCAGAGGTATGCGCGCGCAATGATGCACGATTATGAAAGGGATCTACATTGCTGCCTGACCACTGCATACGATCTTGGTGGCTGTGGCAGTGTAGTCGTGGCGAAGCTGGGTGCTCATACTCTACATGGTCCGCCTGCGATGTGACGTGGATGTGCTTACTTGACGCTGCACTACCAACCACCGTATCCTATCGCACACCCGTGTGTGGCATGGGGCAGCCAATCGAATTCATCTTGACCCGTCTATCTGCAACACTAAGTGTCGCACGCCTCGTCTCTTGCGAGAGGCGTACTCCGAGGTACATTATACCTAGGTAGGATTGACCTTTTCAGCTCTTCGAGTCGATGTAAATATGCTGTCACGTCTTTCACATTTCCTGCGGCAACGCGCTACATTTCTCTCGTTTCTACAGCCCTTCCAAGAACATGGCTTCCACCGACAACTCAGATCAGCTTGTGGTTGGAGATGATAATTTGTACGGACTTGGAGTGCGTGCGGGGTTTTATCTCCAGTGGGCGGCTCTGCTACTCGCATACTATTCGGTGCCTTCAGAATTTGTACTCAGCCTGCGCGAATATTACCGGTTTACCCGCTGACCATACACAGAAAAGTACACTCAACACGATAACGATCTTCCAAGTCGCCCTCATTATTACCCTTGTTTGGAAAACAGTCACGTCCACGGCTGAAAGCTCATTGTTCGATCTTGAAGCCTTCCTTACTTTGATCTACGGGGTGGGAGGCGGCTTCGGGACATTCATTTATGCGCTGGCCCAGAGATCGGGGAGAGTGAAGATAGGGAGAGCTCAGGATCTGTGCGTAAATCTCATAACAGTATCCTTCGGCATATACGGAATCTGGTTTTGGTTTGTTGGCATAAACACACTGGTAGGTTGTATCCCTGACCTTCTGCGCTGTGTACTTGCTAATAGATGCAGCCTCGCTTGCCCTTCCCAGCCACTGTCTTCTTCTTCTCCAGGGTCCCGTTGCACGGCTGGTTCAAAACCTTCAACCAAGTCATTGTGGTATTTACCACATGCGCTTCTGTGGCAGCTATGTTTATGAAGGTTTTTGCGTTGTACAGGCACTGGGGACATCTTAATCGATGGCTTTCTGATCCTGTAGTTGGAAGAGGGACGGGCGGTACAGAAACCCGCACGATGAGAGTATGTGTGTTGTGCGGTATGGTAGTAGCTTTCGCAATGCTCATCGTCATGATTGAGCTCACCATTGTGTGGAACACGCTCTCCGGGGTGAGCGATCTACGTAGTACGGGACAGCTGATTCCACTGATCATCGGCCTCACAGCTCTAGGACAGATGGCATTGTATCGCAAGGCAGATTCTCTAGTCGATGAATACGATACATAGAATCATCGAACATGTGCGGCTAGAGCGGCACAATTCCAATCAAGCGTCGGACGTGTGAGGGCGATGCGCCTTGTATTGTTTCCCCTCATCAGCACATGAACCTTGGAAGGCCAAGAGGACTTTCGAGTGGTGAAGAATGCTTCGTTCGAGCGCTTATTGGTCGGGAACTGCGCAGCTTACCATGCGATACCGAGATCATGATCTCGATCTGGGTGAGTGAAGAGTGAAGCGCGCTCCTCCAGACATGCTGGTAGTGAGGCACTTAGCCGGGCGCGTAACAGGGTACTTTTTGCCGTTGTGAGTACTACACCATAACCATCGCGCATCCTACTAAGCCTCCACAGCGCATCAGGTGTGCGAGGTCCTTCATGAACATTGCTTGCTATAGGCCGTGAAGTCTACCGACTGCGAGAATACTCCGACACATGTCAGCGTGATTAGATTGTTCGCTTAGTTGTCAAAGTTCCATTGGGTTTTGGGGATGGGGTATGCATATTGTGGCGTTACCCCACTCGGGTTTGTTTTCGTGGTGCATATCGGTTGCAGCAAAATGCTTGAGGCAAAGATAAGAGTTTGCCTCGTTTCAGGCAAGTCTCAACAAAACGCATGCTGTGCGAGGGGTTCAAAAGTTGTGTCCAGCCTGGTGTCTGGCAGCTGAATTCTCTAAACCCAAAATACTCAAGCATATCGATACCAGCCTAATACACTTTGAACATTCATCATGTCGGAAGTTCAAGTGAGTACCTCACAAAGATCTATTTACTTAGCTAAATCGTTCAGCAGCACTGCCCCGTCGAACTCAAAATTGTGGGTCAAGACAACGATACCCGCGAGCAGCCTTGGAAGAAGCTCATGGCAGCCGAGAACACCGATGGCGAGCGTGGCCGTCCTTGGGTGAACTGGAAGCCTGAGGAAAACTCCCCTTGGGCGAAGCCATGGGTGCAGTGGCACCATGAGCTTGAGCGAGACCTTTCTCCCACGCAGGGCTCTTGAGCATATCAGTAATAACGTACGGGTATCTTTGAGGGTGTATACCCGTGAGACTTGGGTCAACGCCAGATGCAAACGCAATAGTATCTGAAATGTCAATCATTCGCTTGCATACTTCATCGCGTGAGATTAGTGAGCTCTACATCACGATTGAAGTGAACGGCTTCCAAGTACATGAGATTCTGGTGCAAATCAAGCTTCAAGGCCTTGAATTCAAGGCTGAGAATGAATGTAAACTAAACTAATAAACAACAAACGCTCGCACATCAATACTATTCCGTGGTGGTCCGACTGCACCAGTCACGTCGCGGAAGGAAGCATGAGGACAGACTGGTCGCATCAGCAGGCTGAAAAGAGAAGCTGATGATGTGACTTACATCGAGATTCGTTGGTTTCGGAGTCGTAAATCTTCATGATCAGAGGCTCATCTGGTCTCTGTCCACTCAGGTAGTACCATTGATGCTTGGGGTTGCGTCGCAGGTGGTAGATCTCATTCACCCTGTGAGGAAGCACCGTATCTACCGATTCTAGGTCTTCTTCTGCGTCAACAGTTCGTGAGTCGCATACGGCGAGTGGCCAGTCCGTCACTGGGTGATCGAGAGGACACCAAACACTTCACATCAGTCAGCTGGACATCTACCTTTCGCAATGCATCAGTCCTTCGGAATCTTACGTGTAAGCTTGCCATCTTCCAAACTTGAGGTCTTTATAGGGTTCCAAAGCTTCCTGGAACCGAAACTGCGCGTTGCGTGCTGAGTGATCTGGGATGGTGAGTGGACGTCAGGCTGTTAGGTCAGATCGCGCACCAATGTGGACCGAAGTGGCCGGCTGGAAAAAGTCCAAGTTGCCAATGCGGCGTACCTGGAGAAGCTTTAGTGTCGATCATAGAGATGGCTGAGGGCTGCAGTACGTTACAGTCATACACAACGACTTCCTTGGGCTTCAACAGATCTTTGAGTAGCCGCACGACCTCGCCGATGAATGGATGGGCAGGACCATCAACGCTTTTTTCTGGCTTTGCTACAAACTCGTGCTGGATGTACTGGAAGCCGTAAACTGGTAGAGTAAAGTTCTTTTCGCTTCCACGAACATCGTGAATTGACACCTCGTGTTTGGTCTCGTCGATGTTGGAGTTGGGACCGTCCGCAACAAGGAAAGGTACGGACGCGATGAATGGTTTCTCTCGAAGATACAGGTCAGATCTGTTGAGATATGATATTTGCGCTTGAACTTCAGCCATCTTCCTGCCTGAATGATGAAGAATAGAAACTCAAGTTAGTTTGAGCAAACGTGTCCGAACGGGTTTTGGAAGGGACGACTATCTAGGTAGGAGCGCGAGGCTCAGCTTAGCGTTACTAAAGTATAGTACTAACAGCTGGGTTGTCGCTGCGGGGGCTGAAACCCGTGGACACGCGCATTATCTTTATAAGCCACATATGCACTCATGCCGCATGATACGGTGCGGGGCTTCTGGGCATGGTTAGCCTAGCCCATTCCGGTGAACACGCTCCTGCCTACGTGTATTACTGCCTATTCGCTACGGGTCATCCCGCCCGTGACTGTCGTTATTGACTTCCTCGCCTTCTCAAACACGTTGCCGTTCTATTGGGTTCTTTGAACAGTAAAGCTACCCGTTTCTAGCGTTTGCCAAAACGAAAGTCGCTCTATCACTGTCACTTTCAATCCGCGGATAAGCCATGGGCCGTATCACAGCAGCGACGAGGTAAAGTCACTCTAAAGACACCGATACTACAACGGAACTTATACTGATGCTGCAACAGAGTACGGGCTAGTCTTCCCAAAGTCCAGAAGTTGATAGACCTCACTGGATGCCCTTCTGTCTCAATCGGCATCATGCACGAGGGCGAGATCATCCTCCAGCACAGTCAAGGGTTTAAAGATGCATCAGAACCTGACGAGGTCAATGTCGATACTCTATATATGATAGGGTCATTGACAAAGGGCTTTATTGCCGCTTCATGTGGTATGCTTGTGGATGAGGGCAAATTGAGCTGGACTACGCCGCTGTCCACTTACATGCCCTTTACACAAAACAAAGACCCTGTCATAGCCGAGCGCATGAGTTTGTCGGATGCACTGTCTCATTCCAGCGGGTTCCCTCAGATTGATATCTCGTGGTATGGCGCCAACGGCGAAGATTTGCTGTCTCCAGAAGATTTGCTGCATGTCACTGCCAACATACCAGTCTACGACACGTTTCGATCAGAACTCCATTATTCCAACTGGCCATACGCTGTGGCGGGTAGAGTGATCGAAGCGGCGGGTGGCAAGGATGCTGCAGATGGCTGGGGGGCGTTTGTGCAAAGGAGAATCTTCGATCCCCTCGGGATGAAGAGGTCGACATGTTGCCGTAGTGATATCGAGAGCAGCGACATAGCTGAGGCGCATACGGTCTTAAGCGACAGGCAACCAGCACGTTTACCTGTGCCTCATGTTTCACAGAAGACTATCTGTGGAGCGGCAATGGCGATCTGGTCGAATATTCCGGATATGCTCACGTGGTCTCGAGCAGTAATGGAGCGGTTGGAAGAGGAGAAGAAGGGGAACGATACCGCCGCGCCCAGTCAAGAAGCCAGCCTCGGCACAGGAGAATACGAAGCAGTACTCTGCGACAAGTACACAGATGGGCAGAGAGTCTCGAACAACCCGCTAAGACAAATCAGTCAAATCACGTCCCACAAATTTCGTGTCACAGATGATACCATCAATGAAAACACTTACGGGTATGGATGGGCAAGACATGTGATTCCTTCGACACAACTCGGTTGGTTGTCTACCAATGGTCCGCAGAAGGACGATATCATCGGGCGAGAATCGCGGCCGCGACTAACACTATACCACGGAGGGCAAGTGACTGGGTATCTGAACTCAATCTATCTCTTCCCTGAGACAAAATCAGCGGTGGTAGTCTTGACGAATGCGCAGAGTGCAGGAGACTGCTCCGATCTCGTGGCTCAGATGCTCGTCCAGTCGCTCTTCGAAATGAAACCGGAAGTAGATTTCGAAATGAGGGCTGAGAAGATATCTACCAGTAACCTGAATCAGTATAGCAAGATGAAGAACGACTTGGAGCAGAACCGGAACCCGAAAACAGCATGTCCTGAACTCGAAACCCTCGAGGGATCTTACTGGAACGAGGACTTGCGTGGGCTCATTGAGGTGTACAAGAGTAGTGAAAGCGCATCTGGACTGGAGATGAAACGCAATGGCATGGAGACGCAGTGCCATCGTCTTTCACACTACCACTACGACACATTTAGCTTCATGCCCGAATCTAGAGACGAGATGGAGCGGAGATGCTTGGTAGACTATGCGATCTACGAGCAGTTTCTCGTGGCTTTCGTACGCGATGAGGAAGACAGAGTTGTGGGTCTGGACTGGGTGATGCAGGAAGGATTCAAGCCATTGCGCTACAACCGCATGTGACGGAGAAGCTAATGTAGCTAGATTATAGAGTCAAGTCGTTATGTCTAGAAACTTTGTAAATTCGAAGATACTGTTTGGTGTCTTGATAGTTATCGCGTCAGCTTTACTTCAGGTGCCAGTGTCGCTGCCAAGCCCCCATCGGCCTGTGGACGGCTGGCCAGGGCCGATGCACACGATGACATGTGGCTGCCAGATTGAGCCCCAACATTGCAAACAAACAATTGTCTTCTTCCCACTTCCCACTTCAGCGCGCGAGCCCTCCCTTTCCAAACCCAACACCCCCGTTTCACGCAATCTGTCCTTTCCGCGCAAAAACCCCCGGTGACGTCGTCTCTCGCTCCACGTACCACATCTCCCCAAGACACGTCCGCTCCACCTCCGCCAGGCACCAACTGCACGACCTACCCAACGCCAGATCGCTACTTCCCTAAACCTACTCTTCGTCGCTATACCTCACACACTCGCATATCAGACAATGGCGCAATACGGCTACGGACAAAACCCGCAATACGGCGCTGGGAATGCGCAGAACCTCCAATTCTACCCGTCGTCATTTTCGAACCAGCCGGTATCTGGCCATTCCACACCATTTCAGGCAAACTACGGCGCACCGGCGAGTCAAGCGTACCCCGCACAGTATGGCGCGGGGTTCGCAGCACCGGGCGTGAGTGGGCAGATGGGTATGGGTGTGTCGGGGCTGCGGACAGGATGGCTCGCGGCTTTTGGCACGGAAGGATACGATGGAGAGCCACCGCTACTGGAAGAGTTGGGAGTGAACTTTCGGCATATACAGATGAAGACGTTGGCTGTGCTGAATCCGTTCGGTCGGATCGATCAACATATCATGGACGACAGCGACGTGGCAGGGCCGATACTTTTCTTCTTGATCTTTGGGACGTCGTTACTGGTATGAGACACGATATCAAGAAAAGAGATGAGAGCTAACGTGGGGTAGTTGTCTGGAAAGCTTCATTTCGGTTACATCTACGGTAAGTCAAACAGCTGCTTGGAGAAAGACAGTAGCTAACAAAAGTAGGCCTGGCATTCGTTGGCACGATCCTCCTCCACCAGATCCTCTCGCTCATGTCCCCGCCTGTCGTCGAAGCGACACCTGGAGACCACGGTCATCCACACGGCTCACACCTCGGCTCCTCGTTAACGTTCCCACGATCGGCATCGGTGCTCGGATACTGTCTGCTTCCTCTTGTTCTGGTATCGATGTTTGGAATCATCGTGCCGCTTGACGGGCTATTTGGATATCTTCTGACCAGCCTGGCCATCACATGGTGTTCCTACAGCTCCAGTTCCATGTTCACTGTTGTTGGTAAGTCGGCCTTCCGATGGGGTTTTAGATGGGAACTAACACATCTCGTAGGACGCATGACTTCTATGCGAGGACTGGTAGCATACCCCATGGTTCTGTTCTATGGCAGTTTTGGTATCATGGCTATCTTCAGCTCGCGGGGCACTGGTCAGTTGGCAAAGGCGGCTGGATCATAAAAATCTGGTCGAGCACATTTCAAGGCGCCTTGACCAAGATATGTAGAACATTTGCGCATATGCGTACGATATCAAGAACATACCCCAAAATAAATCCAAATGTAGCTTCCAAATCGACTTTCACTACATTGAGGTGTCGAGCCAATCGGAGTACGCCTAACGCGCTTAGAGCGATGACGACGAGGACCCTGCACGAAATTGTTCTTCCCGACAATCTCCGCCACCCGTCACATCTTCTTCAGCCCTATATACCCTGGCTTGCCTCTTCTTTTCGCCGTACTACGCTTTCTATACGAACACTCACCATGGGTTGGTTTTGGGCAGACACCGCACCCGCCGCGCCTGCTGCACGTGTTGCGCCGCACGCCATGCCTCGAGGCAGCATGAGCAGCATGGAACCTCCAGTACGCCCTTCCACTCCCCATACACACACCCTCACCACTAACAACCCCCCAGCCAGAATGCCCGATGCACAAGAAACCCGTCCCGCCCGTCGTCGCGGAAAAGAAGACACCCGCAGGCGCCTGCCCCTACGTCCCACCCGAGAACGGCTCAGAGCCACCAGCAAAGCAAGGCCTCCTCTCGCGTCTCAACCCCCTCAACAACATGTTCTCCGAACTCTCCAACGAGCGCGCCTCCACCCAATCCGTCAACCTTCCCCTCGACCGCGAGACTTCCACGATTCCCAAAGGCGACGGCTCCCTCTGGGAGTACCCCTCCCCCCAGCAAATGTACAACGCCATGCTGCGCAAAGGCTACACGGACACGGATATCACGGCTGTAGAAAGCATGGTTGGAGTACACAACTTCTTAAACGAGGGTGCCTGGGCGGAGATAATGGGCTGGGAGCGCCGTTTCTCCCGTGGCCTCAAAGAAGGCTATGAGATATGCAAGCAGGGCGAAGAGGTAGCGAACTTCAAACTCGGCACGCACGACGACCCCTTTGATACGACGACCTGGGACCATAGAGACGTCCAACCCCCCAAACTCCTCCGCTTCACCGGCCGCCCCACAGAACCAACACCGAAAGCTACAATTATGCAATGGTTGGGTTACGTCATGCCCGAGAAGTTCGGTACAGCGCCGCCATTTGACCGCCACGATTGGTTCGTCGAACGCTGCAACGAAAAGGGGTGCAAAGAGATACGCTATGTGATCGATTATTACGAGGGCGCGCCGGAGGAGCAGGGCGACGACGAACAACCAGTTTTCTTCTTGGATGTGAGGCCTGCGGTTGATGGGCCGGTGAGTGCGGCTGAGAGGCTGATCAGGACTGGTACGGATGTTTGGTGGAGGGCCAGTGGAGGCGTAGCGCGCGAGCTGAAGAAGTTGGAGGCTGAAAAGGCGAGGAGGGAGGAAGAGTGGGCGAGTAAGAGCAGGAGGTATAATTAGTTTGGAGATGGGGCTTGAGATGTGTGTGATGCATTGCGCGGCGTTTATGGGTTGGGAGCTGGGTCCTTGTATGATCGGGTTGTACGCGATATGGGCTTGCTGATGTCTTGATGAACTGGACTAGGAGCGTTTTCTTCAAGGGCTTGGTCTGTTACGCTGGTATGTTACTCTACTCTAGCTTTCTTTCTGTTGTAGTTATCTCTTGGGGGATTTCTTTGGATATGAATGACGCGCAGTTTGAATGCGAACTTCTTCCTCTCTACTTACAACTTTACTACTGAGTGAAGATCCCCATGCACTTGTCGGAACAATTTATCTAGCTTGATATGCTTGCGGCCATCAACAATGTTCACATTCAAAACCACAGTAACGCCTCGATTTCTCTCATAAATAAACATACACGCATTCCCAATCACACTCCCCAACTCATTCCCTACGTCTTGTGAAAACTTCGCCCTCAGCGACATTAGGATCATGGTGCCACCTCAAGAAGGAAATACGATCATTCTGAGACTCGAAATAGAACCGGTAGAACGTATGCGGCCTGCAGTACTGCGCCCTCTTGACCGTTTCGTCGTAAGACAGGTTCCACGCAAACACATCATAGTTGTAGTGGCGCAACTTGTACTCCTCATCCAAGCGCCCTTGAAACCTCAGGAACAGTTCTCCGGACTCGTCCAGCCCGATATGGATGACCCAGTTTTTGATTGCGTTCTCGTATATACCCGTGTATTCCTCCAGGGGTCTGTGATCAGTCCCAGATTCTCGCTCTTGCTCCAGCTGTTCTGCCACCTTTTCCATTCTTGACGCCCCGTTCTTCGTCGCTTCTTTTGCTAGCGCTACGTAGTCGTGTTGCGGTTGGTCCAGAAACAGGCAGTCTAAGAGCAGCTGGGCTGTCAGATCTGCTGCGTCGCAAAGGCCTAGTGAATTTTGCATGACGACAATTGCGGTCTGGGTTTCTGGTAGCAGGATTGCAGCTACTGTACTACCAGGCATGTTTCCGCCGTGCCAGAGTGCTAGTTTCTCAGGGTACCCTTTCCCAAAAAGTGGCATTGCTGCCACGTTGGAGGAATTCCACCCAAATTCAAGTCTTCCGGGGAGCTGCGTTCGGTTCCATCCTAGCGCAGAGGTTTGTTCGTACAAAGTATTGCTACTTCGCACGCTGTGTGGACGGAACAGTTGGTGGGCTTGCTTGATCGGATTGGTGGGAGAGGCGTCAGTCGTAGTGGTGGAAGAGCCCGACCCGGTGACGAACCGATACCATTTGCTGAGAACACCCGCATCTTTCGTTTCGTTTGAAGTTCCACCAGGGACCAGAGCGCCTAGCCTTTCGAGCATGGCTCCATACAGTTGAAGGATGTCAGCCATGGTGGTGCGGACGGAAACGGCAGAAAACATTATCGTGTCAGATGACGCTTCTGAGAATGGAATCTGGAAAGGAGTTCCATCACTCAATATGTTGTATGGAAGCGCCACGTTGGGGTCGTCTGGGTTCTTGGTGAAGGTGCGAGTCATTTTCAAAGGGTCGAAGATGTTCTCCTGGAGAAACGCACCGTAAGACTGCTTGGCTACTTCTTCGATCACAAATCCGGGGATATTGTATGCGTGATTGTTGTAGAGGTAACCGCTACGCGGAGCTGCCACTGTCGGTAGATATTGGAATGTCCTAGGGCTTTCGCTCTTGGGTAACATGAGGTTGTTGTTTGACTGCAAATAGAGGGCGTCGCCCCATGTAGTTCCTGTCCTGTGGCTCAAGAAATCTGGCATGATCAATTTGGACTTCTCAGAGGGGTTCTCTTTGAAGAAGGGTAGAATTTGGTCCACTGGTGTGTTCCAAGAGAGATCGCCGCGGTCGACTAAAATACCCACAGCCGCAGCAGTGATGGCTTTGGTCAATGAAGCAACATGGAAAATCGTATCTCTATCGACTGGAAGTTTTCTTTCGACGTCTCGTAGGCCGTAGTAATCCTCGTGAACAATCTTGCCATTTTGGTACACACCGATAGCAAGCCCAGGTGAGCCGCTTATCTTGTGAATGCTTTCAACAATGGGTTGGCATTTCCGAAGCTTGTCGTGTATCTGCCTCATGGTGGGTCTCGTGGATGTCAGCGAGGAGCGGGAGATGAGGAGATGAGGGGCAGATGGTATCCTGCAGATTAAGTAGCAGGCTACCCTGTGAATCGCTTACACAGGCCGTGCAGCTGGCCAATGGCATGTGCAGGGTAAGTTGAACGATGTGCAGGATGCACGCCGCGTCGATGGATTCGTTTGATCTATGGGATGGCCTTGAAAACAGCGCTGCCAATGTTACACTGGCGCCTCCTAAACCAGAAGCTGAGAGATAGTCGATTGATCGATGAGCTGGAGGATAGCCAGCGCACGGGGCCGCGCTGCGCTGCGAACGCAGCTGGTCATGAAGTAGTATGAACTGGATCTCGAGATGTTTGCTGTTCGCGCTTGGACTGGAGTCGGCCTAGCGCAATAATTGTTGATTCTACGATGAGTGTGGAAGCTTGTGGTATCTAGTTCTAACATGAAGAGGGGAGTCATAAGTCATAAATCATAAATCCACATCCCAGCAATAGCTGTGGTCGTAAACGCAGTGCTTTCTGGCGCCTGGGAATATATCCAACTTCAGTACATCTCCCTGGTCCTCCGCGAGGTATAGTTGCACCAGTCGCACTGTAGATGGAGTTAGCGACGTTGATAGATGGCGTCGCGCGGCACTGACCAGGGTGTCGGAAGACGCGTCGTTATCCTCACGGCAGTACTCGTTGTTGCATTTCCTGCAGGTGCGGATGAAAAGCTCCTTACAGCTTATGCAGGTATGGCCACAGCCAAAACAGTCACGTCTTACGCCGATAACCTGTGTTTCTTCACGTCAGCATACTTCTT
>Ga0265797_10004552_pt1 | contig 21073 bp, 22 predicted proteins | sample P2T30metagenome_FD_192433 | JGI IMG/M metagenome (GOLD analysis project Ga0265797, IMG submission 192433) | Plant litter microbial communities from East Loma Ridge, Irvine, California - P2 T30 | ecosystem: Environmental > Terrestrial > Plant litter > Unclassified | place: USA: California...
TCAAAAAGAGAAGGAGATATAGTCCGGTTAGGGAGAGCGCCCAACAGCAACAAGAACAGCAACAACACGTACAGCAGATGCAGCACGTGCAAATGCAACCAGCACCGCAAACACAGCCACAGCAACACCCCGTGCAATTACCGATACATCCCATCCGCCCATTGAAATCGCCATCAGTAACAACGCAATCTGTCACATCACCCACAGTATCTTCGATAAGATCTCCGTCAATAGCAGCAGACACCGCGAGCACATTATCATCGATATCCCATGCATCATCCGCAACACCGAAGAAAGTCGCCATCGCAAGAAGAAGCAGTAATATAGTACCTGCGGACAGCAATGGTATGCCTCTCTCTTCGTCATCAAGTCTCGTGACGTCAATTTCACCCAAACAACACAAACGCAAAACCTAGTATACAACTAACTCCTCCCAGGCGCCGGTGGCGTAACAACCCCCCAAGCCGATCTCCTAGCTTCCAAATCAAACTACGAACTAATCTCCTCTGGCCAACACCTCGAAATGGGCCTGCACTTCAGCACCGCCATGGCCACAGGCGTAATGATGAAGCGCGCCACGCACCGCGCCGCCGAACAAGCCCGGCGCGACCGCATGAAAATCGCCATGGTTGATCTAGCTGAGTTCTTACTCGACGGCGAAGTCACGTTCGGGAGCGGGACTACGTGTTTTGTTGTTATGAGAGGGAAAGATGGCGAGGATGGGAGCGAGAAGGTGACGGGCATGGATGGTGCCGATGACGATGTGAGGAGTGGGAAGGGGTCCATGCCGGGAGAGAAGAAGACGGTCAATAAAGCGCGATTGATTGAGATGGCGTTGGAGAAGATGAAGGCGCAGGAGAAGGAGATTGAGCTGCTGCGCAAGGAGATTGAGGGGTTGAGGGCGGGTGGGGATAGTATGGATGTGTCGTAGAGCCCACAACTGCATATGACGCCTTGTGTGATTTGTTGGAGAGGAGAGGAGGGGAGAAGGAGGGCTGGGTTGGAGCATCTTTTCTTTTGTAACCTGAGATATCCATCATGCATGGCGTTTGAACATATATTTTTTTCGGCATACAGTTCTACCGCATGTAACTTCCTTAGCATAGGCACTAGAAACGCAATACAGCATGTACCGGCCTGTTGCTTACTCGACGACGTCTTGCACCGGACCCTTCGTAGCGTTCGAACCAAGTGGGGTTTCCACACGGGAACCATGGCCGTTAGCTCTGAGCTTTAAACAAGTTCGATCTGCCCAGTCTCCGCGGAGTGCAGATTGCGGAGAGCTAGCATCATGTTATCAGCTCAATAGAAGTGCAGGGTGAGGAGTAGTAATGGTCTCATTTGTACATGTCTACGACTATCTACGCGAGCAGTGCGAAGAGCAGATACGTCTTCTTCGCATAATCCGCCGCGTTCTTCCTCAGCCTGTTGAGAGCAACCTCGTCCATTTCCACCAGGTCGGTTTTCTGTACCAGTGCTGTGAGTTTGGCATCGTCTGCACCTGTGTCACCAACGAAGCGTTGGATGTAGAGAAGATCGAAAAGCAGTTGCTTGACTCTCTGTTCTTTTGCTTCCTTGTGGTTTGGTAATGATGGGGTGACGTCTGCTTTCTCACCATCGTCCGTGGTTTTGGGGTCTGCGCCTTCATCGTCTTCTTTGTCTTCGTCTTTCTTCTGGACAGAAGGGCTTTGATCTTTCGTAGGCGCGCTGATGGCGTCGAGATGCTCCTGAACTGTCTTGACTACTTCGTCGGCGACGCTCCTTTTCAGTACCTCAACGCTGCCGGGCGCCCACGCATCACTACCCAGCGCGCCCATATCTTTGTTCAGACCCCGCAGGAATCTGAAAGCGCTGGGTGACGGCTGGCTTGGTAGAGGTGGGTGTCCTTCCCACAGGATGTGGCTGTTCGTCTTCCCTTTAAGTGAACCTTGAAGCGATGTCTTGTATGCTTCCACGCTTGGTCTCGTGACGCGTAGCGCGAGTGTAGTATGCAAAGGTTGAAGAATCTCTAGCGTAAAGGGTGACGCAAGAGGTGTGGCTTTATCTTGGAGGCGTAACCGCGGTATCCGATCGCCGATCTCCCTGACTACGCGCAACATGAAAGTGGCCTTTTGTATTGATTGCTCACCATCAGACTTCTTCACGATAGTATTGAAGCTCCGACTTAGGTTTTGCATGGCTTCGCTCAGGGCTTCCTGGGTAGCTTCCTCGAGCAGTTTTGGATCGTCATCGCTAAGGAGTGCTTGCTTCGAATCACCAAGCTCATCGTCGGATTCGTCGTCTACATCGTCTGGGAAGGTATCGTCCCATCGTGCTTCCTTCATGCTCTTGACGATACCCTTGACTTCCAGGATAGACTCCATCCACTTGTCAAAGGCAGAAGTTACACTTATGACAGACTCATCGCGCCCTTGGTAGGTGTTAAGTATAGCGGATTTGAAGTTGTGTGCCCCGTTGCTCAGATCAGAGGCCTTGGTAGTGGTATCCCATAGCGAAGGTGCCACGGCCTTGTCTGTTGAAGCCACTGTGTCCAGTCGACTCGTCAGTTCGGTAACGACAGTTTGTAGTCCATGTGTGCGCGATCGCACTATGCCCTCAAGCTTATCGTTCATCGTGTCTCGTAGATCGTCTAAAACGTTGGCCGACTTGACACCCGCCATTCGCGAGCCAGACAGTATCCAGGTCTCGATCAGCTCTTGCCTCAAGTCTGCAACCTCTTTGAGTCGTTCTTCGCCTTCTAGTGCTTTTTGCACACCCTTGAGGAAAGCGGCAATAGCGTCCTTTGACCATCGGTGCATTATCCGCTCTGCTTCCGGCCGCTGCAATTCGTCGTGTCTCGGCCATGGCGTGTAGTTCCGTGCCTCATCGCCTAACCACCGATCATGTACATCGAGGTTCAGCTCGTAGAGACCGCGGACGTCGGGGTCCTGGATCAACGGCTGCGCCTTTAGCTTTGCTAGAGCCTCTGCCAAGCGCCGTGGAAAGATGGTTTGTGTATCAAGACAAGTCTGAATGCACAGCTTGAGCGCACTAATGCCATGCTTCGCAAGCTCATCGCCTCCTGCCCTCAGCTCGCTGTTCATCTTGTCCAATCGCATCTTATGGAAATGGTGTAGGACATCGGTCGGGGTGGAGCTCGTCGCGAGCGCGTAGGCACACATGCTTTCGAGCAGGCTGGCTGCTTCGCCGTTCGTGTTCGAGAGGCGCTTGTCAATCCTCCTGAGAAGCTTCCGCCGTACCGACAGCAGTTTCTCCCACAGCTGATTGACAATGGGCGCCTTGTTGTCGGATTGACTGAGCGACTTGTGGAGTAGTCTTGAGATGACCAGGACTTTCGCAATGAGCAGATATGATCCCTCTCTTTTCATGAGGCGCGTCATGACCACAGGCGCGTTGCGCATGACTGCGAGCTGGGCCGCGAATGTATAGCGCTCCGCATCTATTGCCCGTCAACCCACTGTCCCTTGCCAATGCATTGTTGTAGACTGACCGCGACTTCGTGTATGCGTATCCATCTTTCCCGCGTTGTTTGTGATCTTGTCCAGGCCCCGCGAATTGCAGCTCTGCCCTACTCTTGAAAGCCTACTTTCCACCTGCTCCATGCGCACTTCCATATCGATGATCGTACCGGCCGTGTCGAGGAGACTGCGATAGCTTGCCCTGCAATTTTGTCAGCCTCTTCCATCTCTAATCCCTTGTTGGCCTGGCATTTCGTACCCGACAAGCGACCGTAGCTTCTCTCGATTGTCGTCGGCATTGTTGCGGAGCTGCTGTTCAAGCTTGCGGACGACTGGTATAGGGTATTGGAACGCGTCCTCCCACGTCTGAAAGGTTCGTGGGTCTGGCGTTTCGGTCGCCATTGGCGTGGGGTACTGGAAGGCGCGTGTTGGGGTCGCAATGCTACACGTAGAGGTACGCGGCGATGCTACATCTCCCCACCAATCGCGTGCTTAGTCATCGCACCTACCCATCACTCAATTGCCAACTGGAACAGTTGACTGACTTGGGAAGGTAGTATATGATCAAAGAAGGGGCTTTGAACATAATCATTGTGTAAAATACATGATGGCATTGGTGTTGAAACCAAGAAGTTCTATCTCTATACGATCTCAAAACATGGTATCACAGGTTAAGCTCAAATGACTCCGCCCATCCCAACTCCTACCAAACGAATCATTCTCCATCTGGAATAAATCCTGCCGTATCACCTGCAGCATTCCGTCTCCTGAGTTCGCGTTCCACGGCCCTCAACATGAGCTGCGCATCGTCAAGCGTCAATTCCTCCCCACCCCTCATACTCGCCAACAGTTCCGCAAATTCCGGGTCATCAGGCTCAATGATCTCAACCCTTCTGCCCTTGGTCTTTGGCTTTGGTGGTGGCAATGGCATGAAAGCTCTGTTCGTGCTGCCGAACTTGGCAATCATCTCCTCAAATTCGCCTTGTGGGGTGCTCTGGCTTGTGACTGCCCCGCCAGCACCGATGCGCCAGACGTCTTCTTTGTCATCTTCCTGATCGTCGTCGATCTTGATAGCGGTACGGATGACGACGTTGAAGTCGCCGCCTCCTCCGACGTCAAGATATCCGAGAACACCTGAGTATATGCCTCGTCTCACGCCGCTCTCCACATTTTGGAGGATTTCGCATGAGCGTTTTTTGGGTGCTCCAGTCATACTTCCTGCTGGTAGACTCTCAACGAACGCGTCGAATCCTAGGTATGGAACGGAATGTTTGGTTGGCTTTTTGGAAGCGTACTCCACAGGGTCTTCCCAATCTTCCGGGGTGGTAGGCTTGTAGATTCCGCTGGGTACCGCGTCGACGACTGAAACTAGTTGCCACAGTGTTTCGTATTCTTCGACTTCCATGAGCTGGCTCACTCGAACATTCTCGGAGCCGTAGACGCCGTGAAGTTGATGGCGAGTAAGATCGACGATCATGAGATTTTCTGCGCGTTCCTTAGACGACGAGAGGATCCCATGGGCCATCTCGGCAGTTACATCAGGTTTCTTCTGCACTGTTCCTTTAATCGGCCGGCATTGTGCAGTTTGCGATCGGTCCCAGCTTATGTACCGCTCTGGTGAGGAGCACAGTATGTGTACATTGTGCATCCTCATGTAGGCGCTGAATGGCGCGGGGTTTTGACCAGTAAGGCGTTTATAGAGGTTCCAGGAGTGTTCATTGTCCTCGGAGTGGGATATCCTGCACGCCGTAGGCTTGCGAGCGCGAACCTCGTTGCGAGTCGTGAGACACAACTCGTAGCTCTGGCCGTCTGCTATCGAGTCTTTGCAGGCTCTGACTTTATCGCAATAGTCGTCTTCGCCAACTGTGAGCTGATGACACGACTCAATATACTGGTGCATGGTGCCATGCGTCTCAAAAGGGTCGACCTGTCTCATTGCGGCAGAGTTCGGGGTAGTCTCTCGTGATTTGAAGCCTGCATGCTCATACAGTCTCTCTATTGTGTTGATGACCCAATCCTGGTCACAGGGACCGCGAATACTTTGAACGTAGATCTTTTTGATCTGGTGGTCAAAGACAATACTCCTTGTTATGTAGGCGAAGCAGATGTCCGGATATGAGGCTTCTTCGTGGCCGATGACGTCAATTGTTTCTAGACCAGCCTCATAAGATGCATATCCCATCAAACCTCCCCAGAAAGGAGCCCATGTTGAGCCCTGTGGCGGAGTCGAGGGCTGGAGACTCTTCATGACTTCTCGTACGTAGGGCCAAGGGTCGGCCACGGTCCAGTCTGTATGCACTTGGTCTTTACCATCTCTAAGCTCCATTCTGCGGGTACCAGCGTAGTAATGCAGGCGCAGAGTCTCTTCTGGGATGACGACACCAATAATGCTGTACCTGCCAGTTCCCACAGCCATGGGTACGAGGTTCGATTGCAGTCCCGACTCTAACACTATGGCTTCGCCTCTTGATAACTCGAAGAGCTCACAAGCATCCGCAACTGTAAGTCGTCCACTTCCCGTGGTCGCACAATGCACAGTGCTCGGTGGTAGATCCGGTAATGACTGCCCGTCCCCGTGCGCAATGAGCGAAGCCAGCTCGAACGGTGTGATTGTGTCGCTATCAAGCTTTGCGACGAAATCGGTGTAAGAGCGTTTGGTCTGTTTCTTCGTGCCGTAGATTCCCAACTCTCGTCGGAAATCATCAGCAGTCATCGGCAAAGACGGCACGTTAGATGTCAGACCATGCTTGGGGACGTTCCTGAACATGCGCTTCCGGTTCCAGGCTTGGGCGTCCTCCCACCAGTTCCGGATGATGCGCTTGCCCTCGTCGTTTGTACATATCGACTCTGGATGAAATTGAACTCCCCAGAACGGCTTCTGCAAGTGCTTGACGCCCATGAGAACGGCACCGTTAAGATCGCTATCAAAATCCCAAGCCAACGGCTCCAACTGGGGGCAGGTCTCGGTGGGTTCCCAAAGTTGTGCAGGATACCGTACAGCGCGCTTGTTCTGTATGGGGTGATCGAGTTTGACTTGCAAAGAGTGGTACTGCGTTGCTAACAGACTCTCTACACCGCGGAATATTGACTGGCTCTTGTGTAGGACGGCCGTTATGATACCGTGCTTTGGTTCCGCGAGCCGTTCAATATCGGCTCCAAATGCAAGGCATAGCGACTGGAATCCGAGACATATACCGAGCACTGGAACGATCTGCTCATCCCCAAGTTTCCAGAGTTCCTTCATTAGACCAACATCGTCGTCACATTTCGCCCAGCCAGGTCCTGGCCCTGCGATGACGGCATCAAAGCTCTTCAAATAGTCGGTGAATGCTGTGTACTCCCCAGAGGCTGATGGCTTCGCAAGAATAGGATCATCGATAAAGATTTTGATGATTTCCGCGTCTACGTTCTGTTCGACCAGCGCGACAATATTGTTTGAGAAAGAGTCGTAGGCGTCCAGGCAGAGTATCCTTGGGCGCTGAGTCAGAACGGCGGGCGCCATCGCTTTGGTCTTGGATACGGAGCCCGGGATGATCGGACAGCGCGTATGATGTTTCTACAACAGATTCCAATATTGAATTGTCAAGAGAGTCAGACCAGACGTCTCAGCGACTGCCAGGTGTTGTATCGTGGTTGGTGAAAAGTTGAAGAGGTGGTAGGGCTGAAATCTTATCCCGCGATAAACCCGGCGATTCGCCGGTGCAAGTGCGGAACCGTGGATCGGGATTGCAGGAGTACCTTGGCTGTAGTTGAGTAGCTGGATGATTGACGGTAGGAGAGCCGAGGGAGCGATGGCAAAGCGATGGAAAGTGTCACAATGAACGATAACGATCTCATGCCAGGCCGCCACCTGGTTAGGGTCAAAAGGCGCCAGATGCAGGGTCCAACGGAAGCAGCCGCTTAGCTTCTCGACGCATCTGAGGTGTGCATGTCCTCGAAAAGGAAAGCATCCTTCGCTAATGTTGTTTCACCCAGACGATCGACCTCTTGCCACCTCCTTAAAACCCCGCGCCATGTTCTAGAAGTCAGAGACGTGTTACAGCTATCCCACACGCGCTGCAGTAGCCCTACGAAGTCGAACCTCTTCATCCTCACAGGTACCAAGAAAGAGCCTACTGGATGACACATAGAGCAATATTGGTATAGTCTCCAACCTAGCCTGACGCTCTTGATCTGCGCGTCAGATATCAGAATGCCACAAGATACCCTTTAGTAATGATGGCATCGGACATGATCACGCCTCGGCATACTAGAGTGGGCATCGCGCTTGGGCCATGTCGTCATGTCGAGATTCTTCCGCTGCGTTCCCACGGCGCGAGACCACCACATTTTGTTGAAGACGGCCAAGTCCCACAGTCGCCATGTCCTGGCTCAAACGGCGGGCAGGGCCCTTGATAGTACTCGGGACCTCAGCCATTGGCGGCGCCGCCTATCGCTTCACCAAATCCGCCGACCCCTCCGACGCATCGTTGAACCCGCATACCTTCACGCCGTACACTCTCGTAGACAAGCAGCCCGTCTCGTCGACCAGCGCAATATTTACATTACGCAATAGCAATGGTGTCTCGGACACGGAAAGTGTGAAGGAAGTGTGGAAGCGCAGTATCTGGAGTGTCCAGATTAAGCAGCCACAGCTACAGATTGCGCGCGCATACACACCACTGCCGCCTTTACCACCAGACGTCCACAAGAATGGCGAGAATGAGCCTGAGGATATGAGGCTGCTCATACGGCAGGAACAGGGAGGCGAGGTCTCGACCTACCTGCACCGACTACCCGAACAATCCACTGTCGAGCTACGAGGACCGAACACCGAACTTGAACTTCCGCGCGATATCATAGAGGTTGTCTTCCTGGCAGGCGGGACCGGCATAGCACCCGCGATGCAGGTTGCGCAAGCCCTGGGAAGAAGGACTGGAAGCCGGATGCACATACTATGGGCGAATAGGCGGCGTGAAGAATGTGTAGGTGGCGTCAGCGACGACAGAGGCAGTACAACATCTGCACTAGATCGAGTAGGCTGGTGGCAGAGCTTCTTCGGTTCCAGCGAGTCCGTTGCAGCTGCACCACTTGCGGAGGACTCATCTACCGCGTCCAAGGGCATTGTGGTGAAGGAACTGGATGCGCTCAAGAAGCGGAGCGAAGCAACAAAAGGCGAAGGCCTCCGTGTCAACTACTACATCGACGAGGAGAAGACATTTATCCATCCATCCGAGATCGAGAAGAAGATACAAAGGCAACGAGCAGAGAACGGCTCAAGGCTGATCATAGTATCAGGTCCAGATGGATTCATTGAGCATTGGGCAGGCAAGAAGCTCTGGGCCAACGGAAGAGAGGTACAAGGCCCATTAGGTGGCCAACTAGGAAGGATGCAACTAGGTGAGTGGAAAGTAATCAAGCTGTAAGATAATGTACGTTCACCATGATATCCATCTTCTTCACTCTCACAATCTTTATGCGCCTACCATATTCTCTCCAGCGCATCAAGCACACTCCGCGGATCTTGACATCGGTGTTTCTCCGAGTCCGTAACTGCGCATATATGCAAGCCGGGAATAGTGCAGCCATCACTTGCCTAATTAGCGGCTAGACGTTATGCAACAAGCGCGGCCTCATGGATGAATTCCGCGCGCTGAATAATTCCACAGTCGGCGCATTTCGATCATTGCTCATCGGATCCCTGTTTCATCAATTCAAAACTCACATAGCATCTTTCTTATTAATTGCTCTCTGCGCTTCTTTCAACTTTCCGTTCAGCGTTCCGAGACGAGATGGGAGCGGACGCAGCAGACGCAGACGCCGAAGTCGCCGCTTCCCTCTCGAATCATGACCGGCCAATCAGCGACAAGGATCCCAACGCGCGACCAGAATGCTTCACATCGACCTTCCAAGAATGCATGTTCATCGCCTCGGTGACTATGGCCGTGGCCATGACGAGCTTCCTAACCGGGTCTATCACAGTCATGAGTTCCTTCGCCGCCCGAGATCTTAATATGACGAATGCGGAAATCACATGGATGAATGCAGCGACATCGTAAGCATATTACTAGCACAACATCTCGATTGACGCAGACTGAGAACCATAGACTCACAGCAGGATCCCTTCTCCTCTTCTTCGGCAGCGTAGCCGACCTCTTCGGCCGCAAAACCATGTTCATAGCCTCCATGTTCCTCTTTTCCATCTTCTGTCTCGGCGCCGGTTTCTCCACCTCAGGCATGACTTTGGATATCCTCTGCGGCGTGCTAGGCATCTTCTCCGCGTCCTCCGTGCCCCCAGCCCAAGGCATGCTGGGCGCCATCTACGAGTTGCCCAGCCGACGCAAGAACCGCGCTTTTGGCTGTTTCAGCGCGGGAAACCCCATGGGCTTTGTTTTCGGAACTATCTTGTCGGGACTATTTACGCAGGTGTTTAGTTGGAGAGCAGGGTTTTGGTTGCTTGCTATTGTGTACTTTGTGACTAGCATTGTTGCGGCGTTTACGGTGCCGAGGGATGGGACGCCCAAGAGGAGGTTGGATGCTGAGACGGTTAAGAGGTTGGATTTGCCGGGGACGGGGTTGACGGTGCTGGGGATTGGGATGTTCTGTGCGGCGTTGAGGTATGTTCTTTATGTAGGGTTGAGAGGATGTCAAACTGATTATGGGGTAGTCTCGGAGGCGATGCACCGCAAGGGTGGAAGACGCCGTATGTGCTCGTCCTACTGATACTAGGTCTTATCCTCATCGCGGCGTTTATCGTATGGGAGATCAAATATCCGTATGCTATGATCGATATGAAGATCTGGTATGATCGGGACTTTTCCCTTGTAAGTCCTCTTTTCAATCCACTCCTGCCACCATCACCACAACCACCGTCACCAAACAGTCAAGCCCACTCACTAACGAACCAACCAACCCAGCTCCTCACCATCCTCTCCTGCGGCTTCCTCGGCTTCCCCGTCTTCTCCTTCTGGATCGCACTCTACTTCCAAACCCAACTCAACTACAACGCCCTCATGACAGGCGTGCACATGCTCCCCATGGTCGTCGTCGGTCTAACCGCCAACGCCGTCGCCGCCCTTGTCCAACACAAAGTCTCCAACAAACTCCTTGTCGGCATCGGTGCCACCGCATTAACCGTTTCATTCACGCTTGCAGCCGTGCAGAGGTACGGAGACTCGTATTGGGCGTTTTCTTTCCCCGCACTATGTCTTTGCGTTATTGGTGTGGATTTCCAGTTTATTGTCGCTAATGTAAGTTTCTCTCTCTTGCAGTTCCGTTGTGTCTTGTATGTGATTCTTGACACTGATCACGAGTAGATGTACGTTCTCTCATCCATGCCTACGAACAAACAATCCATTGCCGGGTCGCTATTCCAGACTCTGACTCGTTTGTGTACTGCGGTTGCGTATGGTGCCGCGACTGCCATATTCGATGCCGTTCAAAGACGTCCTGCTACCTCTGGCTATTACGCGAAAAATGCTGCTGAGCCGTTTGCGGCGGTGTTTTGGTTTGCGGCCGCGGCATCAGTACCTGGGCTGCTTCTTGTTCCCTTTTTGAGGATTGGTACGCAGGGGCATAAGGGGGATACTGGGAGGGTTAAAGTGGGTGGGGATGATGGACATGTTGCTGCTGTGAGTGAGAAGCATGGACGGAGTGATGTGGAGGAAAGAGGAGATGTGGTGTAGGGGTATTAAGGTATGAACATCACAGAACTCGAAAACGATTTGGATATCGGAACTTTGAACATATGCTTGGTATTTTTGATGGCAGTTGATCCGCATCTACTGATCAGGGTTGTAGTACTTCCGCCAGTTATGTTCCTCCTTGAATCCAAGAACATCCCTGATCTTGCGGTTACTCAGCGGCGCCTCCCACTCATCCATCTCCCTCGTAATCGGCGTATTCGGCGCATACTGCTCCAGGAACTGCTTCGTAGGGAACGTGGCAGTGATGGTATCGTTCGTCGCATTGAAGACTTGGAAGCCCAGTCCATCCTTCTGCACACATAGATCGCAAATCTGACCAAGATCGCGAGCATCAATGTATGCCCAAGCGTTTCTCTTGCGACACTCTGGGGACTTGATGTACTTTGGGAAGTCGCGCTCGTACTCGTGGGGCTCGATAACGTTTCCAATGCGGAGGGCATATATGTCTGCGTCGAATCTGCGGGCAAGTCCACGTGCTACGCGCTCGCCGCAGAGCTTGGAGATGGCATAGGTGTCCATGGGGTTTACGTCCATATCTTCAGTCAGTGGAAACGCGGTGTAGTCGAGATCTCCTTGGCCAAAGCACACTTCGTAGGTTGTTTCGCTGCTAGCGATGATAATCTTCTTTACGCCAAGCTTGCATGCTGCCTCGATGACATTGTATGTTGACCTCACGTTGCCAGCATAGCACTCGTTGTCGGGTACCAGCATGTTTCGTGCGTAGGCTGCGAAGTGGATGACTGCGTCTGGTGGGCCGGGTACATGAGGACCTTCATAGCCGGCGAAGTTGAAGTGGGTTGTGAGCGCGTTGAAGACTTGGCCGCTGTCTGTGAGGTCGGTTTTGAGGGTGAAGACTCCGGCGTTCGGGTCAGGGAAGTCTGGTTGATGTTAATTCATAGAACATAGCAGCGACGAAAACGGGGACGTACCTGTCAAGTCAAGATTGAGTACCGAGTAGCCCTTCTTGATGAGTTCTGGGATGACATGGCGTCCAGCCTTTCCTGAGCCGCCGGTGAAGACGATGCGCTTCCCTGAGGGGGCCATTGTGGAGAATTTGGGGAGTGGGAGAATGTTCTTGTATGTTCGCGATCTAATACTCGATATGTTAGTGGTAGCTTGGGCATGGGGTAACTGCGGGGTCGTTCTTACCCTTTGTAAACAAAAGGTCTAACTGGCGTTTTAGGGAAGCTGCTGAGACGAAATTGAAAAATCATCCAAGGGACTGTTGAGCAGAGATATCCTCATCTTTATAGGCGTCATTGTACATCTGGAGATCGATCGTCCCACCGGGACATCTCAATGCGAACAGGCGTGGCGAGGACGGTAGCTGCAGCGGGATGTAGATGGTCGGTAAACTTACGTCACGACCCCTACCCCGGCATTTGGAGGTTGGACCCACCTGAGCACGCTTTTCGGTCGTACGACTAGCGCGCGAAGACAGCGAATCCTCCGCAATTGCCATTTCACCACCTAGCACATCTTCACCTATGGTCGCATATCCCTATCCACACAGATGACCAGCGGTCTGATGCGGCGCTTCTCCACGTTTGCCCGCACGCAACTCCCCACTAGGACAGCGAGATCGCTCACTGCGCCCCGGCTGCTGGGGCTCAAGCAGTACAAGAGGACCCTCAGCGACGCCGGCGCGAGACAGGCATCCGTGTCAAGGCACTGGTCCACTAGCTCGTCGCCATGCTCCCATCCAGAATCCGATGAGCGCGAGAAGGCGCGTTCCAACGAGCGCAACTTGAAACTCGGAAATAGTGGGAGGCACCTTCTACAAGCAGGAGTACATGGCTAACAGGATTACAGCAATCCGAGTACTCCACGATCGCCTACCCACGCTCTTAATATCGCCCCTGCCTCAAGACATACTTTCTCCGCAGATCAGTCTTCAACTGTTCCCCTCGACGCACCCACACCTACCCACCGTCAGCGGGAGGATTTCATACGCGGCAGCATTATGGACTGCACCGGTCGCATGGGGCCAGGTGCCAGTACTTGGCAATGTGAAGCTCAAGATATTGTCTGAGCGCATGGTCAAGAATGGAGGATCCACCACAAGCAACGTACGCAACGAGAAGCTCATCGTCCGATGGCAGACATGCAAGTCGGAGAAGGAGAACGGCCAGGTTAGCGACGTAGTCGAAAAGATTACGAGCATCGTCGCGGGGTCCAAGAGGCCGCACCAGGAGTTTACTGGGCTGTTCAAGTTTGAGTTCGACGAAGAGGGGCGCATCTTGAATCACATCATCGAGCACACAGAAGAGGGCCAGCACTGGGACAGGACGGCCAAGGTCATCAGTGTCACTGACTGGCTGCTGGGACGGGCGTGGGGAAGGCGTGAGGAAGTGAGCCCCAGTCTGGCTTTTGTCAAGTGCTGGAGAGAGAAGAACAGCCGGGGTCGTGGCGAGCGGCGATGAAGCATGGGTGTACAGGCCCTTCACCACTCTATTGTACAAGACTTGTAATCACGAAGTAATGACAACACCCATCCTCACACAGCAGCGTCAATTTCACATGCGTATCCACCGCTGATGACCAGGTGCGTCAGGTTACACATCCGGAATAATTCAGCGTGTGCGATTGGCCGAGGGCTTGGGTGAAATGCGGAGGCCGGCCATGTGCATGGAAATGAGTGGCAGGGCGGGATGGGATGCATCGACAGCGTGGCTGGGCCCGTGACAGCTGCTGTGTTCCCGCCCAATAGACGAGTTGTGAGCATCGACGCAGCACTAACGACTAACTCGCGCCTAGCATCACTAGGATCAAGCTTCCGGCGCATCTCCCCAAGGCCAACCCTCCACCAACATTGCTACCACCATCGCGCCCCCTTCACCCCCAAGGGCTTTCCATCGCTACTCGAGAGGTGTTTTTTCGCGTGTAGCCGCCGGCCGCTAGTCCTGCAGCAGTCCACCGCCCGGCCGCCCAAAGCTTCCCCGCTCCATTACACGACAGCGCCGGGAGCTTCAGCCTCATCCACCCAGGCAGAAGCGTAACAACCACGAGCGCCGTCCCCGGAGCCCACACAGCCATGGCGGACCTCGCACAGAGCGGCGAATTGAGTGCGTGCTGACACATACATCTGCCCAAGTCCCAGCTAACGCGGCGCAGACCAGCCCGTCCTCAACCTGACGCCCGAGGAGAAGCGCGTCTTCCAGTTCCTCTTCCAGCAAGCCGACACGGAGAAGCTGGGCGTCATAACAGGCGAGATTGCCGTCAAGTTCTTCGAGCGCACCAAGTTGGCACCCGCTGTCCTGGGCGAGATATGGCAGATTGCAGACACGGAGAACCGCGGTCTCCTGACCATGGCCGGCTTCTGCCAGGTCCTGCGCCTCATCGGACACTACCAGGCCGGCAGAGACCCCGCCCCAGAGCTGGCCTTTAGACGTATGACCTCAATTGCCCTCAGTATAGCCATGCGCTGACACTCCCGCAGCTGCGCCCCTGCCCAAGTTCGAGGGCTTGAACATCCCATCCGCTCCTCCCGCCGCCCCGAGCTTCTCTCCACAACCCACCGGTTCGATACAACCTCAGATGAGCGGCAACGGCCCCATCCGCGTGCCTCCGCTAGTACCTGCCAAGGCTGCTGAATACGCAGGCCTCTTCGAGAAGTCTGGGGCCGTCAATGGCGTGCTCTCTGGTATGTGTCTTGATACTCGGCTAGTGCGACTCTAACATTTCCAGGCGAGAATGCAAAGGAGATCTTCGAGAAAGCGCGGTTACCCAATGAAGTCCTCGGTCGCATCTGGAATCTTTCCGACACGGAGCAGCGCGGCGCTCTGAACGTCACCGAATTCATCATCGCCATGCACATGCTTGCCTCTTACCGAACTGGCAACATGAAGGCCCTCCCGACCGCCCTACCCCCAGGCCTGTACGAAGCCGCCTCACGACGGGGACAACTCCCACCTCCACCCGGCCGACCAGACCAATCCATGTCCATCCCGCGCCAGTTCAGCGGTCAGCAAAACCAGCCGCGGCAATCGAGTCCCCTTGGACGAACGCCATTTGGAGCACCGGCTCCAGCACCCCAACCGACCGGCAGCGATTGGCTCATCAGCCCACAAGAGAAGGCGTCTTACGACAACCTCTTCAAGACGGTTGACACCATGGGTCGCGGTTTTATCACTGGCGACCAGGCAGTGCGCTTTTTCAGCGATTCCGGCCTGCCCGAAGATGTTCTCGCAGGAATATGGGACCTCGCAGACATCAATTCGGAAGGTCAGCTGTCCAAGGACGAGTTCGCAGTCGCAATGTACCTCATCCGTCAACAACGGAAGGGAGACCAGCTTCCAGCAACGCTACCACCCAGCCTGATCCCCCCGAGCTTACGAACAGCCGCCAACCAAGCAGTACCAGTAGCTGCTCCTCAGCCAGCGCCACCCGTTCCTCGCGCCGCCAAATCAGCTGCAGATGATCTTTTCGGACTCGACGCCTTCACAGCACCGGCTCCTGCTCCTCAGCAACCGCAATCGACAGGCGGCTCGGCTACCTTTAGCAAGCCATTCGAGGCGGATCCTTTCGGAAGCAAGCCAACTTCACCCACGTCTCCTCATCCGTTCCAGCCGCAACCGCGAAACCCCGCTTCCACCTTCAAGCCGTTCATGCCTAGTTCTTCATTCGGTCAGACTCTTACTGCGCATTCTACAGGCCAATCGGGTACCTCTGGCGTGCCCCAACACTCCACACCATCCGCAATGGACGATTTGCTGGGTGGAGAGGATGTTGCTGAGATCAACAAGAAGCTGACACAAGACTCGACTGACCTGGCCAACATGTCTAATCAGATGACCACTCTCCGAAACCAGATGCAGGAAGTTCAGAACAAGAAGACTGCGACCGAGGGCGATCTCAACAGTGTTAACACTCAGAAGCGCGATCTCGAGCTGCGCCTCTCTCAGTTCAAGACCCAGTACGACCAGGAAGTCAAGGCTGTCAAGGCGCTAGAGGACCGACTGGCTGCCTCTCGCAACGAGACCCGCAAGCTGCAACAGGACCTTGCTATGATCGAGGGCTCTTACCAGGATCTCCAGAATCAGCACCGCCAGGTGGGAGGCCAACTTGAGGCTGACCAACGTGAGAACAACAGCTTGAAAGAACGCATCCGCCAGCTCAACACCGAGATCGGACAGCTGCGACCTCAGCTTGACAAGATGAGGAACGATGCCCGACAGCAGAAGGGCATGGTTGCTATCAACAAGAAGCAGCTTGCTACCAATGAGGGAGAACGCGACAAGATCAGGAACGAAATGAACGACTTGACCAAGTCGCAGGAAGAGGGCACACGCAGTCCGCAGGCCCAGACCCCCGCCGTCGCCGTCAGCCCTGCAGCGTCCACTACAAGCCAGAGCACGAACCCATTCTTCCGCAAGTCGCCCCAACCCGTTGCGGAGAACACCATGTCGCCATCTGGATTCGCACGTGAAGGCCCGCACAAGGACTTTGACAGCGTTTTTGGTAGCTTCGGCACTCCTCAAAGCACAGCACCTCCCGTCTCTTTCCGTCCCGAAAACCAGAGCCAAGGTCCCAGCTTCTCTGTTCCATCCGGCCAGTCAGTACGCTCTTCCGAAGGACCTGACGTTCCCACACCGTCTACCTCACCCCCTCTGTCTTCTTACCAGGAATCTCCCCGCGCTGCAGACCCGCCAGCTCCCCCTGAGTCGCGTCAATTCGGCTCTTCATTCCTGCCTCTGAGGGAAGGTGGCCAGCGATCCGACTCGTTCAGCTCTTCCGTGCGAGCTACTGCTCCTGCCAGCAGATACGGTGGCCCTGGCAACGAGACCCCTACAATCTCCCAGGCATCTCCTGCGAGCACACCAATAGCAGAGAAGCCCACGGTGGAGCGAACTGAAACTAACCGTACAGAAACCGACAACTTTAACCCTTCTCTATTCAATCGTAACTTCTCGTCAGCATCTCCTGTAGCCAGTATCACCAGTGATACTCAGCGCTCAACCAGAGCTGAGGACCGTAAGGATGCCTTCTCTAACTTCGGAGCACCTTCAGCTGGTGTTGACATTCCTGGTGCCTTCCCACGTGAGGCTGCTACGCCTCTTCAACAGAACCAAACTGGAGAGAGCAGTCTGAGCGCCCCCAACAGGAACATCAACCGCGCCGACCCCTTCGGCAGCACTTCTGGTGAACAACCTCGTGGAGGCAAGGATGATTTCGATGCGGCATTCGCTGGCTTCGGCCCTAGTCGTCAGAACACTGCTACTGCATCCACCACAAGCGCACCCGCGGATAACTCCAACAGGTTCAACAAGGAGTTCCCTCCGATCGAGGACCTCGCTCACGATGATGACAGCGACAGTAACGATGAGCGCGGATTCGATGACAACTTCACATCCGCGTCGCCAAACCAGAAGCGTACTAGCACAGGACAAGAGCAGCGCTCTCAGCAACAGCAGCGCCCAGGTACTGCGTCAAGTGACGAGCTGTACAGAGCCCCGCCGCCAACTACCCGCCTGGACTCCAACATCGGCGGCTTGCCCTCTCCTAGCGCACAGAAGTCCCCACCCACCTACGAGTCCACTGTGAACCAGACCAGAAGTGGATCGAACCAATTCCCCCCTGAGTTCGGTGGTCTTCTTCCCGCTCGCGAAGATCCAACGTCGCCAGGATCTCCTGACACCGCGCAAGGCCCGGAGAAGTCGTACAATCCTCCTGGTGGTCACGGAGCTGCTCTCTTTGGCGGCCCTTCCAAGTCTGCGACCACATCGCCCCCTCCTCTAGATACTCCATCGTCGACCGTTCCATCCGACCAATACCACTCTGCAGTATCCTACGGTGCCAATGAGAACAACAAGGGCCCATCGCCTTCCAACAACGTCCCCCAACTCGGCAAGTCTGCCTTCAACGATGACTTCGACGCCGGATTTGATGATCTAGCAGATGCCAAGGAGGATGACCGGGCTGATGACGACTTCATGTTCTCTTCGCAGAACCGTGAAGGTCTCGACGAGTTCAACCCAGTGTTTGACTCGCCAGCTGCCTCCAAGTCAAACACCATGGCTTCTCAGCAGACTCCCACCGGCAAGCCTCGTGGTGATGACAGCTTCAGTGACTTTGAACACCTGTCGCAGACGTTTGGAGGACAGCCCCAGCAGCCTCAACCCGCTGCCTCGTCCCAGGACTGGGATGCCATCTTCTCCAACCTGGAGTCGTCGCAAACCGACAAGGGCTCGCACTCGCAGCAAGCATCCACTGACTTTGGCAAGTCTGTCTTTGACACTCTCGACAATGAGGAGGCTGCTGCTTCTTCATCCAAGTCTCAGGGATTATCGCCTCAGATGCCTTCGCTTGGTCGTGCAATCAGCACTGGAACCGAGCATGACGACCCTATCCTCAAGAAGCTGACTGGTATGGGCTATGGACGTAATGACGCCTTATCTGCGCTCGAGAAGTACGACTACGACATCAATAAGGTAGGCAATGCAACCACACTCTATATAAAAGAAGGCTCAAACTAACAATTCCCAATAGGCCGCCGACCACCTGGCTTCCGGAGGAAACTAAACACTCCAATCATTCCCACTCCAAACCACCACACACACTCGCGCACCCCGGATCGCTCTTTTGTATGAGTACACATGTTTAGCATGGCTTTGTCACAACAAACTTTTCATACCCTTGAGCGTTGGACCTGTCCCTCTCCCTTTTTTCCACTGTCGCTGCGACGCACGCCCTTTCCTTTGTTCACGCTTACTCTTCTTGTACTAAAGCTTTCACTTGAGACGGAGGCTTTTGGGCCAGTCTTGGTGCTGGCTGTGTAGTAGGGAGGATTGGGTCTGAGCGACTGCTGCGTTTTGTGCACATGGTTAGTTACTTAATCTAATTCGTTCTTTGGTTGATTGATGGAATGTTGTGTGCTTGTGATGTAGTGAATACGTGTTTCGATGTTGATTGGAGCTTTGTAGCCCGCTCAAATAATGTCTTGCTGTATAGCACAATCACATGAAGTCTCCACCATTACTATCCCTCGATTCGTATCGTGATTTCTGTTTCTGGAGTCCGAAAGGGCCTTCACAGTCGCCGCTGTGCCAAAAGTGATCAAGAGCGCCTGATTCCTGCCATCGGGTTTTCAGCGCTTCGCGCACCTTGAGCTTGGTTTCCATGTCTAGGGTCTGGCCCCGATTGAACAAGAATTCCGCGTCGTCGCTCTCGTTTTCTGGTCCTTCTTCTTCTTCTTCTTCTTCTTCTTCGTCGCTTTCTTCATCTGTTACCTCCTCGTCTTCCTCGCTGTCTTCGTTCGTGCCTTGCTCATTCTTGTCGCTTGCAACATTAGGCGGACGGAGAACGTAATGCCGGGCAGAGTCCCCATCTGCATCCTCTTCTTTCTCCTATCACTCATTAGCCCCACTCGTGCAGACACTCGCGTGATAATTAGCAAACCGCATACCTTTTGCCACTCCCCTTCCGTCATGCTGAAGAATCGACAAGGCGGCCCCCACTGGCCTTTCACTCTTTCAGCAGATGTCAAATACCTGATTCCTACATCTTCAATTCTCTTTTGGCCTGGTGTACACCAGTCGTCTAGATTTGCCTGGAACACCCTGACCGACTCCCCCCTATGTATGAGATCATACACGGGCCGTCTGATCGACTCGAGGATATTGAGCATAATTCGCTCATCTTCCATGTCGTAGGGGTGACGATATCGATACCCACCAAGTTTGATAGTTCCAATCTGGAAAGCGGTCTCGAGGCGGTTGCAAATCTCGTGTTTGCGTTTCGTAGGTAGCAGCTGGAGGTCTTGGAGGTTTTTGTGAAGAGTCGCCACTTCGTCCTCGCTTTGCATTTCAGTTCCGGAGAAGTTGAGTAGCAGCGTGAACTTGCGGATAAACTGATACGGCTTCATTCCGAGCTTGAAGGGATCGGCGCGGAACAGGTTGCTCATCTCCTGGGCAGACGTGATGTAGAAACTGTTGATACTGTAGTAAGTTTCTGCAAGCTCTTGCGCTGCGTGCACTCCAAAGTATGCTGGATCCATAGCCCAGCATTTAGGTTGCATGTGGAGACTTTCACCGCAGATGTCGAGTGCTTCAATACCCTCGCCCCATTGCGAGTCTAACCAGCCAATGCGTATGCTCTTGCCGCATTCGACACGCCACCACATTCCGCTATATTCCGGTGTAGTTTGAGGCTGGGCTGTCGGGCCGACGATGTAGGCGTATACCATGTTTCGAAGCTCCTTTGGTAAGACAGCGTGGAATTCGCTAGCTAGTTCGCGACATGATTTTCGCGCAGCAGTTGCGACTTCTACTGCTCTTTGGCGTTCCAAAGGGGAGGCATTGTATCTATATGTGGCTGTCGATTAGCAGAGATATTGATTCCAGTGGAAGTGAGGGACTGTACATTGGTATCGAGTCGATCTGTTCGTTGAACTTGCATCTCACAAAGCCCTTGGCTCTTTCGGCTTCGGCATGGAGACGGATGATTTCAGGGTCGAGGTGCACCATAGTTGAGGGATGTGAGACGGACGTGTTGAAGGACACCAGAGGATTACGGAAAAGAGAGGGTATGTATGTCCGCGGCACAATGCTCCGCCCTCGCAGCACCCTTACATGGAAGGTCCAATCAGCTACTGTACCTCGAAGAACGTGCATAGACGCTCGCGCCTGCATTGCATTGCATTCTATTGCTCTACCACACAAATGCAATCGTGGAGTCTTTCATGATAAGAAGTTCGATTAAAATGATACCAAATCCCCATCAACCCATCAAACAACAAACGTGCACATCATACGCTTATACATGCAACATCGTCCCACTCAACACTTATACACCCTAAATCTTCATGTCATTAAACCTTCGAAACACCAACAGCAACAGATTCGGTTCTCACAGCAGCATCAACTTTCTCTTCATAGCGATCAAAAGCAGCAGTCCCTTGGATATGGCTGTCCTCAAACACATCGACAGTCG
>Ga0265797_10004553_pt1 | contig 21070 bp, 27 predicted proteins | sample P2T30metagenome_FD_192433 | JGI IMG/M metagenome (GOLD analysis project Ga0265797, IMG submission 192433) | Plant litter microbial communities from East Loma Ridge, Irvine, California - P2 T30 | ecosystem: Environmental > Terrestrial > Plant litter > Unclassified | place: USA: California...
AGCTGTTGCGAGCCTGATGATATTACCACATATACATACCAACACTGTTGACCTTGAGCTCGATCTTGGGGCTCAACAGCTTGTACCATTTGTAAATGGCGTGGATCAAATTGCGACTGCCTTCGAACGAGCCGGTGCGGCAGAAGGGATGCGTGAACGAGGCATTGGGTGTGAAGTAAGCATTGATCGCGTCGGTCTGTGCAAGAAAGATGTAAGTCAGTAGCGTGTTTACAGTATTATTATTATAATGGTTGATGTCTTACCTGTTCGGCAGGTGAGCCCTGGCAGAGCTTGTGTACGACGCCGGTGATTTCTTCCGTAGGATTTTCCATGGCTAGGGAATGTCGAGATGTACAGTCTGTAGGTACAATGAGATGCAGGATATAGGACAATATACAAAAGTGGTGATAGGTCTCGAAACGTCAAGGGTGTATGCGGTTCGGAGGAGAAGTGCAGTGGTCGCAAGAGGAAGAGGCTGAGTGACATGTGATAGTGGAGCCAGGGCGATCATGACGCTGGTTCCACTTTTCCCAAACCCGCCGTGCCACCAGGCACCACGACTAGCACAAAACATTACCATCCTATGAGTTCATCCCTCCAACTGTTTGTTTCAACGGAACTCTACGGATGCCAGCCGAGGCGTGTATTGCTCTGCTGTTCAAGGCTGAAGTATCGCCCTCTGTCTTCCTGTCACTCGTCTCCATCTCCTGAAAACCGCATAACTGTTGCAACTCACTAGCTTATATCATACTGGATCGGCATTGTCCGACACGCTGTTTTTCCCAACAATAACTGTGCAGACGCCAGCATGGGATCATTTCACCGAGGAACGCTCAGAGCGTACCTGCAGCGCTTATGCAACAGCCCTTTCCAGTTCTTATACATCCTGATCCAGTATGTACTCGACCTTGTGCTCTCGCCGACGCCGCCACCACCGGATACCACCCTCGACAGACCCAAAATCGCTATCATTGGAGCTGGACTCACAGGCGTCTCATCTGCCTCGCATTGCGTCGGGCATGGATTTGACGTCCAGATTTTTGAAGCTGGAAGTCGCGACAGTGTGGGTGGCATCTGGGCCAAAGTGAACAACACATCAGGTCTCCAGATACATAGTTTGATGTACCGCTTTCATCCGAGCGTGAGGTGGAATAATGGCTACCCAGACCGCAAAGCAATCGTCACTGAGATCGAGAAGCTCTGGAAGCGCTACGGCCTGCAAGAGAAGACCAAATTCGAGACGCCTGTGGAGAAAGTCTACAAAGATGAGTTGGGCCGTTGGATCATCAATGATCCCTCACACGGCCGTTTTGATGGTGTGATTGCTGCGATTGGTACTTGCGGCGACCCAAAAATGGGACATATTCCTGGCCAAGAGAGATTCCAGGGCCCGATTTACCATTCTTCCGATCTCGATGGCAGGGAAGGAGATGCGAAAGGCAAGAAAGTCCTAGTTGTCGGCGGTGGCGCGTCTGCCATTGAAGCTATGGAGTTTGTGGAGCATGCGAAGGCTAAGAAGACATACATTTTAGCAAGGAGCGAAAAGTAAGCAAATTCCCCTCTCCTGTGAAGCGACGACGAAGTCGTATATAAGCACGACAGCAGAGAGTACTTGAAATCTTTTAAGATACGTCACTGACAGTACATACAGGTGGATCATTCCCCGAAACCCGATCATCGACATCTTGCTCAGTCTGAACATCTTCGGCTCGGAAACAATCCTCAGCTGGATCCCAGAGAGCCTCCTGCGGATCTTTTTCTATCGCGACCTCGCCGACCTTTCTCCTCCACTCACCAAGAATGGAGGCCCGGGGCTCTTCACCGAAACACCAATGGTCAACTCCGCTATCTTAGACCAAGTCCGCGACGGCCGAGCCGCTTGGCTCCGCGGAGACATCATGCACTTCACCAAAACAGGTATCATGTTCAAACACCGCGCTCAAGGCGTCCCCAAAGGCGGCCCAGGCCGACAGGAACACCTCGAAGGCGACATGTGCATCATGGCAACGGGCTACGAGCGCCCGAGCCTCAGCTTCCTGCCCGACGATTGCTTCGAGGAGAACTACTCGCCGCCGAACTGGTACCTGCAAGTCTTCCCGCCCGCCCACATGGACGTCTGCGCCAACAACTGCACCTACGTCAACGCCATCGGCACGGTGGGGAACTATCACATTGGCATCTACACGCGTTTCCTCCTGATGTTCCTCGTCGACCCACTCAGTCGGCCCAATGAGCATTTCATGCGGTTGTGGATCGATGCTACGCGATTCGTGAAATCGCGCGCGCCTACGGGGGCGTTCGAGTTCTTTACTTATGCAGAGCTGATGTTTTGGTTCGTGTTTGTTATCGTTGTTAACCCTTTCAGGTGGAAGTGGGCGCCTTTTGTCATGATGGGCGTTGGTGCTGCGCTGCCGAAGCGGGTCGTGCAGGAGGAGAATCGCTTGAGGGATCGGGTGAAGAATGGAAGGGCGGCTTGAAAGGGAGTTGATGGAGTTCGCTTCGATGTCGCTCAGCCAATCATCACTGGCTTACCTGTGGCTACGCCTTTATAGTGGATACTGTGCTAGTTTTATCATACCTGGTAGTAATAGCACAGCAGACTGTTCGCTTTACTCGTGGTAACTTTGTGCAATGATTACTGCTGGAGCCTTTTGTACACGGTCATTGAACCTGTGAGGTATACTCCTGCACGGAAGCTCCATAGTAGTCACATTACGTGTTCCAGTGAGATGCAGCATTCACATTCCATCTCGGATTGGATTTACCGTGGAAGGTAGCTCGCAAGGAATCGCTCAATGGCTGTACTGGGTCCCTCTACGTCATATCAATTAGACCCAAGAGGAGTCGCGATCTCATGATCTTTTACAGACGGCCTTTGCTACTCTTGGGTATCCTACATCCAGTGAGAAGAGTGCTCGGTCAAACATATGTGCGCTCCTTACCCAGTTGGACTTTGATGTGAAGTATACGGGCCAACCTTCCTCTTCGACCCCGCGCGAATACTTTCCAGATTCGATCGAAAGGTAGTCAAACATCCCGTCTACTACGACTGGCTACCAATCACAACGCACGCATAGATGGTGCCCTAACGCATCTCTCTCCCCGCAATACACCGGCAGTGGTTCCGTACACTAAGACTGCTAGTCCGGTCTCCCCCATGGGGCATGATCCTCGTGGCTTCGCCCGGAGGAAACTGTTTCTTCAAACGACAGGAGGTCGTCGCGGCCGGAAAGGTTAGGACGTCCAACGGACTAGCGTTAGGATTGGTTGCGTTGACGTAACCCTAAGGGCAGGCCACTGTGCCGTCATGGTCGAGATCGTATACTTAAGTGAGGGGACTCCTCGTTGTTGAAAGTGTTTTTGTTGGGCACAAGATCCATCTCCTTCTTCTTTAGACATTTACACTCATCCACGAGCAAAACGCGGTTCCCTTCATCACTCCTGGAACATTACACTTAAAGCATCGACATCATGGCGATCAAAGACGAGAAGAAAATCGACATTGAGACCGAGCACACAGAATCTATCGAGCCTGAGCTAGGAGCAGTGAGCAAGATCGACGACGAGGTTCTCAGCATTGAAGAAGTAGCTGCGTCAAAAGCGGCTTGGTTGATCTCTGTGACAGTGTCACTCGGAGGGTATGTGGACAAGATACGATGGCTCTGAGACAGCGAGCTGACGACCTCAGGTTCCTCTTCGGTTACGACACAGGCTACATCTCATCAGTGCTCGTCACAATCGGCACCAGCTTAGGACATGTCCTCTCGACGAGTGAGCAAGAACTGGTCACTTCTTTGACAAGCGGTGGTGCTCTTATCGGAGCGGTAAGTCGACCCGGTGATGGATATCTTAGTTCCGGGCTAATGATATAAAGGTCGGAGCCGGACTCACTGCCGATCGCTTTGGACGAAAGATGCCCATCTGGGCCGCGTGTGTTGTCTTCGTTGTCGGAACTATCCTCCAGACTGCTGCATACTCGGTAGCCCAATTCGCTGTGGGCAGATTTATTGTTGGACTTGGTGTTGGATCGGCTGCCATGGTGGTTCCGCTTTATATTGGAGAGCTCGCTCCGGCTAAGTATCGTAAGTCTGGCGGGATAAGATCGATAGCGGATCCATACTGACGAGATCCTCAGGCGGACGAATGGTCGCTTTCAACAACATGTCGGTCACTTTCGGCCAACTGGTGGCCAGCTCACTCGGCGCGGCATTCGCAACAGTGCCAGGCGAGAGCTGGCGTGCCACCGTGGGCATCGGTGCCGCACCTGCAATCCTTCTCGCTGGTATGCTCCTCTGGTGTCCCGAATCACCTCGCCAGCTCGTGGCGCATGGCAAAATGGCGGAAGCCGACAAGGTCCTGCTTCGTCTATACCCAGCTTCGTCGGAAATTCAGCGCCAACAGAAGATGGCCACAATCATGGCGTCCTGCGAAGAAGCCACCGAGAACTCGCTCGCGAATGAGAGCTTGTTCACTGGACTTGCTCGTATCTTCACCAACCCACCGACCGGTCGTGCTGTGCTCACAGCTTGTGTTGTGATGGCCATTTCTCAATTGGGTGGATTCAACACGTTGATGTACTATTCTGCCACTCTGTTCTCCATTGTCGGCTTCAACAACGCAACCGCGGTAGCGATCACGGTCAGCGCTACCAACTTTGTGTTCTCGATTCTCAACCTGGTACTCGTCGATAAGTTTGGACGCAGACGCCTTCTTACTGTCACCATCCTGGGAATGTCGATCTGCATGTTGATTGCTGCTGTCTCATTCAGCTACATCCCGATCAATCTGTCGACGTTGGAGGTTGAAAGCGATCAAGTTGGCTGGCCAGGTACTCTGGTCCTTGTTACAATCATTTGCTACGTTGGGTTCTACTCCACTGGTGTTGCGACTATCGCCTGGATCGGAACTGAATTGATCCCCAACGAAGCCAGAGCACTAGGAACCATGCTCAACACCGTAACGTAAGTCAACATCCGGTGAGAAAGAAGGCCTCCAGCGCATCTTAGCTAACACAATTCACAGTTGTTGGAGCACCAACATTATCATCAGCTGCACCTTCCTTTCCATGATGAAGGGTATCACACCATCCGGAGCATTCGGTTTCTACTGCGGCATCTGCTTCCTCGGCTGGCTGTTCGTCGTTTTCTTCTACCCTGATGTCAAGGGCATGCCTTTGGAAACGATCCGCGAAGTCTTTGAGCACGGCTTTGGACTCAAGTTCTCCAAGCAGTGGCAACGAGAACACAAGCATGAGAAGAAGAAGGTTGAAGCAGCGTTTGGGCATTAGAGCTTACCGTGTGGAAATTAGGGAATATTCGATTGAGCTACTTTCGAGGATAGAGGTAGTAATACACATCGATGTTAAACTGTACAAATCGGAATTGAACACAATAAGCTTGTTGTAAATGCTATCGAAGCGTATGTACCTGGTGTGTTTATTAATGGTGATCCGCGGAATCCAGAGCAGCTTGCCATCAAGACACCGTGCTCAGAGTCGGGAAGATCACCTGTATTCCCAATCATTCACCGTCACAGACGATGAAAGGTGCGGACCTGCGCATCTATCAAGGTCATCACCTAGTTCTTCTTGCCCCAGCCGCCCCACATGCCCTGGCCCCACTGGTTGTTGTTGCCGCCCTGGGCCTGGTTCCACTGGTTGTTGTTGTTTCCCTGGGCTTGGCCCCAGGTGTTGCCACCAGTCTGCGCGCCAGTCTGAGCACCGGTTTGCGCACCAGACTGTGCGCCAGTCTGGGCACCAGCGGCCTGAGTGTTGCCAGTAGCAGGAGCGCTGGCAGTGCTACCGGAAGAGGCAGCAGTAGCATCAGTGCCGGTGCTCTGGCCGCCAGTCGTGGGAACGCTGGCGCTGTTGCCAGAGTCTGCGGTGCCAGTGGCAGTGGTACCGTTCTGGGCAGTGGTGTCCTGCGAGGTGGCGGCACCAGAGCTGGCGCTGTCGAGCTTACCCTTGATGAAGGTAAGAGCGTCTTGGCCATACTCTTTGCCGTAGCCCTGGTGGGTGGCCTCGTCGCTGCCGTCACAGCAGTATGGGTCAGTGCTGTCGCAGTAAGACTGCATCTTGGCGCTGGACTATTGGACATCGTTAGCATGCTGTTCTTGCACTTTTGCTAAGAGCAGCTGTGGCAACAGCAAGTGCATCAACGCTGTTTGAATAGGCTAAGGAGAGTGAAACTTACCGAGCAGGTGTAGCCTGAAGGGCGCTTGGAGAAGCCACCAGTAGTGCAAGTACCGACGCCGTAGTCGAGACCGCCAACGAAACGAGGGCTTCCCATCTCGATCACGGCGCTGATAGCCTCCATAGCGCTGGAGTCGATAGCAGGTGCGGAGTCAGAGTAGCCGTTCGTGTCATCTGGACCTCCACAGAAAGCGTTGTCCATGATCTGGCCACCCTGAGAGTATCCAACCAAGACCAGCTTGGTGTCGGGGCACTGCGTGTGGAAGGCGTTTACGGCTGAAGCGACGGCATTGATGCCCTTGACCATGGACGCGGAGTAAGCATCGCCGCCACAGCTGGCCTGTCCTCCGCTGTGACTGAGTTAGCTGCTGCACCAATACGAATGTCACTCTGTCGTAGCACCATACCAAGCCGGGTAATCAATGGCCTCGCTAGTGGCGCCTGAGTAGGCACCCAGAACAAGGTCAACGACAACTGAGGCTGTACCGTAACCAGCCGGTGCAGTCGTTTCACGTGCACCGAAGACGTGAACCTCAGGGCAACTCTGGCGCGCCTTCAAGGCGGCAATGGGCGAGGCACCGCAGTGGGCCAGCAACAGTGCGGATGCGGCAAAAAGTACGTTAAGCATGATGAATAATTGGGTTTAAAGAATGGAACTGGTAGGGAATGTCGTTTGTGATGGGAGGCTTGAAGTAGGGCAGGAGAAGAACCCTAAAGTCTTTATAAATCCATTGGAATCGCCCATGCATCTGTTTGACGTCTTTTGCCGTCTGAAGGAGCGATCTGGATATGTGACCAACATGGGTGGGGGTTGACGTCTGAAACGACCAGTTCTTTGCAGTAAAGCGGGTCTATGGGAGCGTTTCCAAGGATAGATACCTTGGGCCATGGTTCATCAGAAGCGTGAGGGATGTGTCGCAGCCTTATCATGTTGAGACTGCAAGTGAAGCCTTGCGGATATACCGGCTGGTCAACTAATCTGATCCTTCGAATTCACACGCTCGTCAACCACATATGTGCGCGACTGAGAGGCGTATGGTAACTTTTGTGCATGCTTCAAATCCTGGTGCTCATCTTAATTCATGCTCAGGTGGATGTCCAAGTTGCATCAAGTTGACAAGTCGTGCCAGGGCAAAGCTCCTTGCGAGTCTACCAGAAACAGCCGGTACAGCGCCGCGGAGGATCCGGCTGTGTGACGATGAACGTGCTCTGGCCCGATCCGTTGCCTGAGCGTGGTCCGAGATGTGAAACGTGGAAGTGGAGTCCAACCACCACGTTTTCGGCCGCAAGGCTGACTTGGTCCAAGTCTCTCATCAAACCGCGCTACAGTCAAGCGAGGAACCTTGCGAGTCTTGTTTGCTCATGGGCTACTGTACAGCATGTCTTACCTGCACTCCCACCACGATGCTGACACATTCAGCCTGATGATATCGCTGCCAGAAGGAGCGCTCGACATGAGGCCGTCGAACAAACACAGCTAGATCATCCAGCTTTCTAGGATCTGGCATCTGCTCTCATCAGCTATCTTCCTGCCGGGAGATGTAAGCCTTGGCAATGGATCCGGTCGTTTCGTGCGCCGCTCGCCAGAGCATCGCCGTACCAACACCGTGGGTCAATTCACGATTAGCCTGAATATTCAGCATGGTCAGACAGGAATTATGTGCATGCTATACCAACATTTGTTGCCTTCCTTGGATGGTAAGATGAATACGATGTCAACGATATAGGCAAGCCTCTCGCGCCCATCTCCGAGTGTGCGGGGGATATTGCTTTACATATGCAGGAACACGGTCCTCCGCCCATTTGAAGATGTATAGCCAATCGCATGACACGGAGCCGTATAAACCTGGCCCTACGTTACACTAACATACATTTAGCCGCAAACTGTGGCGTTGTACAACAAGCTACTACCGGGCTTGGCTGTCCGATGCTTGTCAATTCGCGACCTGTGACTTACACAGCAATCAGGAAGCACGGAGTGCGTTCGCCCGTGTCATCTCCTTCTCTATTCCCAGGCTTGTGTGGCTCCGAGCCTTGAGCTTTGGCTGTCCAGCGACCAAATTAGCACGTAGGTCAATGTGTTCGAGACTCTTGAAGTCGTGAGTATATAGATCGTCCCTTATCTCCTCGCTAAGTTTCCAATCCCAGCACCCGTTCCTCTGTCCAAAACACATCCCCAGCACTTGAGTTTCAGAAATGTTCTTCTCCAAGGTCCTTCTCGTCGCTTGCTCCGCTATTGCGGCGATCGCAGCACCCACCGACGTCGTCAAGCGCGAATCAGATGGCTTGGCCAAGCGTGCAACTGGCTCAAGCACCGGCACTTCAGGCGGTTTCTACTACAGCTACTGGACTGACGGGTTAGTAAACGGTCCAGATTCCAAGATCAGCGACAAGGGTCATTTGCTGACGTACACTCTTCCATCCGTATAGCCAGAGCGACGCTACCTACACCAACGGCAACGGCGGCAACTTCAATGTGAGGTGGAGCAACAACAAGGGCAACTTCGTTGGAGGCAAAGGTTGGGCAACTGGTTCCGCCAGGTCCATCACCTACACCGGCACCTACCAGCCCAACGGCAACAGCTACTTGGCCATCTACGGTTGGACAGTAAGTTGTTGAATCGTCCAAGATTTGACCAGCACTGACCACAAGTCTTTAACAGAGGAACCCCCTGATCGAATACTACGTTGTGGAGAACTTCGGCACATTCAACCCAAGCAGCGGTGCTACCAAGAAGGGTACGGTCACCACTGACGGCGACACCTACGATGTCTACACCAACCAGCGCACCAACGCCCCCTCTATCGAGGGCACCAGCACCTTCCAGCAATTCTGGTCTGTCCGCCGCAACAAGCGCTCTTCCGGAACCGTCACTCTCGCCAACCACTTCAACGCCTGGTCCGGCTTCGGCATGAAGCTTGGCTCCCACGACTACCAGATCGTTGCCGTCGAAGGCTACTTCAGCGCCGGCTCTGCTGATCTTACTGTTAGCGAGGGAAGCGGCAGCGGATCGAACCCTGGCTCTGGCTCCACCACCACTCGCCCTGCTGGCACTACTACCACTCCTCCTCCCACCAACACCGGTGGCTCTGGCTCCGGCAACGTAAGTCAATTTTCTCTCCGCAGCCCGGACAAGAATTAACATGCTAACATTCAACTAGTGCGTTGCCATCTGGGGACAGTGCGGCGGCGTGGGCTACAACGGCCCTACCTGCTGCCAGAGCGGCTCTACCTGCGTGCTTCAAAGCCAGTACTACTCCCAGTGCAAGTAGACGCCTGGTTGAAGTTCGTGCTGTGGGACCTTTCTTTTCGTTTCTTTCATGTCCTAAGGCTTTATTTTGGTTCGATTCTTATGCGTCTGTCGTTCTTCAGCTCGCCAAAATTTGGGGTATCTAGTATTTTCGTCGTCTTTTCGATAACGTCTTTCAAATCCAGCCAACAAAAATGTGGCCTTCATTTTTACCTTCGATATGCCTGTCTCCGCTTGTCCACTGAGAGATCGAATGCCGGTCCATCAGAGCCTTTGACTACTGCTCAGATTCGCGGGTAGTGACTCGTGACCTACTACCATAGATCACAGATATCCAAGAGGCTATGCTTACCACTGAGATACTACTTGAGCTGATGCTATGTTCTGTTGATGAGTATGCTCATGCCATCAGGCTTAGGTATCGAATCAATGCTGCCTCCCGCTGAGATACGATCACTCACAAGTCAGCGAATGCTTCCATCGTGCTTGATCCAAACACCATCATATCTAAACGTGAGTGCGCACCATTGAAATATCAGCAAGGCAGGACTATCTCAACGGTGCTTGTGCTGCTACTTTCAGGCATAGTTGTAGGGAAGATATTGATACCGTTGAGGCGTCATATTATATACTGAAGGTATCATTCGTAAATCCTGCTTCGTAACCGTATCCTCTACTCTCAGCTGTCTGCTAAGAGATAGCCGACCTTTCCCCAATGATCTGCCTATGCCTGCAGAACGTGACCAGACTCGGTCACAGCGACCTTGACCTTCCTGGTGGAGGCCTTCCTGGGGTTTGGTGCCTCGAAGACTTCAGTCAGCTCCTCAAGCGTCTTGCCCTTAGTCTCAACGAAGAAGAAGTAGACAGTGACGAGCTCGACGCAAATCCAGACAATGTAGACGAGGTATAGTTTCCATCCGATCTTGGCGATGCCGACGCTGATACCGTAGGTGTTAACGATCATGGCGACGTTGAGGAAGAGGAAGTTCAATCCGGAACCCTTGGCTCTGGTACGGTTCTCCAAACATTCGACGGCGTAGAGGGTCTGGAGCGGAGTCCATCCCCATGCGAAGAAGATACCGAAGAGGTAGATGGAGACGATAGTACCGTATGCCATGTTAGGGTTGGCGCCGGAGGATGCGGTGAAGGCAGTGAGGAGGACATAAGAGCCCAGAGCACCGACCAGACCGGCCATGAGCATGACACGTCGGCCAAGCTTGTCGAGAAGAGTTGCACCGTATACGGCAGCAATCAGGGAGAAGATGGGGTTGATGGCGTTGATAAGGAGCTGGGTGCTGCTGCTCTCAATGCCGGCAGCCTCAATCATCTTGGGCATGAAGTATGAGATGACATTGTTTCCAGACCTGTAGACCAAGAGTTAACACAGTGTCTAAGGTAGCAGCTTGGTTATACCGTTGAGAGGCTCGTACCATTGACCGAAGAAGGACATGAGGATGACCATGTAGAGACGGTAGCGAGCGGCGGCGGTGTGGAAAAGCTCCTTGAAGTCCCACCAAGGGTTGTCGTTGCGAGCAGCCGACATGTCGCCAACCATTTCGCGGATCTGGAGCTCGACGATAGGTGCTTGTGGGTTGCCCTCGCCGTGGTACTTGGCCAGAACGGCAATGGCCTCCTCTCTCCTGTCTTTCATGATGAGCCAGCGGGGAGATTCTATCTCACGTTAGTTCCAAGGTCGTCGATATTAGCACGATAGCAAGAGACTTACCAGGGAAGAACATAATAAGAGCCATGACGATCGCTGGCATGACACACTGGATGACTGTGGGTAGACGCCATGCCCAGGAAGAACCAGGGAAGTTCTTGTCGGTTCCGTAGGTAGTCCAGCCGGCAATAATGTTGCCAACCCACCAGACTATTTCAACATTAGCATTTGTCCATGGTTGTACATTCTTGGAGCGGAGACTTACAGTTGTTGTACATTCCAGCCATTGTGCCACGGTAGCTCGGGTGAGCGAGTTCGACAGTGTATGCAGGTCCAGCAGCGGAGGCAATCGATGCTCCGAAACCAAGAACAAATCTGCCACCAATGAATTGTCCAGTGGTGTGTGCAGTACTCTGAACGGCGGTTCCTAGACATCTTGTAAGCACATGTGCGATCACCAATGTATAATGGTCAACTCTTACCAACGAGGACGAGCGCGCAACCAACGAAAATGCAAATGCGACGACCGTAACCATCTGCAAGGAAACCACAGAAGGGGAAAGCAGCGATTTGACCACCTAGTATGCCATTGTCAGTCGTGGTCCACTGAGAGACACGTTCTTCCATAGGGTCTAGTAACACTCACATTGGTAAATAATGAAGATGATACCAGTGCTGCTGCCCTCACCAGTGAGACCGAAGGTGCTCTGGTAGCTCTTCATGGCATTGATGGCACCCATCAAGGAGGAGTCATATCCGTTCATTGTGGAGACCAGGTAGCCAACAGCCATGATGGCGTACAGCTGCAGCATGTTTTTTGACCATAAGGAAGGTTTGGGGCCCGCTGCTAAGGCTTCTGTGAGGGCGACGGAGTGGACCGCCTCTTCCTGCACAATGGCTCCAGTGGGCTTCTCATCGTGGATGTCCGGCGTGTCGTTGACGTACGCCGGTGGTACTTCTTCTTTTTTCCCTTCCATTGCGTATCTGATCGAGGGATGTGAGGATGTAAGGGAAAGTAGTGGTCACCACTTGAAAGTCTAGTGGCAGTTGCCTTACTGACTATAGTGTGATGTCGATACCGATCTTCAAATGTGGAGGTTGATGAAGGGTGGGTACCAAGTCCTTATGAATGCCTCTGATGTCCATGCAGCCGATCTCCGGCAGGGCACCATGTTGGAGTATCTTGACCATGAGACCTCGGGTCCTCCACACCCCGCATCATATATATTCCCTCTGGATGGTAGCGAGCGTAGAGGCCATGGGCGGTGGCGTAAAATACAAGCCTTCACGACTCACGCGGCGTTTTCACCAGTCCGGGCAATACGCCCCGTCGACATGGGCTACAACGCCGACTGTCCAATGAGCCGCAACATCAAGACCTCAGCGGCTTGAGCTTATAGCTTACTGAACTCAAGCGTAAATTCATCCGGCCATGTGGCACACCAAGAGAGTTCAAGTCCTCCACATGTTTTGGCGAGCACCGTGAAAACCAACTCGAATGCGCAGCAGGGTCTTTTCTTGGCCAGCCAGACTCGCAAGGTTCGAGCCCTATACGCGCACTAGTCGGTCATGTTTGGATCAGATCTTCATTCTCCTTCGTGGACAACCGAGAACTTCCAGTGCGTTACTTAACGACTTCTCGAGCACGGGAAGTGAGCAGGGTAGCTGAGAGCCAGATAGAGGCAGAGGTCCGAAGCGTAGGATCATGATCGATCAAGCGCGCGAATGGTATACCACGATCATTGGTCCAGACCGCATAGTGCTGCTGGTAAACGATCGCTAAATGCAACCTGAGTCAGACTTTCTGCAGACTTTCTGGGCGTGCTGTCAATGGCGCGCCACGTGAGGTTCGATTTGCTCGAGTCTGCGGGGGAACAGTTTGGAGAACCTTGCTTTACGCCCTTGTCTCACACTCGGCTTAGGAGTCGGCATTCTTTCGGCTCTGCTCAATGGGAGACACCGAGGTTCAGAATGATCGAAATGACTTGTATTGCTCTCATGGTTGAGTGGAGGAGATACAGTAGCTTTTGTGAATGAAGCTGTATTGGGAAAGTAGGCAACGCCACAGAAAATACTTCACGATACCTGCGGTTTTTTCCCGGACATTGCGATGTCGGATACTTGATGGTTCGTGGGAGAAATTCCGATTCTAGCAAAGAGAACCGGCGGATATCCGGCGAAGTCCAAGGATGTCTTCAGATGGAGGTGATGGCCGAGGTTAGACTTCAGCTCCAAGACACCGGACACGAACGCGTGCATCTTAGGCGGCTGGGCAATTTGGAGGAGTTCTGCTAAGCAGGTCTTGCAGGGTGCGGTGCCCCATGGCACCAGGATGGGGAAGAGACCCACAGCCTGATTGACATCCCGGTCTCCCCAAACACGTGTCAGATCGTGTGCGGCATGTGGAGGGCGATTGGTGCTACACTCACGACGATATGTCCTTCAAAAACAGGTAGGCGACCGGGTGCGCTCTACTGTACATCAAGCCACAATCACGCTACTCCTCAAGCGTGATCATCCTATTACTCTTGCAACGATCACAATGGGTGCTTTCCCAGACACTCCGGACTGGAGCAACCTCTCGGTGCTTCATCGCAATACCCTCCCACCTCGCGCCAACTTCAAGATCTACACCTCTGAAAGCGATGCCCTTTCCAGAGATGAGAGCAAGGCTCGTATCCAAAGTCTTGCTGGGACATGGAAATTCCACCTAGCCAACAGTCCTTTCGAAGCTCCCGAAGGATTCGAGGCTGCTGACTTCGATAAGTCACAATGGAGCGACATCCCAGTACCTGGCATGTGGCAACTACAAGGCTTTGGCAAAGGACCTGTCTATACCAACGTTGCCTTTCCTATCTTTGTAGACCCGCCTCATGCTCCTTTCGATGACAACGAGTGTGGCAGCTACGTCACATCGTTCTCCGTTCCAAAGCACCTCGAGGATGATCAACTGCGACTTCGCTTTGAAGGTGTCGACTCGGCATACCACGTCTGGGTCAATGGCTCTCTCGTTGGCTATCACCAGGGTTCTCGGAACCCTGCAGAGTTCGACATTACCGAACACGTCAAGCGTGGCGAGGAGAATGTTCTTGCTGTTCGTGTCTACCAGTACTGCGATGCCACCTACATCGAAGACCAAGACCAATGGCGTATGAGCGGTATCTTCAGAGATGTCTTCCTTTTGGGCTTCCCCAAGGCCACGCATTTCCAGGATTTCAGCGTCCAGACCGTCTTCGACGATGCGTATGAGAACGCAAAGCTCGAAGTTCAGGTGGATGTTGAGGGCGAGGGAGCAGTATCTCTCAAGCTTTACGACGCGCATCTTAAGCAAGTAGTCGAGGATTCTCGCACTGCTGGTAAGGGAGATGCTGTGAAGTTCTCCGTGCCCGTTTCGTCTCCTCACAAATGGACTGCCGAAACGCCATACCTCTACCACCTCACACTATCCCTAGGTGACGACCAAGTGGTCTCTCACCGTGTTGGCTTCCGACAAGTAGAGCTCAAGGATGGCCTCATCAAAGTCAACGGAAAACGCATTGTCATCAAAGGTGCAAACAGACATGAGCACCACCCGGTCCATGGCAGGGCAGTCCCATACGAATTCATGAAGCAAGATCTTTTGCTCATGAAGACTCACAATATTAACGCCATTCGATCATGCCATCAGCCGAGTGATCCTCGTCTGTATGATCTCGCTGATGAGATGGGATTCTGGGTCATGGTTCGTGCTTTCCTCGGCTAACATCAGCCTTGCACAACATTGACTATTGCTAACCACCACACAGGACGAAGCTGATCTCGAGTGTCACGGATTCGAAACCATTGCCGATGCAGCACTTAATCCTGCCGAGAGAGCCATGCCGTTCTTCGAGCGTCAGCAGCTGACCAAAAAGTCTGCCGCTTTGTGGACTTCAGACAACCCCGAATGGCACGATGCATATGTGGATCGCGCTGTGCAACTTGTATATCGCGACAAACTACACCCTTCCGTCATCATGTGGAGTCTGGGCAACGAAGCGTTCTATGGTCGCAACCACGTAGCGATGGCTGAGTGGATCCGGTCCTACGATCCAACCAGGCTGATCCACTACGAGCCTGATCTGGACGCCGAGGTCATGGATATGCATTCTAGAATGTACCCCTATCTCGAAACGATCGTTTCTTTTGCAGAGGATAAGTCCAAGACCAAGCCACTTGTTCTCTGTGAATTTATCCACGCCATGGGAACTGGACCTGGAAACATCAAGGAGCACATGGACCTTTTCTACAAGTATCCTGTTCTACAGGGCGGATGGGTCTGGGAGTGGGCAAACCACGGCCTTCTCACGAAGACTAAGGATGGCAAAGAATACTACGGCTACGGTGGCGACTTCGGGGATGCGCCGAACGATGGCAACTTTGTCATGGACGGCGTTCTAAACTCCGACCACAAGCCGAACAGCGGTCTGATCGAGTACAAGAAGGCACTTGAGCCGGTACAGTTGGTGTCGTCGTCAGATAAGACGTTCACTATCATCAACAGATACGACTTCACTACCTTGGACGGTCTGATATGCCAATGGTCTACGTTCTCAGAGACCGGTATTGGCGCAAGCGGCTCGCTCGAGGTTCCCAAGGGTGTTCAGCCTGGCGCTACTGCTGAGGTGACTATCCCCGAGACGGCTGTGGTCGAAGACGGTGAAACCTTGCTCGAGCTGTCTTTTACTTTGAGGGGGAGAACCACATGGTCAGAGGCTGGCTATGAGGTTGCACGCATCCAGGTGCCTCTCAGCGGTTTGTCTACTCTTAAAAAGCCTGAGTTGCAGAGCCAAGCACGTGTCTCCATCGAGAAGAGCGCATCGTCCATCCAAGTTACGGGAGGTTCCAGCGTTTGGACACTTGGCCTCGCCTCTGGAGCTATCAAATCTTGGAAGAAGAACAACGTCGAACTGATCGCAGAGCCTCTTCTGCCATCCTTCTTCCGTGCTCCGACTGACAACGATTTCCCTCAAGACGGCAAAGACTGGCTCGATCGCAACCTCCAATTTGCCAGTGTCCACACTCGTGCTGTCGACTTCAAGGAGAACGAGGATGGCACCGCGACTATCACACTCTCCCAGAAGTTCGCCCCTAAGGTGCTTTCGTGGTCTCTGGATCTGAGCACAACTCTCACATTCTCTCCTTCGGGATCTCTCGATTTCCACGTCACTGGCAACCCCACTGGGCAGAATCTTCCCAACACTTTGCCACGTATCGGTGTCACTTTGGGTCTTCCTTCTTCCTTCCAGGCCACCGAATGGTTCGGCCGTGGCCCGAGCGAGAGCTACAGAGACATGAAGCTCTCACAACCAGTGGGCCTTCACAAGTCTTCTCAGATCTCCGACCTTTGGGCTGCGCCCGAGTTCCCACAAGAGTGCTCCAACCGTACCGATATCCGCTGGTTCAAGATCTCGAATGGAGAGGGCACTGATCTCACAGCGCAATTCTATGAGTCTTCAGACAAGAACCAGAGGCACTTGTTCGATTTCATGGCTAGCCATTACGATGTGAAGGACATCTTCGAGGCGAAGCATCCTTACGAGTTGGAAGAGAAGAAGAAGGAGGATGTCATCTTGAGGCTTGATGCTGAACACCATGGTTTGGGCACTGGAAGCTGTGGACCGAAGACGCTGGATGAGTACGCGCTCAAGACTGCGCCGTTCGAATTCGGGTTGGTGCTGTATTGATTCGTTGATACGCTCACCGGAAGGCCGCGGTCGATTTAGCAAATTGACGACGATGACATCGTATATAGGGACGAGTTCATGCTATCATAGAATATAGATCACGATTTGTTTCCATTGAAAAGAAAGTCCTTCATCTCGGTTCAAAGCCTTCTCAAGATACTTTATGAGTTCGACTGACATCTCAGGCTTCCGTTTGGCAATGTTCGGGTTGGCAACAAAATGGAATCGCTTCACGGGACCTGTTAAGAATTTGAATCGCTCCTGACGCATTTGCTCCTCATTGCTTATCAAGTACATTAAGACTAGCCATGATGTGGCTACATGGCGCGGACCAGATTGTAGATCTTCCCCACTTCTGACCCTCTCCAGATAGGACATCAGTGGTCTGCTTCTTGCGCCCTTTACATCTATATCTTGGTACCATATTGACTCTGGTTTCGTTCCAGTCACTAACTCTTTGGTACACAAACACAATACACTAGCTAATCACATATATCCATTCAAAGCAACGCGCTCCAATGGAGGCCTCATGCCAATGCGGCAGCATCCAGGTATGCTCCATCTTTGCCCATGATTGACCAGAAATCAAAACTCACATCAAATCCAGTTCGTATGCCCATTGCCCAAACCCATAGTAGTCTACATCTGCCACTGCACAATCTGCCGCAGGCAATCAGGCTCAGCATTCGGGATGTCAGCGATGTTCCCGGCCTTCACGATCGAAACATCAAATCCTGAGTGCTTGCGCGAGTACACTCGTCCTACAGCATCGGGTAAAACGATGCGATGCTACTTTTGTAGTAATTGCGGATCGAGGCTTATGCATGCTCGCGACGGCGTCAAGAGCGTCAGTATCAGAGGCGGGAGTCTGTCGGGTTTGACTAAAGAAATGGTGGCGGGTGCGACTCATATTTGGACGAAGGAGGCTGTGGTTGAGATACCGGAAGGAGTGGAACAGTTGGAGGGCGAGCCATCTGACGATTGATGATCTTATATATGACACTGTTCATGGCTTGGGTCGTATGTCTTGCGGTTGGCAGAGATTGTTTCGCGTTCTTTGCTCTGCGTTTGATGGGTTCGCAAATTACATATGGTCAGTCCTCCTTCGTAATACCACAACAAGGCGACACAAATCATGTTGAAAGAAAGTTACACGTAGTCATGCCATCCTTCAGGTTCGAAAATCGTGGAATCGAAATAATGCAAAATGTCACGCCCCAACCCTATCAACCCCATGTCGTTCCGGTGCACCTCACGCAACATGCGATATAAGTGATTTTTGGAGGTGTAGCAGTGTCTGTAGAACAGTAAGTTGAATTTTTGTGATGCTCACGCATCTTCTAATGCATATGGTCAGCATGGTACGGCCATTCGCAACCTATGGGAGTGATTCGCCAAAACACAGCGAAGCCAGCGTAAAATTTGACAGCAGTCAGTACTGATGTACACCAGAACTCTGACTGGCATAGTGAGTCTCCTTTTGAAATATTGTGTATGGAGTTTATACAGACATTCCTAAGTGTCCCAGGTCTACTGATCCACGTAAGTCTATATGAAAAGCAATGGAACAAGACCATGTTACCGCCTAAGGTCGCGAGGAATAGAGTTTCTTGCAATGTCTCTCATTGAAACATGAATGTCTCAGCGAGGTTGCACATAATGTCACGGCGTATTTGGAGGACCGCTTGTATTGAGAGGGCAATGGAATCCCTTTGGAACATCGGTAGTGCTTGTTATATGGGTATTGTGGCAGCTCCCCAGAAGGCATGTGTTTTCGACAAGACCCATACGCGAAGAAGTGATATGACGTTGCTGCAACATGGATCTACGGCACTCTTGAAGAACAACTTATGAGACATGTAGACACCTCGGGTCGTTCGTAATGATAGCTGTCGCTTGAGTTCGACAAATGGCACACGAGAGAGATTGAGATGTTCAAGCATGCAACATGAATCCGTGAAAATTGCAAAACATTTTGGTATGCTGCTTCGAGTGTCCACTTCTTTGACATCTGCGCTATGCTTATGTACATTTATCTACGGGCCCTGCGCGAATGTGGTGGCGCGCGAAGGTGAGCAAATGGCCCTCAAGTAATGATGTATCAGGATCAGCTGATGGTCGTATTTGGTGTCTGTGTTGCCCATGAATATTTTCGACCTCAGTTTGTGCGCAACTCGGCGAACGCGAGATCTCGAGTACCCAGATCTCGAGCGAACCCAGATCTCGAGCGAGGTCCACTCGATCTTTATGGTCGTGTATGTGGTATCCCGCGGGTCCTGATGTGTATATGCCAGATCGCAAACTTCGAGTGATCGCCAGAGCTTGGCTTTACGATGATGCCAGCGTGCACGCAAAAGTAGCTGACATGCGTGTGCAACGCGAGAATCTCCCTTCGACCTCCAACTGAATGCTTGGCCTCGTCTCTGGGGCCTGGATTGGCTCCGGTGGTGGCCACTCGTGGAGTGTATTGCGGCATGAGTCCATATCGTACTCGATGCAGGGAGCGTGCAGCCCGGCTACGCATACACTGCACCGCGCCCTGCCAACGAGCATTGCATCAAGATATGACCTTTGGCGCTCTTCATCTTGTATGTCCAATTCTTATGTTCATCTCAATCATTTATAGCGAAGCGGCTGCCTCAATCGCGCCCACACCCTTGAAGGCTCCTGGACTGGTGATCTCGACGGACACCGGGTATTTCCACATCATGAAACGGCCCCAGCCTACAAATGGTCAGCGGTACATCCAAAGCTATCCATCATTTGTCCGTCATACCCCAATATGCGCACTTCCTGCCAAAGTATTTGCCGAGGTATGGCACCAGGACCATGGTCAGGAGTAGCTCGAGTTGCTGCAAGCTCTCTCTCCATTCGCGCTCAGCATCTGAGAGCTCTTCCTCCTCGCTGGGTGACATTGAGGTGTCCGAGCCGGCGGATGAGGAAGGCAGCGAGTCGACTTCATCTAATGTGCTGGCGGGTGGGATGTTCGCATATGACGATGATGGCTCGGACATGTTGGCGGTGTTGTTGGTGATTATGTCTGTGAGGTTGCAAACAGTAGTCTCTACGAATGAACGTGTATTCACTTGTAAACACGTGAACGCCTACATCACCATCGTTGTGCCGAGCCTCATCTCGTCGGCAAACCTTCTTTAGGAATTTATTGCCTAAGGCCGTCCGCGCGCGTCACGCTTGAGTCAGGTAAGAGTCACGGTGGATTTCCATTCAGCACAACCATCACAGCGGGGTGACGACCACATTTCTCCTGACACTACCACACACACAATCATGGCCGACATCGACTCACGACCGCGCAAATCGGTCGCATTCGCCGACGGCGAGACCATTGTCGACTCCAACGGCGAGGTCACCGAGCAGCCCTCTGCTGAGGCCGAGAACACCAGCGCCGAATCACACTCAAAGCCTGACGCCGGCGTCGAAGAGGCCACCGACGACTTTGCCGCCCTTGCGCTCGCCTCGAAGAAGAAGAAGAAGTCAAAGACCGAGGATGGCGAGGTCGACCTGAGCGCGCTCAAGAAGAAGAAGAAAAAGCCCAAGGCTCCTACTGTCGATGACTTCGAGGCCAAGCTCGCGGCCGCTGGCGGCGACGAGGAGAAGGTCCGCGCCGACGATGAGGCTGAGAAGCAGGCCTCCAAGGCCGAGACTGGCCTCCAGGAGGGCGATCTCATCCAGGGCACCGGTATCTGGGCACACGACGAGACAAAGCCCATCAACTACGAGAGCCTTCTCAGCCGCTTCTTCCTCATGTTGTCGGACAGCCACCCCGACCTTGGTGGCAGCGGAATGAAGAGCTACAAGATCCCGCCTCCGCAGTGTCTGCGTGAAGGTAACAAGAAGACCATCTTCGCCAACATTGCCGAAATTTGCAAGCGCATGAAGCGTACCGACGAGCACGTTACCCAGTTCTTGTTCGCCGAATTGGGTACTTCTGGTTCCGTCGACGGCAGCAGACGTCTTGTTATCAAGGGTCGTTTCCAGCAGAAGCAGATCGAGAACGTTCTGCGTAGATACATCGGTGAGTTCGCAATAGGGAGATGTTGCGCAAGTATTTCTTTGTACTAACAATACCAATAGTCGAATACGTCACCTGCAAGACCTGCCGCAGCCCCGATACCGAGCTCAACAAGGGTGAGAACAGACTGTACTTCGTCACCTGCAACAGCTGCGGTTCCAGACGTTCCGTCACTGCCATCAAGACCGGTTTCTCCGCACAGGTCGGCAAGAGAAAGAGAATGGTCAA